>OFDC01000275.1_pt1 | contig 45089 bp, 42 predicted proteins | sample 1520941 | NCBI WGS metagenome assembly OFDC01 (sample SAMEA94258168, study PRJEB24077) | hot springs metagenome | biome: Aquatic biome; feature: Water | place: India | collected 2012-12-06 | depth 5 m | reverse complement strand
CCGCCGCCGCGTTCCCAGCCCCGGCGCTTGGCCGCGCGCGACCGGGTTGCCCGCGCCTCTTGATCAATCGCATCGCCCGACCGCAGCGGGGCCACCCCGGCCCTGGCGTAGCGCGCCAAGGCCCAGGCCGCGCCCGGCGTATCGGCAATCGCCGCGCGCACTGTCAGGCCGAAGCCCTCGCAGTCCTCGGCCACGCGGGCGAGCACGCCCTCCTCCCCCCCATGCAGATGGGCCGCGCCGCTGAGGTCGATCAAAAGACCTGCGGGGGGTTCATCCGCCACCCAGGGCGAAAAGCGCCCGGCCCAGCGGCGCAGGCGCATCAGGAACTGCGCCTCGCCCGGAGGGTCGGCGGGCACGGTCAAGAGCGAGGGGCAGATCGCGGTCGCATCGCGCAGGGGCTGGCCAAGGGCAAGGCCCGCCGCTTCAGCCTCGATCGACAGAGAGGTCAGCACCTGCGCGCCGTTGCGGTCGCCCACAATGGCCAGGGGTGTGGGCATGACGTCGCCCCGCCGCCGGGCAACCCGTTCGGCTGCCAGCCTTGGAAACCACAGGGACAGGATGCGACGGCCCGCCATCATCGACTCGGATGTTCACTATGTGTTCCAGTGATGTCATCCGGCTGCGGCCCTGTCGAGTCCGGTTCATAATGACAACTGCGTGAGGCCGGTCGCACACCCGCAGATGACAAGTGCGTGAGAGCACAAGTCTGCGCGTTCCGCGACGGAATGTCGCGTCTATACTCGGCGCGCTAGCCAACGAGGGAGCCAGTAAATGAAGTTTGTCAAAGCTATAGTGGTAGGAGCGATCCTCACCGCCGGGGCCGCCTTCGCCGAAGGCGACCGCACAGACCCCAACGCCATCGCGCGGTCGGACCTGATGAAGATGCAGGGCATGAACGCGGGCATTCTTGGCAAGATGGCCAAGGGCGAAGAGCCCTACGATCTTGCCAAGGCCGAAGCCGCCAAGGCAGCGCTGATCGAGACGGCCGCCAAGATCGAGACTGTCTTCGCCGAACAGGGTGGCGAGGATCCGGCTTCGGAAGCCAAGGCTGAAATCTGGGCCAACTGGGACGATTTTCTCGTGAAGGCCAAGGCGCTTGGCGATGCAGCGGCGGCGATGGACGTGGCCTCGGCTGAAACCATCGGCGCGGGCATGGGTGCCGTCGGCGGCGCTTGCGCAGAATGCCACAAGGTATATCGCGCAATGCCGTAAGGGCATGTGTCCGTGAAGGAATCAGAGGCCCCGGTCATCCGCCGGGGCCTTTTCCTATCCGCACCAGACCCCGGTGATCACCCCGGACTGGTCGATGTCGATGTTCAGCCGGTCGGGGCGATAGTCCTCGGTCACCGGCGTGCCGGGGTAGATGAAGCGCGTGCCCTGGGGCAGCGTGAACGCGGCCAGGACATCGTCATCCTTGCCGATCAGGTTCTGCATCCCGGAGGCCCCGCAGGCGTTCGGGTCGGGTTGTTTGGTCACGACGCAGCCGCCCACCATCAGGACGCACGCCAGAATGACAAACCGCATAGCCGCCCCCATTAGCCGCAGGTGACGCGTTCGATCACGTCGCGCCGATCAAGCCAGATGTTCAGCCGGTAGGGGTTGTAGTCCATCGTCACCGCCATGCCGAACTGGATCACCCGCACGTCCTGCGAGAACCGCATCCCGTCCAGAACGACGCCCGGCCGCCCCACCAGATATTGCAGGTCGTCGGCACCGCAGCTCGACAAGTTGTCTTCGGGCGGCACCGGCACCGGCTCCATCACGCAGGCAGACAGCAGCAGGGGGGCGCAAAGCAGCAAGGGAAATGCATGTTTCATGGTCGCATCCTCATGGGTCGGGAAAGAATCCCGCATTGCTTTACGCCCCAGATTGGCACAGGTTCCCGGAAAACCTTAAGGGAGGGAAAACCAGATGCGCACCCGTGCCGCCGTCGCCGTCGCCGCAGGCCAGCCGCTGCAGGTCATGGAGGTCAACCTTGACGACCCCAAGGACGGCGAGGTCCTGATCGAGATCAAGGCCACCGGCATCTGTCACACCGACGAATTCACCCTGTCGGGCGCGGACCCGGAGGGGATCTTCCCCTCGATCCTGGGCCATGAGGGCGCGGGCGTCGTGGTGAAGTGCGGGCCGGGCGTGAAGACGCTGAAGCCGGGCGACCACGTGATCCCGCTTTACACGCCGGAATGCCGGGAATGTCCGTCGTGCCTGAGCCGCAAGACCAACCTCTGCACCGCGATCCGGGACACGCAGGGCAAGGGGTTGATGCCCGACGGAACCACGCGGTTTTCCATGCTGGATGGCACGCCGATCTACCACTACATGGGCTGTTCCACCTTCGCGAACCACACGGTGCTGCCGGAAATCGCACTCGCCAAGGTCCGCGACGACGCCCCCTTCGACAAGATCTGCTACATCGGCTGCGGCGTGACCACCGGGGTCGGGGCCGTGCTGAACACTGCCAAGGTCGAACAGGGCGCGACGGCGGCGGTCTTCGGCCTGGGCGGGATCGGGCTGAACGTGATCCAGGGCCTGAAGCTTGCGGGCGCGGACAAGATCATCGGCATCGACATCAACGACGACAAGGAGGAATGGGGCCGCAAGTTCGGCATGACCCATTTCGTGAACCCGACGAAGATCGAAGGCGACATCGCCCCGCATATCGTCAACATGACCAAGACGCCCTTCGACAAGATCGGCGGCGTCGACTACTCGTTCGACTGCACCGGCAACGTCAAGGTAATGCGGGCCGCGCTGGAATGCACGCACCGCGGCTGGGGGCAGTCGATCGTGATCGGCGTGGCCCCGGCGGGCGCGACGATCGAGACGCGGCCCTTCCAGCTGGTCACGGGCCGCGTCTGGAAAGGCACGGCCTTTGGCGGCGCGCGCGGCCGGACCGACGTGCCGAAGATCGTCGACTGGTACATGGACGGGAAGATCGAGATCGACAGCATGATTACCCACATCCTGACGCTCGACGACATCAACAAGGGCTTCGACCTGATGCACGAGGGCAAGTCGATCCGGACGGTGGTGGTGTATTGAACCGGACCTCCTGTCGAGCACTTCGTGCGCTCCTCGCTGGACCGTACCGAGGAGGACACGAAGTGAACGACAAGGGTTCTGCCTGGAACAGCCGATGAGTTCAACCCCCGCCCTTCGCGCCCTGGCCGCCCTTGGGATCGAGGTCATGCTCCACCCCTACGCCTATGATCCAAAGGCCGAGGTTACCGGCCTCCAGGCCGCGCAGGCGCTGGGGATTGACCCCGGCGTGATGCTCAAGACCCTGATGGTCGAGGTCGATGGCAAGCCCGCCTGCTGCGTCATTCCGTCGGACCGGCAGTTGTCGATGAAGCGCGTCGCTGCGGCCTTTGGCGGCAAGTCGGCGGCGATGATGCCGGTGCCCAAGGCGGAAAAGCTGACCGGCTACCATGTCGGCGGCATCTCTCCCTTCGGGCAGAAGCGTGCGGTCCCCACCACGCTGGAAGCCACCGCCTGCACCGCGGAACGGGTCTGGATCAACGCCGGTCAGCGCGGGCTTCTCGTGTCGTTGCCGCCCGAGGCTGCGCTTGCGGCCTTGGGGGCAAAGGCCCTGCCGCTGATCGCCTGACTTGCCGGACGATCCTTGCATGCTACCATTCCTCGAATGCGCAGCCTTGTCCTTTTCGCCGCATTGGCACTGCCGGCCCAAGCCGAGGTCCCGCGCATTTCGCTGATCTTTGGCTCCGACGCGCTGAACGCAGCGCCGGAAGACATCCGCTTGGTCCGCCGGGTCGATGAGGGCGAGCGTGGCTCGGCTTTGATCATCCGGCTTTCCGGCAGCTTTGACCGGCTGATGTCCGACCTGACCTCGGCCCATGTCGGCGAGACCGGCAAGCTTCTGATCTGCAACGAGCTTGCGGTCGAACCCTATCTGAACGCACCGATCACCGAAGCGCTGTTCGTGATCTCGGATACCGACATCGCCCGTGTCGACCGGCTGCAGGCGTTGCTGACCGGCCCGCGCTGCGCGCCTGTGCCCGAAAGCTAACGCCCCCTGGTCCAGGCGCGGTAGGGCCGTTCCAGCCAGATTGTCGCGGCGACTGACACGGCCGTTGCCAGGACCCCCAGCCCCAGCATCGACATCAGCGAACCGTAGGGTGCGATCCCGGCCATGCGGAGAATCGTGCCCGCGATGGAAAAGACCAGAAGGTGCACAAGGTAGAGAAGGTAGGAGGCCTCGCCCCAGACCAGCGTCCAGTCCGGCATCCGCCAATTCCCCGCGGCCAGGCCATAGACCAGCGCGGCGGCGGGCAGACCGGCAACCCAGGCCCGGCCCCAGTCAAGTCCGACCTGGCCGGACACCACCACCGCCAGCCCCAGCGTCCCAAGCACGACCGCAGGGATTGCCCCTGCCCGCCAGCCCGCCGCGATCGCAAGCGAAATCAGCCCGCCGAACAGGAATTCGATCACCCCCGAATACAAGATCACCCCGAACATGCGCGGCAGGCCAAGATCGACAAGCTTCACCCCCAGCGTGATTGCCGACCAGACCACCAACGCCGCAATCGCCCCCCGCGCGCCAAAGCGGAAGTAGGTCGCCGCGAACAGAAGGTAGAACATCCCCTCGACCGTCAGCGTCCAGGCCACCGCCATCACCTGATCGGGCAGCGGCAAGAGCAGCACCGAAAGAAGGATACGCCAGGCGTCAGGCCACTCCGACCAGTCACCCCGCATCAATGCCAGCCCCGCCATCGCCAGCAGCGTCAGCGCCAGCACGGCCCAGTAGGGCGGGAAGATGCGCCAGAACCGCTGCCGCAGGAACCAGCCTGCGCCCAGCTGCTGCCGGCCGCGGACCGCGTGGAAGATCACGAAGCCCGACAGGACGAAGAACACGTCGACCCCAACCTCGCCCACCCTGAACCAGGCCAGGATCCCGGGATCATGCCCCTCGGCGACCGCAGCGGCCTGCAGGTGGAACAGGACGACCAGCGTCGCGGCCACCCCGCGCAGCATCTGCAATCCACCGATCATCCGAACCGCCTTTGACTGACCGGCGCGATGTTGCCCGGCACAGCGCCTTAGTCAACCGACCGATTGCGCTTTCCTTGTGGCTCCGGCTCGGCGACAAAGGGGCACCCGTGCCCCGGAGGCCCCATGCCCGACACCCGCACCCCGCGCCTGGCCGTCCTGATCGACGCCGACAACATCCCCGCCCGGCATATTGAGGCGGTGCTGGACGAGATCGCGGGGCTGGGCGAACCCTCGGTCCGCCGTGTCTATGGCGACTGGTCGTCGCAGGCCCTGTCGCAATGGAAGGAGAAGGCCCGCAGCCTGGGCCTGGTGATGCACCAGCAGTCGGCCAACACCAAGGGCAAGAACGCCAGCGACATCGGCCTCGTCATCGACGCGATGGACATCCTGCATGCAGGCAAGGTCGACGGCTTCGTGCTGGTGTCCTCGGACAGCGATTTCACCCGGCTTGCCAGCCGCATCCGCGAAGACGGGCTTCAGGTGATCGGCGTGGGGGAAAAGAAGACGCCGGAATCGCTGAGGAACGTCTGCAACCGCTTCATCTTCCTGGAAAACATCGCCGCCGCGCCGGAAGCGGCCGAGGCGCCCACCCCGGCCAAGCCCGCCAATGCCCCGGCCAAGGCGGAAAAGGACCCACCGTCCAAGGCGATTCCCCTGGTCCTGGCGGCGATGAAGAAGATCGGGATCGAAGAGGACAGCTATTCGCTCGGCCAGTTGGGCCAGGTTCTGACCCAGCTTTACCCCGACTTCGACAGCCGCAGCTACGGCAGCGCACGGCTTTCCGACCTTTTGAAGCGCACCGGCCGCTTCGACGTGCAGAAGGGCGAGGGCAACCACCTGATGGTCCGCGACAAGGCGTGAACCTCAGAACAGCGTACGGACCCATTTGACGAAAGCCTCGGTCTCGGCCCGCCGTGGTCCGCTTGGCATCGTCGCGAAGTAGTGCACCTCGGGAAAGCCGACGAACGGTATCTCGCGCAGTTGACCGCTGGCCAGTTCCGCCCGGATGACCGCCTCGGTGGCCAGGATCAGCCCCAGCCCGGTCAAACCGGCCGAAATCTCCAGGTGCGGGCTGCCGATCTGCACCTGTTGCGCCACCGGAACCTCGATTCCGACCTGGCGCAGGATATCGGCGTGGTCCGCGTCCGGCACGATCCAGGGCAGCTTGGCCGGATCGACCGGTCCCTCGCCCAGCAGGGATGGCGCCCCGGCCACCAGCCAGCGCGACTGCGCCAGGGGTTCGGTGACCGTCCCTGGCGCATTGCCCCGCCAGGCCCGGAGCGCCAGATCGTAGCCCTCGGCCACCACATCGACCAGGGCAAGGCTCGGCGTCATCGACACCTCGACCCCCGGATGCAGCGCCCAGAACTCGGTCAGCCGCGGCAGGATCAGCGCCTGGGCCAGGAACACCGTCGTCGCGATCCGCAGCGGTTTCCGGCTTTCGCTGCGCTGCACATCCTTGACCCCGCCGGCAATGGTGCCGAACCCCTCGTCCAGGCTGCGCGCCAGCCGCTCGCCCGCTTCGGTAAGCCGGACTGTCCGCCCCTCGCGCCGCACAAGGACGACGCCAAGCTCCGCCTCCAGCCCGCGCACCGCCTGCGTCACTGCGGCATGGGTCACGTTCAGTGCCCGCCCCGCGCCGGTAAAGCCGCCGTGTCGCGCGGTGGCGTCAAAGGCCCGCAGCAGGGACAGCGAAGGAAGATCACGCCAGCGCGACATGTAATCTGAACTTACGTCCCAAGGATTTTCCTGATTCCGATTGTTCCATGCTTGATGGCATATTTGAAGCATGATCCTTAGACGGGACGTAAGCCATGCATAGCGTCAACCTCGACCTTCTTCATGCCTCCGCCCGCCCGGCTGACCCGCATGCCCACCACCGGGCCGAGCACCTGGCCGACCTGCGCACCGTCTGCCGCCAGCGCTGGCTGGAGCGCCTCGCGCGCCTTCGCGCCCTCTTCGCCCACCATCCCGCCGCGGTAGGTGAACCCTGCCCGGACCGCCTCTCCTGATCTGCTCTTTTCGCAGATACTCCGGGGTTCGGGACAGCACCCCGGGGGTGGTCACCGGGCGCGCACCCGCAGCGGGCGGGACCGTGAGGGGTGCAGGCCTGAACGGCCGCTCTCTCGAAATCCGCATTCCAAAGTCGCGGCGCAATCCCTACCTTGGGGTCAAAGGAGCTTCCCATGACCCAGGTATCCCTTGGCCCAATATCGCTGGGCCTCGACACTTTCGGCGACGTCAGCCACGGCCCCGACGGCAAGCCGCAACCCATGGACCGCGTCTTGCGCGAGGTCCTGGACCAGGCCACGCTCGCCGATGAAATCGGCATCGATTTCATCGGTTTGGGCGAACACCACCGCGCGGATTTCGCGATCTCGGCCCCGGAAATCGTGCTGGCCGCCATCGCGGCGCGCACCCAGCGCATCAAGCTTGGGACTGCCGTCACGGTCCTGTCGACCGACGACCCGGTCCGCGTCTTCCAGCGGTTTTCCACCCTCAACGCTCTGTCCAACGGCCGGGCCGAGCCGATCCTGGGCCGCGGGTCCTTCACCGAAAGCTATCCGCTGTTCGGGCACGATCTGCAGGACTACGACCGGCTGTTCGAGGAACGCCTGGAAATCTTTGCGAAACTTGTGCGCGAACCCCGCATTACCTGGTCGGGACAGACCCGGAGCCCCTTGAACAACCAGCCGGTCTTCCCGCCCCTCGGCCAGCCGATGACCACCTGGGTCGGCGTGGGCGGGTCGCCCGAAAGCGTGGTCCGCGTCGTCCGGCACGACCTGCAGCTGATGCTGGCGATCATCGGGGGCGACGCCAGCCGCTTTGCACCTTACGTCGACCTCTACCAACGCGCCTGCGCGCAACTGGGGAAACCCTTGCGTCCGGTCGGCGTCCACTCCCCCGGCTTTGTCGCGGAAAGTGATGAAATCGCGCAGGAAAAGCTGTGGCCGCATTACGCCGACATGTTCGGCCGCATCGGGCGGGAACGTGGCTGGCCCCCGGTCACCAAGGAGCGTTATCTGAACGAAGTCCACCACGGAGCGCTTTATGTCGGCAGCCCCGAGACCGTGGCGCGGAAGATCGCCCGGACGATCAGGACGCTGGGGATCCAGCGGTTCGACATGAAGTATTCGACCGGCCCGGTGCCGCATGCCGACCTGATGGAATGCATCCGCCTTTACGGAGAAAAGGTGATCCCGATGGTGCAGGACATGCTGGCCGATAAGGCCGCGTAGACAGCGCTACGGCGCGCCGCCGCCAAGATGTTGCGTCCCGCGCGTTGCGGCCAGCAACATCTGGCGGTGGCGTTCCCTAAACCGCGCGCGGTCCGCCGGCGAGTATTCATCGACACAGGCCGGGCAGCAGACGCCGTCCTCATAAGCCGCGTTCGCCTGATCCTCGGCCGTCACTGGTCTCCGGCACGCCCCGCAGATCTTCAGGCCCCCCGGCACCAACCCATGGCCGACCGAGACCCTGTCGTCAAAGACAAAGCATTGCCCCTGCCAGAGGCTGGCCGTTTCGGGCACGTCCTCCAGGTATTTCAGGATCCCGCCTTTCAAGTGGTAGACCTTGTTAACCCCTTGGCTCAGAAGGTAATTCGTCGACTTCTCGCAGCGGATGCCCCCGGTGCAGAACATGGCGATCCGCTTGCCTGCGAAGCGTTCGCGGTTCTCTTGCCACCACGCGGGAAACTCGCCAAAGGCCCTGGTCCCGGGGTCCACTGCGCCCTGGAACGTGCCGATGGCGACCTCATAGTCGTTGCGGGTGTCGATCACCACGGTATCGGGGTCCGCGATCAGCGCGTTCCAGTCCTTGGGCGCGACGTAGTTCCCGACCCGCGCCAACGGATCGACGTCCGGCTGGCCCATGGTCACGATCTCGCGCTTGAGCCGCACCTTCATCCGCCCGAACGGCATCTTGGCTGCGAAGCTTTCCTTCCACTCCAGCCCCTCGCATCCCGGCAGCGCCCGGATCGCCGCCAGGGCCGCGTCGATCCCTTCCCGCGTCCCCGCGATGGTTCCGTTGATCCCCTCGGGCGCCAGCAGCAGTGACCCTTTCACCCCGTGGGCCAGGCAGAGGTTAAGCAGCCCCGGCTTCAGCGCGGCGGGGTCCGGGAAGCGGGAGAAATGATACAGCGCGGCAACAGTCAGCATGGCCTTCCTTTGCGCCGATGGGGCCGGGAATTCAAGCACTTCGCTTGACGCCCCCCGGTCCCCGACTTACGCAAGGAAGCAAAGCTTTGGGAGGCCGCCATGAGACCCGCAACCGACGCGCTGATCGTGATCGACGTGCAGAACGACTTCTGCCCGGGCGGCGCGCTGGCCGTGGCCGGGGGCGACGAGATCATCAGCCGGATCAACGGGTTGATGGGGGATTTCGCAACGGTGGTCCTGACGCAGGACTGGCATCCGGCCGACCATGCGTCCTTTGCGGCGAACCATCCGGGCGCGGCACCGTTCAGCCTTACGACGATGCCTTACGGCCCGCAGGTCCTGTGGCCGACGCATTGCGTGCAGGGGACAACGGGGGCAGAGTTCCATGCGGACCTTCGCACTGACCCGGCGCAACTTGTTGTCCGCAAAGGCTTTCGGCCCCAGATCGACAGCTACTCGGCCTTTTTCGAGAATGACCGGACCACGCCCACCGGGCTTGAAGGTTATCTGCGGAACCGGGGAGTGTCGGCGGTGACACTCGTTGGTCTCGCCACCGACTACTGCGTTGCCTACTCGGCCCTTGATGCCGCGCGGCTTGGGTTCAAGGCGTCGGTGCTGGAAGGCGCGTGCCGGGCCATCGACCTGAACGGAAGCCTTGCCGAGGCGCGGGACAAGATGCGCGCGGCCGGTGTCGCGCTGGAGGCCTGAGATGGTGGATATCGCGACCCGGGTCTGGAACCACAAATGGAAGATCGACCCGATCGTGCGGTCGCTGATCGACACCGACTTCTACAAGCTGTTGATGTGCCAGTCGATTTTCCGGAACAAGCCGGACACGACCGTGGTCTTCAGCCTGATCAACCGGTCGACCAAGGTGCGCCTTGCCGATCTGATCGACGAGGGTGAGCTGCGTGAGCAGCTGGACCATGTGCGGTCGCTGTCCCTGACGCGGGGCGAAAGCACCTGGCTGCGCGGCAACACCTTCTACGGCAAGCGGCAGATGTTCCGGTCGGACTTCATGGAGTGGTTCGAGGGCCTGCGCCTGCCGGCCTATCACCTGGAAAAGCGGGACGGGCAGTTCGAGCTGACGTTTGAAGGCCGCTGGCCCGAGGTCATGCTGTGGGAAATCCCGGCCCTGTCCGTGCTGATGGAACTGCGGTCGCGCGCGGTCCTGCACGACATGGGCCGCTTCGAGATCCAGGTGCTTTACGCCCGCGCGATGACCCGGCTGTGGGAGAAGATCGAACGGCTTCGGGCCATCGACGGATTGCGGATCGCGGACTTCGGCACGCGGCGGCGGCATTCGTTCCTGTGGCAGGACTGGTGCGTTCAGGCGATGCAAGAAGGGTTGGGGCCGAAGTTCATCGGCACCTCGAACTGTCTGATCGCGAAGAACCGGGATGTCGAGGCGATCGGCACCAATGCGCATGAATTGCCCATGGTTTACAGTGCCTTGGCCGATACGGACGATGAATTGCGCCAGGCCCCCTACCGGGTGCTTGCCGACTGGCATGAGGAGCATGACGGCAACCTGCGGATCATGCTGCCCGACACCTATGGCACCGAAGGCTTCCTGCGGAATGCGCCCGACTGGCTGGCGGGCTGGACCGGGATCCGGATCGATTCCGGCGATCCGGCGAAGGGGGCCGAGACGGCGATCCGGTGGTGGAAGGAACGCGGCGAGGACCCGACGAAGAAGCTGGTGATCTTCTCGGACGGGCTGGATGTCGAGAAGATCGAAGAGCTGTACGCCCAGTTCAACGGCCGGGTGAAAGTGTCCTTCGGCTGGGGGACGATGCTGACGAACGACTTTCGCGGGCTGGTCGCCGACGACGCTTTGGCGCCGTTCAGCCTGGTCTGCAAGGCCCTTTCGGCGAACGGGCGGCCGACGGTCAAACTGTCGGACAACCCGGCCAAGGCGATGGGGCCGGCCGATGAGATCCAGCGCTACAAGCGGGTCTTCGGCGTGGGCGCACAAGAGGTGCAGGAGGTTGTGGTCTGATCGACCGCCTCCGTCCTTGGTAACCTAATCATTGTTCGCATACGTTTGCGGCTGACCTTTTCAAGCGCGCGTCAGCACTTCCGCAGCCAGGGTCATCGCGCGGGCAAGGTGGCTTTTGTGAATGGGATCATCGGGTTGCAGGCGCGGCATGGTCCAGCCGACCGAGCACAGCGCCCGGGCCAGAGTGAAAGCGCAGACCATGTCTTCATCCGTCGTGCCATAGCCCTCCATCAGCGCCGCGCGAAGCTGGGGTTGTTCGGGGTGCCGGAAGGTCTGAAGCAGTGCCGTTCCAAGATCGTGCAACCGGAAGCCGAAGCCTGAGTCATCAAAGTCGATCAGGGAAACCGAACGATCGTTCACCAGGACATTCTCACGCAAGAGATCGGCATGGATGAGCCCGATGTCCCCCGTCAGCCGTTCCCGCAGCGCGTCGCGGGCGCGGATCAGGGTGTCGCGCTGATCCGGCGTGGCGGCGGGATGGTCCCAGAACCGGCCCCAGAGCGGCTGGTCGCCTACGAGCCCCTCACGGTCCCAAAGCGGGCGGGTGAAGCCTTCGGGCAAGGTCAGGGCATCGGTCGTCTGGTGGACGCGGGCCAATAGCTGCCCGAGGGCGTGGTAGCAATCCAGCACCTGCGGCAGGGGCAGGGCAAAGGGCTTGTCAGCCTCACCCAGCGCATCGCCCTCGATCCAGGCGATGACGGATGCGTGGCGGCCGTCCGGCAGGTTCAGGAGAAGCTGGCCATCCTGCGCGGGCAGGGCCGCTGGCACGGGCAAGCCGGAGCGGGCCAGTTCGGCGCACCACCAAAGCTCGGACCGGATGGCCTCGGGCGACTGGTAGCCCGCCCGGTGCAGACGCAGCGCAGCGCGGTCACCCGAGGGCAGTGCGATTTCCACGACATGATTTTCGCGATCCCGCAGGGTGCGCAGGACGCGGGCGCCCCAGGCCTGTGCGGCCGTCTCTGCTGCCGTCGGGACGGGCGTCATTCCTCGTCGCCCACCTTGCCGCGCAGGGCCTTGACCTCGCCCCGGGCAGTCTTGGCGGCGACGCGGCGGCGCTGGCTGCCAAGGGTGGGTTTGGTCGCGATCCGCCGTTTCGGGGCCACCAGGGCCGCGCGGATCAACTCGACCAGACGGTCGCGCGCGATATCGCGGTTGCGGGCCTGGCTGCGGGTTTCATCGACCTGCAGGACGATCGCGCCCTCGGTCGTCCAGCGCCTACCCGCCAGTTTCTTCAGCCGCGCCTTCACCCCGGGGGCAAGATGCGGGGACCGTTCCGCCTCGAACCGGAGTTCGACGGCGGTCGAGACCTTGTTGACGTTCTGCCCGCCGGGCCCCGAGGCCCGCATGAAGCTTTCGGACAGTTCCCATTCGGCGATGGTCAGCGTTTCGGTGACGTGCAGCATTCCGGCAGGCTAATCGGCCCGCTGAAAAAGGAAAAGGGTGGCCGGGCCGGGACGCCTGTCAGGTCAGCAGGTGCATTGGCCGCCTTCGCCGGGCGTGAAACACGAGCAGTTGGTGTCGGACCCACCACCCCCGCCGATCAGCGCGGCCCCGAGAAGGATCAGCCCGGCGGCCAGGGCGATCTTCTCGCCGGGTGAAAGCAGTAGGGCCGGGTTGCCCTCTTCGACAGGCTCTTCGATGATGACGGGTCCACCTGCCTGGGCAGGAAGGGCGGTGCAGACGGCAAGGGTCATTGCAAGCAGTTTCATGGTCTCTTCCCATTACTGGACTGGTAGCGAAACGCTGCGCCTTGCTTCTTGGCGCTTGGGCCAACCAGTCGTTACGCGCAAATCATCCGGATTGTTCGTTCCGCAGTGGATCGATGCCCTGCGGCTTGGTGCAGTCTATTGGCAGCCTGGGATTGGTCTTGCGAATTCATCGTGAAAATAGAGAAAGGGTTGCCCTGCTCAGACAACCCTTTCCGAGATCCAAGGAGATGGGCCAGTTAGGGCATCCAAATCCAATCGGTGGTTTATTTCCCAGGGGCTGCCCTTAGAAAATACGCCTCCCGACTGTCCCGACACCTCTCTCCAATATCACTCTAGACACTGGATCACCTCCTTTCAAAAAGTTGCCGATACGCTGAGCGTGCCACAGATTTTGTGTTTGTCAAAACAAATCACGCTACCTTTGCGCCAAGTTTGGCGACTGCCAATCGAAACGGCAACAATGCCACCAGGGCAAGCAGAAGCTTCACCAGCCAGTCACCAACGGCCAGGGATACCCAGAACGGCGTCTCGGGACCAAGGCCCAGAAGGGGTGCGGCAGCCGTGGCCCAGGAGACGTCGTTCGCAGGCTCAAGCGCAGTCAGCGCGGCCGAGAAGGCCACGGTGAAGAAGATCGCGGTGTCGAGGCTCGAGGAGGCGAGCGTCGAGACCAGCGGTGCCCGCCACCAGCTGCCCTGGCGCAGACGGTTGAAGACGGCGATGTCCAGAAGCTGGGCGCAAAGGAAGGCAAGCCCCGACCCCAGCGCGATGCGGAAGGTGACGAGGGGACCGAACTCGCCCATGATTTGGGTGCCGATGAAGGAACAGACGATGCCTGCGGCAAAGCCCGCAAGGACCACGCGGCGGGCGGCGGCGGGACCCTCCAGCCGGTTGGTCAGGTCGGTCACCAGGAAAGCGAAGGGATAGGTCAGGGCCCCCCAGGTCAGGAAGGCACCCAGCGGGAACTGGACGAGAATGTTCGAGGCGACGACAATCGTCGTCATGGCGAGAACGCCAGGGATCAGGATGCGCATGGGTCTTTCCGTTTTGACAAGGTCGCGGAGACTTGGCCCCCTCATGGGGACGGGCGTGGGGTAAACCTGCGCGGGTCCCCTGTCAATCGGAAGCGAGCACGCCTTTGCACTGTTTCGGCAGGTCGGCCATCGTGAAATCCCGCGGGCCCTTCTTCTTCGGCGCGTCCTCGTCCCTGGGCTTCTTGCCGTCGGATTTGGGCGGGTTCAGGTAGTCGGTCACCCACCACATCAGCGTCTCGTCGCAGCCGTCGCCGCCCTTGGACAGGGCATCGACCGTGGGGGTCTGCGTCTCGCAGAGGCGCGCGCCCTTGGGGCATTTCAGCCGGACGTGGAAATGCGTGTCATGGCCCGCGACAGGGCGGATCTTCTGCAGCCACTTCTTGTCCGCCCGTTTGGCGGTCTTGCACATCTCGATCTTCACGGCAGCGGCCACGAAGATGCGGTCGACGCGGGGGTCGGAGGCCGCCGCTTTCAGAAGCTCACCGTGGGTGCGGGTCCAGTTTTCGGTGACAGATCGCTGGTCGGCCGACCGCACGGGGATGCTGCTGATCGCTTCGCGCTCGGCCTCGGACAGGGACAGGCTGCGGGGGGGCAGCATCCAGATGTCGGCGTCCAGGCCGATCTGGTGGCTGGCGTGACCGGAGGTCATCGGACCGCCGCGCGGCTGGCTGATGTCGCCGATGTAAAGGCCCCGGCCAAAGCCGATGTCGCGGGCCGTGGCCGACAGGTCCATCAGGAACTGTATCATCTCGGGCTGGCCAAAGTTGCGGTTCCGCGACAGGCGCATCGCCTGCCAGGTCGGCCCCGTCTCGGGCAGCTCCACCATCCCGGCGGCGCAGCCCCGGGCGTAGCTGCCGATCGGCATGGACTCCTGGCTTGATGGAGCGGACATTGCCCCGAACAGCTTGTTGGCGAGCTTCTCTGCTTGGGCCGGGGCCGCAAGTAGGAATGACAGAAGAATGACGCGGGTCAGGGTCATGCTTGCATCTCGCCTTTCGGTTTGACGAAGGTTAGCAGAACCAGCCCGATCAGGAACAACACAACCAGAGGCGCAATCCCGATCCGCTGCGATCCGCTGATCTGGGTGGCCAGCGCGATCAGGGCGGGGGACATGAAGCTTGCGACCTTGCCGGAAAGGGCGAAGAGGCCGAACGCCTCGGTCGCGCGGTCGGGCGTGGTGTGGCGGGCCATCATCGTGCGGGAGGCGGCCTGAAGCGAGCCCCCGGCGGCCCCGATCAGGGCGCCGCAGATGAAGAAAATCTGGTCGGGGCGGCTGGAGGCCGGGTCCATCGGGATGCCCCAGACGCTTTCCCGCGTCATGCCGACGATGATCAGGCAGACGAAGATCAGGACCACGATGGAGGTGACGATCACCGGCTTCGGCCCGAAGGCGCGGTCGGCGCGCCCGCCGATGAAGGCCGCGACCATCGCCGTGACGGCGCCCACGATCCCGAAGATGCCGATCTGGATGATCGACCAGCCAAGGACGCCCGAGGCATAGACCCCGCCGAACCCGTAGAGCGCGTTCAAGGCGTCGCGGTAGAAGAGCGAAGAGGCAAGATAGGCCGAGAGGCTGCGGCGGTAGCGCAGCGAGCGGATCAGGTCCCGCAGGCTCGCGAAAGCCCGGCCCAGATGCAGCGGGCGGCGGTCGGTATGCGGCTCCTTCACCCAGAGGAAGAAGGGGATCATGAAGACCACATACCACAATGCTGTGAAGGGGCCGACAAAGCGCGTGCCCTCGCGCGCCTCGGTATCCAGGCCGAAGAGGGGCGGCGTGCCTAGAAGCGTCAGCCCGCTGTCCGCGCCTTCCGCGAAGAAGAGGAGCATGATGACCAGCGCGAGGAGGCCGCCGAGGTAGCCGAAGGCAAAGCCCGAGCCCGAGATTGCGCCCAGGTCGTCGGCCTGGGTCAGTGTGGGCATCAGCGCGTTGGTGAAGATCGTCGCGAACTCCATCCCGATGAAGCCGATGCCAAACAGGCAGACCGCCCAGAAAAGCATCGCCTGGTCCCCGCCCGGGGCCACCCACCAGAGGCCCGCCGACCCCACGACGTAGAAGGCGGAGAAGGTCCAGACCCAGACGAGCCGCCGCCCGGTGCCGTCGGCTATTGCTCCCAGGATCGGGGCAAGGACGGCGATGGAGAAGGACGCGATGGCGAGGCCCCAGCCCCAATAGGCCTGGGCGGCGGCCTTTGCAGCCTCTTCGTCCAGCCCCGCGCCCATGTAGTAGCCGCGGGCGATTTCCGCGAAGTAGGGACCGAAGATGAAGGTCAGGAGAAGCGTGTTGTAAGGCTGGCTGGCCCAGTCGAAGAAGTACCAGCCCCAGATCCGCTGCCGCGCGCTTGCCATGCCTGCTCCCTGTTTTTCCTTGAAGTGAACCCGGAAACGCGACGCGGCGCAAGGGATGGCTCTTCGCGGCGCTGACGCTTGCTTATCGCCGGGGCGGCCAGGGGCGCACGGCCTCGGCCGCGATCCAGGCCTTGACCCAATCGGGCAGGACAGGGCTTTCCGGGGCGGCACCCAGCGCCACGGCCAGTTCGGACGGCGGCACGATCCCGGTGCGCGTGCCGTTCGTGCTGCCCACGATGGCCGACCGGATCAGCACCTGCGACGCGCAGTCCTCGCCCATCCACATCGACTGCTCGGTGTACAGGAACCTCTCGTCCCAGCCGAGGCACCGGCTGTAGGTCGTGAGCCGCGCAAACAGCGTCACCCGCCGCCGGTAACGCACCGAGGACCCCGCCACCGTCAGCCCCCAGCCCTTTCCCTTCAGCACCCGGTGCAACCCCGTCCGCGCCCCCAAGGGCACCCGGCCCAGGTCGTACAGGGTCAGCGTCCGGCCATTGTTCAGCTCGGCCCAGGGGTCAAGGTCCCAGGGCCAGCAGATATGATGGCTGACATGGGTGTCGAACAGCCCCATGGTCGGCATCCGGCGGGCGCGGGCCATCTCCTTGAACATGCGCAGGAAAGGATACATCGGTGTCTCCGGTTTCCGTCCGGAGTGGCCGCTGCGGGCCGGAAGGTCAAGCGGAACGCTGCGGAAGCCATTGCCCTTTCCGTCCCCGGTCGCTACCTCTGCCCAAATCCAGACGGAGTGCCCGATGACCTCGCTTTACCAGATCCTGATGCTGATCCTTGACGTGGTGGTGTTCATCATCCTTGCCCATGTCATCATGAGCTGGCTGATCAACTTCCAGGTCCTGAACGTCCGCCAGCCGCTGGTGCAGCAGATCTGGTACGGGCTGAACCGGATGCTGGAGCCTTTGTATGGTCCGGTCCGGCGGATGCTGCCTGCCATGGGGGGCCTCGACCTTGCGCCGCTGGTCGTCCTGATCGCGGTCTATGCGTTGCAGATCATCCTGCGGAACAACGTCGCCGCTTTCCTCTGACCTTGGACCGGGCTGCCCAGCTTCTGCATTCCGTCTTCGGCTTCCCGGAGTTCCGTCCCGGCCAGGCCGAGATCGTGCAATCGGTGCTGGAGGGGCGCAACACGCTGGCCATCATGCCGACGGGTGGGGGGAAATCCCTGTGTTTTCAGCTTCCGGCGCTCTGCCGTGATGGAGTAACGGTCGTCATCTCGCCCCTCATCGCTCTGATGCGGGATCAGGTGCGCGCCTTGCGGGCCGCGGGGGTCGAGGCGGGGGCGCTGACCTCGGGCAACACGGATGAGGAGACCGAAGAGGTCTTCGCGTCCATCGACGAGGGGCGGCTGAAACTGCTTTACATGGCGCCGGAACGGCTCGCCTCGGGTGGGGCTTTAGCGCTCCTCCGCCGGGCGAAGTGCAGCCTGATCGCGGTGGACGAGGCGCATTGCGTCAGCCAGTGGGGCCACGACTTCCGCCCCGACTACCTGCGGATCGGCGAGTTGCGGCGGTCACTGCGGGTGCCGCTGGCAGCGTTCACCGCCACGGCGGACGAGGAAACGCGGGCCGAGATCGTCAACCGCTTGTTCGATGGCGAGGCCCCGGCGACCTTCCTGCGCGGCTTCGACCGGCCGAACATCCACCTGGCCTTTGCCGTCAAGGACAAGCCCCGCGAGCAGATCCTGCGCTTTGCGGCGGCCCGCAGAGGCCAGTCGGGCATCGTCTATTGCGCCACCCGGGCGAAGACCGAGACCCTGGCCCAGGCGCTCCGCGAGGCGCGGCACGAGGCGGTGGCCTATCACGGAGGGATGGAGGCCGACGAGCGGCGCCGGGTCGAGACCCGCTTCCAGCGCGAGGACGGGTTGATCGTGGTGGCGACGATTGCCTTCGGGATGGGGATCGACAAGCCGGACATTCGTTGGGTGGCCCATGCCGACCTGCCGAAGTCGATCGAGGGCTACTACCAGGAAATCGGCCGCGCAGGTCGCGATGGCTCGCCAGCCGAGACGATGACGCTCTATGGCCCCGACGACATCCGGTTGCGGCGGTCACAGATCGACGAAGGGGCAGCGCCGCCAGACCGGAAGGCTGCGGATCATGCGCGGCTGAATGCGCTTCTGGGGCTGGCCGAGGCTTTGGGGTGCCGGCGGCAGGTGCTGCTGGGGTATTTCGGCGAGGCGGCGGAGCCTTGCGGGAACTGCGATCTTTGCGACCGGCCGGCGGCCTTGTTCGACGCGACCGAAGCGGTCAGGAAGGCCTTGTCGGCGATCCTGCGGACGGGGGAGTGGTTCGGGGCGGGGCATCTGATCGACATCCTGACGGGCCAGGCCACGCCGAAGGTGCGCGAGAGGGGGCATGACCAGCTTCCGACCTTTGCCGTGGGCCGGGACCTGTCGAAGGCGGCCTGGGGGGCGGTCTTCCGGCAGATGATGGGGCGCGATCTGGTGCGGCCCGACCCTGACCGGCACGGCGCGCTGCGGATGACCGATGCGGCGCGGCCGGTGCTGCGGGGGGAGGCCTCGGTGACCCTGCGGCGCGATACGGTCGTCGCGGCGGGCGAGCGGGAGCCGGTGGTTCGCGCCCAGGTGGCGGAGGAGGACGCCGGGCTCCTCGCGGCCCTGAAGGCGCGGCGGCGGGCACTGGCGGAGGCGCAGAATGTGCCGGCCTACGTGGTGTTCCCGGACCGGACCCTGATCGAGATGGCGGAGCGGAAGCCTGCGACCCTCGACCAGATGATGGGGATCACCGGGGTGGGGGCGCGGAAGCTGGAGAGCTATGGGGCGGCGTTCCTGGAGGTCATCAACGGGGCGGCGGAGGGGCTGCATCCGGCGCGGATGAAGCTGGTGGGGCGGCCCGAGGGGGCGCTTTTCGACCGGCTGGCGGAGGTTCAGCTGCAGCTGGCGCGGGGCGAAGACGGAACGGGGAAGTATCTGTCCTGCACGCATTCGACGCTGCGGGCGATTGCCGAGCGGCGGCCCTCGACGCTGGGAGAGCTGCAGGCGATCCAGGGGATGGGCGAGCTGAAAGTGGAACGGTTCGGCACGGCGTTCCTGGCGATCCTGCGGGACAGCTGAGACGCCTGTCCACGCTGGTCGGAGTTGGAAAACCATTCATTCACAGGGACATGGTCGCGGGCGTTCACGATCTGGAAAGGTTTGACACGCGCCCTTTTCGCGGGACCTGGTTCCAGAGCGTCGGGGCCGCACGCGAAGGGCGCCAAGATGCAGCGCGTCGGCCCGCTGGCTGCGATGGAGCCTCCGGCGGGGATATTAGGGCAAAGATGAAAGGTCGGGTCTGACGAGGACGCTGCCGGGACGAGGAGGCACGGGTGCCAGAGAGCCTCAGGCGGCGTCCTCGGCAGGGGTGGCGACCGGCGCGCGCACGCCTTTGGGGCGGAACTCGGACAGGGCACCCTCGATGGCGGCCTTGCGCAGGGGCTTGGTGAGATAGCGGTCGATCCCCGCGGCAAGGATTGCCTCGCTGTCGCCATCCATCGCGTGAGCGGTCAGCGCGACGATGGGGACCGTGGCCCCCAAGGCCCGGATCGCGCGCGAGGCTTCCTTCCCGTCCATCTCGGGCATCGAGATGTCCATGAAGATCAGGTCGGGCTGAAAGCTTTCGAACATCTCGACCGCGATGCGGCCGTTGTCGGCAAAGCGCAGGTCGATGTCCATGTCGCGCACCATCTTCTGGAAGACAAGCTGGTTCGTGCGGTTGTCCTCGGCCGCCAGGACCCGCATCTGGCGCAGTTCGACCGGAACGGGCGGGGCCACAACCTCGGCTTCGGCGGCCGCGGGCGCAGATAGCGCCTGCAGGTGGCGGTAGAGGTCCGACCGCAGGATCGGCTTCTGCAGGATCGCGGCAAAGTCGTTGGCCAGGTTGCCAAGCCCGGTCGGGTTCGACGACAGGAGGATCACCGGCATTTGGTGGCCCGCCACGCGGATCGCATCGAGAAGCTGCACCCCGTCCATTTCCGGCATCGCGTGGTCGGTCAGCACCACGTCATAGTCCGCGTCCTTGCCCAGTTGCTCCATCACCTCGGCACCCGAGCGGCAGAGCGTCACCTCGATGCCGCAGGGGGCCAACTGGCGTTCGAGGATCGTGCGGTTGATGAACTGGTCGTCGACGGCAATCACCCGCTTGACCGCGACCGGCACCTGGGTCGGACCGGCGGCTTCGGCCACGGGGAGGGTGACCCGGAAGCCGAAGCTTGAGCCCTTGCCGAACTCGCTGTCGACCCAGACCGCGCCGCCCATGTGTTCGATGAGCCGGCGGGTGATGGCAAGGCCAAGCCCGGTGCCTTCGAACTTGCGGTTCCTCTCATCCTCGACCTGGTTGAATTCGCCGAAGATGTGGTCGAGGTAGTCCGGCGCGATGCCGATGCCGGTGTCTTCCACTGTCACATGCAGGGTCTGGCTGCCGTCCGCCTCGTCCACGCCGACGACGCGGGTCAGGACATGGCCCTTTTCGGTGAACTTCACCGCATTGCCGATCAGGTTCGTCAGCACCTGCCGCAACCGGCCCGGGTCGGCGACATAGCGCGTGGGCAGGAACATGTCGAAGTCGATCATCAGGTCGATGCCCTTTTCCCGCGCGCGGGGCTGGAGGAGCATCGTCACCTCGTGGATCGTGCGTTCGAGGTCGAAGGGTTCGGGGCGGAGCGTCAGGCGTTCGGCCTCGATCTTGGAATAGTCGAGAATGTCGTTGATGATGACGAGAAGCGCCTCGCCCGAGGACCGGATCGTTTCGGCAAAGAGGCGCTGTTCTTCGGTCAAGGCGGTGTCGCACAGAAGTTCGGCCATGCCGACGACGCCGTTCATCGGCGTGCGGATTTCGTGGGACATGTTGGCAAGGAAGGCCGACTTGGCGCGGTTCGCGGCCTCGGCGGCCTTGCGGGCGGCCTCCAGCTGGGCCTGCTGGTCGCGCATCGCGGTGATGTCGGTGCGCAGGCCGACCCGGCCGCCGTCTGGGGTGACGTGGTCGGATTCGAGGATCACGCGGCCCGAAGCCAGGGTATTTTCCTCGATCGTGTCGGCGGCGCGGAAATGGGCAAGCCGGTCGGCCAGCCAGTCATCCTCACGCCCGACGGCGTCGGGGACATGGCTGTTCTTCAGGCCGTGGCGCAAAAGCTCTTCAAAGCTGACGCCGGGCTGCATGAGCGGGGCGCTGTCAGGAAACATCTCACGATAACGCTGGTTGCAGGCCAAAAGTCGTTCCTCCCGGTCAAAAAGGACAAAGCCATCGGGCAGCACGTCGATGGCGGCCCAGATCCGCATCTGTTCGGTGATGTCGATGGCGAGGCTGACGATGCCGCCGTCATTGGCGCGCCGGTCCTGAAGCTTGATCCAGGTGCCGTTCTTCAGTTTCAGAGTAACAGGCTCGATCGGGTCGGCGTCGATCCGGGCCAGCATCCGGGTCATGAAATCCTCGGCCGTCTCCTCGCCCAGGTCGAGCATGGTGCGGGTGAAGATGTCGAGAAGGTCGGCATAGGCGATGCCGGGGGCGACGGGCAGCTTGGTGGACCAGCCAAGGTAGGCCTCGTTCGCGGTGGCAAGGCGCAGCGCGGAATCGAAGACGGCGAACCCGTCCTGGATGGTATTGATCGCCTCCCACAGGCGGCGTTCGGCCATCACGGCGGCGGTGTGGGCGCGATCCAGATCCTCGACAAAGCGGGTGTTCTGGTCCTTGAGAAGCTCAGCCTCAGTCAGGGCGGATTTGACGACCTGGCGCTGTTCGACGATCTGGTCGGACAGGGACCGGGCGTGAATCGCCAGCTTTTCGTTGGCAGCGAAAAGTTCGCGGCTTTTCTGGTCGAGCAGCCGTTCGGCAGCAAGCCTTGCGCGGCGTTCGCGAACCAGGCGTTCGGTCAGATCCATGCTTGCCAAGCCGATATTTCCCGTCTTGTTCCGTCTTTTCACCGGGAGAGGTATCGCCGCACATCCGGTTTTCGCGACTACCCTCGCGTATCAAGATGAACCAAGGCTTAACGTCGAAGGGCCTGGTGAAAGTTCGGGGTGCGCTTGCAAGCGCGGGCCGGGCCATGCGACACTTGGGCCAACCGGTCAGGGAGACATTTCCGATGCGTTGGTTTCTGAATGCGGCGACGGCGGCGGCTCTTCTGGTCTGGACCGGAGCGGCCATGGCGCAGGACCTGATCCCCGAGCGGCGGTTCGTCGTGACCCAGGACCAGGATCTGCCGGGGGGCGATGTCGCAAGCGTCTTCGACACCACCATTGAGGCCTGTGAACGCGCCTGCCTGACCAATGCGCGCTGCACGGCCTATGTGTTCAACACGCTGAACGGATCCTGCTTTGTGAAGAACAACCCGGGCGAGGGCGCGTTCTTCGCGGGGGCCTATTCGGCCTATGTGATCGAGGCGGATACCGGGGTCCGTGAGGCTGCGAAGGCCCGGCGGGGCGAGATCGCCTTCCTGCAGGACTGGGACATCCAGCCCGCGTTTGATCAGGCGCTGGGCCTTGGACGGCAGCATACGACGGGGCCGTGGTCGGCCGAGGAGCATCTGCAGGCCGCGTCCGAAGCCGAGGCGCGGGGCGACTGGGGTGGGGCGGCGGCCTTCACCGGCGCGGCCTTGAACCTGACCGACGATGCCGCGACCTGGGGCGAATTCGCGCGGCGGCAGCTGGAGGCCGGGAAGGCGGACAGCAATCAGTCGGGGTATTTCTTCAACCAGGCGTTCCTGTCGTCGATCAATGGCTACCTCCGGGCCGAGAACCCGGCGCTGCGGCATACCATTTTGTTGACAATGGCCGAAGTGCTGGAGCGGAACGGGCGGGGGCGTGACACGGTCTCCGCGCTGCGGCTGGCGCAGTCCTTGCAGGAGCGGACGGATACGGCGGCGCTTCTGGATGATGCGATCGGGAAATACGGCTTCCGGATCGTCGAGACGCTGGTGCAGTCCGACCTTGCCCGGCCGCGGATCTGCGCGACCTTCAGCGAGGACCTCGTGGCCTCGGGCGTCGACTATTCGACCTTCGTGCAGCTGAAGGACCCCGGGCTGACGGTGGAAAACGGCGGCTGGCGGCAGCTGTGCGTGGCGGGGCTGGAACACGGCAAGCGCTACAGCGTCACCTTCCGCGAGGGGCTTCCGGCGGCGGACGGGCAGGCGATGGCGAAGTCGGTCGAGGTCGCGCAGTATGTCCGCGACCGCGCGCCGGGGGTGAAGTTCCCGGGGCGGGGTTATGTGCTGCCGAAGGCCGGGGACGCGGCGCTGCCGGTGCAGACGGTGAATACCGAGAGGCTCGACCTGGAGCTTTACCGGGTGACCGACCGGAACCTGCTGCGGTCGATCCAGGACTACTATTTCGGCGCGCCGATCAACGTCTATTCCGAGGAATATTTCGCCGACACCGTGGGTGAAAGCCTGTGGAGCGGGTCTGCGACCGTGGGCCAGGAGGTCAACAAGGACGTCACCACCCGCCTGCCGATGGGCGAGGCGCTGGAGGGGCTTCCGGCGGGCATCTATGCGCTGAAGGCGGCGGTGCCGGGGGTGGACCCTTACAATATTCCGCCCGCCTGGCAGTGGTTCGTGATTTCCGACCTTGGGGTCACGACAATGTCGGGGGTGGATGGGCTGCATGTCTTTGTCCGGTCGCTCGGGACGGCGGGGGCCAAGCCGGGTGTGACGGTGGAACTGCTGAATCGCGCCAACACGGTCTTGGGCACGGCCACCACGGATGACCAGGGCTATGCGCGGTTCGATGCGGGCCTGACGCGGGGAACGGGTGGGTCCGCCCCGGCGATGGTGGTGGTGAAGGAGGCGGATACCGACATCGCCTTCCTGTCGCTGACCGATCCGGAGTTCGATCTGTCCGACCGTGGGGTCGAGGGGCGTGAGGCGGCTCCTCCGGTCGATGTGTTCGTCACGACTGACCGGGGGGCCTATCGTGCGGGCGAGACGGTTTATGTGACCGCGCTGGCGCGGGATGCGGAGCAGAAGGCGGTCGAAGGGTTACCGCTGACGGCGGTGTTGAAGCGGCCGGATGGCGTTGAATACTCGCGCCAGCAGGTCGATGACTTCGGGGCGGGCGGGCATGTGTTCTCGTTGCCCATCGCGGGGTCCGCGCCGAGGGGCGTCTGGCGGCTGGAGATGTTTGCCGACCTTGAGGCCCCGGCGCTGGCGTCGAAGACTTTCCTCGTCGAGGACTTCCTGCCGGAACGTATCGACTTTGACCTGACCATGGCCGATGCGCCCTTGCTCGTCGGGCAGGATTCGGCGGTCGATCTGACGGTGGCGGCGAAGTATCTGTTCGGGGCCCCCGGTGCCGGGCTTGCCATCGAGGGCGAGGTCCTGCTGCGCGCGGCGGACGGCTTGGCGGCCTTCCCGGGCTATGTCTTCGGACGCCACGACCAGCCCTTCAGCGCCCAGATGGAGTCGCTGAACGGGGGTGAGACGGATGAGGCGGGCAATGCCACGATCCCGGTCTTCCTGCCAGTGATCGAGGACCCGCACCGCCCGCTTGAGGCGCGCGTGACGATCCGCGTGGCGGAAGGCTCGGGCCGTCCGGTGGAGCGGCAGGTGACCAAGGCCGTGACCTCCGCCGAACCGATGATCGGGGTGAAGCCCCTCTTCGACGGTGTCGCGCCCGAGGGCGGCGAGGCGCGGTTCCAGCTGCTTGCGGTCCAGGGTGAGACGGCGGTGGCGCTGCCGGTGAAGTGGACCGTGAGCCGCGTGGAATACGACTACCAGTGGTACCAAAGCTACGGCAACTGGAGCTGGGAGCCGGTGGTCAGCCGGTCGGTCGTAGCCGAGGGCGAGGCGACTTTGGGGACCGCTCCAGTCGAGGTTGCGGCAGACGTGACCTGGGGGACCTATGAGATCCTGGTGACGGCGGCGGATGGCGGGAAGGCTGCGACCTCGATGGAGTTCTGGGCGGGCTGGTATGCGCCTGCGGACGCATCTGCCACGCCCGACACGCTGGAACTGTCGCTGGACAAGCCCGCCTACAAGCCGGGGGATACCGCGACCTTGCGGATCGTGCCGCGGGCGGCGGGGACGGCGCTGGTGACGGTGCTGTCGAACCGCCTCGTCGCCATGCAGGCCGTGGAGGTGAAGGAGGGTGAGAACCTGATCCAGCTTCCCGTGACCGACGAATGGGGCGCGGGGGTCTATGTGACGGCCTCGGTCCTGCGACCGATGGATGTGGCGGCGGGCCGGAACCCGGCGCGGGCCTTGGGGCTGACCCATGCCAGCATCGACCCGGGCGCGAGGGCGCTGAAGGCGACGGTCGAGATGTCGGCAGAGGCTGCGCCGCGCGGGCCGCTGGATGTGGCGGTGAAGGTGGACGGCGTGGCGGCGGGCGAGACGGCCTACGTGACAATTGCCGCCGTCGACGTGGGCATCCTGAACCTGACGGGCTTCGAGGCCCCCGATCCGCAAGGCCATTACTTCGGCCAGCGGCGGCTGGGTGTCGGCATCCGCGACATCTATGGCCGGCTGATCGACGGGCTGAACGGAGCGACCGGCGAGGTCCGCTCCGGCGGCGACGCAGGCGCGCAGGCGCGGTTGCAGGCTCCGCCGCCCACAGAGGAACTGGTGGCGTATTTCACCGGGCCGGTGGAAGTGGGCGCGGATGGCTATGCTCGGGCGACGTTTGAACTGCCGTCCTTCAACGGGACGGTGAAGGTGATGGCGGTCGCCTGGTCGAAGACCGGGGTCGGGCAGGCGTCAGCGGATGTGCTGGTGCGCGATCCGGTGGTGGTGACGGCCTCGGTGCCTAGGTTCCTGTCTCCCGGTGACCAGTCGCGGCTGCTGCTGGAGGTGGTCCATGCCACCGGGCCCTCCGGCCGGATGAGCCTGGACGTGACGGCCAAGGGGCTGACTTTGGGCGAGGTGCCTTCGGGCTTTGACCTTGGCGACAAGGCCAAGGCGGTGTTTGAGGTGCCGATAACGGCGGGCGAGGTCGGGGTGGATACCATCGACATTTCGCTGACGACGCCGGACGGGAAGGTCTTGAAGAAGACGCTGACCATCCCGGTGCAGGTGAATGACCCGGAGGTGGCAAAGATCAGCCGGTTGGAACTTGCCTCGGGCCAGACCTTCACCTTTGACGAGAATGTCTTTGCCGGGTTGGTGCCGGGGTCGGGGAAAGCCACGATGGCGATTGGCCCCTTGGCGCGGCTGAACGCTCCGGGCCTTCTGGCGGCCTTGGACCGCTATCCCTATGGCTGCACGGAGCAGATGACGAGCCGCGCGCTGCCGCTTCTCTACTTCGATGAAGTGGCGCGGGTGATGGACCTTGAGGGCGACGCCGAGATCTCAGGCCGGATCAACCAGGCGATTGTCGAGATCCTGGCGAACCAGTCCTCGACGGGCGGGTTCGGGTTGTGGGGTCCGGGCGAGGGCGACTTCTGGCTGGATGCTTTCGTCACCGACTTCCTGAGCCGGGCCAAGGCGCAAGGCTATGCGGTGCCGGACGTGGCGTTCAAGAGCGCGCTGGCGAACCTGCGGAACCAGGTGAACTATGCGCCTGATTTCAGCGCCGAGACGAATGGCGGTGGCGAGGCGCCGGCCTATGCGCTGATGGTCCTCGCGCGGGAAGGCGCGGCAGCGATTGGCGACCTGCGCTACTATGCGGACGTGAAGGGCGACGACTTCGCGACCCCGCTGGCGATGGGGCAACTGGGCGCGGCGCTGGCGTCCTACGGCGACCAGGCGCGGGCGGATGCGATGTTCCGCAAGGCCGTGGCGAAAATGGAGGCGCTGCCGCCCGAAGTTGGCCAGCTTTGGCGTGTGGATTACGGCACGCGCTTCCGCGATACGGCGGCCTTGCTGACCCTGGCGGTCGAGGCCGAGAGCCAGGCGGTGGACCGCGAGGCGCTGACCGACCGGCTGGCGACGCGGGGCACGAACCTTTCGACGCAAGAGGCGACCTGGGCGCTTTTGGCGGCCAATGCGCTGATCGACCGACCGGGGGTGGAGGGGTTGACGATCGACGGCAAGCCTGCCGACGGGCCGCTGGTCCGCGTGCTGGATGCAGGCGCGGTGACGCCCGTGGTGGTGCGGAACGACGGCGCGGATACCACGGTCACGGTCACCACCTATGGCGTCCCGGCCGAGCCGGAACCGGCGGGCGGCAACGGCTATGCGATCACCCGCAGCTACTTCACCATGGCCGGAGAGCCGGTGACGCTGGAGAACGTGGCGGCCGGGACGCGGCTGGTGACGGTGCTGGAGGTGACGCCCTTCGCTTACGGCGAGGCGCGGCTGATGGTGTCTGACCCGCTGCCCGCCGGGTTCGAGATCGACAACCCGAACCTGATGTCGGCAGGCTCGACCTCGGAGCTTGCGTGGCTGGATACGTTGCAGGACGTCCAGCATTCGGAGTTCAGGCAGGACCGGTTCCTGACAGCAGTGGATTGGTCGTCGGAGCAGCCGTTCAAGCTGGCCTACGTGGTCCGCGCGGTGACCCCCGGCACGTTCCACCACCCGGCGGCAAGCGTCGAGGACATGTACCGGCCAGACTTCCGGGCGAGAAGCGAGACGGGTGAACTGACGATCGTCAAGTGAGCCGGGGGCTGAAACCAGGGTGGTCCCCGGCCCGGGTGACCACCCGCCCCGGGCCTGACCCGGGGCCACCTTCAGTTTCAGGCGCTGCGCCGGGATCTACCCGAGGTCCCGGGTCACGCCCGGGACGGGAGTTCTGATGCGCGCCCGCTTGATCATCGTCCTGGCGGCGGGCCTCTGGCTTGCCGCCCTGGGCCGCGACCGGTTCGACGCCTGGATCGACGCGACGGTTCTGCCGTCCCTGGCGGTGGAGATGTCGGTCGAGGTGCTGGACCGCGACGGCGATCTTCTGCGCGCCTATACTGTCGCCGATGGCCGCTGGCGGCTGGCGCTGCCGCCGGACAAGGTGGATCCGGGCTACCTGCGGATGCTTCTCGCCTATGAGGACAAGCGGTTTTACCAGCACGCAGGCGTTGACCCCCGATCCATGGCCCGGGCTGTCCTGCAGGCGATATGGAACGGGCGTGTGGTGTCGGGTGGATCGACCCTGACGATGCAGGTGGCGCGGCTTCTGGAGGAAGGCACGACCGGCCAGGTCGGCGGCAAGCTGCGGCAGATGCGGGTGGCGCTGGCGCTGGAGCGGCGGCTGTCCAAGGACCAGATCCTGCAGCTTTATCTGCATCTTGCGCCCTTCGGCGGGAACCTGGAAGGGGTCCGCGCGGCCTCGATTTCCTACTTCGGGAAAGAGCCGAAGCGTCTGACCCCGGCTGAAGCCGCGCTTCTGGTGGCAATCCCGCAATCCCCCGAAACCCGCCGCCCCGACCGGGCCGCCGACCGGGCCGAGGCCGCGCGGAACCGGGTTCTGGCGCGGGCGGTGGCGGAAGGGGTGATCGACGCCGACGAGGCCAAGGCCGCGCTGCGGGAAGAGGTGCCGGGGCTGCGGAAACCCTTCCCGGCGCTGGCCCCCCATCTGGCCGACCGGGCACGGGACGCGGAGCCTCAGGCCCGCGAACATCACCTGACGCTGGACGGCGATCTGCAGAAGACGCTGGAGGCCCTGGCGCTGGAGGCAGTGGAGGGCAAGGGCGAGCGGCTGCAGGTGGCGATCCTGGTGGCGGACCATGCTTCGGGTCAGATCCTGGCCTCGGTCGGGTCGGCGGGATACCAGGCGGACCTGCGGCAGGGCTTCATGGACATGACGCAGGCCTTGCGCTCGCCGGGGTCGACGCTGAAGCCCCTGGTCTATGCGCTGGCCTTTGACGAGGGCCTGGGCCACCCCGAGACGATGATCGACGACAAGCCGATGTCCTTCGGGACCTATGTGCCGCAGAACTTTGACAAGCTCTACATGGGCACGATCCGGATGCGCGAGGCCTTGCAGATGTCGCGCAATATCCCGGTGGTGGCGCTGACCGATGCCATGGGTCCGGCGCGGCTGATCTCGGCGATGGAAAAGGCCGGGATGAAGCCGGTCTTCCCGGGCGACCAGCCGGGGCTGGCGATTGCATTGGGCGGGGTCGGGGTCAGCCTGTCGGACATGGTTCAGCTTTATGCGGCGCTGGCGCGGGGCGGGGTGGTGCGGCCCCTGTCCTTTCGTTTGGATGCCGAGGTGCCGGAGGGGCAGCGGCTGGTGTCGGAGGTCGCGGCCTGGGAGGTGGGGGATATTCTGGCTGGTCTGGCTCCGCCGCCCGGTGCGCCGTCGAACCGGCTGGCCTACAAGACCGGAACCTCCTACGGGCATCGGGACGCCTGGGCGATCGGGTATGACGGTCGCCACGTGGTCGGCGTCTGGATGGGCCGGGCGGATGGCACGCCGGTGCCGGGGGCCTTCGGGGCGGATGTGGCCGCTCCGGTGCTGTTCCAGGCGTTCAACCGGCTGAAGGGGAAGCTCGATCCGCAGCCGCCCGCACCGGCCTCGACCCTGCTGGTGGCGAATGCGGAACTGCCGCAGCCCTTGCAGCGGTTCAAGTCGCGGTCTGCGGTGTTCGAGGCTGCAGCGGATGCCCCTGCGGTCGCTTTCCCGCCGGACGGGGCTGAGGTGGAATTGTTGGCTTCGGGGTTGAAGGTCAAAGTCGCGGGCGGGACCGCGCCCTTTACCTGGCTCGCCGACGGGGTGCCGGTTGTCGTGGGCCTTGACGCGCGCGAGGCGATGCTGGCGATGCCGGGAGCGGGCTTCGTGACCCTAAGCGTGATCGATGCCGAGGGCCGGTCGGACCGGGTGCAGGTGCAGGTGCGGTAGCGCCGGAGTTTTCGAAAACTCCGGGCCGGAGCCTTTGAAGGCTCCGATACGATTTCTTCGAAGAAATCGTCTATGCGCGCTCGATGGCGAGCGCGATGCCCTGGCCGCCGCCGATGCACATGGTGATCAGCGCGGTGCGCTGGCCGGTCCGTTCCAGTTCGTGCAGAGCCTTCACCACGAGGATCGACCCCGTTGCGCCGACCGGGTGGCCGAGGGCGATGGCCCCGCCATTTGGGTTCACCTTCGCCGGGTCCAGGTCCAGCGCGCGCGAGACGGCGAGGGCTTGCGCGGCGAAAGCCTCGTTCGATTCCACGACATCGAAGGATTGGGGTTTGATGCCCAGTTTGGCGCAGAGCGCCTGGACGGCGGGGATCGGGCCAAGGCCCATGACCTTCGGGTCCACGCCGGCCAGCGCATAGCCCATGATGCGCGCGCGGCTGCCCTTGGCTGACCGCGACAGGACAAGCGCCGCCGCGCCGTCGTTGATGCCCGAGGCATTGCCCGCCGTCACCGCGCCGTCCTTCTGGAAGGCCGGACGCAGGCCCGCCAAGGCCTCAGCGCTGGTGGTCTTGGGGTGTTCGTCCACGGCGAAGGGCGCCGGGCCCTTCTTGCCGCCGATCTCGATGGGGACGATCTGATCGGCGAACCGGCCCTCGGCGATGGCCCGTGCGGCGCGGGTCTGGGACTCCAGCGCGAAGGCGTCCTGATCCTCGCGGCTGATGCCGTGCTGGGCGGCCACGTTCTCGGCCGTCACCCCCATGTGCCCGGTCCCGAAGGGACAGGTGAGCGTGCCCGTCATCATGTCCAAGGCGCGCGTGTCGCCCATCTTCTGGCCGAAGCGGGCGGCGGGGAGGATGTAGGGCGAGCGGCTCATGCATTCGGCCCCGCCCGCCAGCGCCATCTCGGCATCGCCCAGCATCAGGGCCTGGACGGCCGAGACCACCGCCTGCGCGCCCGAGCCGCAGAGGCGGTTGACGTTCAGCGCAGGCGTGGTTTCCGGGATGCCCGCGTTCATCGCCATGACGCGGGAAAGGTACATGTCGCGCGGTTCGGTGTTGATCACGTGGCCCATCACCACCTGGCCGATCTGCGCGGGGTCGACCCCGGCGCGGGCCAGCGCGGCGCGGGCGGCGTGGGTGGCGATGTCGATGGGCGGGATCGCAGAGAGCGAGCCGCCGAAGCCGCCAATGGCGGTGCGGGCGGCAGAGAGGATGTGGATGTCGGTCATGGGGTCCTCCGGCGTTTTCAGCAGCATGCACGAAAGCCGGGAGGTTGCAGAGAGGACGTCACGTCACGGGCAGCATTGACAGTGGCTGACAGGCGGAGGAGAGGGGTCGGGCAAGCGGGAGAGCAACGTGAAAGACCTGATCCGGGCCCATGCGGGGCTTCTGTTCGCCGGGGTGGCGACCTTTGTCCTGATGGGCGCGGGGCAGGCGCTGTTCGGCCCGGCGCTGCCGGTCTACGTGCGCGACTTCGCCTTGACCGAGGGCGAGGCGGGGCTGTTCGTCGCGCTCCTCTGGGTTGGCTGCTTTGTCGGCGTGGGGTTCATGTTCTTCAGGGGCGCGCTGGTCGGGCCGCGGCATACGCTGGCGGTGATGGCGGCGGGCACCGGGCTGATGGCCCTGGGCGTCAACTGGTGGGTGACCCTGGCGGGAGGCGTCATCTTCGGCATGGGCTACGGCATGGCGACGGCGGTGTTCAACCCGCGCGTGATGCGGGCTTTCGGGGCCAAGGGGCCGTCGATGCTGAGCCTTCTGAACGCGACCTTCGGCGTGGGGGCCATCGCTGCGCCGCTGGTCTTCGTCTGGCTGGGCAGCGACCCGGCCTGGGCCTTCGGCATCGTGGCGCTGGTCCTGGCGGCGATCTGGCTGGGGGCGGGGGCCGCGGGGCGGGAGGAGGTGGTGCAGTCGGGCGAGGTCAAGGCCTTCCGGCCGCACTGGCCGATCCTGGGCTTCGGCCTCGTCGCCATCGGTATGGAGGCGAGCCTGGCGGGCCTGGGCCCCACCGCGCTGATCCGGGCGGGGGTGGCGGAGGAGACCGCGTCACAGCTCCTCAGCGCCTTCTTCGTCGTCTTCCTTCTGGCCCGGGTCGCGCTGATCTTCGTTGCGCACCGGGTGGAGCCCTTTGTCCTTTACACCGTCGCCGTCGGCTCTGCCGCCCTCTTCGCGCTGGGGGCGGTCTTCGTCTCGCCCGCCTATTTCTTCGTCGCCATGGGCGCTTCGGCGGGTGTGTTCTTCCCGGGCTTCTACGTCACCGCCAGCGGCAAGATGGGCGAGGACATCCGCGTGCCGCCGACAATCGTCGCCTCGGGACTTGTGGGGGCGATCTGCACGCCGCTGATCCTGGCCCCCCTGAGCGCGGCGATGGGCGAGCGGGGGTTCTTCGTCCTGGCGACGGGCATTCTGGTTGCGGTGAGCCTGGCGGCGGTGCTGACGCTGCGGCGGATGAAGGTCTGACTAGCGCCCGGCCTGCCATTCGGCGACCCAGTCCAGCGGGTAGAGGAGCATCAGCACGTTCAGCGCAAGCCCGTCGCGGATGATCAGGATCGTCGCGGCCTCGAACAGGAGGATCAGCGCGACGGTGGCCCAGACCGGCAGCTTGGAGGCCAGCCAGAAGCCCAGGATCATCGCCGAGATGTCCGCCACGACGTTCAGCACGCTGTCGCCGTAGTAGTCCAGCGAGATCGTCACGCTGCGGTAGCGTTCGATCACCGCGTCCGAATTCTCGACGATTTCCCAGGCGGCTTCGACCAGCGTCGCGATCGCCAGCCGCCAGCCGAAGGACAGCCGTCGGGCCACCAGCCAGAGCGCGCCGAAGAAGAGGAAGCCGTGGATGATGTGGCTGGGGGTGTACCAGTCCGAGATATGCTGCGAGTTTTCCGAGCTGACCACCTGGCCGTGCCAGAACTTGACGTAGCCGCATTTGCAGATTGGCTCGCGTGCGATCCAGAGAAGCCAGGCGGCGGTCAGCAGGATGATCCCCAGCGTGACGAGGATCGGGGTGAGGCGGGACTGGGCGCTGCGTTCGGTCATGGGCGGCAGGCAAGCATGGGCCTTGGCACCGGTAAAGTGCGGCATACCTCAGGTCGTACGAATTGCAGGCCGATGTGGCAACGGTGCAGGAGACCGGCGATGGACGACAACAACCCCTGGAGGTTTGGACCGACACGGCGCGAGCTGTGGGTCTGGCTGTGGGTCAGCGCGGGCGGGTTCGGCCTGATGGCGGTGGCGCTGGTCGTCCGCGGCATCCCGGAAGGCCCGGCAATTGCCGAGGTCGTGGGGTTGGCGACGGTGGTCTTCGGCTATCTCGGCGGCCGGTCGGTCAAGCGGCTGATCCGGCGCGAGCATCCCTGAGGCCAAGGCGATGATCTTTCGCGGTCAGCGACCAGCCTGCAGCGGCTGGCGTCCCTGCGGGGTCAGAAGCGCGGCCTCGCGGCCTTCGATCACCACCGCCGAGAGGGGGCCGCCGTAGGCCGCGCCGGAATCGAGGTTCAGCCGGTTGCCGTAATGCGTGGCGGCGTCGATGGCGGTGTGGCCGTGGACGATCAACGGGCCGTGGCTGCCGGCTTCGCTGAGGAACGGTTCGCGGATCCAGACGAGGTCGGTTTCGGTCTGCTGATCCAGCGTAATGCCGGGGCGGATGCCGGCGTGGACAAAGGCGCAGTCGCCCGCAAGATGCAGGGTCGGACGCGCGGTCAGGAAGTCGAGGTGCGACTGCGGGACGGCGAACGACGCCTCGGCATGGACCTTGGCGGTCGGTCGGTCACCGGCCTTCTCGACTCCGTAGGACTGCAAGGTATCGGGGCCGCCCAGCTTTGGGTGCAGCCAGCCAAGGTCGGCGCGGAGGCCGGGTTCGGGCTCGAACGGGTTCTTCAGGAAGCGCCAGAACATCCGGTCGTGGTTGCCCTTGAGGACGATCCAGTCCTGACCTTCGGCGATACCCTGAATCAGGAAGTCGATCACCCCCCGGCTGTCGGGGCCGCGGTCGACAAGGTCGCCCAGGTGGACGGTCTGGCCAGGCCCATGCCGCGCCATGTCATCGGCGATCAGGTCATGGGCGGCCTTCAAGAGGTCGGTATGCCCGTGGATGTCGCCGATGGCGTAGAGGTGCATGCGTCGGTTCCTGTGGCTGCCCCCGGGGGCGCTGCCCCCGGACCCCCGGGATATTTGCGCAAAGATGAAAGGGCAAGGGCGGTCAGGATTGGGGATCGTGGAGTATCCTGTAGCTGTCGAAGCCGATGTCACCGGACCAGCGCCACAAGGCGAGGAAGCCTTCGGGTCCGGCGTGCATGCCGTGGGGGAGGTCGGGGAGGAGCATGGGGGCCTCGGCCGGGCGGGGTGCCCGGCCGAGGCAGGGTGGGTCAGGCGACGTCGAACTGCAAGGCCTTGACCTGCTGGAACATGCCGGTGCCTTCCAGCGTCTCGATCACGCGTGGGTCGATCGGCTGGTCGAGGTAGAGGATCGCGATCGCGTCCTGGCCGACGCCCGACCGGCCCAGGGTGAAGTTCGCGATGTTGACGTTGTTCTTGCCCATCGTCATCCCAAGCAGGCCGATGATGCCGGGGACGTCCTCGTTGGTGGTATACAGCATGTGCTGGCCGATCTCGGCGTCGATGTTGATGCCCTTGATCTGGATGAAGCGCGGCTTGCCGTCGCTGAAGCAGGTCCCGGCGACCGAGCGTTCGCGCTTGTCGGTCACCATCGTCACCTTGATGTAGGCGTCGAAGACCCCGGTCTTTTCCTGCCGGGTGGTGGAGATCTGGATGCCCTTCTCCTTGGCGACCACGGGGGCGGAGACGAGGTTCACGTCGGGGTTTTGCGCCTTGAGGACACCCGCAATCACCGCCTGGTTCAGCGCGGCGAGGTTCATGTTGGCGACCGAACCGTCGTAGAGGATGTTGATCGCCTTGATCGGCTCGTCCGTCATCTGGCCGATGAAGGCCCCAAGGTGGGAGGCGAGCCTGATCCAGGGGCCCATGACGGCGGCCTCTTCGGCGGTGACGTTCGGCATGTTCAGCGCGTTCTGGACGGCGCCGGTCAGAAGGTAGTCCGACATCTGCTCGGCCACCTGAAGGGCCACATTTTCCTGCGCTTCGGTGGTCGACGCGCCGAGGTGCGGGGTGCAGACGACGTTCGGGTGGTTGAACAGCGGGTTCTCGGTGGCCGGTTCGGTTTCGAAGACGTCGAGGGCGGCCCCGGCGACGTGGCCGGAGTTGAGCGCGTCGAGAAGCGCGGCTTCGTCAATCAGCCCGCCGCGGGCGCAGTTGATGATGCGGACGCCCTTCCTGGTCTTGGCGAGGTTCTCGCGCGACAGGATGTTCCGGGTCTTGTCGGTGAGGGGGACGTGAAGCGTGATGAAATCGGCGCGGTGGAGGAGTTCGTCGAGGTCCACCTTGGTGACGCCCAGCTGCTTGGCGCGTTCGTCCGACAGGAACGGGTCATAGGCCACGACCTTCATGTGCAGCCCCACGGCGCGGTCGCAGACGATGCCGCCGATGTTCCCCGCCCCGATGACGCCCAGGGTCTTGTTGAAAAGCTCCACCCCCATGAACTTGGACTTTTCCCACTTTCCGGCGTGGGTGGAGGCGTTCGCCTCGGGGATTTGCCGGGCAACAGCGAACATCATGGCGATGGCATGTTCCGCCGTGGTGATGGAGTTGCCGAAGGGCGTGTTCATCACGATGACGCCCTTCTTCGACGCCGCCGGGATGTCGACGTTGTCCACCCCGATCCCGGCGCGGCCGACGACCTTGAGGTTGGTGGCGTGCTCCAGGAGCTTCTCGGTGACCTTGGTGGCCGAGCGGATGGCAAGGCCGTCGTACTGGCCGATCAGCTCGGCCAGCTTCTCCTTGTCCTTGCCGAGCTTCGGCATGTAGTCGACCTCGACCCCCCGGTCGCGGAAGATTTGGACGGCGGTTTCGGAAAGTTCGTCGGAAACGAGGACTTTGGGCATGGGTGTGGTCCTTGGGAATGTCGCGGGAGGAGTCGGGGCAAGCCCCGACCTACGGTGTGGGGTAGGCCGGGGCGTGCCCCGGCACCTGTTCACGCAGCTTGCGCCAGCGCAGCGATCTCGGCCTCGAAGGCATGGGCGATCCAGGGCATCAGCGCATGGACATCCGAGGTTTCGACCGTCGAGCCGCACCAGATCCGGAGGCCCGGGGGCGCGTCGCGGTAGGCGCCGAGGTCAAAGCCGGCGCCCGCCTTCTCGATCCGCTTGGCGACGGCCTTGGCGAAGGCCTCGCCGTCGGTGATGCGCGGGTCGGTGAACTTGAGGCAGACGGAGGTGGTGGAGGCGGTCGCCGGGTCTTCCGCCAGGTTCGCGATCCAGGGGTTTTGGGCGCAGAAATCCCAGACGACCTTGGCGTTGGCGTTCGCACGGGCAATCAGCCCCTTCAGCCCGCCGATGGACTTCGCCCATTTCAGCGCGACGAGGTAATCCTCGTTGGCCAGCATCGAGGGGGTGTTGATCGTCTCGCCCTGGAAGATGCCTTCGATCAGCTTGCCCTTCGCGGTCAGCCGGAAGATCTTCGGCAGCGGCCAGGCGGGGGTGTAGGTCTCCAGCCGTTCCACCGCGCGGGGCGACAGGATCAGGACGCCATGCGCGCCCTCGCCGCCGAGGACCTTCTGCCAGGAGAAGGTCGTCACATCCAGCTTGTCCCAGGGCAGGTCCATCGCAAAGGCGGCGCTGGTCGCGTCGCAGATGGTCAGGCCCGCGCGGGTGGCGGGGATCGCGTCGCCGTTCGGCAGGCGGACGCCGGAGGTGGTACCGTTCCAGGTGAAGACGACGTCCTTGTCGAAATCGACCTGGGTGAAGTCCACGATCTGCCCGTAGGGCGCGATGCGCACCTTGGCGTCGAGTTTCAGCTGCTTGACCACATCCGTGACCCAGCCCTCGCCGAACGACTCCCAGGCCAGCATTTCGACCGGGCGGGCACCAAGAAGCGACCACATCGCCATCTCGACCGCACCGGTATCCGAGGCGGGCACGATGCCGATCCGATAGTCGGCGGGGACGCCGAGGATCTCGCGGGTCAGGTCGATCGCCTCTTTCAGCTTGGCCTTGCCGGCGGCGGCGCGGTGGCTGCGGCCCAGGGGGGCGTCGGCCAGCATGTCGAGGGAATATCCAGGGATCTTGGCGCAGGGGCCCGAGGAGAAGCGCGGGTTGGCCGGGCGCTTGGCCGGCGGGGTCAGGTCTGTCATGGTAGCCTTCCAGCTAAAAGCCCTTCGTTGGGGAAGGGTGTCCCGCCGCCGTGGATAAGGACGGCCCGGCACTGGCGCAAGCGGAAAAATCGCGATAGTCCGACGCCTGGTCGCGAAAAAGCGACACCTTTGTTCACTATCGGAAACCTGCCCCATGTTCGTCGTCACGCTTCTGACCAACCCCGAAACCCCGGTGCTGGAGCGGGTGACGGTCGAATCCCTGCGCAATGCCTGGGGCGGCGGGGAAGCGCGCTGGCTGGATCCGGGCGTGGCGGCGGAGTTCGACCTTGAAACGCTGCCGCAGAACCGCTGGGCGGTCTGGGAGGGCCTGCAGGCGCTGCGGGTGGACATGGTGGTGCAAGTGGCGGAGGGTCGGAAAAAGCGCCTGCTGATCGCCGACATGGATTCGACGATGATCCGGCAGGAGTGCATCGACGAATTGGCCGACGAGGCGGGCGTGGGCGCACGGGTGGCGGATATCACGGCGCGGGCGATGAATGGGGAGCTCGACTTCGAGGGCGCGCTGCGGGAGCGGGTGGGGTTGCTCAAGGGCCTGCCGGAGAGCGTGATCGGCCAGGTCCTGCGCGACCGGATCACGCTGATGCCGGGCGGGCCGGTGCTGCTCGCGACGATGAAGGCGAACGGGTCCTATGCGGCGCTGGTGTCGGGCGGGTTCACGGCCTTTACCGCGGCGGTGGCGGGGAAACTGGGGTTCGACGAGAACCGGGCCAACACGCTGAATGTGGCGGAAGGCGCCCTGGCGGGCACGGTGGCCGAGCCGATCCTCGGCAAGGAAGCGAAACTGCAGGCGCTGAACGAGATCACGGCGCGGTTGGGGATCACGCCCGCCGAGGCGCTGGCGGTGGGGGACGGGGCGAACGACCTGCCGATGCTCAAGGCGGCGGGCACGGGTGTGGCGCTGCACGCGAAGCCCACGGTTCAGGCGCAATGCGATGTCCGAGTGAACCACGGTGACCTGACGGCGCTGCTCTACCTGCAGGGCTACTCGCGCGACGACTTCGCCCCGGCCTGACCGGCGGCTTTCTAAAGGAGCGCTGGCGCGCAAGTCTTTTGTCTCGTCGTCGGCCTGCGCCTCCTCCTCGGCGATGGGGGTTTCACCCCCAAACCCCCAGGATATTTGTAGAAGAGAAAGTCGGCTTTCCTTTCGCCAAATATCCCCGCCGGAGGCAGCCGGCTTTTCCGCCGACGCGACGTTGCCCGTTCGTACCGCGGATGCGCTGGCCGAGGGTGTGCGCCGGATCAGCAAACGTATACGTTTGCCCGGCGAACGGATGCCCCGAGGACGGCTCCCCCTTGCCCCCGGGAAGCGAACGGGCGAGAAACCGGGCCATGTTCGAAGTCGCCACGCATGTCGCCCTCCTCTTGATCCTGGCCGCCTTCTGCGCGGGGTTCATCGACAGCATCGCGGGTGGGGGCGGGTTGATCTCGGTTCCGGCGCTCCTTCTCGCCGGGGCCTCGCCAGTCGAGGCGCTGGCGACGAACAAGCTGCAGGGGACCTTTGGGGCGGGGACGGCGATGCTGACCTATGCGCGCGCCGGGCATGTGCGGCCGATGGAGCAGCTGGGGATGGCGGCGATCAGTGCGGTCTTCGGGGCCTTGGGGGCGCTTGTCGCGCATCTCATCCCGGCGGAGGTGCTGCGGATCATCATGCCGGTGGTGCTGATCGGGGTCGCGGCCTTCTTTGCGCTGAAGCCGGGGCTGTCGGACGAGGCACGGGTCGAGCGGGTGAGGCCTGCAGTCTTTGCGGTGACCGCAGTGCCGCTGATTGCGGCTTATGACGGGTTCTTCGGGCCGGGGACGGGATCGTTCTTCATGATGGGGTTTGTCCTTTTGGCGGGCTACGGCGTCCTGAAGGCGACGGCGCATACCAAGATGCTGAACTTCGCCTCGAACATCGGGTCGCTGGTGGTCTTCATCCCCTCGGGCGCGATGTGGTGGGCGGTCGGGCTGGCGATGGCGGCGGCGCAGATCGCGGGGGCCAGCCTTGGTGCCCGGGTCGCGATGCGGATCGGCGCGCGCATCATCAAGCCGCTGCTCGTCGTTACATCGACCGGGATGGCCTTGCGGCTTCTCTGGCAAGCGTTCGGCTAAAGCCCCCAGCCGTCCGATTGCATCTCGCGCAGGCGGCTGGCGGTGCGTTCGAATTCGAACGAGCCCTCGCCTTCGATGTAAAGCCGTTCCGGCACGTCGGCGGCCGAGGCGATGAGGCGGACCTTGGCCTCGTAAAGTGCGTCGATCAGGGTGACGAAGCGTTTCGCTTCGTTGTAGTTCGCCGACGACAGCTGCGGGATGTCTTCCAGGATCAGGACGCGGACCGCGCGGGCGATGGCGAGGTAGTCGGCGGGGCCCAAGGGTTTCGAGCAGAGGTCCCAGAAGCTGGCCCGTCCGACGCCGTTGGCGAAGCGGGGCAGGGTGACGGGGCGGCTGTTCACCTCCAGCACCAGCGGCTGGTCGGCAGCGCCGCCAGTCAGGTCGGTCCAGATCGCCGCGATCTGGGCGGTGGCGGTGCGGGCGGGGTGGAAGTAGACCTGCGCCCCTGCCAGGCGGTGCTGGCGGTAGTCGGTCGGGCTTTCCAGTTCGACAACTTCCAGACGCTCCTCCAGCATGGCGATGAAGGGCAGGAACAGGGCGCGGCTGAGGCCGTCCTTGTAGAGGTCGATGGGCGGGCGGTTCGAGGTGGTGACGATGACCACGCCTGCGGCAAACAGCTTTTCGAACAGCCGCCCGACGATCATCGCGTCGGTGATGTCGGTGATCTGCATCTCGTCGAAGGCAAGGAGCCGCAGGTCGCGGGCGATGTCCTCGGCCACCGGGCCGAGCGGGTCTTCGACGCCGCGCTGCCGGGCGGCGTGCATCCCCTTGTGGACGCCCTGCATGAAGGCGTGGAAATGCACCCGGCGTTTCTGGGTGATTGCGGTGGCGTCGGTGAACAGGTCCATCAGCATGGACTTGCCGCGACCGACCCCGCCCCAAAGGTAAAGGCCGCGCGGCGGGGTGACCGGCTTGGCGAAGAGCCCGGCGAAGAGGCCGACCTTGCGGGTGGCGTTGGCTTCCAGCCAGCTGCGCAGAGCCTCAAGCTGGGGCAGGACCGCGTGCTGCGCCGGATCGGCCCGCAGGGTGCCGTCGGCGACGCGGGCCTCGTAGATTTCGGTCAGGGTCTGGCGCATGCGGCAGACTTAACGGCGGCATCGGCCCAAGGGAAGGGCGATGCCGCGGCGTCAGACCTGGCTCACCGTGCATTCGCGCAGCAGGCGCATCACGTCTTCGGGGCGGCAGAGCTGGGTCGCATCCGTCGTCACGGCGGCCGAAGCGGCGGCGGACCCCATCGCCAGCGCCTCGGCGTTGGTCTGGCCCTGGGCGAGCGCCAGGACGAAGGCCGCGACGAAGCTGTCGCCCGCGCCGACGGTGGATTTGACCTTCACTTTTGCGGCCTTGGCGAAAAGCTTCTGGTTCGCGTCGGCCAGCACGTTGCCCTCGGCCCCGCGGGCGATGATGACGGTCTTCGCGACGCCCTTGCGGACCAGCGACTGGGCGAATTCGGCCGTGTCGGAGAGCGTGGGCAGGGGTTTGCCCGCCAGCTCCTCGCCTTCGGGTCCGTCCATCCGCAGGACTTCCAGGCCGGGGATCGGGTGGCGGACGGCTTCCGTCAGTGTGGAGCCGGAGGTGTCGAGGACGACGCGGGTTTCGGGCATGGAGGCGGCAAGCTGGGCGGGGAAGTCCACGGGCACGCCGGGGGGCTGGCTGCCCGAGATCACGGAAAAGCCGCCGGGCCGGGCGGTGGCGCGGAGGAGGGTGAAGACGCGGGCGCGTTCCGCCTCGCCCCAGACCGGGCCGGGAAGCATGAAGCGGTACTGTTTGCCGGAGGTGCCTTCGTTGACCGTCAAGGACTGGCGCGTCTCGCCGGGGCCGAGGATCGACAGGAACGTCACGCCCTCGGCCCGGATCAGGCCTGCGAGGCGGTCCCCGGTTAGCCCGCCGATGGCCACAAGGGCGAGGCTGTCGCCGCCCAAGGACTTGATGGCGCGGCTGACGTTGAGGCCTCCGCCGCCGGGGTCGAGAAGCGGCTCGGTGCAGCGCAGCTTGTGGCCGGGGATCAGCTCGTGCACCTCGGTCGCCATGTCGAGCGCGGGGTTGAGCGTGAGGGTAAGGATTGGGGCTTGGGACATGCGGCACCTGTGTCTGTTACCGCTATCATAAAGGCTTTGTGACGAAATGGAACTGCCCCCGACTGCTGAAGCCGAGGGCAAAAGTTTTCGAAAACTTTTGGCAAAATCCTTCGAAGGATTTTGGGTCTTGCCTCAGCCGTTCAGCATCAACTGGTAGCTTGCGGGCACATAGCGGAAGCCGTCGCCCATTGCCTCGACATAGCCCACGCCAGGGAAGGGCATGTGATAGCCGATGAAGGGGATGCGGTCGGCGGCGATCATCCCGAAGACCTGCTTGCGGACGGCCGCGGCCGCGGCCTTGTCGGCGTCGAAGCGAACCTCCCAGTCGGGCTTTTGCAGGGACCAGACGTAGTGGTTCGCGCTGTCCGCCGTGATCATCAGACGCTGGCCCGAAGATTCGACCTGGTAGACCATATGGCCGGGCGAATGGCCGAAGGCCGCCATGCCGGAGATGCCGGACACGACGGACCCGCCGTCGTCGAGGAAGGTGAACCTGTCGTTCAGGGGCCTGACGTTCTTGTCGAAGCCTTCGTTCGCAGCGCCCGACCAGTGGTTGTGCTCTACCCCGCCGGTCACGTAGCGGGCGTTGGCGAAGGTGGGGGTGGTCCCGTCCGCGCCCATCAGGCCGCCGATGTGGTCGCCGTGCATGTGGGTCAGGACAACGACATCGACCTGATCGGGCGTGTAGCCCGCGGCGGTCATGGCCGCGAGGGTGCCCTCGGCGGCGAGGCCGGTGTCGAACAGCACCAGTTCCGCCCCGGTGTTGATGACAACGGGGGTGAAAAAGTTCTGCGTCCGGTCCGCCGGGATGAAGTTCGCGGCGGCCAGGGCGGCGAAGTCCTCTGCGCTCGCATTGGTGCCGAAGGTTTCCTGCGGCTTGTCACTGGCGCGGGTGCCGGCCAGCAGCGTTGTCACCTCAAAGCCGCCCAGCTTGAAGCGATGGAAGGGGGCAAATCCTGCGCCCTGCATCTCGGCCTTGGCGAAGACCGGCGCGGGAAGGGTGGCGGCAAGGGGCATCGTGGCACCGGCGAAAAGCGCCTGACGGCGGGAAAGTCGGGTCATTCTGGTCCTCCTTCGGTTGGATGTCCGAAGGGTAGCTGCGCCGCCCATTGCGTCCGGTCACGGCTCCGTCAAGTGCCGTGCAACCCCGCACAAGCGCTGTGCGGATGCTCCGGGAACCGGTTCACTCCCACCAGCGGTCGATGGCGGCGATCTGGTCGTCGGACCAGCCGAAGTGATGCGCGATCTCGTGGATGACCACGTGGCTGACCAGTTCCTGGATCGAGACATTGCCGCGCTCGGCCCATTCGTCCAGGATCGGACGGCGGAACAGCCAGACGACGTCGGGGCGGGTCATCTGGTCGGCGGTGGACTTATCGGTCAGCGGAATGCCGTCGTAAAGGCCGGTCAGGTCGAAAGCATCGTCAACGCCCAACTCCTCCAGCATCTCTTCGTCGGGAAAGTCCTCGACCCGGATGCGGACATGGGTCGCCGGTTCGCGGAACGGGTCGGGCAGCGTCGAGATCGTCTCATGCGCGAGCTGTTCGAGGAAGGCGAGGGACGGGGCGATGGTGTCGGGCGAAGGGTTTGTCATGGCCCGAAGATAGGCACGCAGGCGGCGCGCCGGAAGGGGAGCGGGAGCGCAATTCTGTGCTAGGCTTGGTCAGGGACAGGAGGTGCGCATGGCTTACGACGCAAGGACGAAAAGCGCGGCACTGGACCGTGAGGTCTGGCTGGCCGGGGTCGAGGACAAGCGCCGGGAGGAGGCGGCGCGCCTGCTTCAAATCTTCGGCGAGGTGACGGGCTGGGAGCCCAGGCTTTGGGGGCCGTCTATGGTGGGGTTCGGGCGGTATGAATATCGCTATGCCAGCGGCCATTCGGGGGAAAGTCTGGCGACGGGCTTCTCGCCCCGGAAGGCAGAGCTGTCGATCTACATCCTGCCGGGCTACGCCGATTACAGAGAGATCCTGGCCCGGCTCGGGCCTCACAAGCTGGGGAAGGCCTGCCTGTACATCAAGCGGTTGGATGCGGTGGACGAGGGCGTCCTGCGCGAGCTGATCCGGGCGGGGTTGGCGGACCTTGGGCGGCTCTGGCCGGTGCATCCGGTCTGATCCTGGAAGGGGGAGCCGGTGCCGGGGGTGCAAGGCGGAAGCGGAAAGGCGCCAGTGGCGCGTTTCCCCGCCGTAGCGGAACCCCCGACACCGGCGTTGCCACGGACGGACGCAGGGGCGGCGCGAAACTGGACAAACGCGGGGGCTTGTGACAGGGAAGGGCGCTTGAAGGAGCCCGCCCATGACTGTCACCTGTCGCTTCGCCCCCTCGCCCACCGGCTGGATCCATGTGGGCAACCTCCGCACCGCGTTGATGAACTACCTGATCGCGCGCCAGAACGGCGGTACCTTCATCCTGCGGCTGGACGATACCGACCAGGAGCGGTCGAAGCAGGAATACATCGACGGGCTGAAGGCCGACCTCGCCTGGCTGGGGATCAGGTATGACCGGATCGAGCAGCAGTCCTTGCGGATGGCGCGGTATGCGGAAGCCGCCGAGCAGCTGAAGGCGGCGGGGCGGTTCTACGAGTGTTTCGAGACTCCGGTCGAGCTGGACCTGAAGCGGAAAAAGCAGCTGAACATGGGGAAACCGCCGGTCTATGACCGCGCGGCCTTGTCGCTGACCGAGGAGCAGAAGGCCGCCTACCGCGCCGAGGGGCGGCAGGGCTATTGGCGCTTCAAGCTGGACCAGGAGCGGATCGAGTGGACGGACGGGATCATCGGGGACATCTCGATTGATGCGGCGTCCGTGTCGGACCCGGTGCTGATCAAGGCGGACGGGCAGGTGCTGTATACCTTCGCCTCGTCCGTGGATGACGTGGACATGGGCGTCACGCATATCGTCCGCGGCGCGGACCATGTGACGAACACCGCGACGCAGATCCAGATCATGAAGGCCTTGGGGGGGACCCCGCCGACCTTCGCGCACCATTCGTTGCTGACCGGGCCGCAGGGCGAGGAATTGTCCAAGCGTCTTGGGGTGTTGTCGCTTCGTGATCTCCGCGCCCGGGGGGTGGAGCCGATGGCGCTTTTGTCCCTTATGGCGCGGCTGGGGTCGTCGAAGCCGGTGGAACTGGCATCGTCGATGGACGAGCTGGTGGCGGGCTTTGACGTCGGCTCTTTCGGGGCCGCGCCGACGAAGTTCGACGCCGAGGACCTGTTCCCGCTGACCCGCCACCATGTCCAGTCCCTGCCCTTTGCGGCGGTGAAGGACCGGATCGCAGGCTTGGGCGTGCCGGAGGCGGAGGCGGAGGCGTTCTGGGCGGTGGCCAAGGGCAACATCACCATCCTGGACGATCTGGGCCAGTGGTGGACGCTGTTCCGCGACGGGGCCGAGCCGGTCATGGATGAGGCCGACCGCGACTTCGTGCGGCAGGCCTTGGCGCTGTTGCCCGCAAAGCCCTGGACCCGGGCCACCTGGGGCGAGTGGACGGCAGCGGTGAAGGAAGCGACGGGCCGCAAGGGCAAGGACCTATTCCGCCCCCTGCGCCGGGCGCTGACGGGTCGGGATGCCGGGCCGGAGATGGCCGACGTGATGCCGCTTCTGCGCAAGGTGCCAAGCGTCTGAGCTTCTGGCCGGCCCCGGGGGCGCTTCGCCTCCCGGACCCCCCGAGGATATTTGCAGAGGCTCTAGACCAGCAATCCTGACGGGATATGGTCTATTGATGAACAAGAAGAAT
>OFDC01000274.1_pt1 | contig 45362 bp, 44 predicted proteins | sample 1520941 | NCBI WGS metagenome assembly OFDC01 (sample SAMEA94258168, study PRJEB24077) | hot springs metagenome | biome: Aquatic biome; feature: Water | place: India | collected 2012-12-06 | depth 5 m | reverse complement strand
AGTTCTTCGACATGTTCAAGTTCCGCTCGATGCGCGAGGAGAAGCTCGACCACGACGGCAACCGCTCGGCTTCGCGCGATGATGACCGCATCACCCGCATCGGGGCCTTCATCCGCCGCACCAGCATCGACGAGCTGCCGCAGCTCCTCAACGTGCTGAAGGGCGACATGTCGATCGTCGGCCCGCGCCCGCATGCGCTCGGGTCACGGGCGAACAACAAGTATTTCTGGGATATCGACCGCAAATACTGGCAGCGTCACTGTCTCAAGCCGGGTCTGACCGGCCTCGCGCAGGTGCGCGGCCACCGCGGCGCGACCGAGGTCGAGAAGGACCTCACCGATCGCCTGCAATCGGACCTCGAATATATCGCCGGCTGGTCGCTGCGGCGCGACATGGCCATCGTGCTGCGCACCGCGATGGTGCTGACGCATAAGAACGCGTTTTAGAAGCTTAAAGCCGTGCAGCGTCTTGATGCTCTCTTCGACATCGAGCGCGGTATCAACGGCAAGAGCCCGGTCGAGCGGCTCGCCACCGGCTAGGAACTCAGAAAGCAGCTCATGGCGGATCTGTTCACACGGCTCACCGAGCAGGTCGCCAAGCTGTTACGCGGCCATGAGCTCACCAAGGCCTGCTTCTTCATGTTCACGCCCTGAGACGCGTTCATCTGCTTCCTCGCCGACCCGGATCTGCCTCGCCAACAACGCCTACCCTTTCCAAGAGCTGCTCAGAATGGTTCCGGCTATGATGCAGGAGAGATGGTCAGCGGGCAAAGGCAACGAGTTTCGCAATTCGTGCACTCGCCTTGCCATCGCCATAGGGATTATGCGCGCGAGCCATGGCATCATAAGCGCCTCGGTCATCCAGCAGACGCGAGGTTTCTGTTGCGATGACAGCAGCATCCGCTCCCACTAGCCGGGCAGTGCCAGCCGCCACGCCCTCGGGCCTCTCGGTCGTGTCGCGCATCACCAGCACCGGCTTGCCGAGGCTCGGCGCTTCCTCCTGAATGCCGCCCGAGTCCGTCAGCACGATATCGCTCGCCGCCATCATCGCCACGAAATCGAGGTAATCGAGCGGGTCGATCAGGGCGATGTTGTCATACCCCGCCAGCGCCGGACGCATCACCCCGCCAACATTGGGATTGGGGTGGAGCGGATAGATTATCGCGACATCATCACGTGCCGCCAGCTTCTGCAATCCTTCTGCAATCTGCGCCATGCCCGCGCCGAAATTCTCGCGGCGGTGGGCGGTAACGGCGATGATCCGCCGCTGCGCAAAGCGCGCCTTCAGCGGTGCGATTGCAGGGGCAAGCGAGGGATCTGCGGCGATCCGGCCTTGCGCAAACAGCAGCGCGTCGATCACCGTGTTGCCGGTCACGTGGATCGCACTGTCCGGCACGCTCTCGGCCCGCAGCGCGGCGGCGGCGGTTTCGGTCGGAGCGAAATGCAGATCGGTGATCACCCCGGTCACCTTGCGGTTCACCTCTTCGGGGCAGGGCGAATAAATGTCGCCGCTGCGCAGGCCCGCTTCGACATGGCCGACCGGAATGCGCCGGAAATAGCACGCGATGCTCGCCATCATGGTGGTGAGGGTGTCGCCATGGACCAGCACCCGGTTGGGCTTGAGACTATCCAGCGCCGCGCCGAAGCGGGTGAGGATGCGGCTCGCCAACCCGTCGAGCGACTGGTCAGGCTGCATCAGGTCGAGGTCAACATCTGGCGTGATCCCGGCCAGCGCCAGCACAGAATCGAGCAGTTCGCGGTGCTGCGCGGTGACCACCACCTTGACGTCGAAGAGGCCCGTCTCGCGCAGCGCGAAGACCACCGGGAACATCTTGATCGCTTCGGGCCGGGTGCCGAAGGTCACCACGATGCGCGGTTTAGCGCGCTCGGAGGTCATCGCCGCAGCATGCCCCGCGTGTCGAACACGATCTTGCCCGCGAGGTCCGCAGGGCCGAGATGCTTGAAGGCAGTGTGATCGACCAGCACGACCACAATCTCCGCTTGCCTGAGGCCTGCGTCAAGCGTCACCAGCTCCGCGCCGGTGCCATCGAAGGTCTTGGGCAATTCGTCAGTGAAGGGCTCGACCACGAGGATGCGCTCGCCATGGGTGTGCGCCAGCGCCTCGGCGATCTCGAGCGCGGGGCTTTCGCGGAAGTCGTCGATGTCGGGCTTGAAGGCGAGGCCAAGGAGGGCAACCTTTCCGTCCGGCGCCGTATCGAGCAGCGCGCGGATCTTGCCCTCGGTGTGGACCGCCTTGTGGTCATTGACCTCGCGCGCGGTGCGCACCAGCCGCGCGGCCGCGGGGGCGCCGGCCACCAGGAACCACGGGTCGACTGCGATGCAGTGTCCGCCCACGCCCGGGCCGGGCTGCAGGATGTTGACGCGCGGGTGGCGATTGGCGAGGCGGATCACCTCCCACACATCAACCCCGATTACGTCGGCGATTATCGAGAGTTCGTTGGCGAAGGCGATGTTGACGTCGCGGAACGAGTTTTCGACCAGCTTGACCGTCTCGGCGACGCGGGCAGTGGTGTAAAGGCAATCGCCCTTGACGAAGCTGGTATAGAGCACTGCCGCGCGTTCCGCACAGGCCGCCGTCACGCCGCCGATCACGCGGTCGTTGTGGACCAGTTCGTTGACGATCCGTCCGGGCAGCACGCGCTCGGGGCAATAGGCGAGCGCGATGTCCGCCTCGTCATCGCCGCCGTCGCGGGGGACGATGAGGTCGGGGCGCAGTTCCGCGATGATTTCGGCCACCCGCTCGGTGGTGCCGACGGGCGAGGTGCTCTCGACGATGACGCAGGCGCCGGGCAGGATCTTGGGCGCGATCGCGCGCGCGGCGGCCTCGACATAGGTGATGTCGGGGGTGTTGTTGTCGCCCAGCGGGGTGGGCACCGCGATCATGTAGAAGCTCGCGGTGGGCACTTGCGTAGAGGCCGTCAGCGTCTGCGCGGCGATCGCGTCATGCACCAACTTGTCGAGATCGCGCTCCTCGATGTGAACGCCGCCGGCATTGACGGTGTCGACGACGCGCTGCGAGACGTCGACGCCGCACACGCTCCACCCGTACGAGGCAAGCAGCGCGGCGGTGGGAAGGCCGATATAGCCAAGGCCGATCACCGCGACCTGATGGTCGGGGGCTGGGTGGGCCAGGGCCTTGCGCCCTAGCGCGGCGGTGGCATCGAAAGGAGCGTTCATGCGGTCAAGGTCCCGGTTCTCGGGGGCCGTGATGGCCGCAAAGCCCTTAAAATCGCGTTAGGCTTGCTCGAAATTTTACCAAGATATGCCCCGGCATCGCGACGAATTGGCGAAGCAGGTGACCTGCTCGCCAAGGCATCGAGCTTCTCGGGTCAAAACTGGAATCCGCCATCGTCTCGTAGCGCACCGCGAGATCACGCCAGAAAAGGGCGAGTGCGCGATCGCCCAAGCCCCTCCCGCCGTCATCTTCGGCGTTGTGAAAGTATGTGCGTGGCATCCTTCAGATTGCCCGGTCACTGCCCTGCGTTTCGTTCCTTCCGGCCGAGCTTTGGACACCGTCATTATGCACTCGAACTACGGTGGTGTTTTGCTGCGCACCCATTCCCTCATGTCAGCGATTGAATCATGATCAGGCTCATGGCGGAAGGTTTTGCATCCGCGCGCAAGTTCCGGTTCGACCTCAGGATACGACCATGGCTCGCTGGGTCGGACCTGGTCAGACAATCCAGGATCTGCGGGGCGGCAGGACTGGGATGCAATTTGCTCCGTGCCTAGAGCCAGCCCGATTTTTGGAAGCGATAGAAGAGCGTCAGGCAGATGAGCGCCATGACCCCGAGCACTCCGAAGTGTGCATACTCAATATGCAATCCCGGCAAGTTATCGAAGTTCATGCCATAAATGCCGGCGATGACGGAGGGTACCGCGATGATTGCAGCCCATGCGGTCACCTTGCGGGCAATATCGCCCTGCCTTTGCGCTTCGACGAGCGCGCTGGTCTCCATCACTGAAGTTAGCATCTCGCGCTGCAATCCCGCGAGCGATGACACGCGTCGAACACGATTCAGGACATCGCGGAAATAGGGCTGCTCCTCTCGGTCAATGCTGGGCAGGTCGAGGCTTGCGAGCCTCGCGCAGACGTCCTCCATCGGGATGAGCATTCGCTGGATCAGCAGCAAGTCACGACGCAGGTTGAAGAGGTCTCGCATGTCCGCGCGGGTAAGTGCTGCGTCGAGTGCACGCTGTTCGAGCCCCTGTACGGCATCACCAGTGGCGTCGATTACCGGGAAATAGCTATCGACGATCATGTCGAGCAGCGCATGAAACACATAGCCTACCCCTTGCGAAAGAAGCTTGGGCCACGCCTCGAGCTGGGCGCGCAAGGCAGCGTGCCCCTGATCCGAACCATGGCACACGGTGACGATGTGGTTGCGCCCTATGAAGAAAGCCGTCTCTCCAAACCTGATGCGTGCACCCTCCATCTGCGCTGTGGCCGCAACGATAAACAACTGATCTCCGAAAAACTCCAGCTTGGGGGTATCCGTCCGGTGAGAGCCGCTTGCTGAGTTGAGCCTGTGTGCTCAGGACGTCTTTATGGACGCACATATGGACGCACGTAGGGCAGCATGGCGCAGGTAACGGTGGTCTCGGACGTCCGCCGACGCCGTGACTGGTCGGATGAAGAACGCATGGAGATCCTGCGGGAGGCCTTTGCGCCGGGCGCTATCGTTGCCCGGGTCGCTCGGCGGTATGACATATCGCGGGGGCTGATCTACATTTGGCGCCGTGAGGCGATGAGGCGAGCACAGTCTGCGTTTGCACCGGCAGTGATCGAGGATGCGGCGTCATTGGAGCTACCGAGCGGGCCGACTGTGGAGCCAGAAGCAGCGATCGTGCTGGAACTGGCGGATGGAGGACGGCTTCGGATTTCGGCGTCGGCACCGCCAGCGCTGGCGGCCGCGGCGCTGAGGGCGGTGCGATGATCCCATCGGGCGCGCGGGTTTGGATCGCAATGGGGCACACCGATATGCGGCGCGGGATGCAAAGCCTGGCCGCCCAGGTGCAGCAGCACTTCTTCAAGGATCCGTTCGCCGGTGATCTGTGGGTCTTCCGCGGCCGCTCCGGATCATTGGTGAAGATTATCTGGCACGATGGCATCGGCATGTCACTTTACGCCAAGCGGCTCGAGAAAGGCCGTTTCGTCTGGCCTTCCGCGAAGGACGGCGTGGTAAGTTTGACCACCGCACAGCTGGCCTGCCTGCTTGAGGGGATCGACTGGCGTAACCCGCAATATACCTGGCGGCCGCAGAGCGCCGGATAGGGTGCCAAGTCCCGCATTTTCGGCTTGATCTACTGGGCCGGCAGTGATTCACTCACTCCATGGAAGCCGCCGTTCCACCCTTTCCGGACGATGTCGAAGCGCTCAAGGTGATGCTGGCTTCAGCGTTGCAGAAGATTGATCAGATAGAGGCCAATGCCCGTGCCAGAGAGAACGCCACGGCGGCGATGATTGCCCATCTCAAGCTGCAGAACGCCAAGCTGCGACGCGAGCAGTATGGCCCAAGCGCCGAACGGACCGAGCGGCTGCTCGTCCAAGGTGAACTGGAGCTCGAAGACCTCGAAGCCGATGCCGCCGAGGACGAGCGTGCAGCCGAAGCGGCGGCGGCGAAGACTGCAACCATTGCAGCCTTCGAGCGGCGTAAGCCGACGAGGAAGCCGCTGCCTCATCATCTGCCGCGTGAGCGTGTCGTCATTCCCGTGCCGTGTGCCTGCCCAGCCTGCGGTGGCAGCCGCCTGTCGAAGCTCGGCGAGGATGTGACTGAGACGCTCGAGGTGATCCCGCGCCAGTGGAAAGTCATTCAAACGGTGCGCGAAAAGTTCGCCTGCCGAGACTGCGAGAAGATCACGCAGCCACCGGCACCGTTCCACGTTACGCCACGCGGGATGTTCGGCCCCGGATTTCTCGCTATGCTGCTGTTCGACAAATACGGCCAGCATCAGCCACTGCACCGCCAGGCCGAGCGCTTCGCCAGCGAAGGTGTGCCGCTCAGTGTTTCGACCCTGGCCGACCAGATTGGTGCGACCTGCGCGGCGCTGATGCCGATCTTTCGCCTGATCGAGGGGCACACCTTTGCTGCTGAGCGGCTCCACGGCGATGATACGACCGTCCCGGTCAGAGCCAAGGGCAAGACTATCACCGGCCGATTATGGAACTATGTTCGCGATGATCGCCCCTTCGGGGGGAACGATCCGCCATCTGTGATCTTCCATTACTCGCGCGACCGGCGCGGCGATCATCCCAAGCGTCACCTTGCGCAATGGTCCGGCATTCTGCAGGCCGACGCCTATGCTGGCTATAACGAGCTCTATGCTCCGAACCGCGAGTCCGGTCCGATCCTCGAGGCGGGCTGCTTTGCCCATGCGAGAAGGAAGTTCTTCGAGCTTGCCGACGTTGAAGGTGCAGCGCGCAAGAAGAGTCGAGGCGAGAAGGTCGGCGTGGTCTATCCGATCGCACTCGAGGCCGTACAAAAACTCGACGCGTTGTTCGCGATTGAGCGCGATATCAATGGCCGAAGCCCGGCCGAGCGCCACGCTCTTCGCCAGGAACTCAGCGCTCCGCTGATGGCAGAGCTCCATGACTGGCTGAACCTCCAGCTTGGCCGGATTTCGCGCAACCATGATCTGGCCAAGGCCATCAACTACATGCTGCGGCGCTGGGCAGCATTTACCCGTTTCCTCGCCGACGGCAGGGTTTGTCTGTCGAACAACGCTGCTGAACGAGCCCTGCGTTGCGTGCCACTCGGACGCAAGTCGTGGCTGTTTTGTGGCTCAGATCGAGGCGGGCAACGCGCGGCCGTCGCCTACTCGCTGATCCAGACCTGCCGACTCAACGACGTCGACCCCCAGGCCTGGCTCGCCGACATCCTGGCCCGTACCGCCGACCATCCCGTCAGCCGCCTCGACGAGCTCCTGCCGTGGAACTGGCGGAGCACTCGCCTCGCTCTGGCAGCCTGATGGCCCACGTCAACAAGGTCCATTCCGTCCAAACCATCGGCCTCGTCGCTCGGGATCTCGACAAAACCGAAGACGAAATCGCCGACCTTGCGCTCGGCATGGATCCCGAAGACGGCCTGATCTGGGTCTACAGCCTGGAACACGAAGACGGCATTATGGCCTTCACCATGCAAGGCATCGAGAACCTGGAAACGCTCATATCTGACCAGGAGATCGCCAAACGTTAGCCTGCCTGCGGTCCTCGCCGTATGGCTACGCTTGGGGATTTGGCGGGCATGGAGCGCGTCCTTGACCGAAAGGGGGTGGAGGCGGAATCGTCTGGCACAGACGGCCATCTCTTCAGGTGTCGGATCGAATAAGCCGACCCATGCGAACGCATCGGGAGATTGGATTTCGGTTTCGGGCTCATCGACCTGGTCAAGCGGTTCGCTGACGACCCGGCCATCCCGGTAGTCGTGTGCTGCGATAATCGCCATCAGTCCCCCCCTTTGGTCAGGCTATAAGGACCTTGCCAAATTCGCCCCAGGAAATGAATTCGGAATGTGTTCGCGTCCTTGTTCATCACTGCGCATAGCTATGCTCGGTCAAACCTCAAACCGAACTTCGGAATGAGCCGACGTGGCTTCGCTAGTTAGCGAGTCACTTTTAGCCGGAATCAGGGGAAGTTCATACTACAGAAGAGACGCAATCGAATGCGAAGACTGGGCGGAAAGAGGCCTCGCTTGAAGTCCACTCTGGGCCTGGTCGGCCTGAACCTCCCCGAGGTGCATTGGTCCCATTTCGGCCATGAGGCTAATCAGCCACTGCACACACGCGGTGCTTGCAGACCTTGTGACCAAGCGGCATGCGGTGGTGCTCGCGTGTTGAATTGCGTCGACAGACCACTTACCAAAAACGCAGGCAACTAGCTGCTTAGGCCGGAAATGCCGAGCAACAGACCCTGTCCGCTGACATCGCTCTGCTGCTGAAATCTATCATCGAAGAACTCGATGGAGACGAGCCATTCGTCTGTGCGGCTTTTGCAACGATGGCCGACGAATATCTATGGGTTCGCGGGTCCTCGCCCTGAAAATGACCACTTCATCCGCGGTTGCCTCAAAGATGCTCGGACAAGGCCCTTTCCACGCGAGCTCGACCGCCATCGGTCAGCTCGACGACAAAGCGGCGCTTATCAGCAAGGTCTGGCTTTCTTACAATCAATTGGCGGCTTTCGAGGACCTGCAACCACCTAAGGCCCGTCGTCGCCGGGCAAGCCCCTCCAATACAGGCGCTGGTAACCGAAATCGGGCGACCCTTCACTTTCGCCTGATAGAGATCCAGCATCATGTCCCATGCTGGGCTCACAGCAAAGCCTTGCACGCCGAAAATCTTATCGACCCTCCGGCGCGCCTGGTAGATTTTGGCGGCCAGACCCAGAAAGGTCTCCTCAGAAGGGACCGACTGTATGTGCTCATCGGTCAACGTGCGCAGTTCAATCGCGAGGGCCTCCATTCGGTCCGCGATTCCCTGCTGGGTATCAACCTGCCCGATCGACAAAGCAAACGCCGATGGTGCTTCTTTTACATGCCCAGAGCTCAACGACACCTCCCACAGCCATCAGGAAAAGTCCGGTTAGTTCTCCAACTAACTTGACAGAAATGAGTTCCTGCACCGTGATAATTAAGTTTCGAATCCTCCTGTATCCGTATTATTCCGGATCAGCATAATCTGGCCACCAGTCGCCGAATGAGCTCAGGCAGAGCAATCGCAGGCCGTGGCAATGACAACGAAATCGCTGCTTTAAGCGTCGGTTCACATTGCATTATCTCTAGCTAGAGGCGGCTTCACGGTCTTGGGTACAGGCCGAATGGGTTTCTGGTTTTTTCTTTTTCCAGCGCAACAGGCCGTGCCTCGGGGAAAGGTCGCGCCGGACGGATGAATGTAATTAGAAATGGTGGGCAGCCCTAAACCATCGTGAGGAGGAGGCGCAGGAGTGTCACAAAAAGGGACGGCTTTTTGCTGATGGGCGCAATATCGAGGAAACATGGCGAGCCCGACCAATGGCTAGTCGTTTACCATATTGCGCTGCTGCGAATTTTTCAGTCCAATAGGGTCTCGGGGACCATAAGCAGCAAATGAACGATTCGAGATTTCCAGGTGATGGGACGGCAATCGACCGCGCGATAGCGCTGGCTGAAGCCGCTCTTCATGAATGTGACGAGCATGGATTTGTGTTCGCCGCGATCGATCTTTCCTCCGCAATTGATAAGCTTAAGGCGATCCGGGCTGGCAATGCGGGCCACTGAGGTCACGTTGCAGGCCATCGGTTAATCACTTAAGCTAGCGTCCATGTCTCCGTCCGACGCCTTCTCCGTCATCGATTCGCTGACAGAGAAGCAGCATGAAGCCTTGGTGCTGGCGGCCAGGCATCTCACCTCCAAACAGATTGCCCAGAAGCTTGGTGTGGCTCCGGTCACAATCGACAAGAGGATTGAGGCAGTTCGAGCCCGGCTTGGCTATATCTCGAGGTCAGACCTCTTGAGACTTTATCGAGAGTGGTGTGACGATTATGGTCGGATCATAGACGAGCCAATCATACTGGATCAAACCGAGTGCCCTCCTGCATTGCCGGAAGCACCGCAGCAGCTATCCGATCTGATGTTCCACGACAGCCTCGCCTTCGATGCGCGCGCTTCCTGGGATCGGGGTCGGAACCTGCTGCGGCCGGGTCTGACACCTTCAGAGCTGGGCGTTGGTGGTAAACTGGCCGCAATGCTTTTGGGCGCGGTCGCAATCATGATGATCGCTGTACTTTGTATGGCGTTCGTCGATGCGCTGATGTCCATTCTTGCGAGGTGATTTTTCCCGGTCCTGTGACCAAAGGAGGAATTATGTCGCTCGAAATCAACGCCGCCACCGCTCGCCTGGTTCGGGAAATGAACGCGGCTGAGGAAACCATTGCGGATGCTCTCGTGGCTTCGGCAGGACTGCTTCATACCGCCGCCACCGCGAGCCGGGAGGTGTCCGATGCTCCGGTGCTGAAGGCCCAGACCGCCTTGCTCCACCTCAACAAGATGGTGGCGAGCCTCATCGAGGCACGAGGCGAAGCGCTCAGGGTACACGGCCAGCTTCTGGATATCGGACGTGAAATGGGCGCGACCGAGACGCCGTATTGCCCGCCCGTCAAGGGCTTCGACGCCGAGCAGCAGAAGGCTGCCTGACTTGCCAAGGCAGCGACGATCCGACAATCTGATGGAATATGCTCAGGTTCCTTGCGCAAGCCCTCTTGATCATTGTCGTTTTCGTCGCCGCCTGGCGAGCAGGAGGGAAACCTGAGCGATATGTCGCTTCGATCTATCTGGCGATGTTCGTCGCATCAGCCGCCAATGCATTTTCGGAAAGCGCGCATGCGGGCGCCGATTATACAGGCGTCAAGAGCCTGCATTTCATACTCGATGCTGCGGCCCTGGCTGGGGTCGTCACCATTGCCTTGCGATATGATCGCTGGTGGACGCTATGGGTAGGGTCGGTTCAGTCCATCGCCGTAATGGCCCATTTTCTGCGGATGCTGAATTGGCCGATGCCACCTATCGCATATGCCGTGATGGAGCGTTGGCCGGTGTGGCTGGCGGTCATTCTGACAGGAGTCGGAACATGGCTACAGATCAAGCGATCTCGCGGGACTCCCACAAGCACCTGAGCTGCCTTTTGGCGCCTCTTCACCATGATCCTGCGAACCTTGCCCGGCGGCTCCTTTACCGCTTCGGGTCGATCGGCAGGATTGTACAAGCATCAGATGTCGAGCTTCGTCATGCTGCCAAGGTCGGCGAAAAGTGGGTTGATCCCCTCCTGATGGTTCGCCGGCTGATACACGATGGCATGCGCGAGAAGATCGTGCGGACGCGATTGGGGGAAGATCGCGAGGCAATGTTCTCCTATCTGCTGCTGACCATGGGGCAATTGCCCGAGGAGCGCATGCTCGCGGTCTTTGCCGACGCAGATGGATTTGTTATTTGTGAGGAAATTATAGCCAAAGGAGAGGCCGCGCACATCCAGGTGACGCCTCGCAAGGTATTTACGAGGGCCCTCAACCTCGATGCGCGAAAGATCCTCCTTGCGCATAATCATCCGTCTGGCTGTGCGGAACCCAGTATGATGGACATAGAGCAGACGCGCCTGCTGGATCGTCAGGCTGCCGGCCTTGGCCTCGTGATCGAGGATCATCTCATCGTCGGCGCGAACATCGTCACCAGCATGCGAGACAGGGGGGTGTTGTGAGCGCCCTGATCCCCGGCGAAGACCCTACGAGAATAGAAACCCTGTTTCGCGCGGCTGAGATAAAGGCCCTGGCCGATCATCGTAGAAGGCTTCCGCCGCCGATCGAAATTGCCGATGATCAGCTGCCCAGCGAAGCGCAACTAGCCGTAGCGGCAGCGCGCGAGCTTGAACGCCGGGCCCTCCGCTTGCGATACCTGCCAGCCGATCTGATTGCCGACTACGGCTGGCTGGTTCTTCTCGATCTCTTCGTCAGCGAACATGATCTGCGATCCGTCAAACTCATTGATGCTGCCCGTCGCTGGCAGATGTCTCCTGCAACCGCTGCGCGCCTGGTCGCGGCCCTTATCGAGTCCCATCTGGTGGTGCGGGTGTTCGACAAGGACAACTCTCATCCCGTAACCCTTCGTCTGACCGATTTGGGTCGGATGTACCTCAAGCGGATCCTGGCCTTGAGCGCTTAGCGCAGCAGGAAAGGCAGAAAAGTACAGAGTGGCCTTTTGCGCCCTGCCTCTCGGCAGCCGCGTCACTGGCTCACGTGAATTTGCGGTCTGAGCCGTTCAAGAATGTCAGCCAAAACCGATCTGCTGGGATGTGACATGCTCAGATAGCTTCTCGCATGCTCGAAATAGACCCTGCCTCGCCCCCCAGCTTGCCTCCAGCTTGGATTAAGTCGGGCGGTTGCTTTGCGCATGAGCGCGGTTGAAACAATGGCCTGCGCAGTGGAGCCCGTAGGGTTGGGCGAAGCAGGCCATTGCTTATCGAGTTCGACGACGAACGCTTCCGGAGCCGTGTGGCCAAGGGGCGACAGCGGTCTCTCACGGTTGTAATCCCCGACCCAAACAGCGATCCCGCCCCGTGCATGGTTGATGCTGAGGAACAGGGTCTCATTCAGCAGCTCATGGCGCATGCGACCATTGAAGCTCTCGGCGTGGCAATTTTGCATCGGTTTGCTCTGAGCGATGGATTGCCACTCCACGCCGATCGGACCGCATAACGACAGAACGGCGTTGCTGGTGAGTTCGGTGCTATTGTCGCTGACGATGATGCCGGGCTTGCCGCGCGGCGATGAGCCGGGGCTGCTTGCGCACGGCACGGTGACGCTAAGGGACGCCGTGCTGTGCTACGCGAGCAGATTGAGTACCGGACTTGGTGCAAGGCGCTCCTCGACGCACGAGCACGACGAAGCTCGGCCTTGGTTGGCTACCTATTAGGCATGGGCAACTTATTGGAGGTTCGCATTCGATCTCGCGAGCTACGATGCTGCGCTGCAAGATATTTTGCTTTGCGAAGCTACGATATTCGGGTATTAAGCATCCCGAGCAGACTGATTCTGACCGAAAGGATTATCCTATGTCCCTCTTCAAATTGACTGGTGCCACGGCTGCCGCACTTCTGGTGATCACTCCGACCGTCGCGTCCGCAGGAACTCGCGCAGCCGAAGCGGTCCCCGTCGCCGCCAAGAAGGCTGCCACCCCCGCCAAGGGTAAGGCTGGTTACATTCGCGTGAAGCCCAAGGAAGAGACCGCGAGTGGCCAGGCTGCTGGCGGGTCGGGTCTGGTGATTGGCGGGTTGGCCGTTGCAGCTATTATCGGCGCCGTGATCATTGTCGCGGATAGCGACAGCTGATTTCTGACTCGGCGGGGTTGTTTTGTGGCTTGGGGCAATGCGTCGCTCCAAGCCACCTGCTTTGAGAAATCCTCGCCCTAGTCGATACTTCGTGAAATTTCCCAGTGCTATAATCTTTGCAGTGGCGTGGCTTACTGCTAGCAGTGGCCTAGCTTACTGCTAATCATCTCGATGCGCCTGCTGCATTTGGCGAGGCCTCGTGTTCGGCTTCGATTTCGGCGCAATATACAGAAGTAATCTGTGTTACGCCGTATTGAGGTGCTTTGCTAGCCGGTGAACAAAGTTGGTGTGACTGCTTCTTCGTTGAAGTTGGGGCGATCACTTGGTGACATATTATCGCGGTAGGACGGTGTTCAATTGTTTGGCGAAATTTTTCCGCCGCGTTTGACGCCTGAAGGGCTGATTGGAGCGGTTTTGCTTCCGTCGCGCGAGGTGCTCGTCCCTCTAGCCGCTCATGCCTTGCTGCTCCCCCGAGGACCACAGGTGGTCGTCGACCAGGTTTTCGGTCTCATTCATTTTGCGCCCATGTCGATGGCCGTTATTTGGTCATTTGCTGCCGGATCGGTAACGGTATTGGTCGTCGCACTTGCCTGTGCAGTTCCTTGCTCACGTGATTGCCGCTACGCAAATGGGGGTTGGAGGGGATGACCGAGGCCAATGTCCTCGAGTACAAAAGCCTGCTCGCGTTGGCCCAAGCGCGGGCCGAACAAGATCGGTTCGAATGGTCGGAGGTGGACAAGGATGCCCAGTCGCGCGGCGTATGGAGCATCGTAGTCTTGGCATTTCTGATCACTGCAGCAACGATGGCAGCAGGCGGCGGCGGTACGCCGGCCCCTATTTCCGAAATGATAGCGCAACTTATCGCGCTAGCGGGTATCGCCATCTTTCTTCTCTTGCGCGCGTCGCATGGGGGCGTTCACGTGTCGCTGCTGATATACGACCGGCCGTTTCTCGCGATACTCTCCCTTTGGCTGGCCTTGCCACTGGTGCAGCTTGTGCCGCTCCCGGCCGCGTTGTGGCAGGCGCTACCCGCGCGCGAAGCTTTAATTGCCGCACTCGACTCGGTTGATGCGGCGTCAGGATGGTGGCCGATATCGCTGACCCCTTATCGTACCATTGCGGCCTTTCTGGCGCTGGTGCCGATGGTCGTGGTCATACTGATCGCCGTCTCGCTGCCGCTGCAGCAGCGTTCCGTCCTGCTCTTTGCGATTGTTGCGGTTGCCGCCGTCAGCGCATTGCTCGGAATTGTTCAGGTGTCGAGCGGTGGGCCGTGGATCTATGCTCGCCGGCAAGGTGACTTCGCAGTGGGGCTGATTGCAAATCGCAATGCCCACGCCGATTTTCTATTGATCGCTTTGCTTGCTCTGACGACGCTGGCGCAAATCCACGCCGACCGGTTCCGCGCGCCGCTGTCGCGTGTGTTGGTGGGGGCCTTAGCGCTCTACTTTGTGCTGAGCGTCGTATTGACCGGTTCGCGCACCGGGATGTTGCTGCTTGTCGTGCCGTTGTTTCATGCAGTCTGGCTGTTTCGTGGTTCGTTGCTCGGCGTACGGGGGCGGCGCATGCTGCTGGCCCTGCCGCTGGCGGGCGCGTTGGGGGTGGTCGGGGTCTTCGCGATGGACGGTGGCAATCTAGAGCGCTCGCTCGACCGGTTCGGCCAGACGAGTGACGGGCGGCTGACCGATCTGTGGCCCGACGTGGTCTATGCCGCGGAGCAAAGCTGGCCGATAGGCACCGGCATGGGATCGTTCGTGCCTGTGTTCGAAAGCGTCGAGCAGCTCGAAGTGGTCGACGAAACCCACCCCAACCGAGCCCACAGCGATTATCTTGAAATCATAATGGAAGCGGGTATCGTCGGCGTCGGCTTGGTGTTGGCGACACTCGCAACCTTTGCATGGCGCTGCCGGACCATCTTGCTGCACGAAACGGGATCGCCACGGATGCTGGCGGGCTTTGCGCTTGGCGCCGGGGTGATCCTCGCCGCACATTCAGTGGTTGATTACCCGCTACGCTCCATAACCCTGGCGGTGGCAGCTGCGGTGGCCGTTTCCATGCTTTTTCGGCCGCACCCCGCAGCAGGCCCATCTACTGTACAAGATAAGGGAATGACGACGTCATGAGCAAGACGCAGATCGGGCGCCGGCGGTGGTTACCGTTGCTGGCCGTGACAATGTGCGCGCCGATGATGGCGGGATGCGCGAATAGCGGGACAAATATTGAACTGCCGCGCGGCGCGGCGGCCTATGAGACATTTCCTGCGCCCGCAACAGATGTGGTCCGCGATTATCGCATTGGGCCGCGCGACGTGTTGGCCATTACAACCTTTAAGGAGCCGGACCTCAGTTTCCCGCAAATTCAGGTCGACGCAGCTGGCAGTCTACAGTTTCCGCTGATCGGCAAGGTGCAGGCGGCGGGGCTGACTTTGAATGAATTGGCGCAGACAATCGCCGAGCGGCTGAACCGCGACTATCTGAAACGCGGTGAAGTGTCGGTTATCGTCGTCGAGACCCTTTCACAGACCGTGACGGTCGAAGGCAATGTCGTCGAGCCCGGTGTGTTTGAAATCCCCGGATCCTCGACGTTATTGCAGGCCATCGCGCGCGCTCGGAGCCCCACGCGCGTCGCACAACTCGATGAAGTGATGATCTTTCGTCAGATCAATGGCAAACGGGTCGGCGCCCGGTTCGACCTCAAAGAGATCCGCGCCGGTCGCGCGCCCGACCCTGAAATTCTAGGCGGCGACATAGTTGTCGTCGGCTTCGATTCATTGAAGGGTGCATTCCGCGACTTCCTGACGACCGCGCCATTCTTCAACGTGTTCCAAACATTCTGATAGGTTCCCAGCCATTGTCACAGAATCTGCCCGCAGCCCTGCCCGCGACAGCGACGCAAAGTTTCGCCGCGACCGCGCCAGTGCCCGATGTCGACACGGGACCGGAGGCCGTTGACGAGGATTTCCGTCCCGCACTCGACCTCAGGCGGCTCTATGTCCTGCTGCGGCGCAATGTGCTACTTATTCTATCTGTAATGACACTTTTCGTCATCGGCGCGTTGGTATTCACCATTCTGGCGACACGCCTTTATGTGGCAGAGGCGAGCATTCAAATCGATATGGAAGGCGACCGCGTGCTCAACGCGACCGACCTCGAACCCAGCAGCAATTTACAGGACGCCGACCGTTTCCTTCAAACACAGGTCGACGCACTGCGCAGCCGCGCGATGGCGATCCGCGTCGCCAAAGAGCTGGGCCTGTTTCAGGGCACGACCTTTTTCGACCAGATGAAAGCGCGGGTGCCCGAACCCGAAAACTTGCGACCGCGCGACGAACAGCTGCGCAACGCTGTGATCGGCATCATTCAGGACAATCTTTCTATAAGTCTGCCACGCCAGTCGCGGATCGCGGTGATCAGTTTCGAAAGTCCCGATCCCGAATTGTCGGCAAAGGTCGCCAATGCATACGCCAGCGGCTTTATCGAGTATAATCTTGAGCGCAAGTTCGACAGCTCGTCCTATGCCCGCACATTCCTGTCGGGTCGACTCGACGAAGCACGCGAACGCCTGCAAAAATCTGAAGAAGCGCTGGTTGCCTTTGCCAATCAGGCTGGCATTGTCCGCACGGGCGCTGTCCGCGACCGAGGCGACGACGGCACTCAGGTCTCGGTGACAGGCGCCAGCCTTGCCCAGCTCAACGAAGCGGCAAACATCGCGACGCAGGAGCGGATCGCCGCCGAGCAGAAATGGCGCACTGTCGCCAATGCGCCGCTGCTGTCGATTGCCGAGGTTCAGGCAAACCCGGCGGCTCAGGATCTGGTGCAGAAGCTCGCCGAAAAACGTGCCGCACTGAGCGAGGAGCGTTCGCGCCACCAGGAGTCCTATCCCACCGTCGTCAGCCTTGCGGCCGAAGTGAGCGAGCTCGAGGCTCAGTTCATCGACCTTGCGACCGGCATCAAGCGCGCCATCCGCGACAAGTACACGACGGCGCAGGCGAGCGAGAACGAATTGCTCGGTCAGGTCACGGGGCTGAAGCGCGCTGTGCAGGGCGAAGAGGAATCGTCCACCCGTTACAATATCCTGGCGCGCGATCTGGAAACCAACCGCACTCTGTATGACGGGTTGCTTCAGCGCTTCAATGAGGTGAGCGCGCAGGCTGGCATCACGCGCAATAACATCTCGATCATCGACCTTGCCGAAGTGCCGCTGGTCCCGTCGAGCCCGAATGCGCTGATAAATTTGGCCATCGCGCTGCTCGCAGGCGGCATCCTGTCGTTCCTTTTCGTCTATGCCCGCGAACAGTTCGACGATGCGGTGCGCGAACCGCAAGATTTGGAGGTCAAGCTTGGCCTTTCGCTACTCGGCATCGTGCCGAAGACGGACAAGGATGCCGACATCGTAACTCTGCTCGACGACGTGAAGTCGGACGTGTCCGAGAGCTACAGCGCGCTGCGCACCAACTTGTCGCACTCGACGACCAGCGGCTTGCCTCGCTCGCTGCTGATCACCTCGACCCAGCCGGCGGAAGGCAAGTCGACCTCCTGCTATGCCATCAGCCGGGCGTTAGCGCGGTTGGGGGTGCGCACCGTGCTAGTCGACGTCGATTTGCGACGACCGTCGCTGCACCGCTATTTCGGCATCGAAAGTGGCGGCGTGGGATTGTCCAGCGTGCTAACGTCGCAGGCTACGCTGGCCGAGGCATCGGTGCTGCTCCCCGATCACCTAGGACTGACGTTCGTCGCTGCTGGGCCGATCGCTCCCAGCCCAACCGAATTGCTCGACAGTGATCGCATGATCGAACTGCTCGCCGAACTGCGCGACCGGTATGAGGTCGTATTGCTCGACGGGCCGCCAGTACTGGGGCTGGCTGATGCCGTGACCCTCTCAACCAAGGTCGATGCCGTGGTCATGGTGGTCGAGGCAAACCGCAGTCATCGTGGCGCGGCCAAGAATGCCTTGCGCCGCCTGCGCTCAGTGAAGGCGAACATATTGGGCGGCCTGCTCACCAAATTCGATCCCAAACATAGCGGCACCAGCTATTATTATCAGTATGAGTATTACTATTACGGCTCACCCGAACGCGCGGCCGAAGCGCGAGCGAAGCGTGGCTTTGGGTGGCTGAACCGCGACCGGACAGGCAGCTAATTTTCCGATGCGCACGCCCGCACTCGTTCTGTCACTGGCACTAATCGGTGCGCTGGCTGTGTTGGCGGTGCTCAGCGCCGCCGACGCCAGCGCCGCGCGCGGCGGTAGCACGGCCGTGTCCGACCTGACGGGATTTGGCGCAGCGAGTGCGCGGATGGCCGCAGCGTCCGCGCTCGACCGCGGCGATGCTGCCCGCGCCGCATCTATCGCCCGCACCACGGTGCTGCGTGCCCCGATCGAGCGCGGCGGCACCTCGCTGCTCGGCCTTGCTCGACTGTCGGCGGGCGATACCGAGGGCGGCATTGCAGCGATGCGCGCGGCACTGATGCTTGGATGGCGCGACCCGCTGACTCAGGCTTGGGCGTTGCAGGCCAGCGTCGACAATGGAGACACCGCTAACGCCGTGCTCCGGCTGGATGCGCTGGCGCGGATGAACCCCGGTCTCGATAACCTTTCACTCGCTTTCGAGGCGGTTGAGGGCACGGAAGAGGGACGGGCCGCTCTCTTGACGCGAATGAAGCTTCGCCCGGCATGGCTTGAGGGCTACATGCAAAGCGCCGATCAGGCTACCCTCGCTGGGGTCGGTAATCGGACCACCATGATACTGACCGCGTCTCGCTTCGCTGATACGATAGATCCGATCGCAGCGTCATCGGCGGTCTGGGCAATGCACCGGCGGGATCCAGTGGCAGCCTATCGACTTTGGCGTAGTATGGTCGGCGATAAGGCCGATTCCGAACTCTATCAGACCAAGCTGCCATCGATAGAATCAGCCATTGGCACGCAGAACAAGACGCCTTTCGACTGGAGGATTGCTGGCGAAGGCGCACTCGTCTCGCCCAGTTCATTTGGGACTGGTTTGCTCTTGGAGAACGCTCGCCCGGTGGAGCAACTAGCGCTTTTTATCAATACGGCGCTTGCTTCTGACAGACGGTATCGGCTGATCCTTGATGGCAAGGGGCCAAACGGCACAGTAACCGTAGATGCCCGCTGCACCAACGCTCCCAATGGACGCTCACTGGCGAAGGCGGTTATGGAAAAAACTACGCGATTGACTGTCCCCACCTCCTGTCCATCTCAGATTATCACAGTGTCGATCAGTGGCGGGCCTGCCACCTATGAAATCCGCACCTTGAGCATTGAACCTGAAAGTAGCGGATCATGAGGATCACTGAGCTCCGCGGCATCAAGTTCCCGCAGTTCGCCCTTGTGATGATGGCTTTTCTGACCGTCTCCGCGCTCGCATGGCCGCTGTATATGTTTTTTGCATTGCCTGGCCTGCCGGGTCTAAGCCCTTTCACGCTAGCGTCGATGGGGACGTTTGTGTTGGGTGCCACCTATTATTTTTTTTCGCCGCAGGTGGGGTCAATATTGAGCGGCTATCACGAACGAATCGCACTTCCGTTTGTGTTATACCTTAGTTATTTAGTATGGATGGCCCTCGCCACGACAGTAATGAAAATTGATGTCGGTGAGGCGCCTGCGATGGTGTTTCTGAAGGCATTTCTGTATCGCGACTGCCTGTTCATCGTCGGCCTTATCTTCTTTCTCGACCTGAAGATTAGGCGCATGTTTATAAATTTTATTCCCTACTTGCTTTTCTTTTTAATAATCGTAGGCTTCATTGAGTTTTTCTTGCAAGAAAGAGCAGTCAATTTTTTAGGGCTATCGCGGTTCTCTGCGGCTGACAGCGCAGAATTCGATAAAATGTCTAGTGCTTATTTTCGAGGAGGCCAGTTCCGTGTTTCCTCCATGACCTCGCACCCTATCATTTTTGGTCAACTTTGCGGCGCTCTCCTGCCAATCGTTCTTCACAAGTTAAAGTCAGCTAAAACCTTCCAAAAGAAGGCTTTTTATTCGGCAATTATAGCATTTGCTCTTGCTGGGGTATTTTTATCGACCGCTCGATCTGCGCTCGTTTGCCTGTTTTCAAGTTGCTCAATCTATTTTTATCTCTCCGGAACAAGTAAAATAAAAAGTAAAGTGTTAGTTTTTTCGTTATTGGCACTCACCATAGCCGGATTCTACGCGACGTTGTCGGCGTCTAGTGAAGTCCTGCAAATTTTGTTGGGGCGGACAGCTGAGGAATCAAGTAGTAGTGAGGCGAGGCTCATCATGTATGACAATGCCTTAGAGGCGGTGCGGCAAAGTCCCGTATTCGGCTTTGGCCCCTCCACCTCGGCCTTGGTTGCTGGTTTGCAGAGTTCCAAAGTTAGGACTATTGATAACTACTTTTTGAGCGTTATTGTTGATGGTGGCATCCCGGCGTTACTAGCGTTTGCTTCGTTTTTGTTAACCAGCGCCTATCGGATCTTGTCGACCGCCATTGATGCAAAGGAGGGCGATGAACGTCGAGAGTTGATGGCAGTCAGCGCTTCTTCTGTTGCGCTGATCGTGGGCCTCCCGATCATCTCGCTCAATAACACTATGATCTTGCTCTACCTCCTTTTTGCGTTTTGCCTCACGTCGCGCCAAAAAGGGAAAAGGCAATTTGGCAGCCATCATCCCGCCGCACATGTCACCAATTGAATGAGGGACACGCTGTTGCCGGGAGCCAGTGAATTGGCACATCGTCCGAAAGTCATGATGCTGATCGCCACGGCCGCCCGGATGGGGGTGGGGCTGATCAGCTTCCTTCTGATGGCTCGATATTTAGGGCCGGAACAGTTCGGGATATTAGCGGCAGCGATCGCCTATTCGGCGGTGGCGGCAACGCTGTCCGATTTTGGTCTGGCTATCAGCAGTCTGCGGGCCATGGCCGCCGAACCGGCCGACACCGGTGTGCTGATGCGCCGTATGATGGCGGCAAAGCTGTTGCTCGCGGGCGCGCTGACGCTAGTCTATGCTGCGGGCGTGCTTACACTAGTCAATCCCGGCAACTGGCCGCTGTTTGCTTTTGCGCTGATCGGACAGATCGGCTTCAGCGTCGCCGATTTGTCAATGGTGCCGTTGCGCGTTCACAGCCGTTTTGGGACTGAAGCGCTGGTGACGGTCTGTGCAACCGCCGCTATGCTGGCCCTGTTGGCCGCGGTTGTGATCGTCACCCGCTGCGCCGCCGCTACGGCAGCTGCCTTCGCGGGTGGACGGCTTCTATATGCGGCGGCGGCAGTATCGGCTACGGCGCACGCGCTGGGCATCCGGCCGATCGGCCAAGTCCCACGAAGCGAGGTAGCCGCGACGTTGCGTAAATCGCGTAGCTTTGCCGTAGACGGCAGCTTGACGAGCCTGTCAACACAGATCGACGTTCCTCTCTTCGGTCTTGTACTGAGCGCGACGCAGCTTGGCATTTACCAGGCTGGCGGCCGACTGGTGCAAGTGATCGTCCCCTTTGCGGTTGTGCTTGGCAATGTTTATCTGCCAACGCTAGCTGCTCTGCATGCGAAAGGCGATGCTACCGCCTTCGCGGCCCGGGCGCGCGATCTGGTGCGGGAAATGACGCTGTTGGCGATCGTCGTCGGAGCTGGATTTGCGGTGCTCGGCCCTGCGCTGGGCCGCATGCTGTACCCCGCCGAATATGATCCGCTGGTTGCGCTGTGGGGTGGCTTTGGCATTCACGCTCTGTTCCGCCTGGCGGCCGCTGGCTTTGCCATTCCACTCGCGGCAGCGGGACAGGTCGGCTCGCGCATTGCAAGCCAGTTTGGAAGCATGGCGACTCTGGTGCTCGCCGCGCTACTGCTGGGGGCCGGCGTCGATGCCGCTTGGACTTCGATGATGCTGGCCGCATCATCGCTGGTCCTGCTGCTACTGCTGGCCGGGGCGAGTGTTAAACAGGGCTGCAATAGGCGCAGCGTCGGTGTAGCGCTGCTAGTCGTGCTCATTACCGGCGGCGGACTGGCCATGGCGAGAGGTTTCTGGCTGTGATGGGAGGTTTCTGGCTATGACGGGCATCATCGACCGCATTCGGCGTAAGCTGCGCGGCCGAATCGGTGTGCATGAACAACTGCATTCCGGAAGGTTGCGCGCGCACTATCACGCGCTAGGGGTAGAGGTAGGTCTCTATAGCTATGGCTGTTTCGACATCGCGCGCTTTCCGTCAGGCGTCAAAGTCGGTCGCTATTGCTCCATTGCCGACACGGCCCGGGTGTTCCTGCGCAATCATGGCGTAGGATTCATGGGCATGACCGCTATGCTCTATCGCCCGGAGTTCGGCGTGGTCGACCGCGATCCCATTCCCTTTGGTACGCTTTCTATCGGGGATGATGTATGGATCGGGCATAACGCGACGATCCTGCCCGGCGTCGGCTCCATCGGGCGCGGGGCCGTGATTGCGGCGGGCGCGATCGTGACGCACCCCGTTCCCGCCTATGCCATCGTCGCCGGCAACCCTGCGCGCGTCGTGCGCAAGCGTTTTTCCGACACCGTCATTGACGCGATCGAGGAAAGCCGCTGGTGGGAACGCGACCCCGCCGCCCTGCGGCAGCTGATACAGAACAATCCCGAATTTGTGTTCCAACCGGAGAAACATCTTGCTCGCGACCAAAGGGAACCTTGAGCCTTCTGCTCCAGCGCAACAACCTGCACGGCCACTCCGTATCGCATTGCTTTCGCACCGGGCGGGGCCCGGCAATCTGGGGGTCGATGCTCTGACGCGGGCGAATGTCGCAATTATCGACGCAGCGGCGACGCGGGCAGGCCGCCGAGCCGAATTCGTCACGCTAACAGGCCCAATGCGCGGAAACAGTGCTCTGCCCGACCGCCTGCGTATTGGCCCGGCAATCGACCCGCGCGCTATGCTGAATAGGCGCTCGGCCTTTCTCGCCGAGCTACGCATGGCCGACTTGGTCATCGACATTGGCGAAGGCGACAGCTGGTGCGACATTTACGGTCTGCGTCGCTTCATTTTTCAGGTTGCGACCAAGACCGCAGCGCTCGCTCTGAAAAAGCCGCTGGTGCTTGCCCCTCAGACGATCGGCCCGTTCGACCGGAGCACAACGCGCATCGTGTCGAACAGCATCATGCGCCGAGCAAGCGCGGTGTTTACGCGGGACGGGCTATCATCGGATTATCTGCGTCAGCAGATGCCCAACATCGCGTTTGCCGAATACATCGACGTCGCCTTTGCCCTGCCCTTCACTCGCGCGCCCAATAAGCATAGCGCGCGGCGGCGCGTCGGTCTTAATGTTTCGGGGCTGCTCTACCGCGGCGGCTATACCGGCCAGAATGAATTCGGATTGAAGCTCGACTATCGCGCGCTAACGGACCGGCTAATTGAGGCGCTGCTTGCGCTCGGCGATGTCGACGTCGAGCTAGTACCGCATGTCGCCGTGCCAAAGGCCGCGGGAGATGTGGCGATAGTCGATGACGACCAAAGCATCGTCGCTGATATTCTGGCACACCACCCCGACGTGCGCGCCGTCGGCCCCTTTGCTGACAGCATTGCAGCGAAAAGCCATATCAGCGGGCTGGATTTCCTCGTCGGTGCGCGCATGCACGCTTGCATAGCCGCATTTTCGGCGGGCGTGCCAGTGGTGCCGATCGCCTATAGCCGCAAGTTTAATGGCCTTTTTACGGCGCTCGGCTATTCACACTATGTCGATGGACGAGCGAGCAGCACCGACGACGCCTTTGCTTCGATCATGCGGGGGTTCGAGAATCGTGCAGCTCTCGGCCGCGCGCTCGAGGACGGCATGACCATCGCGCGAACTCGGCTTGCGGCTTATGAAGACGCGCTAACGAAGCTGATTGGTGGACTGCCATGACCGGTCTCCAGCTTGTCGATGTTATCGACAATGGCCTTTGCACCGGATGCGGCGGATGCGTCGCCGCAATCGCGCGCGACGGCCTGGTAATGCGGATGACCGACGCAGGCTATCTGCGGCCGACGCCGCTGCCACTTGGGGCAACTGATAGCACAACGCTCGCTACCGTCTGTGCTGGGCGTGCGCTCGAACATCGGCCTGCAGGGACGGCAGGCGCCGATTATCATCCGCTGTGGGGTCCGATAGCGAGTGTGTCGACAGGCCACGCCGCCGACCCTAATGTACGGCATGCCTGTTCATCTGGCGGCGTGCTGACTGCCCTCGGGCGGTTGCTCGTAGATAGCGGGATGGTCGATTTCGTTCTGTCCACCAGCGCGTCGCCCAATGCGCCAATAGATAACGCGACCCTCCCCCGCCGATCGGCAGAGGCGGTCTTGCAGGCCGCGGGTTCGCGCTATGCTCCGTCGACACCGCTCGCCGATCTGGAGCGCCATCTAACTGCGGGTCGCCCCTTTGCCTTCGTCGGCAAGCCGTGCGACGTCGCAACGCTGCGCCGCATGGCTCGTCGCGATCCGCGCATAGATGCGCTTATCCCCTATAAACTCTCGTTCTTTTGTGCTGGAGTGCCAAGCCGAAGAGGAACTTTAGACATGCTGAACGCGTTGGGCGTCGCGCCGCACGATGTCGCTTCACTGCAGTTTCGTGGCGACGGTTGGCCTGGCCTTGCTCGTGTGTGGCGCCATGATGGGACCGAAGAGTCGATGGACTACAACCAGTCCTGGGGCACAATCCTCAACCGGCATTTGCAATATCGTTGCAAAATTTGTCCCGATGGCACGGGCGAATTTGCCGACATCGCGTGCGCCGACGCTTGGTATGGCAAGGATGGCTATCCCGATTTCGACGAACGCGACGGTCGCAGCCTGATTGTCGGGCGCACGCCGGTTGGGCAAGCGCTGCTCGCCGCAGCGCTCGAACAGGGAGCAATCGTCTCCGAACCGCTAGATGTCGCCGAAATCGAGCGGATGCAGCCCTATCAGGCGGACCGTAAGCGCAACGCCATGGCGCGCAGCGCCGCAACCTGGGTGGCGCGGGGGGCAGGTCCGCGCTTCCGCAGGCTAGGGCTACTCGGACTTGCGCTGCGCGGATCGTGGATCGCGCAGCTTCGCAACGCCATCGGCACCTTCCGGCGTGCGCAAGGGCGGCAGCTCGATTGATGCCATCGCTTTCTCCCTCACCCCCGAATGCGTCTCGGCCAACGTCCTCACGCGGAGTAGTGGGCAATCTTCTCATCAACTTTATCGGCGGCCTCGTCCCGCTGGTCGTGGCGCTCGTCACGGTGCCGCTCTATATCGGCGTGCTCGGCCTTGATCGATATGGGATCATCCTGATTGCTTGGGCGCTTCTCGGCTATTTTGGGTTCCTCGACTTCGGGCTGTCGCGCGCGACCACCAATGCGATGGCCGAAGCCTTGCATCGCGGCGACGAAGACGCGAGCCGCAGCAGCTTTTGGACCACCTTCTGCTTCAACGCCGTCGTCGGTACGGTTGGTGGCGTGCTGTTGGTCGGGGTGGGTACTTGGCTCTATCATTCCGGGACAATCGCAACGACACCGGAAATTCGCGCTGAGGCGCTTTCGGCCTGGCTGTGGATCGGTCCAATGTTGACCGTGACGCTGGTCATGGGCGTCGGTATTGGCGCAATTGAGGCGCATGAGCGCTTTCTGGCGTTGAATATCTTGCAGACGCTGGGCGTGGTTGTGGGACAGATTGCCCCGCTAGCCGCCGCGATGATCTGGGGGCCGGACCTTGCGATAGTTCTGCCAGTCATGTTCGCGGCCCGCGCGACGCAGGCTGTCGCGATCCTGTGCCTGGCGCTGCGCGTTACCGGTTTTAGCTGGCAGCCTCGCTTCGATCCTGCACGCCTTCGCCGGCTGGCAGAGTTCGGCGGCTGGCTGACAGTGACGAACGTCATAGGACCGATCATGACTACGGCCGACCAACTGGTAATCGGTGCGCTTCGCTCGGCAGCGACCGTGCCGTTCTACGCCGTACCTATGAACATCGTGCAGCGCGCGATGATCGTGCCCGCGACCGTGTCGCGCACACTTTTCCCGATCTTTTCGCGCCGTTTGGCTCGTGACGGAAATGGGCTCACGAGCGACGCGCTGCTTGCCATGTCGGTGATCGTGACGCCGCTGTTCATTGTTGCGGTTCTGTTTGCCGGGCCGTTCTTGACCCTATGGCTTGGGGCAGAGACGGCACGGCACTCGACGCTGATCCTGCAATTGCTGGCGGTGGGCGCCTGGTTCCAAAGCTTTGGCTATATCCTCGTTACCGCGCTTCAGGGCGAGGGACGGCCATCGACGGTCGCGCGGATTCACCTGATCGAGCTCTTGCCCTATCTTGCGCTGCTGTGGGTCCTGGTGCATCAGGGAGGCGCAATTGGCGCGGCGATTGCCTGGATGGTGCGCGTGGTAGCTGATGCCCTGCTCCTAGCCTTCGCCTATCGCCTAGGGTCGCGCACGGCGGCCGCGCTCCTGCCCGGTGCTGGGGGATTAGTGCTGGCGTTTTTCATTGCGCGGGCATGGGACGTGGGCACCTCGACACTCCTGATCCTGTCGCTCGCCCTTATCCTGCTCACGACCTGCGCCGGCTGGCTAATGAGCGAGCGGCTGCGCGCTATCATTCGCCATCTGACGGCCAAGCTTGTCAATTCCCGCACCGCCGTAAACCGAAAGGACCATGAGGTTTCGTCATGACACGACGTTGCACGCACGACCCGGCAGTCGCGGCCAATCCCCCGCCGATGCAAGGCTATCACGATCTGGTGCGTGTCGACGTGTTGCCGCACGTGACCGAGCGCGGTGGCACTCTTGTCGACATCGGCGGCGCGAGCGGCGCGAGCGGCGCGACGGCGCTGGCTGCGCGGCAGCAGGGACTGGCCGACCGCGTCGGCGTCTTCGATCTGATTGCGCCCGCAACCGAAGAGAGTGGCCTTGATTTCTCTGCGCGTGTCGATCTCGAGGACTATGAGGCCGTCGCCGAGTTGCTTGAAGCGCATGGGCCGTTCGACACAATCCTCACGCTCGACATTCTCGAGCATCTTGTTGACCCGTGGCGGATGGTCGAATTGCTGCACCGCCACTTGAAGCCCGGCGGCGCGATCGTCGCCAGCATTCCGAATGTGCAGCATTACAGCGTCACTTGGCCCCTGCTGCGCCGCGGCGAATGGGAATTGCAGGACATCGGTGTGCTCGACCGCACGCACCTGCGCTTCTTTGTACGCGAGACGGCCGCGCGCCTGATGACGTCAAGCGGACTTGCGCTCGAAGCAGTCGTCGGCCGCCGAGCGGTTGGCCGGCTGGCGCGGTTGATCGACCGACTGACGCTGGGCAGGCTGAGTGGATTTTTCGACCTGCAATTCATCGTCCGCGTCCGGCGGAAGCGCTGAAATTATTCTCGCGGAAGGGCGGTGTTGCCGCCGTGACCGCTTCTTGGGGGCAACACAGGGCCATGATAGCAACGGAACCACGCCGAGTACAAATATTGGGTATTCGCGGTGTCCCGGCGGCGCATGGCGGCTTTGAAACTTTCGCTGAATATCTGGTGCTTTGGCTCGTCGAACGTGGCTGGGAAGTCACGGTTTACTGTCAGGGCAGCGAGACCGGCGCGCAATTTGAGGATGACTGGTGCGGAGTGCGGCGCGTCCATATCCCGGTGCGCCTGTCGGGTGCAGTCGGTACAATTGAGTTTGATGCAAAGGCGACGGCCGCAGCGTTGAAGCGGCCGGGCGTACTACTAACGCTCGGCTATAATACTGGTTTCTTGTCGGGCTGGGTCGCGCTGCAACGCCGCGTGAATGCGATCAACATGGACGGGCTGGAGTGGAAACGTAGCAAGTATAGCGCTGCAGCACGCGCCTATCTTTATCTCAACGAACGGCTCGCGGCTTGGGCAGGCACGCGACTGGTCGCCGACCATCCAGCGATAGCCGACCATCTGGCGACCCGGGTAGAGCGCCACCGGATAACCATGATCCCCTATGGCGCGCCACCGATAACCGAGGCCGACGATAGCGCGCTCGCCGAGCTCGGCCTGGTAGGCAAGCGGTTCATGACGATTATTGCGCGGCCAGAACCCGAAAACAGCATCGAGGAGATCGTGACCGCCTTTTCACGTCGGCAACGCGACGCGACGCTGCTGGTTCTCGGCAATTATGCGCGCGACCATCAATATCAAGCGCGGGTAATGGACTGCGCCGGCCCTGAAGTGCGCTTTGTCGGGGCAACCTACGACAAAAGAATGCTTTCGGCGATCCGGCTCAACTGCACCGCCTATCTGCACGGGCATCAGGTCGGCGGCACCAACCCGTCTCTCGTCGAGGCGCTAGGGGCAGGCAACGCCGTAATTGCGCACGACAACTGCTTCAACCGCTGGGTGGCGGGCGATGCGGGGCGCTATTTCGACAGCATCGATGCCTGCGATGCGGCGATCACCGCCGTGCTTGCCAACGACGCCCAATGCGCCGCGATGCGGGCCGCTGCCCGCGCGCGCTTTACCCGCCATTTCACCTGGCCCAACATTCTCGGGCAATATGAAGCGATGCTAGTCGAACTGGCGGAGGATCTGCACCGTGGCTAGCCAGTCCGAGCCTCAGGATGCGGGCGAGGTTGCCATTGTGCTGGTCAACTGGAACGGATGGCGGGACAGCATCGACTGCATCCGCTCCTGCCTTGCGCTCGGTCATCGCGCGCGGCGGATCATCCTGTGCGATAATGACAGCGCTGACGGATCGGCCGATATCATTGCTCGCTGGGCGTCGGGCGCGCTCGACGTGCCGGTTGCTGACGACTGCCCCCTCCCGCTCGACGCGCAGGCCCGTCCAGCATCTTTTGCCACGCTTGACCGCGCGGCGGCAGAAGCGGGTGATGATGGCGTCGGGGCCGAGTTGATCATTGTCCAGACCGGCGGCAATCTCGGCTTTGCGGGCGGGAACAATGTCGGGATGCGCTGGGCACTTGCGCGCGGGTGCACCCATGTCTGGTTGCTCAACAATGACACGGTCGTACCTGCCGACAGCCTGACACACCTTCTGTCGGCATCGTGTGCCGCCAAGGCTGGCCTGACCGGCGGCATGCTGGCGGATTACGAGCACCCGGACCGGGTACAGGCCTTTGCCGGCGCCATGTCGTTGTCGACCTTCACCAGCCGCCATCTGGGCATTGGGGAGCGCCTGCCATTGCCCGAGCCGACGCGTTCGATTATTGACCGCCATCCGCTGCGTGTGGGCGAGGAGCTTTATCCGGTTGGCGCATCGATCCTCGCTTCGGCTGGCTTTCTGCGCGACGTCGGCCTGATGAACGAGGAATATTTCCTATATTACGAGGAAAGTGACTGGGTGATGCGCAACGCCCGGCGCTGGCCGGTCGTGCTGGCACCCGAAAGCATTGCCTATCACCGCCATGGTGCAAGCGCGGGCACTAGCGCGGAGGGGACGTCGGTCGGCTCGGTCGCGTTCCTGTACCGCAGCCGCCTATGCGCCGCCGCTCGTTTTGCCCCCGGCCGCCTGCCTGCCGTCCGCCGCGCCATTCTGTGGGAAGCCGCTCGCGCCTTGGCCCGGGGCCGTACTGCCAAATCGCGCGCGGCCTGGCGGGCGTTGCGGGGACAGGTGGCGGTGCCGATATCGGCCTGCGCCGCACCCTGACAGTCTAAATCAGCCCATTTCGAAAGGAATAATGATGCCAAAATTGACGGATCTTCTGCTCGCCCCGCTCGTCGCCATCGCGGCGGTGCCGATGAAGCTCGCTAGGCGCGGCCATCTCGACAATCGTCCGCTGACCCGGTCCGTGCTCAAGCGCATGGGCGTTTTCCCATTGCGCGACCATTATTACGAGCCGCAGTTCGACTTTGGCACAGTCGGCGGGGTTGCTGCCCCCCGCAGCCTGCCTGGCATCGATTTCAACCGTGACGGCCAGCGTGCCCTACTACGTCAGTTCAACGGCAACGCCATCCCCGTCGGGTTGGACCAGCCACCGGCGAGCGACACTGATTTCAGTTTTCAGAACCGGAATTTCGGTGGCGGTGACGCCGATATCTGGTTCCAGATGATCCGCCACTACAAGCCATCGCGAATTTACGAAATTGGGTCTGGCCACAGCACCAAGATGGCGCGGCTGGCGGTGTCGCGCAATCAACAGGACGATCCCGCCTACCAATGCCAGCATCTATGCATCGAGCCGTATGAAATGCCATGGCTCGAGAAGCTGGGGATAGAGGTCCGCCGGAACCTGGTCGAAAGTGTTGACCCTCAGTTGTTCAGCAATCTGGCGGCGAATGACATCCTGTTCATCGACAGTTCCCACATGATTCGGCCGGGCGGCGATGTGCTGACCGAATATCTCGACATCCTTCCCCGTCTTGCTCCCGGCGTCCTAGTACACGTCCACGACATTTTTACCCCGCGCGAATATCCCGAAGCCTGGCTGCGCGAGCCGCGGTTCTGGAACGAACAATATCTGTTGGAAGCGTTTCTAACCCACAATAGCGACTGGGAAGTGCTGCTGGCCAACAACGACATGGCAAACAGCGAGCCGGACTTGATGACCAGCGCATGCCGCTATTTCCGCGCTGGGCAGCACCAGCCGGGGTCATTCTATCTGCGCCGGGTGCGTTAAGGCACCGCAGGGCTTGGGCTGCCGCTCGCAGTCAACCGCCTCACGGCTTTCATCCGGTCGTCCAGAGCGCGCTCACTGAACACACCGCTAGCCTCGCACCGGCGTGTCGAGACTATTGGATCAGCAATCTCGGCAACGACCGCGCGGGCGAAACAGTGCGGGTCGCCATGTACCGCGAACTTGCGTTGCAAGTTATTGGAAAACCCGCGCGATCGTCACAATCGGCGCGTCATTGCAAAGCATATCGATCAATTTAGCCGTTATGCCGCTGCCTGACAGGATGGGATCCATCAGGACCCGCACATTACCCAATATGGCGTCGGCACTCGGTCCATCGTGGACGAGCGTGATGTCGGGGACGGACGCGAAAAGGTTCAGCCCCCCCGATCTGACCGCACAACGCCGGAACGGCACTGCGGGTGAGTTCGGTGCCATTATCGCTATTGATCATGCCGGGCTTGCCCCGCTAAGCGATCAACGGGGATAGCTTGCGCACGACGCGGTGACCGGAGATCAAGGTTGTCCGACAACGCGGCCAGGCACTCCCTGGTCAGATCATCGACCACATTAGCAACTGTAACCGTCTGCCCAAAGCCATCTGGCCGTGAACAAAGTCGAGGCTCCAGCACCGGTTCGGAAGCGCCAGCGCTGGAGACGGCGCTCTCCATGCCGACAGTGCGCCTGCGGGTGCGTTGGCGCATGACCGCAAGCCCTTCCTCACTATACCACTGAATCTTCTTGAGGTTGATCCCCACGCCCTTCCGGCGCTGCAGGATATCTAGGCGGTGATATCCGAACCGGCGCCGCTAGTTGGCCAACTCGCGCAGCTTCTCGCGAAGCGCACCATCGTCGTCTCAGATGCTCGGATGGTGCGATAGCGCCTGCTCTTCCGATCGGCATCGATGACACGGCACGCCCGCCGTCCCTGATGCCGTGGCACGCTTGGAGATGAGCGGTAGCTTCTCGCCTCGTGCCGGGCATCAGCGCTTTATTGAGAGGAGATCCTTCAGCGCTATGTTGTCCAGCGTTGCATCAGCCGGAAGCCGCTTGACCTTTGCGTTGTCGCTTTCGAGCCCCAGCAGTCGTTGAGCCTCGGACACCTCCAGCCCGCCATACTCGGACTTCCAGTTGTGGATCGTCGCTTCCGACACAGCGCGGCGCCAGGCGAGACCAGCGGAATTCACTTCCGCTTCCGCGGCCTTCAGCACCCCAATGATCTGCTCTACTGAAAAATTTGCCCACATCACCAACTGGCCTTCCGACATGCCAGTCGCTAATCGCTCGAGGATGAAGATCAGGGGGGCACGCGAGCTGGAATCCTGCCACGTGAGTCACCCACAGAGCTTATCTCAATTAGAGGGGGTCAGAATTTTCGTCGGGCTGTCCAGAAAGAACAGCCAATTCGAACCCGAGTGAAGGTGCGGGAGTTAGATCAGCCCTTGGAGCGCCGCCATCGAGCCGGACATCGCGAACATACCCGCAAAGGACAAATGAAATGATTAAATGATCGTGAACACGTCGTCGCGCTACTTCGTTACCCGCTGCAATGAACCGTCTGCGCAAAAAGCTTATTTCCTCGCAAATCGTTCAACGACTCTAGCGCATGCGCCAGAGCGCGCACGCCAAAAACGCTTTCGAGCAACAGTCTGCGTTCTACCGATACTCCGTCCTCGGCGGCATTAGCATGCGGCGGACTGACGCAGCAAGCGATGATCCGGGCCGCAAAGTCATTCGGACTATCCGCAATCAGCAGTATGTCCTGAATTTCCGGTGGCAAGCCGCGCGCACCCTTGGAGGTTGTTATGACCGGAAGGCCAGTGGCGAGCATATCAATGGTCTTGATATTAACCCCGCTACCGTGGAGAATGGGATTCATAAGTATCCGGGCGCTTTCCAGCGTCTGCATCGCATCGACTGGATCGATGATCATGTCCACTCCATTTTCTCGGCACCGGTTGATCAGGGATTTAACTGGGCTTCGGCCACAGATGGCTACCTTGATGGCAGGCATGTTGGCGCGCATCCTAGGTAGAATCTCATCGAGAAACCAGTTTAGACCGACAATGTTGTTCGGACTCGAAAGCCCACCGAGATACAAAAGATCGTAGCGTTTGTTTTCGGACTGCGCCGTCGCTGTCGACCCGTTCGCCTCCATCTGGGGCATAAGGCATCGCACATTGGCAATCCCCTTGCTTCGCCAAAAACTCGCGTCTGACTCGGAAATGTCAAAGACCTGATCCGCGCTGCGCAGCACGTGATCTTCGAACTGCTTTAACCCTACTATACCCAAAGTCAGAGAAATTCGCTGTCTAAGTGACCGACTGAGTCGCTTCTGTTCCGCCAGATAAATATGTTCGACATTATGTGACCGGTACACAAGTAACGCCTGGCAATGTCGATGCAACCGCAAGCCAAAGGCAGCTGTGTGCACACCCTCCATCCATATGATATCTGGATTGAATGCAGTAATCTTCGCGAAGATGTCCCGCTCAACCTCGGAATCCGGCAAACGCGCTGCGGCATAAAAAGGGACGGTCAAAGTGTTTCGAAGACGACGCGACCGTGCCTGCCAGTCTGCACCAATTGGCAGGATGACCGTTTGTTTAGTATGTGAACGTAATTCGGCTACTGCTACATCGTCAACCTGCTCTTTCGCATTCACCCAAGCAACCGCGAACACTTCATGTCCTAGCGCCCTAAACCCCTTCAACCGGCGCCACATGTCGCAGCGCACTCCGCTGTTCGGTGGCGTTGGGATTTCATGGAGAATATGGACGATTCGCATAATGGAAGAGTTTCCGTTCATTCGCTGTGGCTATCGTGACAGTAAAACAAGAGTGAATATAGACAGTGTAGATACGAAGCAGTGCTCGAGTCAGGCTGATCGCAGCCCATTGTGTAGTGCTACGTCTTATCCGACCACTTTCGATCAATCGCGCCCTGAACAATGTTCGCAATTTCCTGACTGTACCGCGAGTCGTGAAAATTTTTTGTGAAACGAGCATAACCCGCCTCACCGTGTATACGAGCCTGATCGGGCTGGTCCAAATAGGAACGAATTGCCTCACCCAAAGCTTGCGCATCATTCGGACGTACTTTTAGACCGGTTGCGCGGTCGACAACGATTTCAGAAAGTCCGCCATGATCAGACGCAATGACCGCTCGACGAGCTGCCATCGCTTCGATGGCGACCAAGCCAAAGGGTTCTGGACTGGTCGATGGCACCACAACAACGTCGGCCCATTCATAAAATTTGGTCGGATTTGCATCAAATCCAAGTAATTCCACGACTGATTCCAGGCGATTGGTCACGATCGACTTGATGATGGCGTCCCGGTAATGAACTTGATCTCCATAAACACTGCCAACAAGTTTGACCCGCACGATCTGCCGCTCGCCATGGGCTAGGTTGGCTATGGCTTCTATCAGAAGCAATTGTCCTTTCCAGGCATTATACCTGCCAATTAGTAGGAAATTTAGAGGCCGATAGTCTGCTAGCGGGACGCTTGCAATGCCCGAGTCCTGCGTGCCGTTCCAAACAACCGAGCTTTTCCAGCCTTTGGGCAATAGGTAATTCGCTTCGGTGGCTCGAGAATTATATATAAGATATCCGCGAGTGATATTAAGAACCAGTGAGAACGCGAGGCGGGCTAAGCCCGTTGGAATCTCATGAATATGGATCAGCACTGGCGTGCGCGAAAGACGGGTCGCGACATTGTAGTCCAAGTTCACAATTGTATTCAAATATACCAAATCATAGTTTTTCATTAATCGTCTAGCTGCCATGACTCTTGAGAAAAATTTTGGCAGTTTCCAAATTGTATTAAACCCGAAATTGCTCTTTCGCAAAACAAATATATCGTCTTTGATGATTTCGGTGGCATAATGTGCGATTTCACTGCAGATGGGTCCGGTTCCAGTCAACGCAATCGACAAGTGACAATTCGGCCACCGATCGCGGACCGAACGCACAGACTGAATGAAGGTGCGGTCCGACCCATATAATTCCGTGTTAGGATGCACCATTAGGATCCAGGGCGGACGCGGTCTGTGTGAATGCGGATCCGGCACGTTACTGATCGCCGAAGTAACAAATACGAGAAGGCATCGTTCGTCGCGCTAAACCGCCTACGCCGTTACGTAGGCACGACCATTCAATCGCGATAAAGAATGTCCTTTTAAGACCGAGCACGCGGAGCGTCAGCGGGATGATCCGGCCGTCTCGCCAGATCGACCTTTCGCGCCGAAATTCAAGGTTGGCTTGCAACCGGCTTGTCGCGCCGACCTTGAGATCATTCAGGTCGCATGGCAGGCTGCGAGCATCTTCTTTATGATCTAAGCGGCTCACCGCACTGTGGCAATTCATCTTGTGACCCATAGCCCCGTTTGGCAAATTCTTGCGGTTCAGCTGCAATTTTGTCTTTGATGCCTATTCAATATATCGCAGAAAAACAAGTCGGTAATCTTGACAGTGGATGCAGATGGGTAACCCGTTGACCCAGATCATTCGGTGAACTGCAGCCCGCGCGTGCACCTGACCAATGGTGAAGTACGCGGCGTCCTCGCGAACTGCGCTTCAGCCGAAGCACGGTCCTGTGTTCTCGACCGCCACGTCATCCAGCTTCCAGGCCTGATCGTCGATCCCTGAGCCATTTCACGATAATCCGAGCGTTAGCCATTCAAGCTTGACCCTTTGGAGAAGGCTTCATTCGTGGACTTCGACGTGCCAGCGACGGGCGCACTTCGCGCGACACCTGCTCAGCGATGGGATCACTTTAGCCGCCGAGCTTGCCAATAATCTGAAAGCAGCCGTCAGCGAGGCACATCAATGCTTGGGAAGTAGCAACCTTAGGCATTGAGCTTTCGGCTGTTCCATCGACGCCGCTGTCCAGAACGGCCGCTCAATAGGTGCTCGTCAGTTCAACCAGTTCCAGGTCAATCAATTTCTCTGCCAGCATGAACCCGGCACCTTCGAGAAGCGGATCGCTAAAGGCCTAGCGACGGCATGTATAATTGGACGCGATCTCGTTGGCGTGTATGCTTTCGTCCGCCAGCGTGCGCTATGCGTCAAGCAATTTGGACGCACGTTGAAGAACCGGATCGAATATACTGTCTCGCGCGTCGATTCAGCCGACCTTGCCCGCGCGCCGGTGGTGGCGCAGCTCGGTTACGGTAGGGGAATGGTTGGCGCAAGGTCCGCGCTGTTCAATCAGGCCAACAAGTATCCCAGCGGCAGCGACAGTCCGCTGCGCAGGGTGATCCACAGAACTTTACGGGATCGACACTGTTGAGACTCGCGGTTCCCGTGCGACTGGCGTGTTGTGCCGAAGCTCGGCCATTGTTTAGAGTCCGTGCGTAGGATGGGCGACTGGCGGCAATTCGTCGGGTGATTGCGGGTAGGCGCAGGCGATGGGTGCACCTATGTTGGTCCCCGTTATCTCTTTAAGGTCAGCTTTCCCAGATAGCCAAGGTCGAACAACAGCCATAGCAGCTGTGGCACAAGATATATCCATCCTGCATCGTTGTTAAACCGTTCGTCAAAAACCTTGATGAACCCGACGACGCCTGCAATTGTGAACCAGCTGGCCAGATTGGACGCAATCGCTGAAGCGGCCCCCGAATTCCCCGGACAGGACCTCACACTTATGTAAGAGTGAGGAATATGACCGACAGTAAGCCTAGGAACTATGTGCATGCGGAGGTTCTCGGAGGGGTTCAGCGCCGTAGGCGCTGGGCCCCGGAAGAGAAGCTCCGCATCGTCGAAGAAACCTATCTTCCCGGCATGAGCGTGTCCCATGTGGCGCGACTTCATGGTGTTGCGCCCAACCAGCTGTTTGGTTGGCGCCGGCAGGCGGAGAGCGGCGCGCTGACCGCGACCCGCGCCGGTGGCGAAGTGGTCCCGGCCAGCGAATACCGCCTGCTGCAGGACCAGGTGCGTGAGCTGCAGCGCATGCTCGGCAAAAAGACCATGGAGAACGAGATCCTGCGCGAGGCCGTCTCGCGTGTGGTCGGTCCCAAAAAAACGCCATTGCGCATGCTCTCGTCGCCGGAGGGCAACCAGTGAGTGCGGTTGCGATGACGCTCAGGGTGTCGCGCGCACATCTCTCGTCCTCGAAGCGCAGGCTTCCCGCCAGGCGGCGCGGGAGGCCTCCGCTCCCGGACGAGGATCTGGTGATGCGGATCCGCGCGCTGATCGCCGATATGCCGACCTACGGTTATCGCCGCGTCCATGCGTTGCTGCGCCGTCAGGCCCGCAATGGCGGCCCACCGGCGCCCAACGTGAAGCGCGTCTATCGGGTCATGAAGGTCAACGGCCTGCTGCTTGCCCGGCACAGCGGCCAAGACACGGAGCGGCGCCACGAAGGGCGCGTGGCGGTCGATACGCGCAACACCCGCTGGTGCACCGACGGCTTCGAGATCGGCTGCGACAACGGCGAGAAGGTGCGCGTCGCCTTCTCGCTCGACTGCTGCGACCGGGAAGCGATGGGCTTCGTGGCGACCACTGCGGGCATCTCGGCCGAAGACGTACGCGACCTCATGACCGCCACGGTCGAGCATCGCTTCGGCCGCGTGAACCGGCTGCCCAGGACCATCGAATGGCTGTCCGACAACGGTAGCTGCTACACCGCCCGGGAAACCCGCCGCTTCGCCCGTGAGATCAATCTCCAACCCCGCACAACGCCGGTCGAGAGCCCGCAGTCGAACGGAATGGCGGAAGCCTTCGTCAAAACCATGAAGCGCGACTACGTCCGCATCGCCGATCGGCCTGACGCCAAAACCGTGATCGCAATGCTGCCCCACTGGTTCCGCCACTACAATACAGTCCATCCGCATCGCGCGCTTGGCTACCTCTCGCCGCGCGAGTACATCAACCGTTCAACCACCGAGGAACTGTCCGGAAATTAAGGGGCAACTACAATCGCCACCGCCAAGCTGCCGGAACCCGCCTGCTCTAAAATCCGGGCGAAAAAACGCCGTACAAAATAGGCGATGAGCAAAGCGCCCAGAAAATGCGTGACAATCGACATTATCGACCCCAAGGAAAAACCGCTTGACGCCTAGAACCGGTATGAGAAAGCGTCAACCGCAGAAGCACGAAGACCGATGTCCTGCAACAAGGCATGTGTGATGACGACCAACGAACCAGTGACCAGCGCGCCAGCCCAGCGACGATCCAAAGCGGCTCGCCGCGGTAGGCGCAGCCAGCGCAACTGGATTTTCCAACAGGTTCGCGATGGCCGAATGGACTTGTGGATGCTGGCCGTCGCAGCGCTGTTTATGCTGGTAAGCGCGCTGCAGTTCAACGGCCGACTGGGTTACTATGCCGAAGTGGCTATGTATTGGACTCCGGCGGAAACTGTCTATGGGCATGGCGAACCCGCTCGCAAACGCGCAGTGCAGGGCGGCGAGCTATGGTCGTATAACAAGGCCGAAAGCCGTTTGGACGTGCGATTCGCAGATGGCCGGGTGGTAGAGGTGCGCTGTACCCAGGCGCAAGCCAGCGGTAGTTGTGAGCGGATCTTCGGAGTTGAAACCGGGACGCACGAGCGCACCATCTGGCAGGAGTGGGGGCAACCCAATCGGGTGCGATTTGCCGGGGATTACAAGTATTTGATGTATGATGATGTTGGATTGAACATAACCCTATTCCGTTATCAGGTGACGAGCATTGCACTCGAAAAGCGGTCGCCCGCCAGCGTCAGTTATATCATCCGCTTCGTACGGATGATGATCCCTTGATCAGATAAAGAAGAACTTATCTGAATTATTTCGTTCTTACATTCCAGCCGATCGCTACGTGCTTATTCTTCTTTGTCAGACGACCGGCTGGCGGCGTATTCCGATTTTCAGTTCGATTGTATTGTCCGCAGTCCGCTGCAATTGAAAACAGGGTCACAGCGACGCAGACCAGCGCCGCCGCTCCATTGTCCGTGGCCTTGCCACCGCCAACCAGACTGCCGGACACCAGTGGCGTGAATACTCATCGCTGGCACTTTGCCACTGGTCCCGAGCGCAAAGTGTGCCTGAGTCTGTCAATCAACTAGACCGGCCGTATCACGGTCCTGCTCGCCGCTGCCGGTCTACCGCGAAGGTGATCGAACGGTGGGGGCCATAGTGTCCTTTGACGCCGTGGAGCAGCCCGCGCTCGAATGGGAAAGTATCTCGACAATCAGCGACTTCGTCCGCCTATTGGCAACATCCCGCCTGCTGAGGCGAATGAACGCCATTACGCCCATGCTGGACGACACGCCGATGGTCGCGTAAAATCCCATGGATTTGACCTCAGGCCATACCGGGGCGGCCCCGATAGCAATACAAGCGCAATCACGCCACCCCGGCTGCTCCGTGGAGGTTGGCAGATCTGAGATAACCCAAGCTCGATGGATCCCGCGCCATACTGCCAAGGCTAGCAAAGGCCTGTCTAAGCTTCGATCTAAGCCTCAACATCGGCTCACCGGTTGGGTTAACTGGTGGACAGAAACCATCGTTCTGCGCCCTCGAGGCCAAGAGCAGTTAGTCTTCCCGATCGGTACGCGCCAGTGTCAATTCCGATCCGTCCTGGTCTCACTTCAGGTTCGTCACTGACCGTATGGCCGTGAACGACACAGTAGTCACACGACTGATCGATGCTAAGGAACGGCTCCCTTATCCAACGCAGGTCAGGCAATTCTTGGTCGTCAATGCTGACGCCCGGCCGCACTCCTGCGTGTACGAACAAGTAACCACCGATAATCACCTTATCTTCCAGAGACTGAAGGAAATCTAGGTGATCCTTTGGAATAGAAAAATTCAACCTTTCAATAAGCTCATCAAATGTGAGACTGTTGTAGTCGATGGATTGATCAAGATATGAAAGGACTGTTTCACGCCCTCCGTGGTTTAGATATGCTTTCATGTACTTTGCATCGACGAGAGATTTGAGGAACATCTCCTCGTGATTGCCACATATGGTTCGAACGCTTCGCCTGGCTCCAAGCTTGATCGCAGCTTCAACCACACCCGAGCTCGCTGGCCCTCGGTCGACAAGATCACCCAGCAAGATGATTGTGGTATTCGCACCATTCCTAAGAGCATCGTCAGCTTCAATTTCAAGGACCAGCTGTTCGAAAAGGTCCAGCCGGCCATGAATATCGCCGACAGCATATACTCGTTCGCCCGCAGGAACCCTGTAAGTTTGGGGTACCGCCGCGCTCTTGAACCACTTTTTGAAGACGCTTGCCATGGCAGGAATATGAACTTCGAATTGAGTGATGACCCTAAGTCGGGGGCCGTGGGATAGGCGTTGGTCTTCGCTAACTCGCGCGCAAAGGGAACACAAGCAGCGGTTTTGTGCGGCGGCTAAACGGACGAGTTACGTTCTGTAGCTTTCCCGCCCAATGCAGCGCCGCGGAGGTCCAGTGTCTTGTCATTCGCTCAATCTCCCTTTCCTGCGCGGCCCTACGTCAACTTGCTCGAGCAATGACCGTAGGCATTGGGCATGCCAGAGCGCAGCAACAAAAGACGAGGGCCACGCCGCAAGGGCGGGCTGGAACGACAAGGGCCACCAAAGCTGTGTCAGTTGGTCTGAACCTGCGAGCAGACAATGTCGCGATACGTACCTGATACCCGTCAACGTAAAGTGAGATTGGTCATTTCTACCTCGCTGCCAACCAGCATCGACGATGCCCTCACCACAGCTCCGGCCGAACGGGACGCATCGCTCGTCGCGCAAGGTCTCGATGTGGCGTTGTGCCGCCCGCTTTGCGGAAACCGTTTCCGGGGAGGTGCGCGACTACTTCTTCAAGGCCGACGACGGCGCGTGCCACTATAGCCACTGCGAGGACTGCGGCAGCGTGTGGCACGCGAGCGCCCTGGCGGGGAGCCGCATTATGCAGTCCTACCCCTCTATGGATGAACTAACCGAGGCGGTGCTCCCCGCCATCACCGGCTAGAACACGTTAGCGAGCGATTAGCGGCTGCCACCAGGTTTCGTTATCGAGGTACCACCGCAAGGTTTGTCTGAGGCCGGTTTCGAAGCCGTGTGCGGGGGCGTAGCCGAGCTCTGCGCGGGCCTTGGTTTCGTCGATCGCGTAGCGGCGGTCATGGCCGGCGCGGTCGGTGACGAAGGTCTTGAGGATGCTGGTCGGCTCGCCGCGTGCGGCGGGCGCGTCGGGATAGCGTGCGGCAAGGCCCTCCACTTGTGCGAAGGCGAGGTCGACCTCGGCGCAGATGGTATCGATCACGGTCATGTTGGGCAGTTCCGCCCCGCCGCCGATGTTGTAGGTCTCGCCCGGCTGACCGCTTAAGAGGCACGCCTCGATCCCGCGGCAGTGATCCTCTACGTGCAGCCAGTCGCGCACGTTCATCCCGTCGCCGTAGATGGGCAGGTTACGCCCGTACAGCGCATTGAGCAGGAACAGTGGGATGAGCTTCTCCGGATACTGGTACGGCCCGTAATTGTTCGAGCAGTTGCTGGTGGTCACCTCCAGCCCGAATGTGTGGTGATAGGCGCGCACCAGGTGATCTGAGGCCGCCTTGCTCGCCGAATAGGGCGAGTTGGGCGCATAGGGCGTGACCTCGCTGAAGGCAGGATCGTTGGGGCCGAGCGAGCCGAACACCTCATCGGTGGAGATATGGTGGAAGCGGTGCGACACGCCGCTGCCCGTCAGCCACACGGCGCGCGCGGCCTTCAGCAGGCTGTTGGTGCCGAGGATGTTGGTGTCGATGAAGGCGTCCGGCCCGGTGATCGAGCGGTCGACATGGCTCTCGGCGGCGAAGTGCACCAGCGTGTCGATCGCATGGTCGCGCAGCAGGCTTTCCACGAGCTGGGTGTCGCGGATGTCGCCTTCGACCAGTTCGCAGTTTGGCGCGCCCTCGAGCGTCGAACGGTTTCCCGCATAGGTCAGCGCATCGAGCACGACCACATTGTCTGCGGGGTGCTTCGTGTTCCAGTAATGGACGAAGTTGCCGCCGATGAAGCCGGCCCCGCCGGTCACGAGCAAATTAGCCAAGTCCTGCTTCCTCTTCGAGCATACGGCGCAGGTTGTCGCGCCAGGGAACGGGCTGGTCGCCAAGCGTCGCGCGGGTCTTGCTGCAATCGAGAAGCGAGAACGCCGGGCGCCTGGCCGGGGTAGGATAATCGGCGGTGGTGATCGGCTTGATGACCGGGATCTTTTGGATAAGGCCCAGCGTGTGGGCTTCCTCGGCAATCGCGACTGCAAAGTCGTACCAGCTGATCGCGCCATCATCGCTGTGGTGGAAGGTGCCGATCGCTTGCTTCTCGACAAGGCTCCAAAGGGTCTGCGCAAGCCCCGTCGCCCACGTCGGCGAGCCAAACTGGTCGGCGACCACGCTCACCTCGTCGCGGCTGTTCATTAGCCGGATCATGGTACGAACGAAGTTCGCGCCGCCGGCGGCATAGACCCACGCGGTCCGCACAAGCAGATCATCGGGGCGAAGGCGGTCTTCTCCCTCGGCTTTGGTGCGGCCATAGGCGGATTGGGGGTTGCGCGCGTCCTCGGGCCGATAGGCCACGGGGCTAGCACCGTCGAAAACATAGTCGGTCGATATGTGGACTACCTTGCCGCCCGTCGAAGCGATCGCGTCGACCATCACGCCCACCGCATCAGCATTGATCGAGCGCGCTGTGGCCTCGTCGCTTTCGGCCTTGTCGACAGCTGTGTAGGCGGCAGCGTTGATAAGCAACTCCGGTGCTTCGACCACCAGACGCGCGGTGAGCATCGCGTGATCCGTCAGGTCGCAATCGGCGACGTCGATCGCGCTGATCTCGGCCCAGGTAGGGGAGGTCTTCTGCAATGCGCTGCCGAGTTGGCCACCCGCGCCGGTGATGAGCACCCTCATACAAACACCGCCGCGTCGGCGAGGCTGGTGCCGCGTGCGTCCTTCTCCGAGACCAGCGGGGCCATGCCGATGTCGGGCCAGGTGATGCCGACCGCTGGATCATCCCAGGCCAGCGTGTGCTCGGATTGCGGCGCGTAAGGCGCGGTGCACTTGTAGAGGAAGTCTGTATCGTCCTCGAGGGTCAGGAAGCCGTGGGCAAAGCCTTCGGGCACCCAGAACAGCCGCTTGTTGGCCGCCGAAAGCTCCACCCCCACCCACTTGCCGAAGGTCGGCGAATAGGCGCGCAGGTCGACCGCGACGTCGAATACCGCGCCGTTGGTCACCCGCACCAGCTTGCCCTGCGGCCCGGGTTTCTGGAAATGCAGACCCCGCAGCACACCCTTCTGCGAGCGGCTGTGATTATCCTGCACAAAGGTGAAATCAAGTCCCGCCCCGGCAAAAGTGCCTGCGTTCCAGGTCTCCAAGAAAAAGCCTCGCGTATCGCCAAACACCCGCGGTTCGATGATCAGCACGCCAGGGATGGCGGTTTCAACGATGTTCATGTGACTACCTGCTCTGCGAGCAGCTTTATAAGGTATTCGCCGTAGCCGGATTTGCGCAGCGGCTCCGCAATCTCGCGCAGGCGGTCGGCTGTGATGAACCCCTGTCGCCACGCGATTTCTTCGGGGCAGCAGATCTTGAGCCCCTGCCGTTCCTCGGTGATGCGCACATAGGTCGCTGCGTCCAGCAGCGAGGCATGGGTGCCGGTATCGAGCCAGGCAAAGCCGCGCCCCATGATCTCGACCGACATCGTGCCCTCATCAAGATAGAGGCGATTGAGGTCGGTGATCTCGAGCTCGCCGCGGGACGAAGGTGCCAGGTCGCGGGCGCGGTCCACCACGGTCTCGTCATAGAAATAGAGGCCGGTCACCGCATAGTTGGACTTGGGAACCTTTGGCTTTTCCTCGATCGAAATCGCTTTGCCGCTTGCGTCGAACTCGACCACGCCGAAGGCCTGCGGATCGCTGACCCGATATGCGAAGACGCTCGCGCCGCTCTCCCGCGCGGTGGCGTTCTGGAGCAGCTGCGGCAGGCCGTGGCCGTAGAAGATGTTGTCACCCAGGATCAGTGCCGACGGCCCCTCGCGCACGAAATCGGCGCCGATGTGGAAGGCCTGGGCCAGCCCTTCGGGCTTCGGCTGGACCGCATAGGACAGCGAGACGCCGAAATCCGAGCCATCGCCCAGCACGCGCTTGAACTGCGCGGCGTCCTCGGGGGTAGTGATGATCAGGATGTCGCGGATTCCCGCCAGCATCAGCGTGCTGAGCGGATAATAGATCATCGGCTTGTCAAAAACCGGCATCAACTGCTTCGATACACCGCGCGTCAACGGATAGAGACGGGTGCCAGAACCACCAGCCAGAATGATGCCGCGCCTGATTGATCCGTCTACCATGCCTGCTTATTCATCCCCCGTCTCGGTACCTGCCGATGCCGCGTGCTGCATTGCAGCACCTTCTGGGCTGGTCAACGGGAAACTGCCATCGCGGTGTCTGAACCGACCTGGCAGCTCCAGCTCTCGGCACTGGAGCCCGTCTCGGCGTCGTTACGCAGAACACCCCTGCCTTCCTCGGCGCGGCGAACCGCATATGCATCGGCGGCAGTGACGATGACTGGATCACCACCCAGCGCAGCATTGGCCGGTAGCCACAACACGTATTCGATATGCGCAGCCTAGACGAGCGCCATAACCCGGTCCCGGTAGCACGGCCAGCGCTAGACGGAAGCCCTGTTCATCACCCAGAGCATCAAGATCATCGAAATCATCGCAGCCGCAGGCAACCACGAAGAGCCGAGTGGGCAGGATATCCTCAAGCTGATGGACCACCAGCGCGGGATCGCGCGGATCGGCGAGACATCCAGCAAGCCGCCCGCGGATCCCAATGATCCAATCGGCCTTAGCCGGCACCGGCACGTCTCTATCCGAGGTCAGTCGGCTACCATCAAACACAGCTGTGACGTTCTTGCCGCAATCCGCTGGGAATTCAAATCAGCTAGCGGGATCGCCATCCATTGGGGGTATGGCTTTTGGCATTTTGTGTCCCCGAATTGGCTACCGGGTTGATAACAAGCTCCTATCTCAGATCAACGACGTACGCCACGCAGGCCAACCTTTCAGGTCACATACGTGATTAAGATGGACTAGGTCCGACTCGCCGTTCAGATGTGCAGTCGTTTGCTCGAACAGACGATCAAGCACCGCCATTTCGAGAGGGGAAGAAGCAGACTGTTTCTAGAGCCGGTCCGGCGCCCAAATAGCGCTCATTTTTCGAGGCTTATATTTTTTGGTCGACAATTAGATGCACCTATGCGTCTGCGTTTCGCGAAGCCAAACCTTGGAGGCAAAGATGAGTGGAAAAGTAGTGCAGTCAGAAAGGGAGGTGCAAGATTCCAAAGTAACGCGCAACCAAGCAATAGAGTTGCTTAGGATAATGTCTGCTTTCGGAATCGTCGCCTATCATGGCGGAGCGCCTTTCCGTGAATTGGCCTATGCGGGATTGGTAATTTTTCTAATCCTCGCTCCAGCCACTGACCTTCGGTTCAATTGGAACCGCGCCCGTTCCATCAGCTAGCTCGCGCAGACCTTGCTGGTTCCATGGGGATTTTGGTGGGTAATCTACGGCGGACTCAATTTGGTACGACAAAACGGGTTTCTCGCGAACCAGTCGCCCCTGGCTGGCCTTCTTTACGGAACAAGCGCACATCTCTGGTTTCTACCGTTCATCTTCGCAGTTCTGGTTCTGCTTAACGCTGCCAAAACGCGGATGCATCCGAAGGCTCTGTTCTATGTGGCCACTCTTGCCGCCGCTATATGCTTTGGAACGGTTGCGATCTGGCGGGTACCCTCGCTCACGTTGCCGCTACCTCTGCCGCAGTGGTCTCACGCGCTTCCAGCAATCTTCATCGGTATCGCGCTCGGGCTATCTGGCCGTGCAGGGCGGGCGGTCAACCCAGCTCGGTTGATTCTTGGCGGCGCATTATTCATTGCACTCGCAGCTCGTCTCGAAGGAGTCGGGATTACCTACACGGTTGGTATCGGGTTTAGAGGCCGTTTCGAAAGGGGTTGAGCGGCTGAGGTTCCTGTGATTCCGGGGGTTT
>OFDC01000271.1_pt1 | contig 45718 bp, 36 predicted proteins | sample 1520941 | NCBI WGS metagenome assembly OFDC01 (sample SAMEA94258168, study PRJEB24077) | hot springs metagenome | biome: Aquatic biome; feature: Water | place: India | collected 2012-12-06 | depth 5 m | reverse complement strand
TTTCGGTTTATTACAAAGACGGTTTAGATAAAATCGTACAGTTGCTTCACGAACATGACGTCCAAATCTTTTCGACTGGTGGAACCCAAAGCTTTATCGAAAATATGGGCATTCCTGTAACAGCTGTAGAAGACCTTACCAGTTACCCTTCTATTTTTGGAGGGCGTGTAAAGACCCTTCACCCAAAGGTTTTCGGAGGAATTCTTTACCGTCGTGACAACGAGGGCGATGTTCAAACTGCGGCTCAATTCGAAATTCCTTCGATTGACTTGGTAATTGTTGATTTATATCCATTTACAGAGACTGTTGCTTCGGGTGCGAGCGAAGAAGATATTATTGAGAAAATTGATATTGGCGGAATCTCATTGATTCGTGGGGCTGCAAAAAACTTCAACGATGTATTGATTGTTTCTTCGCGTGACCAGTACGATGATGTTTTCGAAATTTTAAAAGCAAAAGGTTGTGCAACTGACCTCGAAGATCGTCGTCGTTATGCCAAAGAAGGCTTCCAGATGAGTTCTAGCTACGATACAGCTATACACAATTATTTTGCTGATGATGTATATGCTTCAACACAAAGCTTTAATCTTTTACCTAAAAAGGTATTACGTTATGGCGAGAATCCTCATCAAGCAGCTACTTTCTATGGCGATTTAGACGCCATGTTTGAGCAAATTCATGGCAAAGAATTATCATATAATAATTTGATGGATGTTGAGGCTTGTGTACGCCTAATTGATGAGTTTAACGAAACATCTTTTGTTATCGTGAAGCACAACAACGCTTGTGGCGTAGCTTCGGCTGCTACAGCTAAAGATGCTTATGTAAACGCATTGGCTTGCGACCCAGTTTCAGCTTTTGGGGGTGTAATTATTTCAAATGCTAATATTGATTTAGCTACTGCCGAAGAACTACATAAATTATTCTTTGAGATTCTGATTGCTCCAAGCTTTGATGCAGATGCTTTAGAAATCTTGAAAAAGAAAAAAGACCGTCGATTACTTATCAGAAAACCAGTTGAAGTTAGTAAGAAGCAATTCCGTACTTTACTCAACGGCGTTTTAGAACAAGATAAAGATAATTCAATTGAAACTGCCGAAAACTTCACCGTTGCTACTGAAAAAGCTCCAACACAAGAAGATATTAAGGCTTTAGAATTTGCCTTAAAGATTTGTAAACACTTAAAATCAAACAATGTGGTGCTGGCAAAAGATGGACAAATGTTGGCTTGTGGTGTTGGTCAAACTTCACGTGTGGATGCCCTTAAACAAGCAATCGACAAAGCTGCTGCTTTTGGTTTCGACCTAAACGGAGCGGCAATGGCTTCTGAGGCGTTCTTCCCGTTTGCTGATTGTGTTGAGATTGCTCACAAAGCAGGTATCACAACAGTGGTTCAACCAGGTGGTTCGATTCGTGATAAAGATTCGATTGATTATTGCAATGCTAATGGCCTTTCAATGGTAATGACTGGTGTAAGACATTTCTTGCATTAAGATTTATATGATAATTATTAGTAAAAAGCGAACCATTCTTTCGAATGGTTCGCTTTTTTATATCAGTTTTTTTCTGAATCTATCAGATATTCACCCAAGCTTCTTTACGGTGACTTTCGATAATTCTTTCGCAAATAATCAACTCACGTAAACCATCAGCAAATGTTGGATACGTTGGATTTTCAGGTTGTTTTCCTGCTGCTACAGCGGCATAAACTTCTTTAAATAATTGCTTAGATGTATCTGGGAAACCTTCGTTATGACCACCAGGGAAGCTAATCAAGCTTTGAGCTTCACGATAGAACAACGATGGATCTTTCATCAATTGTTGGTTTGCACCATCACGTTTGCCAATCCACATTTCGTTTGGTTTTTCAGAGCACCATTCGAAATTAGAAACCGAACCAGAAATCTCAATATTCAAACGATTTTTACGTCCAGCCGAAACTTGGCTTACAGTTACGCTACCTTTAGCTCCGTTATCAAATCTTAAAAGTACACTTGCGTGGTCTTCTGTATTGATTGGCACTTCTTGGTAATCAGATGGTTCAAGCATTTTACCAGAATAGGTTTCAATTGCTTTGAGTGGCTTCAAACGAGTTTTGTGTACAGTATTAAAATCGGCCATTACAGCAGTGATTTTTAAACCTGTAATATACTCAGTAACATCTAAAAGGTGTGAACCAATATCAGCAATGGCTCTTGAATCGCCTGATTTATCTGGTTCTAAACGCCAGTTGTAATCAGTTTGATAGAAAAGCCAATCTTGTAAATAGCTACCCATAATTGAGTAGATTTCGCCTAAATCACCTTTCTCACGCATAGTTCTCATCTGACGAACCAACGGATAATATCTTAAATTAAAGTGAACTGCATTCACTAAACCAGTTTCAGCAGCTAACTTTACTAATTCTTCAGCTTCTTCAATTTTAGTGGCTAAAGGTTTTTCGCATACTACGTGTTTGCCAGCCAACAAAAGAGCCTTCGATTGTGAGTAGTGCAAGAAATTTGGCGTACATACGTGTACACATTCAATTTCCGAATCTTTCAATAAATCTTCGAAAATATACGCACGCTCGATACCCAAAGAAGCTGCTTTGTCTTTCGCTAAATCAATGTTTGCTTCACATAGCCCTAAGACTTCAACATTTGGTAAACGACGGAGGGCTTCAATATGAGCTGGCCCGATAAAACCTGTGCCTACAACGGCAACTTTGATTTTTTTCATGGTAAAACAAACACCCCCGCTCCTAAAAGGGGATAATTTTTTGTGAATAGATAAGATTAACAACCCCCTTTAGAGCAATCCGATGAGTTCGGCGGGGGGCTTATATCAGTTAAAACTACTTATGGCAAATTTTTCAGTATTACAATAGATTGAACTATACAAGAAAAAACCTTCAACTGAAGTTTTATACTTGCGTAACAGATGCAAAACTGGCGATTTTTGTTTAATTTTCAATAAACTAGCTGTTTCTTTATCGGCCGCAATCGCTCTTACTTCTTGGCTCATGCTTTGCACATCTACATGGTATCTGATAAGCAAAGTTCGGAAAAGAGAGCCTTCTAACAAAGGTTCTTCAATGAAATTTGGCAAATTTTTATTTGGAATATAAGTTTGCTCAAACATCACTGGTGAATCTTCAACCAAACGCAAACGTTTAAAAAAAATAAAATCATCTTTAGCCTCACCTTCGAGCAATGGCATAAAAATCATATCATCTAGTGGCTTAAGTACAGGGCCTTCTAAAACCAAAGTTTTTCCGTGCCTATCGCTTGCAACCACTACCTCTGTCCAACCTTTTAATGAAAGCAATCCAAGTGATTTTCTACTGGCCGAAACAATGCTTCCTTTGCCATGCTGACGGGTGATATATCCTTCACGCACGAGTTCGTTTAGGGCTTGTCGCACGGTCATGCGGGTAGCACTAAACTCGCTACAAAGGTCATTTTCAGAAGGCAATAACCCACCTTCCTCATAAATACCCGAAGTGATTTTTTCTTTTAAATTAGCTTGAATTTGTCGATAAAGTGGTGTTTTCATAAATAATGACCAATAAAGGCAGTATCAGAATTTAGAACTTTAATAGCTTGTAATATTCAAAAACTCATAAAAGACACCAAACTTTCATTGAATTTATTTTGAGAGTTCTTTATTAATATTACAAAAAATGAAAAAAGGCATTTAGGAACCCCAAATGCCTTTCCAAGACGAAAATACTTTAACCTATGATGAATAAACCCGATAATCGGGGTACTCAAATTCTTTAAGATTTCTAACGAAATCAATATATATTTTTATACAACTTGTATAGACAACATCAAAATTGTTTACAAAAGAAATTAAAAAACGCTATCTAGGCAAGCATTTTAAATGTTTTTTTTACAATTAACCTTTACGAAACATAAAATAGTCAAAAAAGTATTATTTTATTTCAAAAAATGTTAATTCTTGACACAATTCAAAGGGTCTAATTACTCCTTTCTTTAATAACCAATTGTTGAGTCTTTAACATTCTCTGAAACTAATCCCAAACGCTTTTTTGCATCTTCGATGATGGTTGCCGTAGCAGTTGCTCCAAGGCGAGTGACCCCTATATCCATTACTTTCAAAAGCCCATCAAGGGTTCGAACCCCTCCTGCCGCTTTAATTTGTACATTCTCTGAAGAATATTTACGCATCAACAATAAATCATGTTCGGTGGCTCCTTTATAGTTATAGTCGCCATTGGCTTGTTTGACATAGCCGTATCCAGTAGAGGTTTTTACGAACTCCACCCCTACAATGCTACATATTTTACATAGTTTTATTTTTAGTTTATCCTTTGGTAGAAAATCATTCTCGAAAATCACTTTTAATATTGCTCCATGTTTATGGCTTTCCTTTAAAATAGCATTGATTTCTTTCTTTACATATCGCCAATCTTCCGATAAAACTTTCCCAACATTTACAACCATGTCTATTTCAGTAGCTCCATCTTTACAAGCTTGACGTGTTTCGGACACTTTCTGTTGGATAGTACTGCTTCCATGCGGAAAACCTACTACTGTACACACTTTCACATCAGAATCTTTCAGAAGCTCGCTAGCTTGCTTCACAAAATATGGTTTAATACACACTGTGGCCACATCATAATGCTTGGCTAACTCACAACCTGCAATCAAATCAGCATCTGTCATGGTTGGATGAAGCAAGGAATGGTCAATCATTTTGGCAATTTGGTGGAGAGAATACTTCATGTTTCTAAGATAAGTTTATATAAATAAAAACAAAAGTAAAAAACTCAACTTGTCTATACAAGTTGAGTCGAAATATTTTTTATAATATCCAAAATTTACATTTATAGGAGGCTTTTCTAAAAACACACTTAATAAATAATTAGATGCGAAAACAACAGTATTAAGGTTTTTTTAATAGTTTTGGAAAGTATTCATCAAAAACTAAGTAGTCCACAGGCGATAATTAATTACTAAGATTGATTATTTTGCTTTCAACTGCAAACCTAAACTTACTAAAATCATATATGAATAATTCTCTTTTTAGAAGAAAAGACGTAAGTCAAGCCATCAAAGAAACCGAAGAACGTGAAAGCGAGCACTCTCTTGCCAAAATATTGGGGGTAAGAGATTTAACACTTCTCGGAATTGCCGCTATCATTGGAGCAGGAATTTTTAGTACAATCGGATTAGCCAGTTTCAACGGTGGTCCTGCTGTATCCTTATTATTTGTTTTTGTCGCAATTGCCTGTGTTTTCACCGCACTCAGCTATGCTCAATTTGCTTCGATGGTTCCTGTGAGTGGAAGTGCTTATACTTACGCATACGTTTCATTCGGAGAAGTTTTAGCATGGATAATTGGTTGGGCCTTGATTCTCGAATACGCCGTATCAAATATGGTAGTAGCAATTTCATGGTCAAGCTATTTTACTTCTATGCTTGAAGGTTTTGGCATCCATTTCCCTACTTGGTTAGCCGTAGATTACACCACAGCTAAAGAAGCATTCGAGGCCGTACAAGCGGGAGGTAGCGATATTAACCAAGGAACAAAAACCTTAGCCACTGCTTTTCAGGAAGCACCAAGCTTGGGATTCTTGAAAATTATCTTTAATCTTCCTGCGGGTTTAATTACTGTTCTAATTACTTCTCTTTGTTATATTGGCATCAAAGAATCACGCAATGCCAGCAATTTTTTGGTTGGTTTAAAATTACTCGTTATACTTTTGGTGATTGTGGCAGGTGTTTTTTATGTGAAACCCGCAAATTGGTCGCCGTTTGCCCCTAATGGTGTTCAAGGCGTTTTGAGTGGTGTGGCAGCCGTATTCTTTGCATTTATTGGTTTTGACTCCATTTCAACAACGGCCGAAGAAGCTAAGAATCCCCAAAGAGATTTACCACGTGCCATGATTCTGTGCTTAATTATTTGTACCATTCTCTACGTATTGATTTCATTAGTACTTACTGGAATGGTTAATTATACCGAATTAAACGTAGCTGACCCTTTGGCTTATGTTTTCTCAAAAGTTGGTTTCGATGCAGTAGCTGGTATTATCTCTGTAAGTGCCGTAGTGGCAATTACGAGTGCATTATTAGCCTATCAGATTGGTCAGCCACGTATTTGGATGACGATGAGTCGTGATGGACTTCTAGGAAAGAAATTTGGCGAAATTCACCCGAAATTTAAAACACCAAGTTTTGCCACAATTATCACTGGAATATTGGTGGCCGTTCCTTCTTTGTTTTTCAAAATGAGCTTCTTCGTTGATTTAACGAGCGTAGGTACATTTTTCGCCTTTATTTTGGTTTGTGCGGGGGTTTTATACCTTGATGTCAAAGGATTAAGTAAAGATGCTAAATTCAAGATTCCGTACATCAACGCCAAATATTTGTGCGGCATTTTGATGCTCGGAGCCTTGTATTTTACTTATTCACAAGGCAATGTCATACAGCATTTTGAAGAAAAGCCATTATTGATGGTATTTTGGTTGGTTTGGGGTGGCTTATCAGTGATGAGTTTTAAATATAATTTTTCTTTACTTCCGATTTTTGGTATCCTAACCAACCTTTACCTAATGACCGAACTTGGCTGGTCTAACTGGCGAATGTTTATCATTTGGATGGTTATTGGTTTAATAATTTACTTTGCCTACGGCTATAATAACAGTAAATTAGCAAAGAAATAAATACAAAATTTTCCATTAACAAACCCTAACCTTCTACAATTTTGGCAAATTTCAAAAAAGAAATCAAGCTATACGATGCCGTTATGCTGGTATCGGGCTCAATGATTGGCTCTGGTATTTTTATCGTTAGTGCCGATGTGGCACGTCAGGTTGGTTCTACTGGCTGGCTATTGGCTTCATGGCTATTGGCGGGTGTATTGACCATGCTCGGAGCATTGTGCTACGGCGAACTAACCGCCATGTTTCCTCAAGCAGGTGGACAGTACGTTTTTCTACAAAAAGCATACGGAAAACTTACAGGATTTCTCTATGGCTGGTCGTTTTTCGCAGTAATTCAAACAGGTACTATTGCAGCAGTTGCAGTTGCCTTTGCGAAGTACTCAGGAGTATTATTTCCAGAAATTATAAGTGACAAACACGAGTTTTTTGCCTTGGGAGATACCTCCTTTAAACTTACTTCGCAACGCCTCTTAGCTATTGTGAGTATCATCATTCTGACCTACGCCAATACCAGAGGTGTAAAAGAAGGCAAAATCATTCAAAATATATTTAGTACAACAAAGCTTGGAGCCATTGCGATGTTAATCATCTTAGGCTCTATTCTCGGAGCGAATAGTGATGTAATTGCTCAAAACTTTTCAAACCTTTTTGAGGCTACAAATACTGTCAAAATTGATGGGCAATGGGTAACTACCGCTATCGGAGGTTTTGGAATTATATTGGCTTTAGGTGTGACGCAAGTAGGAACATTATTTTCGAGCGATGCTTGGAATGGACTTACTTTTGCGGGAGATGAAGTAGTAAATCCACAAAAAACGATTCCAAGAGGATTGATGATTGGAACTATCTTAGTAACAGCTCTATACTTACTTATGAATATCACGTACCTGTGCATTTTGCCCATGAAAGGCAATCCTGAAGGAGCTGATGTAATGAGTCGAGGAATTCAGTTTGCCTCAGAAGATAGAGTTGCAGCAGCAGCAGCACAAGTAATTGGTGGACAAGGTTTTTCGGTAGTTGTGGCAATACTAATTATGATTTCAACTTTCGGCTGTAATAATGGGCTGATTCTTTCGGGAGCACGTGTATATTATACAATGGCGAAAGATGGTTTATTCTTCAAGAATTTTGGACAATTAAGCGAAGCAGGTGTGCCTAAAAATGCACTTTGGTGGCAATGTTTCTGGGCCAGCTTCCTTTGTTTAACTGGAAAATATGGCGATTTGCTCGATTATCTCATGGGTGTAGTTATTCTTTTCTATGCCTTTACTATTTACGGAATCTTTATTTTACGTAAAAAACTACCTGATGTCGAACGTCCAATTAAAGCACCTGGCTACCCAATTTTACCAATGCTTTATGTAATCGTGGCTTCAATCATCGTATTGATATTAGTGAAAGAAAAACCACAATTTACTTATCCGGGTCTTGGAATTGTGGCAATCGGAATTCCAGTATATTTCTGGTTCAATAGTAAGAAAGAATAAATGCTTAGCCCATAGCTTTTAGGATTTAATTCTAAAGGCTATGGGCTTATATTATTATGCGAAAAATCATTTTTTTTGATACTGAAACCACTGGCCTACCCAAGTATTACAACGCTCCAATTTCACAGCTCTACAACTGGCCTCGACTCGTTCAATTGGCATTTATAGAATACTACGAAGATGGCTCTTTAGCTGCCAAACATAATTATATCATTCGCCCCGAAGGTTTTACAATTCCACAAAGTGCTACGTTAATTCATCGAATTTCTCATGAAAAAGCACGTTCAGAAGGGCATCCGCTCAAAGAAGTTTTAAACATTTTTCAGCAAGCAAGCAACGAAGCCGCCATATTGATTGCTCATAATTTCGATTTCGATAAATCAATTATTGGGGCCGAATTTCTCCGTAATTCAATGGATTTACAAAGCTTTTTAAATAAACGAAGCTTTTGCACGATGAAAGACCGAAATATTATAAATTTCTGTCAAATTAGAGGAACAAATGGCCTCAAATGGCCGAAATTAGAAGATTTATATTGGAAGATTTTTCAAGAAAAAATGCCCGAAGCACACGATGCTTTCTTTGATACCCAAGCCACTGCACGTTGTTTTTGGGAATTATTGATTCGAGGCATTATTAAGGCGTGAAAAGCTTTCTTCAAAAAAATTTTGGCAAAAACAAAACATTCTTCTAACTTTGTAACACAAAATTATAAAAGCCGATGATTCTGCTCGATATTGTTTGCTAATGGCAAACTATCTTCCTTACATTCTTATTTCCTTTTGAAGCTTATTTTTATAAGCCCTATTTTATCATTTTTACAGATTAATGTTCGCTATTCTGCATTTGCTTGAATACTACAAATATTATTGTTTCTAAAATAAGTTTTGCTGCGAACTATTGATTCTTTATACTCTTTTTTATGCGTAAGATATTCGACCTATTTATTCAGGCTCTTCGAGGAGAGGAGCAAAACTATACAGACGTAAGCATTAATCGGGCAATATTTTTATTATCCGTTCCCATGATTTTTGAAATGGTTGGGGAATCACTCTTTGCGGTTGTTGATGCGTTTTTCGTGGCCCGCTATGTTGGAACTGAAGGTGTGGCAACAGTAGGACTCACCGAATCAGTGCTAACTTTAATATACTCAGTTGCCATTGGTTTAAGTTCCGCCGCTACGGCCATTGTAGCTCGAAGAGTGGGCGAAGGCAATAAAACTGAAGCAGGTTTGGCAGTTGCACAAGTAATTCTGATTTCGCTCTTATTGGGCTTAAGTGTTGGAATAACAGGCTTTATTTTTGCCGAAGATATTCTCCGACTAATGGGCGGCAATGAACACCTGATTGAAAAAGGCAGTAGTTTTACTCGAATTATTTTTGCAAGTAGTCCTTCAATTGTTTTACTCTATACACTTAGTGGTGCTCTACGTGGTGCAGGCGATGCCTCTACGGCCATGCGTTCGATTTTGTTGGCTAATTTTATCAATATTTTCATGGATTTCCTCTTGATTCCAATCATGGGATTAGGCGTAGAAGGAGCTGCCATTGCCACTAGTGTAGGCCGCACGATAGGCGTTTTATACCAGCTTTATGCTTTATTTGGTGGAAATGGAAACATTCAAATTTTGAAAAAACAGTTTATCCCCGATAAGGAGGTAATTAAAAACTTATTAAGCATTGCAGCGGGAGGAACTGGGCAATTCTTAATTCAATCAGCCAGTTGGATTTTCTTAACACGTATTCTTTCTTCATTTGGTAGTGAAGTTGTAGCGGGTTATACGATTGCTATTAGAATTATTATCTTCACGATTTTACCTTCATGGGGAATGTCAAATGCTGCGGCCACATTAGTTGGACAAAATCTGGGGGCAGGAAAGCCCGAACGAGCAGAACAGTCAGTTTGGCGAACGGCTTTTTATAACATGATTTTCTTGCTTACGGTAGGAATTATATTTGCATTTTTTGCCGAAAGTTTTGTTGGTATTTTCACCACCGAGGCCCATGTTATCGAAATCGGTGTTTTGTGTTTACAAATTATCTGTTTGGGATATATTTTCTTTGGTTATGGAATGGTCATTGGCCAATCATTAAATGGTGCGGGCGATACCCTCTCTCCTACCATTATGAATTTTGTTTGTTTTTGGCTAATCGAAATTCCATTGGCTTATTTCTTAGCAAAAACGCTCAATTGGGGACCAAATGGTGTATTTTGGTCAATCGCCATTAGCGAATCTATTTTAGCCATTGTAGCAATTTTTGTATTTCGCAGAGGTCGTTGGAAACGAATGAAAGTATAATAAAACAAAGGAGCTGCAAGACTTGCAGCTCCTTTGTTTTATTTCCATTTATTGTTTCATCAATTGACCACGTATTTCGCCAGATGCCGACTTTGCAGAATGTATATTTACATAATAATTACCAGCCATTAGGTCAGCTTCTTGGTCAGCAGTAAGAGCAACAGTTGCAGATTTAAAAGGCGAAGTAAATGTTGATCCGAAGTTAAAAACTACACCACCAGTTGTACCTTTTGCTCCTTTATGAATGTGCCATGCTGTTGGGCTTATACCCGAGTATGTAATTGTATAGGTTAGTATCTTAGTATCTTTATTATAAACACCATCTAACATACCAGAAGCTGTTGTTGAAACAGCCGGCACTTCTTCAGCCCCCGAAAGCATTGCCATAAACGCAACATCAGATGATACAACCTCATCTTTCTTGCACGAAGCAAGCATAATTCCTACCAATAGGATGGTAACTATTAAATTTTTTTTCATTGAATTATTAAAAGTTTATGTTTTAATAATTTACGTATTTTTTCGGTCATTGGTTGTATTTCTATTTTAACTTATTCCTTCTCTAATTAATAATTGGGAAGGTCTTGTAATTTAGTTTATAAAAATTAAGCGAAAATTCTCTTACTTTGCACCCAAACATTTCTTGAATTACTGAATTGAAAAATTACTTTCGACTACTCTCTTACGCCAAACCACTTGGAGGTTTTATTATACCATTTGTCATTACTTCTATTTTGGCAAGTCTTTTCGGTGTTTTAAACTTTACTTTGTTAATTCCGCTATTGAATGTCTTATTCGACCAAGAGATTATGCAAGTTGCCGAAAAACCAGCTTCTATATTTGCATTAAAAGACCAATTTAATTACCATTTTTCACAAGTTTTAACACAATACGGAAAGTTTGGGGCCTTGCAATTTGTTTGCGGCGTAATTGGTATTTCGGTTTTATTAGCCAATATCTTTAAATATTCAAGTATTCGATTATTGGAAGGGTTCAAAGCGAATATGGTATCTAATCTCCGACAAGCCGTGTTCGATAATTCAATTCATTTGCACCTCGGCTTTTTTAGTAACGAACGCAAAGGAAACCTTATTTCTCGAATCGTGACTGATGTACAAGAGGTTGAAAACTCCATCGCTAATACCTTCTCTGCAGCTACCAAAGAGTTATTTTTGTTTATCTTTTATATTGCTTCGTTATTTTATATTTCTTGGAATCTGACGCTTTTTGCTTTATTAGTAATTCCTATTTCGGGTATTTTTATTTCTACACTTGTGAAAAGAATGCGTCGTGATGCAGGTGAAGGTCAACAAAGACTCAGTAATCTAATCAGCCTTATGGACGAAGCCTTTGGGGGTATGAGAGTGGTGAAAGGTTTTGTGGCCGAAAAGTTTATCATCAATAAATTTAAAACCGAAAACGAAGGCTATAAAAATGCCATTTTTGGTTTGGCCGCTCGAAGAGAAATGTCTTCGCCATTTTCTGAAATCATGGGAGTTTTTGTAGTCATTGGCATTCTGCTTTATGGTGGCTCTTTAATTCTTGATGGAAAATCAGCCCTGACTGCCTCTGAATTTATTAGTTATATCGTAATATTCTCACAAGTAATGCGACCAGCCAAAGACATTTCAAATGCCTTTAGTTCTGCACAAAGGGGCTTAGCATCGGGTGAAAGAATCCTCGAACTAATTGATAATCAACCAGCTATACAAGATAAAACAAATCCTAAAACAATCTCAGCTTTTAATAATGCTATTGAAGCCAAACAAGTAAGTTTTGCCTATGAAAGTGGGCAAGATGTTTTACGAAATATCAATTTTATCATCAACAAAGGTCAGACCATTGCCTTAGTAGGTTCATCGGGCGGAGGAAAATCAACCATTGCCGATTTAATTCCAAGGTTCTATGACCCAAAATCTGGAGCAATTACCATTGATGGTGTAGATATTCGCGATGTTTCTCAACATTCACTTCGTAAAATCATGGGTATTGTTACGCAGGAAGCGGTTCTCTTCAATGATACCATTTTTAATAATATTGCTTTTGGTGAAAGCATTGGCTTAGAAGAAGTACAAGCTGCCGCCAAAATTGCTAATGCTCACGATTTCATTATGCAACAGCCTAACGGCTATGAAACCGTAATTGGCGATAGAGGTACAAAGCTTTCGGGAGGACAACGCCAACGTCTTTCTATTGCCCGAGCGATTTTACAAAATCCACCCATTTTGATTCTCGATGAAGCCACTTCCGCACTCGATACCGAATCGGAAAAATTAGTACAAGAAGCTCTTACTAATTTGATGAAAAACCGAACGACCCTCGTCATTGCCCATAGACTAAGTACGATTCAAAATGCCGACCAAATTTTGGTTGTGCATCAAGGTCAAATCATTGAGCGAGGCACGCACGACGAACTTTTAAAATTAGAAGATGGCTTCTACAAAAAGCTAAGTTCAATGCAATCGTTGTAATTGCAGAACTGCTTATTGGTGTATTGATTACTGGTAAACTGGTTATAAGTAAATTAACAATTAGAACACCTCCTACCAATACACTAATAACAAATTTTCCAATAACTAATAAACCAATACACCAATAACAAATAACCAGTAACAAAATTGATTACTCGCCGCGACATACTCGTAAAAGCTGCTAATTTCTGTGCGTACCAAGAGCGTACGCATGATGAAGTGCGTGAGCGTTTGCAAAAATGGGAAGTTTGGGGCGATGAAGCAGAAGAGATTATTGCCTATTTGATTGAGGAAAATTTCTTAAACGAAGAGCGTTTTGCAAAGATTTTTGCAGGAAGTAAATTTCGGGTAAAACAATGGGGAAGACTTAAAATTAAGTATGAACTAAAAGCACGAAAACTTTCAGAGTACTGTATCAAAGTAGGTATGGCCGAAATAGACGACGATGATTATGTCAATACCCTACAAGAAATTTTAGAAAAGAAAAAACACGAACTCCGCACCGAAAAACACCCCTTAATTCTGAAACAAAAGCTAGCCAGATATGCCATTGGTAAAGGATTTGAATCAGATTTAGTTTGGGAGATTATTGGAAAAATAACCTCAAAAAAATAGCCCATTACCTCAGCAATGGGCTATTTTTCTATATCATTTTTTACTTATTGCTTAGCAAAAACAAAACGAGTTGTTGTAGTTATGCCCGCTTTTGTTTCAGACGTTGACCAAGTCATTTGTGACTTGCCGCTAAAGCTTAAGTCAACTATTGTTTGGCTTCCATCAGTATCTGTGATAGTCAACTTCTCATCTTTTACTTCATATTTTGATGTCGCTGCTATTCCAACATAATCTTCTACTTCAGATTTACAAGCATCTGGAATTGAGCCTGTTAATTCACCATTACTCTTAAAAGTAAAAGAAATATCTTTAATACAAGGCAAAAACGTAGCCAATAACGGTAATTGGTCAATTTCTGCTTTTGTGCCTTCTTTCGCATAAAGATTTGAAATTTTCCAAGTGCCTACAATCTGTGCCGATGGAGAATCATCAGTTGATTTTGAACAATTCATTACCGTCAGAGATAATGATGAGACTATAAAGAGAACTAATAATTTTCTAAGATGAGACGAAATTTTCATATTCTTTGGATAGTAATTGTGAAACAGCGAATTTACTATGAAATGTTTCATTATAACGAATCTACTTTTATAAAATTGAGCACTTATTTAGTAAATGGCAAAATTTAGTCCTGCCTCGGTGTTTTTTTCTTCCGTTTCATTCAATATTTCTTGACGCTCTTATAAATAAAACACAACTTTGAGTAACGATTTGTTTATCAATCTTTTTGTTCAAATTACGAATATGAAACAAAGCTTTTTGGCGATTGTAGTAATGACAAGTTTGGTCATTGTTTCTTGTAAGAAATCGGCTACTACCAATACTAACCCACAGTATAAAGCACTGACGGAAGCTGTCTATGCTTCTGGGAATATTTTTCCAAAAAACGAATACAAACTCACAGCCAATGCTGATGGTTTTTTGCTCAAGCAAATAGCCTTTGAGGGAGATATCGTATCGAAAAACCAAATGCTATTTCAGTTGGAAAGTGCTACACAAGATGCACGTTTAGAGGCCGCCAATAATATTTTTCGTCAATCAGAAGCTAATTTTAGTGATAACTCCCCCATTCTTGATGAATTGGAATCTCAGCTTCGAAATGCTCGCACAAAGCTTGCCAATGATTCGATAAACTATCAACGCTACAAAGAACTTTATGAACGTAATGCTACAACCCGCATTGATTATGAACGAGCAGAGTTGGCCTACCAAACCTCCAAAAATGATGTTTCGGCTCGTAGGAAAGCTTGGCTTCGTACAAAAAATCAGCTATATGTAGATTTACAAAATTCTAAATCAAATTTCCGAGTAAATGCCCGCGAAGATGATAATTATCGAATCAAGAGTTTTATGGATGGCAAACTTTATGAAGTCTATAAAAAACAAGGCGAGCTTGTGCGAAGAGGCGAAGCCATAGCTCTTATTGGCGATGCCAACGAAGTATATGCTCAACTGGCCATTGATGAGTCAGACTTTGTGAAAGTAAAAGTTGGACAAGAAGTATTGATAAAAATTGATGTTTATAAAGATAAAGTTTTTAAGGCTCGGGTTAGCAAATTATATCCAAAACTTAATAAAGCTGACCAAACTTTTAGAATTGATGCCGAATTTACTGACGAACAACCCAATGCGTACTACGGCATGACCATAGAAGCTAATATCATTATTTCACAAAACCCAAGGGTACTCACGATTCCCAAAAATTATTTAGTTGGGAGTGATTCGGTTTGGATTGAAGAAAATGGAGATAAAAAGAAAATTAAAATCATAAAAGGTGTAGAAAACCTTGATATGGTAGAGGTGAAAACTGGGCTTACCGAAAAATCGGTTTTGGTGCTTGGGAATTAATTATGTGTTATTGCCACGTTGAGACAGGGCAATGCTCTGTCTCAACAATACACCAACAAACAAAAAAAATTAAATCATGAATCTCGGTATATCTTTCCAAATAGCCAAAACTCACCTACTTACTAAGAAGCGTCAAACGCTGATTGCCATGTTGGGGGTTACTTTCGGAATTGCGATGTTTATCGTTATGATTTCGATTATTAAAGGTGTTAATCAATTTCTTGAGGATTCTGCCCTCGATGCTACTCCTCATATCAGGATATATAAAGAAATCACGAGTAACCACCCCAGTATTATCGAAGAAACAAATCCCAAAAACTTCAATGTGGTCTATCATCAACTACCTAAAAATGAGCTAATTAATATCAAAAATGGGCTACAAATTGCAGCAAATATTGAAAAAAATCCAGCGGTCATTGGTGTTTCACCACAAATTAGTTCGCAGGTATTTTTCAATAAAGGCCCTGTTCCGCTCTCCGGGCAAATTGCAGGTGTAGATATTCTTAAAGAAGACAAACTTTATAATCTAAGAAAACGCATGAAGTCAGGCAGTCTTGATGCCCTGCTTTCGAACCCTAACAGTATTTTGATGGGAAAAATCCTCGCTCGCAATCTCAATGTGCGAGTAGGCGATAAAATCATGATTACTACGCCTACTGGTAATCTAAAATTGGTAAAAATAGTGGGTATTTATGGTTTTGGTATTCAGACCGTTGATGGCGTAAAATGCTATGCAAATATCTCAATGGTTCAGGAAATCTTGCAAAAAGATAAAAGCTTTGTCACTGATATTCATGTAAAAATGAAGGACTCTCAGTTGGCACTCAGCTACGCTAAAGATTTGAAAAATCAATACGGATACAAAACACAAGATTGGGCAGAGGCGAATTCGGCATTTTTAGCAGGCGATAAAATTCGTAATGGCATGGTAGTCATTGTATCTATTACCCTTTTAGTTGTAGCTGGTTTTGGTATTTATAATATCATGAATATGAATGTAATTAATAAAATGAAAGATATCGCCATTTTGAAAGCAACTGGTTTTGCAGGAGCAGATATCGTATCTATTTTCTTAATTCAATCAATTATTATTGGTGTATTAGGGGCTTTTTTGGGTATCATCATTGGTTATGGACTCAGCTATTTGGTTTCGGTAATGCCTTTTGATGCTGGCGATTTTCTGGATATAAAAACTTTTCCAGTATTATTCGAATTCAAATATTATGGTTTAGGGATGTTATTTGGTGTAGTCACAACCCTGTTAGCAGGTTTCCTCCCAGCACGAAAAGCATCAAAAATTGACCCCGTAGCTATCCTCAGAGGCTAAGTAAATCTCCTAACATACAAATTGAGATAATTTAATGACAACGAATAAAAATATTGTAGAAAAAGTAGCTCCTCAATCGGGGGCAGGGGCTGTACTCTCTGCTACTAATATCAACAAGTATTTCTATGAACCTGAAAAATTTCAGGTCTTAAAAAATATTTCTTTTGAAGCGAAAAAAGGCGAGTTTTTATCATTAATAGGCAAATCTGGTTGTGGAAAATCAACACTTTTATACATTTTATCAACCATGGACACCGAATATGAAGGTAGCCTAACAATGAACGGCCAATTACTTACTGGCCGAACGCAAGACCAGTTAGCTGCCTTTCGAAATGAGCATTTGGGGTTTGTTTTCCAGTTTCATTTTCTTTTACCTGAGTTTACAGTCTTACAAAATGTAATGCTTCCAGCCATGAAGCTGAGTAAATATTCATTAAAAGAAATTGAAGAGCGGGCTTATCAAAAACTCAAACTCGTTGATATGCACGAACATGCCCACAAACAATCGTCTAAGCTTTCGGGTGGACAGCAGCAAAGGGTGGCCATTGCACGTGCTTTAATCAATGACCCAACAATATTGATGGGCGATGAGCCGACAGGCAACCTTGATAAAAAGAATTCGGCTGTTGTTTTTGATATTTTTAAACAAATTGCCCACGAAAATAACCAAACAATTATTGCTGTAACCCACGACCCCGATTTTGCGAAAGGAAGTGATAGAATTATTGAAATGTCGGACGGACAAATTATAACATGACTTGTAAATCACATAAAAAAAAGGATTTTCTCGCAAAAATTTTTGCCAAACCCAACCAAACTGTAGCTACCATTATTCTATTAATGGCTGGTATAGCGGCCATTGCACGTTGGTATATTTTCCACATTGAGCTAAAATATAATTTAATACTAAGTCTTATTTCATTGATTGTATTAAGTTCAACTTGGTTCTTTTTTCGTTGGCTTTATTCTTATTTTGATAAAATAATGCCCTACGACCGTGGAATTGTGAGGCGTCTGGTTTTACAAATTTTGGTTAGCTTAGTATTTGTACTTATCGTCACCCGCGTTGTTTTCTTAATTGGTAGCAGCTTTATCGTATTTCAAACAACTATTGCCCGAGAGTCAACAAACTTAGCTCAATTGGCTGGGATTTCTTCTGAGATATTACTGGTATTTTTGCTCAATTTAGCTCATTTTTCCTATTATTCACTTCAGCAATGGCGAGAAAACGAACTCAGAGCTTCAAATCTTGAAAAAGAAAAATCGCAGGTGCAATTCGATAATCTGAAGAATCAGCTCAATCCACATTTCTTATTTAATAGCCTTACATCTCTTGATTCGCTTATTCACGAAAATCCAGCTTTAGCTAGCGATTTTCTACGACAACTTTCACGTGTCTTTCGTTATGTTTTACAGAGTAAAGAAAAAGGCTTGGTTAATCTTGAAACCGAACTTCATTTTATTAAAAATTATATTGCTTTGCTTCAAACCCGATTCGGTGATTCGCTAAAGATTGTATTCGGGATTAGCAAAGAGGCTCTCGATTTACAGATTGCTCCTGTAACTTTACAGATTTTAATCGAAAATGCTCTTAAACATAATATCGCCAACCAGCATACACCACTGATAATCAAGATTTTCAATGAAGATAATTGTTTGATTATTGAAAATCCCATTCAATTAAAAAAACAAGTCGAAACTTCAAACGGACAAGGTCTAACCAACTTAATATCATTGTATAGTTTTTTAAGCGATAAAGAAGTAATTATTGAACAAACCGAGGTATTTAGAGTAAAAATACCCTTGATATAAAATGAAAATCCTTTTAATTGAAGATGAGCCGCTCGTAGCAAAAAACCTTGAAAATTTGGTAAAACAGCTCGAAGCAACAGCCAATATCATTGCAACAATTGATAGTGTAGAAGAAGCTTTACGATGGTTTCGTAATAATGCTGAGCCTGACCTTATTCTATCGGATATTCAGCTTTCGGATGGTGTAAGTTTTGATATTTTTCAGGAAATCCAACCACTTTGTCCAATAATTTTCACAACTGCATACGATGAATATGCCATTCGAGCCTTCAAACTCAATAGCATTGATTATTTACTTAAACCTATTGATAGAGAAGAATTAAAGGTAGCTTTTGAGAAATTTAAGCGAATGAGTAGTTCAAATACGAGCAATAATCGCTTTCAAGAACAGCTTTCTCATCTATTAAATGATTTAGAAAATAAGTCAGCTATCACTAAGTTTAAAACTCGATTTACGGCTCATCATCAAAGAAATATTGTTGCAGTTGGCATTGAGAAAATAGCTTGTTTTTACAGAGATGAAGTGATTTGGATTCAAACCACTGATAATCAACGACTCATCACAGATTATAATTCTTTAGATGAAATTGAAGAACTCATTGACCCTGACTTTTTCATAAGAGCGAACCGCCAATTCATTGTCAATAAAAACACCATAGAGAGTTATCGCACGCATTTTACGGGTAAAATTGAAGTAAAATTGGTTGTTTCGACCAAAGATGATGTGGTTGTGAGTAAAGAAAAAGCCCATCAATTTAGGGCTTGGTTTGAGGAGTAATAAAGTTTTAGTAAATTGGTTAAATCATTAATAATCGCCAAATACCCGAAATTAATAACAAGACCAAACAAAAAGGCGTAAGTACTTTCCAAGAAAGATACATCAGTTGATCAACACGTAGGCGAGGGAGTGTCCAACGCACCCACATTTGAATCAAGATTAAGAAATAAGATTTTGATATTAGCCAAAAAGCTCCCCAAGCATCGGCACTCCAATGCCCAATCTCTCCGCTCGTCCAAGTTCCTAAAGTGAATGAACCTAAATTAGGGAAAGGGGTATTCCAACTACCTAAAAACAAAATTGCTCCTAAAATAGCTACCAAAAGCATCATACCGTATTCTGAGAGCATAACAATTGCCCATCGAAAGCCTGAGTATTCAGTATGAAAACCACTGATTAGCTCCGATTCTGCCTCGGGTAAATCGAATGGTGCACGGTTAGCCTCAGCTAAAGAGGCTATGAAATAGATTACAAAAACAATGATTAAAAACGGGTTACGCAGGATATTCCAAGTTAAAATTCCACCATATTGACCCACTTCCACACCTGTTGCTTTTATACCAAACAGGTAATTTTTTTCGGTAGAAAAAAGCCCTTGCTGAAAACTAATTTCTTGTAAATCAAGCGTTTGTGTAATCAAAACCACACATAAAACCGATAACCCTAGCGGCACTTCATAAGACACAATTTGAGCCACCGAACGCATCGCACCAAGCAAAGAGTATTTATTATTTGATGACCAGCCCGCCATCATGATTCCTAAAATATCGAGTGAAACGACCGACAGCAACATGAAAACACCTGTTTGGGTAGCCGAACCTCGTAGATTAGGCGAAAGCGGAAATAGTGCAAACCCCGCAAAAATAGCCATGAAAATCATCAAGGGAGCAAACTTAAATAATCGTCGGTCAACCGCTGAAGGGATAATGTCTTCTTTTTGAATTAGCTTTAATAAATCGGCAATTAGCTGAAGTAGTCCCCATTTACCAACTTCCATTGGCCCCGTACGGTCTTGAATAAAAGCCGAAACCTTACGTTCGACATATACTCCAACGACTACATTGGCAAAAATCACTGCGAGAAATATGAGTATGGTTATGAGCATGTTGGCTATTGGGAATCAAAACTCAATTGGCATTTGCTAAACGTGCCACACTTTCAGAGTGTGGCACGTCTGCTATATTTTATTCAAATTTAGTGCCTAAAAATTAAAACTCTGCATTCTTAGGTGTACGTGGGAATGGAATTACATCACGAATATTTGTCATACCCGTTACGAATAATACCAAACGCTCGAAACCAAGTCCGAAACCTGAGTGCGGAGCCGAACCAAATTTACGCGTTTCAAGATACCACCAAATGTTTTCTGGGTCGATACCTACTTCTTTCGTACGAGTTAATAATTTCTCATAATCATCTTCACGCTGCGAGCCTCCGATGATTTCACCAATACCTGGAAATAATACATCCATTGCACGAACTGTTTTTCCATCTTCATCTTGCTTCATGTAGAAAGCTTTAATTTCTTTCGGATAATTGGTCAAAATCACTGGTTTTTTAAAGTGTTTTTCTACCAAATAACGCTCATGCTCTGACTGCAAATCGATTCCCCACTCAACTGGGTATTGGAATTTTTTCTCTTTATGAGGTTTCGAGCGAAGTAAAATTTCAATCGCTTCGGTGTATGTCAAACGTTCAAATTTATTCTCAACTACAAACTTCAACTTCTCTATCAAACTTAATTCACTACGCTCGTTTTGTGGTTTATTTTTCTCTTCTTCTAATAAACGTTTTTCTAAGAAAGCTAAATCTTCAGCACAGTTTTCAAGTGCATAACGAATAACGTACTGAACGAAATCTTCGGCTAAAGCCATGTTATCTTCTAATTCATAGAAGGCAACTTCTGGCTCAATCATCCAAAACTCAGCCAAGTGACGAGTAGTATTTGAGTTTTCGGCACGGAAAGTAGGTCCGAAAGTATAAATTTTAGATAAAGCCAAAGCTCCTAGTTCTCCTTCTAACTGTCCAGAAACAGTCAAACTTGTTTGGCGACCAAAGAAGTCTTCGCTGTAATCAATGCTGCCATCTTCAGCTTTTGGAGGATTTGCCAAATCGAAGTTAGTTACATGAAACATCTCTCCTGCTCCTTCAGCATCAGAAGCCGTAATGATTGGCGTATGAAGATAGAAAAAGCCATTATCATTATAGAATTTATGAACCGCATAAGCCAATGCGTGACGAATACGAAAAACCGCTCCAAAAGTATTTGTACGGAAACGTAAGTGGGCTTTTTCACGCAAAAACTCCATAGAGTGTTTCTTAGGCTGCATCGGAAAAGTCTCATCCGCAGTGCCATAAACCACTACTTTTTCAGCCTTTACCTCAACGGCTTGTCCCGAACCCATCGAAGCAATTAGCTTACCTGTTACAGCTACACACGCACCTGTACTTACCAATTTAAGTGTTTCTTCATCAACGATTCCACCTTCTACAACCGCCTGAATATTATTTATGGTAGAGCCATCATTAATGGCGATAAAAGTTACGGCTGCTTGTCCACGTTTGGTTCGTACCCAACCTTTCACGGTTACCTCTTGTTCGTTGGGTGTCTGCTTCAGTAATTCCTTGATTTGCATAATTCTTTGTTATTCTTGAATTGAAGTGCAAAAATAGGAATAAAACTTTTCTTAAACGCTCATTGAATAGATTTATGTACTGAAGCAAAGCGTTTTTTCTGACTTTAATATGACAATTCGCTTATTTTTTGTAACTTAGTTTCATTAAAGTCGATTGTATATGGTACTTGAGAAAGATGTTGAAGTAATTCCTCGAAAAATTCCCGAAGAATTCATCTATGAAATTATGGATGGAAAACCAATCTATTATAAAGGATACAAAGAAGCGATAAAGAAACATTTAAGTGCCGAAGAAATTATGGGAAGCAGTTCATTGCAAGCAGAATTAATTAACTATATTTTAAAAATTCTTTATCGTTTTTTTGATGAAACAAAATATCGTATTCATACCAACGAGTCTGGCTTACAATTAGCTTATAAGGATACACTTGCAGGAGATATTTTAGTGTATGATAAAGCAGTATTAACCGCCGATAAAATCACAACAAAATATTCAAATGTACCGCCGAAATATGTGATTGAAGTTGATACAAATGCCGATTTAAGTGAAACCAATTTTATGGATTACCTAACTCGGAAAACTGAAAAACTCTTTGAATTTGGTACTGAAAAAGTCTTTTGGATAATTACAAGTTCTCAGAAAATTCTTATTGCTCAACCAGATGAAGATTGGTATATCAGAAGTTGGGATAAAGAAATTGAGCTTTTTGATGGAATAATCATCAACATTGGAAAATATCTGGATGAAGAAGGAATAAAAATTTCTTAAAATGCAAAAAAGCCTTGAAAATTACATTTCAAGGCTTTTTATATTATGAAATTACCATTTTAAACCCTTTCAAACACCGTAGCGATACCCATTCCACCACCAATACAAAGTGTTACGAGACCCGTTGATTTATTGGTACGCTCAAGTTCATCAATCAATGTACTTGATAGAATCGCTCCAGTAGCTCCGAGTGGATGCCCTAAAGCAATTGCTCCGCCATTGACATTTACTTTTGAATGGTCAACGCCAAAATGCTCCATAAAAAGCATCGGAACTGCCGCAAAAGCTTCATTTACTTCAAATAAATCAATATCACTAATATTCATTCCTGCTTTCTTCAACACTTTTTCGGTTGCAGGTACTGGCCCAGTCAACATGATGGTTGGCTCAGAACCCACTACGGTAAATGCCTTGACTTTGGCACGGGGCTTTAAACCTAACTTTTCACCCATGGCTTTATTACCTATCAATAAAGCTCCTGCTCCATCGGTCAATTGTGAAGAATTCCCTGCATGATGCACATGATTGATATTCACCAAATCATTGTATTTCAAAAGTGCCAAAGCATCCAGTCCCATTCCTCCCATCATTTCGAAAGCTGGTTTTAACTTTCCTAATGACTCAAGAGATGTTTCAGGGCGAATTCCTTCATCTTTATCGAGCACCGTAATACCCAAATTATCTTTTACCGCCACAATAGATTTATAACGATTTTCGGCTTGTGCTACTACTGCTCTTTTCACCGATTCTACCGCAAAGGTATCAACATCATTGCGTGAATAACCATATTTTGTAGCAATCAAATCAGCTGAAATTCCTTGCGGCACGATGCTGTGCTGTGCAATTATTTGTGGATTCATCATTAATGCTCCACCATCTGACCCCATAGGCACGCGTGACATTGACTCTACCCCACCAGCTACCATCAAATCTAATTGTCCTGACATCACATAAGCCGCAGCCATATTGATAGCTTCCAAACCAGATGAGCAAAAACGGTTTACTTGAACACCCGATACACTTTGGGCATAACCAGCCATTAAAACAGCAGTGCGTGCAATATCAGCTCCTTGTTCACCAATCGGTGAAACGCAACCCATTATTACATCATCAATAAGACTGGTATCAAGATTATTTCGGTCTTTTAAAGCTTTGAGGGCCGTTACTAGCAAGTCAACTGGTTGAATCTCGTGTAGTGAGCCATCAGATTTTCCACGACCACGAGGCGTTCGAACGGCGTCATAGATATATGCTTCCATTGTCAATGTTTAGTGAATGATGAATAGAAATAGTATGCTTGCATACTTTATTCGACAAAGCTAATCAATAGTTAGGTTTGATGCAAATCATGAAAATGCTAATTTTATGAAGTAATGATAGAACTATTTTTTTCGTTTAAATCTTTCATAATTATACGACACATCGAACCCGATATTTTTTAACTATCCATTTTACTTATGCTTTCACTGTACCGCAATGCCTTTGGTGGTTTATCTCGACAAGTCTGGCTATTAGCTTTGGTAATGCTCATTAACCGAAGTGGCACCATGGTAGTGGCATTCCTAACGCTTTATCTTACTCAAAAACTTCACTTTAGTATCACTGAAGCAGGTTTTGTGATGGGTATTTATGGCATTGGCTCCATTTGCGGAACTTTCATGGGAGGACGCCTGACCGATAAAGTTGGGTATTACCCTGTGCAGTTTTGGAGCCTGCTACTGGGTGGTATTGTATTTTTAATTCTGGTTCATGTTGAAAATTATTTTGTTTTTTGCGGGTCAGTATTTTTTTTAAGTGCATTGGGCGAAGCTTATCGACCTGCAAATACTGCTTCAATAGCCGATTTTAGCACACCAGAAACCTTTACCCGCTCAGTTTCCTTGATTCGTCTTGCCATTAACATTGGTTGGTCAATTGGCCCTGCCATTGGTGGTTTTTTAGCCTCAAGAGATTATACTTTACTATTCTGGGCCGATGGTATCACAAACGTTGGAGCAGCTATTTTGGTATTTTCTTTTCTTCGTACAACTCGTAGAAAAAAAGCAGCAAAAAAAGCAGATGCCCACGAAATTAGTCAAAAAGATTCCGTTTATAGCGACCGCCCCTACCTTATATTTTTGGTTCTTACTACACTTTACGCGATGGCTTTCTTTCAATTATTCACAATTGGGCCATTATTTTATAAGCAAGTGTGCAAATTAAGCGAAATGCAAATTGGCTATATTTTAGGAATCAATGGGCTCATAGTTGCCTTTGTTGAAATGATTTTGATTTATAAGATAGAAGGAAAGTTCGAAAAGCTTTATCTGATTAGTCTGGGAGCGGGTCTGGTTGTAATTAACTATGTAGTATTCCTACTTTCGCACGATTATATGTGGCTAATTGTAGGAATTATTTTTGCTACTTTCTCTGAGATTTTCGCCATGCCATTTATGAATGCGTTCAGCATCGAACGGTCAAAACCACATAATCGTGGCCAATATTCTGGTTTACATTCAATGACTTGGAGTATTGCACAAGTTTCTGCTCCTTTGATTGGGACACAAACGATTGCTTTTTTAGGCTTTGATACTCTTTGGTTTGTTTTAGGTTCGTTTGGACTTATTTCCTCACTTGGTTTTATTTGGATGAAACGTCTTTTATAAAAAAGCCATTCAGTAATTGTACTGAATGGCTGTATAACAACTATAAGTTTTCATTAACAAACTTTTCGGAGTAGTCTTTTATCATTTGCCTAACTACTCTGAATTGCTCCATTATTTCCTCTTCTGTACCTGTCGCTTTAGCTGGGTCAGGAAAGTTATAGTGAAACATGTTGGCATTGGTCGGAAAATAAGGACATCTTTCTTTAGCATTATCGCACACCGTAATCACGAAATCAAAATCAATATTGGTGTATTCGTTTACATTGTTTGAAGTATGCCCTGAAATATCAATCCCATCTTCTTTCATAGTAGCAATAGCACGTGGATTTACGCCGTGAGTTTCAACACCTGCACTGTAAATTTCTGCTTTATTACCAGCAAAATGTTTCAAATACCCTTCTGCAATTTGGCTTCTGCAACTATTGCCTGTACATAGAACTAATACTTTTTTCATTGATTTATTTTCAAATTTAAACAAGTAACCAAAGTAAATTAATCAGCGTAAATCTAGCATCAAAACCATAGATTAGATTCAAAATGATGATTCCAGCAATAATTACTATTGGCTTTTTATTTTTTAAAATCCAGTTTTTCATTTGTGTTTATTAACAGCAACCGCTACCGGGTGTGCAGCAAGACGATTGAGGTTGAGCTTTTAATTCTCCCAAATTGATTTTTTGCTTTTGAGGTGGAATTCCACATTGGTCTTCGGCCAAACAAGCAGTTTGTTTAGCCAAAAGTAGAAAATGGTTTCCTGTAAAGCCCAAATTATATTTTCCGATGGTTTCGCCTTGATATTCAACTTCAATTTCTGAATCTTCAATGCCCAAAACACGCTCCGAAAGTGAGATGATATTGAGAAGTTTTTGAGGTTTTAAGCGATGGTCATAATCGTTGGCATTCCAAAGCTGAAAGTTTACTACACGCTCATTTCTTACAGTTCCACCGCAATCAATAAAATATTTATTTACAACGCCCACTTCTGTAACGTGGAAACTTTCTGGCACAAAACTACCATCAGGTAATTGAAAATTTACTGCTTCAAGGCCTTCTAAGGCATTTTTTATTTCTGATAATTTCATCTTATACTAATATTTACTGTTACTGAATAAATTCAGCAACTAATTGAACAAAGGACTTATTTCATTCAAAGACTGAAACAATTCAGTCTCAATTTTTTATCATTTATAACTTAACAACAAGTTGATTTTTGTGAGGTAATGGTTTCAAACATTCCACCAAAATATTGTTGTAATTGCCCAATCACACGTTCATCTATGCAATAACAAATAGCTTTACCCTCAACATTACCTTTGATGATGCCTGCATTTTTTAGCTCTTTTAAATGCTGTGAAATAGTGGGTTGTGCCAAAGGCAACTCACTGACAATATCATTACAAATACACGCATTCACTTTAAGCAAATAATCAATAATAGCGATGCGTGCAGGGTGCCCCATTGCTTTTAACATAGTTGCTAATTCATTTTGGCGGTCGGTAAAATAATCTGTTTTAGTTACACCCATTTTTTAATATTATTATATTGCAATATTACGATATTAAAATCAAGAAATAAAAGAATTCCGTACTTTTTTTTAAAACTTGAAAACCTGCATCTCAAAAACTGCGTTTAATTCAAAAAATAAGACTGAATTAGAAATATCAATTTCTCAAACAACTCTTAGCTTTTATGAATAATATATATTTGACAGAAGATGGCTCACACTCTATTTTCAGCCAAAAATTTAATCAAACATACCACTCAAAATTTGGAGCAGTACAAGAATCACAGCGTGTTTTTATTGATTTAGGCTTGTGCTACGCCGCAGAAAAGTTCGAAGAAATTAGGATTTTTGAAATGGGTCTTGGAACTGGTCTGAATGCTCTCATGACTGCACAAGTAAGTCGAGAGAAGTTGCTTAAAGTTTCATACACAGCCATTGAAGCCTATCCGATTGAAATAGAAACAGCCAAAAGTCTTAATTATCAGGAGTTTTTTGGGGAAGATTTAGTAAAACTGCATGGACTTCCTTGGGGTGAAACTGCGAGTTTAAACGCCAATTTTAGTTTGCACAAAATCAAAGGAACTTTAGAAGATTTGGTAGTTGCCGAGCAAACTTATCATTTGATTTATTTTGATGCTTTTGCCCCTGAAACCCAACCTGAATTATGGACACAAGAAGTTTTTGAGAAAATTGCACAAATGACCGTCAAGGGTGGAGTTTTATGTACTTATTGCTCGAAAGGCTATGTGCAGCGAAATCTAAAAGCAGCTGGTTTTAGTATTGAAAAGCATGCTGGGCCCAAAGGTAAAAGAGAGGTTATACGTGCTATTTTATGAAATCTTTGAAGAAATTAGCTTCAAATAAGATGTTCAATACTTTCCTGTTTTTTCAATCAATTTTTCTTCTTAAACACTCCTCTTGGGTCTTCTTTTTTAGAAAGCAATGCTTCTAAAATTTCAACACTTGCATTATCAGGGTCGAGTTCGTAACCTTGATGGAAGCGTTCCCAAGCTTCATCAACTTCCTCGTTGAGAAGTTTTGCTAAAGACAACTGCATCAATCCGTTGGCATAATCTGGCTGCTTGGTTAATGCCTTGGTTAGAAGTTCAAAAGCAGATTGTAAATCTTTCTTTTCTGAATCAACTGTGAAGCATTTGATATAAACTGTTGCCAAATCAACGATTAGCGTTACGTTATCATCTTTCTCTAATTCGAGGCCACGATGCATTAATTCTATTGCTTGTCCATATTTTTCATTTTGGTAAGCAATTACACCCAATCCCCAATAAACATCTGCGTTTTTGTTATCGAGCAAATACGCCAAGTTGAAACGATACGTAGCCGTATCTTTTTGGCCTTCACTTAAATATTCCCAAGCACGGGTGGAGAAAAATTCACTTGCATCATTGCGAGTTTTAAAATGAGAATCACATGCTTTTAAAAACTCTTCATCTACTGATTTTTGGACATCTGTTTTTTCAAAATCACCAAAAAGTGGTAAGAGATGTATATTCACACCCTTTGGAGCTATCTTTTTCTTGACAACTTGCGTTTGGCTGTCTTGAGCAGGGACAAACGACTTTACATTTGTAGGAGCCGACTGAGTTTTACTTGGTGTTGAATAGCTATTAAGATTAATATTCTGCGAGCGAAAAACAGCTTGTTGAGCTACTAAATCGGCAGAAATCAGAACACACAAACTCGATAATAATAAAAATCTCATTAGCAAATTTTGACAAATACATCAGAGTTATAACGACATCTATTGTGAATTTATTAGCTTTTTTTGAAAAATTTAAGTGGATATTTCTTTAAACTTAAATTTTAGTAAAGTGTTAATAGAAACTACAAATTTGATGCCTAAAAAACAAATATAGCAAATTAAGGAAGACTTCGCTTAAAGCAAGGTCTTCCTTCGGCTTTAGCGTCTTTTCCCTTTCACAAACGTGCCTCCTTTCTTGCTACCCAATGACGTTTTTTTTGCTCCACTAGCACTACTCTTTGATGAAGCATTTGTTTTTTTCGTGTTTTGTGGTCTTGGTTTATGTTTTTTCTCATGAAAAGCTCCTTTGAAATTGGGGTCTTCTTTTTTGCGTTGTTCATCAACCTCCTTCAACATTGCTTGGTTTTCGGCAAAAGGTGTTGGAGCTATTTCTACATCAAGCGGAATTAATTCACGTGGAATTTCCATTCTAATAATTTTCTCAATTTTCTTGATGTGATATTCTTCCGCAATCGTTAGAAATGTAATGGCTTCGCCTACATTATTAGCTCGCCCCGTACGCCCAATTCTATGCACATAATCTTCGTAGATTAATGGCACATCGAAGTTAACTACATGACTTACATTCTGAATATCAATTCCTCTGGCAGCTACATCGGTAGAAATTAAGGCTTTTACATTTCCTTCTCTAAAAGCCTCCATTGAGTTGATACGTGTATTTTGCCCTTTATTCGCATGAATTACTCTCACCTCTCCTTTCGGAATCACTCTTCCCTTCAAGGATTCATAAACCATATCGGCCATTTCTTTCGAACGCGTAAAAATAATGGCTTTTTGTATTTCTCCTGATTTAAAAAGGAACTCCAAAATATTCAATTTGGTCTGAATATTAGGCACCGCAAACATTCTTTGTTTGATAGTTTCGGCGGTAGTTGCTTGAGGCGAAACCTCTATGCGAGTCGGGAATTCTAAAAATTCATAAGAAAGCTTTTCAACTTTTTCTGGAAATGTTGCCGAGAACAAAAGGTTTTGGCGTTTACGAGGAATAACCTCTAAAATGCTACGAATCTGTGGCATAAAGCCCATGTCCATCATCTTATCGGCCTCATCCAAAACCATTATTTTGATTTCTTTTACGCCAATTTCTCCCCTCAAATACAAATCCATGAATCGACCGGGCGTAGCCACGATAATATCAACGCCCGCTTGAACGGCCTCAATTTGCGTTTTAGGCCCAAGTCCACCATAAAGAGCCACGTGGCGAAGGTCAGTATACTTAGCTAGCTCGCCCACTGCTTTATCAATTTGCATAACCAACTCTCGCGTTGGAGCAAAAATTAAACAGCGTGGCAGCTTACCCTGTGCATATTTCACTTTCATCAGAATCGGCAATAAATAGGCAGCGGTTTTACCCGTTCCTGTTTGTGCAATTCCAAGTACATCGTGGCCTTTTAAAGTAAGTGGGATTGTCTTTTCTTGAATCGGTGTTGGAGTTGTATAACCCGCATCCGCTACGGCATTTAGCAGTTGGCGATTCAACTCAAACTGTTCGAATGTATTTTCTTGTTCTTCCATTTGTCAATTTCTAAGCTTCTTTTAGCAGAAGCGTAGGAGTTTTCACTCCATAATTTTTATTTCATTAAATTGTCCATCAAAGCTTTGTTCGAAGCCCGAAGCTTGATTCGACCAAAAACGAATCTTAGTAACGCGTTGATTATCAACACCTTTATTTACAAAAAAGTTGCTAAGCTCGGCATGGGTTATTACTTTTTGATTAATAAACACCCCGCCTTTCAATATTTTATCTATTACTCTAAAGTTTTCTTGCTTACCATTCTCATAAGTAACCGAACAATATAAATAGGGCGGCTGAAAAAGTAACCTTGATAATTTTCCTTTCACACTGTATTGAATATCTGCCGAGAAACGAATTGGGCTGCTTGATTGTGGAATTGGAATCTCCTCATTCAACTTCGCCTTGATTGTGCTTATTTTACTCGAAGTAATCTTTTTCAAAACCTTATTTTTTTGAAAAACTGCAAATGAATCTTGCTGAATTACACACGTATCGGTCAGTTGATAATTTCTTAGTAGAGACTCAGTTAAATCGGTTTCTACCCAAAATGGATTTTGCTCTCGAAATGGGTCTATTCTGAATAAAACAATTGCTGGAGCAGTTGTCGAAACATATTTTCCACCATTTTTCTTCATAAGCCAGTCGCTATTCGCTTGGTATGATTGAATTACGGGGCGAGGATTATAATTTAGTTGATTAAAGTAAATATGCGAAATCTGGTGCGGAACAATATCTACCGAAGCATTTCCAATCTTACTTTTCAAATCAACAGGCAATACCACGGGAGAATCTTTAAAATTGTCATCGTATTGATAAGATACCAATCTATTTAGATAGTTTACAGGATTTTTTCCTGCAATTATCTGCAAAATATGGTCAAACTCGAAGCCCTTCTCCTTAATATCATTTGCTATCGCATCGGGTGGATAAGTAAGAACATAGCCTTTAAAAGTCTTTTCTCCGACATAATACCTAATTATTTGTGTGGCTACTAATTGTAAACACAAGACAACAACAAACATTCTGCCCGCCCAAAGTTTTTCTTGATTTTCAGAAAATAGGTAAATCAACGTGGCCAATGGCGGCATCAACAAAAAGAAACCAAAAATATTATAAGCACCTACGGCAGTATGAGCTTGTTTGAAACCCAAAAACCAAGCTAATGCAATAAGAACATATAGGTATAGACCAAAGAAATGGTTTTTAAATAACCAACTAAAGGTACGAAGGGCAAAAAGTAGCACAACCAATACGATTAGACCTTCAAAAACCAATAAAACTGCCAAATCTTTGCTGGAAAGTAGCATAGTAGCCATGGCATCTTGGTAAGCATCAATAATCTTTAGGCTTGCCCCTAAATAGGCTGGAACATCTACGTGTAACAATATAGAAAAAACGTAGGTCAATAATATCTGGCAAAACAAGCAGAAAATAAGTGTACGTAATGTGAAGGCTTTTGCCCACCAAAAATAACATAGCGAAAGCCAAAATAAACCATATACAATGATACTTAGGTTTACTTTTATATAAAATATGAGTACTGATAGCACAATAGCTAAAATCAACGCTCCTGAATTATGGGTTTGCTTGGCATAAAGTAGCCAAAAGATAAAGAAATAAAAAAACGTAAACGAAGTATCAGAAATAAAACCCCAAGGCATGAAAATCACCAAAGCAGCAATAGCAACCAACCAAAAGTTTTTTGGAGATTTCTGAAAACATAATTTAATGATTATCAAATAGTTAACCAATGTCAGTATTTCGGCAGCTACTAAAACCCAAATCGAAACACTTTTGGGCAAAAGTCCAGTATTCAAATAACCCAATGGCCCGTAATTAAATATAAAATCACGCCCAAAAACAAAGCCTTTATCAATAGCCATCACGAGTGCTTCATGCCACGAAGCATCAATATTGAAGCCTGCATAACCCGCAGGAAGTGATAGTGAAAAGTAAATAAGACTAAAGAAAACTAGAAATAAAGTCTGACGATTTAAGAAGTATGAATTTTCTAACTGCATTAGCTATCGAGGAATTTTCTAACAATTTCCACAAAAATAGCTTAATTCGACGCTAAAACACGCTTTTAGGGCATAATTATTTCGTTTCAAACAATTATTTAGTACTTTAGTTGAAACAAAAACTACCTAAACACATGAAACACTTCAACAAATCTAAGGCTTCGAGTATATTATTATCTCTCATTATTATCACTATTTTTCCACTAAATATTATAGCCCAACAATATGATATTGTTATCAAAAATGGACGAGTGATTGATGGCTCGGGGAACCCTTGGTTCTTGGCTGATGTGGGTATTAAGGGTGGAAAAATAACGGCTATCGGTTCGCTAAAAACAAGCGAAGCAGTCAAAACAATTGATGCTAAAAACCAGATTGTTTGTCCTGGTTTTATTGATGTACATACGCACGTAGAAGATGCGATTCAGAAGCTACCAACCGCCGAAAACTTCATTTACGATGGCGTAACGAGTATTATTACAGGTAATTGCGGAAGTTCGGAAGTAAATCTTGCCAAATTTTTCGATGAGCTCAATAGCATCAAACTTAGTGTAAATTTAGGCTCACTAATTGGTCATAATGCTGTGCGTAGATACATCATGAAAAACGTATTCCGTGACCCTACCCCAAAAGAACAAATCCAGATGGAAGCCCTTGTAGAACAAGCCATGAAAGATGGGGCCGTAGGCTTGGCCACTGGTTTAATTTACATTCCAGGCACCTATTCTAAAACACCTGAAGTAGTTGGTTTGGCCAAAGTGGCATCAGCTTATGGCGGGGTATATGCTTCACATATTCGAGATGAAGCCTCCAAAGTTAAGGATGCAATTAACGAGGCAATCAATATTGGCCGTGAAGCCCATATTCCAGTTGAAATTTCTCATTTTAAGATTTCGAGTAAACCTCTTTGGGGCCAAAGTAATATGACTATTGATTTAGTAGAAAAAGCTCGTTTAGAAGGAATTGATGTAAATGTTGACCAGTATCCGTATACTGCCAGCAGTACTAATATGGGCACGATGATTCCTTCATGGGCATTGGCTGATGGCGATTCGCTGGTGCATGTTCGACTAACCGACCCTGAAACTCGTAAAAAAATTAAGGAAGAAATGTTGAAAGGCTTAAAGGCCGATAATCGCAAAAACTTTGACTATGCTTTTGTGGCACGCTACAAAGCAGATTCAAGCCTCAACGGCAAGAATATTACTGAAATCAATAAGCTTTTGGGCAGAAAACAAAATGCAGCTACCGAAGCCGAACTAATCATGGACATGGTTGATAAAGGTGGAGCTCAGATGATTTTTCATAAAATGAGCGAAGAAGATGTAGTGAAAATCTTACAATATCCCTATACTATGATTGCTTCTGATGCTGGTGTAATTCAGTTTAATAAAAATGTACCTCATCCACGTGGTTATGGCTCAAATGCAAGAGTATTAGGACGTTATGTGCGAGAAAAAAACGTTTTACGCCTTGAAGATGCTATTCGACGAATGACCTCATTGCCTGCCCAACGTTTCAAGATTGACAATCGTGGACTTATTCGCACTGGTTATGCCGCCGATATTTTGATTTTTGATGAAAATAGAATTACCGATAAAGCTACTTTTGAGCAGCCACATGCCTATTCAGAAGGCATTGAGGTAGTTTTAGTCAATGGAGTGCCTGTGGTAGAAAACGGCAAACACACTGGTCAGAAATCTGGTCAGATTATTTACGGGCAAGGAAAAACAAAATAAATCAATATTGAGGAAGCATTTTCTTGCTTCCTCTTTTTAGTTCAAGCGTGGGTCTGTTGGGTAGTTTGATAACACTTTATACTGTCCACCCATACGTTTAAGTACTTCTCGCCAAAAATTATTGCTAGGAGTTTCAAAAATCAAACCAGCATCAATATCAGAAACTATCCAAGAATCTTGCATTAACTCTCCTTCCAATTGGCCAGCTCCCCAACCTGAATATCCTACGAAAAGCCTAATATCATTTTCTGATATTTTGCTGATATTTATTAAAGTTTTTACTTGTTCGAAATCACCTGACCAATAAATTCCATTACCAAGCTCAACCGAACCTTCAATTTCATCACCTAAACGATGAATAAAATGCAAAGTATTTTGCTCTACTGGCCCCCCCAAATAGAGAGGTAATTCGGCATAAATATTTTCTATTACATCATCAAGTTTCAGATTAGTAAGTTGATTAAGCACTAAACCAAAAGCTCCCAAATTATTATATTCGCAAAGCAAAACCACACTTCTCTCGAAATTCTTATCTCCTAAAAACGGCTCTGCAATCAAAACCTTTCCCTTCGTAGGTCTTATCCTTTCTTCTTTCATAATTTTCTATCGTATATACTTCTCTAATGTATCTAAATTCTACTTTATTTTACTAAGAAAAAAATATTTTAAAATTTTTAAGTTTATAGAAATCCATATTCTGCTCAATCTCGTATATACGACTAATATTGTGTGAACCATTTATATTTATTTAACAAGGGTTTCAATCAATTTACTATATATCCATATAAATCTTATTAAGCGTTTCTAGTATTTTAACCCACTACTTTTATCTGTATTTTGATTAAGCTACGTGGCTTGTCAAAAATTAATTAAAGTTACTTTTAACAATAGTGAAAGTTAGGTAACCCAAAAGGAAAAGGCTCTTCAGTAGAAGAGCCTTTTTTGATGTACAAATAAATAAAGAAGGGCATTCCGTTTGAAATGCCCTTCTTATCAAATATATTTTTAAAAGATTATCTTTTCAAGATCATTTTTTGTACTAATGGTTTTCCATCAACCCTTAATACGCGAATGGTAAGTTCAGTTGCAGGAAGATTATTTGGTAATTGATATGCCGTACGCAAATCTTTCACTAAACCTTCTTTGTGCATAACCGTAGAACCATCTTGGTTTGTTACATCAACCGTAACTTGCTCATTTTCATTCATACCACCCAATTTCAAGAAATACTCGCCTTCGGTTGGATTTGGATAAACTCCAATTTCTGCTTTAATATTACGACTTTTCGCTAAAGTAAATAATGTGCCATTTTTCAGATCTGTTGAAGCCGAAAGTTTTGAATCTTCCAAAACATCCCAAGTACCTCTTTTCAAATATGCTACTTCTTCTAAACCAGCTTGGCTATTTACCGAAACCTGTGCCGAGCCTTTAACTGATTCAGATTTTAAACTCCAATATTCATTTTCATTGATAGCTGCTACATTTTCAGAAACCTGACCAGAGATATTCAACGGACTTTTATACAGATAAGTAGCGGTGAGTATTTGGCTATCTGAATTACGAGCTACACTAAATGCACGTAGGTTTGTTCCATCTCCTAATGGGAATTCAAAACTTTCGCTTCCTTCCTTCTTGATTACGCCACTGACATGTGAGAAATCAGACGCCCCAGTATGTTTAGCATTTGTAGAAAATACCAATGGATTTGCTGATGAAGAGGTAATTACGCCACGACGAAAAGCTATAGACTCATTTACACGTAGTGGTGTTTCAAGTTTTATATCATTATCTAACATCAATTGGCTAAATGCTAGCTCATTCTTACTTCTAAGAAGTTGTGCCCCGTTTCCATCAAAAATGGCTACGCCCACTGATTGTAATGAATTAAGATTTTCTAAGTTTTTCTGAAAATGAACTTTTCCATTATTAGTAATCTTACCCTCATTAATTACATCAGTATTAAAGCTAACAACTGCTCCCTCGCCTACGTAGAAGTCTGTACCATTCACAAACTGTGCATTTACATGGCCAGCTAATAAGCATACACCAAGTGAGTAGATAAATCTTTTCATATATTAATGCTTTTCTTGTTTTCTTAATATAAAGGTAGAGACTTGGTTTAAGAAGAAAAAACTTTCATATTAAATTTTATTTAATGGTAAGGAAAATTTTTGTTTTCTTCACTATACCGCTAATATACTTGAGCAATTATCATTCCACAAGAAATTAATTGGCAAAAATTTCTATTGAAAGGTATCATTTACCATAAAAACCTCTAATAATTTCATAAAGTTAAAATTTGGCACGAAGATTTTAACAAAAAATGAGCGAAAATCTATTTCATAAACTCTTTTTGAAAGTATCCTAAGTAGATAGGATATAAAATTAGCCGAGAAATATTAGATATATGACTCAATATAATTTCACCCGACTCACCAAAAATGCCCATACTAAACCTAAAATAGCCACAACAGAAAGAGCGAAGGGTAAATTAATGCTTTTGGAAATAAAACCAATAAAAACGGGCCCAGCTAAAAAACCTGCCATACTAAATGTATTCATGGTAGCCAAACCAGCCCCTTTAGCCATACCCGGTACACGTGCCGCACTTCCATAAAGAATTGGAGCTCCACAAGAAACGCCTGCTCCTACCAAAGCAAAGCCAACAATAGCGGTGAAAGTATAAGGAAAAGCAACAGCCAAAGCAATTCCGAGTGTTGAGATAACTCCTCCTCCACGAAGCACGGCATTCGCCCCAAAACGAGGAATCAGGGCATCACCAAGAAAACGCCCTAAAGCCATAAACATTGAATATCCAGCCAAACCCCAACCAATAAAATAATCATCGGTCTGAACTACTTCACGCATATACACCGCCGTCCAATCGGCCATTGTTCCTTCTGTTACATTTGTGCATAAGCTTATGAGTATCATTAATAACAAAGCTCCTTTCGGAAGTATAAATTTTGCTCCAGGAGCAGACCCTCCACCGCTTTCGTTTTCTTGTATTTTTTCTTCGTGAATCCCCAAAATAGTTGGTCGAAGAAATAATACCATTGCCGTAATTACCAAAGCGATTGCTGCCATTTGATAAGCAGGCACTATTTTCATTCCTTGTAGGATACTTGCAGCTATAGAACCAAACATCAAGCCTGCACTAAACATTCCGTGACAAGTGGACATGATATTAATTTTGTACTGATGCTCAAGACTTGTTACACAAGTATTCATCGCAACATTCGTTACCGAAAGACACATACCAACAATCGCAAGACCAAGAGAAGTGAGTGGCAGCCAATCAGCTCCTACCGGAACAATATAAGTTGTAGCTAATAAAATTAAACCCAAAATAGTTGTATTAAGCATTCCGAATCGATTAATAAAAAAGGTCGAAAACGGATTCATCAAAGTTGCTCCAATCGGGAAACTCAGTAATAATAAACCTAATTGAGCATCATTCAGATCAAATTTTTGCTTAACAAAGGGAATAAGCGTTGCCCAATTACCGAATAAAAAGCCAACCGAAATAAAAACCATTCCGATAGCTAAACTCTGACGATGTGTAAAAAAAGTGCGTAAATGTATAAGCATTATCAATAAAATGTAGGACAGGTTTGCAACCTGTCAATGGTGCCCATTGGGCAGTTTCACTGGGTTCGTTAATCATGTTTGGATAGGTTATAAACCTGTCTTACTCACAATATCTTTGATTTTCTGATAAGTAAGTCCTTCATAATTAACAATATAATCATCACAAATAGGCAATTCTTCTTTCTTATACGTAGAAAGCACACCTACAACCTTAGCTCCAGCCGATTTTCCAGCCGTAACACCCGAAAATGAATCTTCAAAAACCACACATTTAGCGGGGTCAATACCTAAATTTTGGGCTGATTTCAAATACACTTCGGGGTTTGGTTTATGAGCAGTTACATCTTCACTTGAAAGCAATGATTCCATTTTTTCACGAAGGGGAAGTTTACTCAAAATCAATTCCATATTCAAATAAGGAGCCGAAGTAGCAATACCCGTTTTAACACCATTGGCCTTTAGGTCTTCAATGAATGTTAATAAACCTGAAATTGGCTTTACTTCTTCATCGTAGATTTCACGAAATAATGCTTCTTTCTCAAACTCCATACGGGCAAATTCTTCTCCAACAATTTCTCTTTTAAAGAAATGTTTTAAAATATAGCTATTGCTTTTTCCATACATATGGGCAATGAATTCTTCTTCACTTGAAGCGATTCCATGCTTATCAAGGTAAGCTTTCCAAGCTAATGAATGATAGGGATTAGTATCACAAATGACCCCATCCATGTCGAAAATTACGGCGAACGGTGTTTCCAATGGTTTAAGATTTTTTGCAAAAATACAGTTTTTAGTGGCTTTTTTTTTCAATTTGATTTGCTAAAAATAGTACTGGATTGACAATTGTTGTGTTAAAGTCCTTATTTTTGCTTCTTAAAGCCGTCATTTTCAATCTATTAAACATTCAATTCGATGTCCCCAAAGTCTTCATTTTTGTTTAATAAAGCCTTTTTTTTAACACTACTACTTTTATGCAAAACATTTATTTCTTACGCTCAAATCAGTATTAGCTTCCCAGTAAATAGAATCGTCTTCCAAAGAAATAACGATAATACTGGTTTTGTCAATATCGTAGGTTCCTATACAGAAGCCATTGACAAAGTAGAAGCAAAACTTACGCCTATCGCCAAAGACCAAGGTACTGAAACCGACTGGATACTTATCCAAGACCAACCAAAAGCTGGTTATTTTACTGGAAAAATAGAAGGAAAAGGTGGTTGGTATAAGCTTGAAGTAAGAGCAACCAAAAATGGAAATGTAATAAAAACCATTTCGGTAGAAAAGGTTGGTATTGGAGAAGTCTTTATCGCTTTAGGTCAATCTAACGCACAAGGAATTCCTAATTATGGAGCCAAAGGAGCAACCGACGACAGGGTAAATACCATTAATTTCCAGAATAGTCAAGTTTTAGACCCATTACCCGAAAATCTTAATTTTGTACAATTGGGCGAAGGTGTGAATATTGCCCCTCAAGGCGATGGCCCGTGGTGTTATGGAGAATTGGGTGATAGGCTGGCCAAACGTTTAAATGTACCAATTGCATTTTTCAATGAAGGTCTTTTGCTAGTTTCTGTCATTAATTGGCGAGAAAGTGCGGAAGGTCAACCAACTTTCAATTTTGTTTTGGATGTCGGTGGGCGTTTTCAACTTCCAGGTGGCCTCCCCTACGTAAACCTTAAAAATACACTACAATATTATGGTGCATTGATGGGGGTTCGTTCGTTGCTTTGGATTCAAGGTGAAACCGACAATCTCCCCAATCGACTTTCAGCCGATACTTATGCCTCTAATCTTCAAAAAGTGATTGATATTTCAAGACGAGATTTTGATGATAAACTTACATGGATGGTTTCTCGTACCTCTATTACTTATCAAGCCCCCTCAAACCCAGAAATTATCGAAGGTCAAAATCGGATTATCAAAAAAACTGGCAATAATGTTTTTGCTGGTCCTTTCACCGATAACCTACAAAACCCAAGGCCAGATAATGTGCATTTTCAGAATATTCCGGGAAATATGGGAATATCACTTTTAGCAGAAAATTGGGACAAAGCCATGGATGATAATTTTTTCAAAAATTCAACGCCTGTCATTGCCAAAGCAATTCTTGAACCCGAAATTTCATGTGATTCCAGCAATCGTGTTAATTTAAAATTACCCGAAGGTATGCAAAGCTACGAATGGTCAAATAAGGCAAAAACTAAGCAAATTACTGTTGATAAAGGTATTTTTACAGCTATCGTAAAAGACAAGAATGGCAATAAACGATTAGTGCCAACGATTAATACCAATTGGGTTTATTTTGCACAAAAACCGAGTATAACAGCTGATAAAAACTTCGAATTTTGTACCGATGGAATTACCAAAATCGAACTCACAGCCAACCTTTTAGATGCGAAATCTTTTATTTGGAGTTCGGGAGAAACTACTCAAAAAATATCTTTAAGCACTTCTGGTGAATTTTCAGTAAGAGGAAAAACAGCACTAGGGTGTATTTCTGAAACTTCTGATAAAATTGTTATTAAAGCAAATCTAACCCCTGCACAACCTAAAATAGTAGTTTCTCCAGCTAATAATGTTTGTGAGGGTCAAAACATTACAATTACTACCGATAGTAAAGAAAAACTCATTTGGAGTAGTTCTGCCACTTCTAATTCGCTCACTTATAGCAATATAGGCAACTATGAAATTGCTGTTAGAGCCATTTCTTCGGCAGGATGTGTTTCAGCATCTTCTAATCTGGAAAAATTAAGCATCAACCCTACACCCAAACAGCCAACCCTTTCTCAAATTGGCCTTTATACTTTGAAAACCTTGAGCACAGATTTGACACCAAACGACCAATTCGAATGGCTAAAAGATAATACTGCTTTTTCAAAAACAAGTTTACAAAATATCAAAGTCACGCAAACAGGAAATTATCAAGTTTCAGTAAATAGAACTTACCAAACACCCAATAATCAAGCCATTAGCTGTCTATCTAAGCCTTCCAATTTAGTCAGTTATAAAAGCGGTACGCATATATTCTCGTTGTATCCAAACCCCGCGAAAGATATAATGTATATAGACACTCAAGAATTACTGCAAAACGTTGAAGTAAGGTTTTATACCATATTGGGAGAAGAAGTTTTTAGATACCATGCCGATAACACCAACGAACCAATAGAAATGAATATTCGTAACTTAGAAAAGGGCTTTTACGTTGTCAAAATCATTAGCTATGATTTCGAAGATTCAGCCAATATAATAATCCAAAAATAACGAAACTATATCAGCTCAAAATTGGTTGAAGAAGTTTGAGCTATTCTTTTTAAAACTGGATGAACAATACCCCCAATACTCAATATACTAACGTTGAATCGCTTGACCCTAAACAACACATCATTATCAAGGGAGCGAAAGTAAACAATCTAAAAAACATTGATGTTGCTATTCCACGCAATAAATTGGTTGTCGTAACGGGCCTTTCCGGAAGTGGAAAATCTTCTTTGGCTTTTGATACACTTTTTGCCGAGGGGCAAAGAATGTACGTTGAGAGTTTAAGCTCGTATGCTCGTCAGTTTTTGGGGAGAATGGAAAAACCCGAAGTAGATTATATCAAAGGCGTTTCGCCAGCGATTGCTATCGAACAAAAAGTTGCCACCAAAAACCCTCGCTCAACTGTTGGCACAACCACCGAAATTTATGATTACCTCAAACTTCTTTTTGCCCGTGCGGGTATCACCTACTCGCCTGTTTCGGGGCAAGAAGTACGAAAAGATACCGTAACTGATGTAGTCAACTTTATTCTCTCGCATGAAGAAGGTACAAGGGTAATGGTTCTAACGCCTTTAAAAGTAAAAGAAGGAAGAAAAATTGAGAAAGAATTAGAACTCCTGTTACAAAAAGGCTATACGCGTATTGTTGTAGATGGCGAAATAAAACAAATTGAAGAACTCCAAGAAACCAAAACAAAGCTTTCTACTGAACAAGATTTAGAAATTCTAATTGATAGAGGTATTGTTAAACTCGACGATGAAGATACACAGTTTCGTTTCTCTGATTCTGTTCAAACAGCTTTTTTTGAAGGGGAAGGTGAATGTATTGTGGAGATTGTGCCCTCGACTTCGCTCGGGCAACAATCGACTTCGCTCGGGCAACAATCAACTTCACTTGGACAACAATCAACTTCGATAGAGCAACAAATGCCCAAACAATCGATACCTGAGCGTAGCCGAGGGCCGAAAAGAAGTAAATTCTCAGATAAGTTTGAACTCGACGGAATAGCATTTGAAGAGCCAAGCGTAAATCTTTTCACATTCAATAATCCTTATGGAGCCTGCAAACGCTGCGAAGGCTACGGAAAAGTTTTGGGCATTGACCCAGAATTGGTGATTCCTGATAAAAACCTTTCAGTCTTTGAAGGAGCCATTGCTCCTTGGCGTACCGAACGCATGAGCGAATGGCTTAGCCCTCTACTCAGAAATGGCATTCGTTTCGATTTTCCGATACATCGCTCCTACAAAGACTTAACGCCAGAAGAACAAAAATTACTTTGGACGGGCAATGAGTATTTTCAAGGACTCGATGCTTTCTTTGCTGATATTGAAAGCCAAGTGCATAAAGTGCAATATCGGGTCATGCTTTCTCGCTACCGTGGCCGTACAGATTGCCCTGACTGTCGAGGTTCACGCCTGAGAAAAGATGCCAGTTATGTAAAAATTGGTGGCAAATCAATCGTCGATTTAGTATTAATGTCAATATCTGAAGTGGCAGAGTTTTTCAAGAACTTAGAGCTTCCAGAATATCAAAAAGCAGTTTCTAAAAGAATTTTAATCGAAATCAACAGTCGTTTAGAGTTCATGGAACGTGTAGGCTTAGGTTATCTTACGCTCAATCGCTTGGCTTCAACTTTATCGGGTGGTGAATTTCAACGTATCAAATTGGCTACTTCATTGGGGAGTTCGTTGGTTGGTTCGATGTATATTCTCGATGAACCAAGCATTGGTCTTCACCCACGTGATACCAAGCGTTTGGTAAGTGTACTTGAATCATTGCGTGATATGGGCAATACCGTTGTAGTGGTTGAACACGAGGAAGAAGTCATGCGTGCCGCTGACCAAATCATTGATATTGGCCCTAATGCTGGTACTTTGGGTGGTGAGTTAGTTTTTCAAGGTAGTTGGGAAGAAATTAACCAAACAGCAACAAATCAAGCCAGTATTTCGCATACCATCAATTTTTTGACAGGAATTGACCAAATTTCTACCCCAACTCAACGACGCCGTCCAACCGATTTTATTGAGTTAAAGGGAGCGAGAGAAAATAATTTAAAAGAAGTAGATGTGAAGTTTCCATTGGGCGTACTTACGGTCGTAACGGGCGTGAGTGGTTCAGGAAAATCGACATTAGTTCGTAAAATCTTATTCCCTGCAATTGCTCGTCTGAAAGGTGAATATAGTGAAGAAGCTGGAAAATATGCTGGTTTAGTAGGTTCACTCGACAGAATCACGCAGGTTGAAATGATTGACCAAAACCCAATTGGAAAATCTTCTCGTTCGAATCCTGTTACCTATATCAAAGCATACGATTATATTCGTCAGATGATGGCCGAACAACAGCTTTCAAAAGCACGAGATTATAAGCCTGCGTTTTTCTCTTTCAACGTTGATGGTGGACGTTGTGAAGCTTGCCAAGGTGAAGGAGAGCAAACCATCGAAATGCAATTTATGGCCGATGTACGCCTAAAATGTGAAAGTTGTGGCGGAAAGCGTTTCAAGCAGGAAATTCTGGAGGTAAAATATAATGAAAAAGATATTGCCGATATTTTGGCAATGACCGTTGACGAAGCCATTGAGTTTTTTAGCACCAGCGAGCCAAAACTGGCCGATAAACTTCGCCCATTACAAGATGTAGGCTTAGGATATATTCGTTTAGGACAATCGTCAAGCACACTTTCAGGCGGTGAAGCCCAACGTGTAAAATTGGCCTTTTTCTTGAGCAAAGGCAATGCCGATAAAGGCAAAACGCTTTTCGTATTCGATGAACCAACTACGGGTTTGCACTTCCACGATATCAAGAAATTATTGAAAGCCATCAATGCCTTAGTTGACCAAGGTGATACCGTAATTATTATCGAGCATAATATGGAGGTAATTAAATCGGCTGACTGGATTATTGATTTAGGACCAGAAGGTGGTGAAAAAGGCGGTTATTTGACATTTGAAGGAACACCCGAAGAAATGGTTAAACTCGAAGGAAATTATACAGCTTATTTTTTGAAAGGGAAAGTATAACAATCTGACTATAAACAACATTTTTACCTTTTTGCTGATTCATAAATTTGATTAATTTTGAAGAATCTTCAACCTAAGGTAAAAATGTTTTCATCAGAATTAATCGGCCACCTACATCCACTCATCGTACATTTACCCATCGGCATTCTGATTTTTGCCTATATAATGATGGTTCTTCAGTCGATTCAAAAATCAGACATGGAATCGGCTATTCATTTAGCTTTTCTTTTAGGAGCAATCTCATCGCTATTTGCGTGCGTAGCGGGTTGGTTATTGGCTCAATCGGGTGACTATGAGACCGATGCTATCTTTAAACATCAATGGACTGGTATCAGCACTGCTATATTTAGTATGCTGGCTTATTTCATAAAAAAATATAGGTGGATTTTAGCCACTCTTAACATCATTTTACTAACAATTACGGGGCATTTAGGCGGAAATCTCACGCATGGTGAGGATTATCTTTTTTCTTCTCAAAGTAAAACTCCAACCACAACAGATAGTACAACAATCGCTTCATTTGAAAATAATGATACCACTCAAAAAAACAACCAAACGCTCGTACGAAGGTCATTTGTTTACAGAGATAAGGTTGTGCCGATTCTGAAAACTAAGTGCTACAATTGCCACTCTGCCAGCAAAAAGAAAGGTGGTTTACGCTTAGATACAGAAACATTTATAAAAAAAGGTGGTAAAAATGGGCAAATTCTACTCGCTGGAAATCCAAGCAAAAGTACCTTATTTACTCATCTGATTTTACCAGAAGATGATGACAAACACATGCCCCCAAAAGGGAAAACGCAACTTACCAAAAGTGAAATTTCGGCTATCCATTTTTGGATAAAAAAAGGAGCATCTTTCGCAGAAGAAATAGAAACCATCACGAATGAAAGTAATGTAACACCTATACCAAATTTAGCCATTCCCAATTCAAAAATCACTTCTGAAGAAATTACCAATATTCCTGTAAGCGAAAACGAAACTGACAAAAACACTGAAGTAAAATTACTCAGTCAGAATACGGAAGCGGCAAGCCCAGAAATTCTGGAAAAGTTAAAGCAACGAAATATCGGAATTGCTCATTTAGGTGATGGTTCAAATTACCTTTCGGCAAATTTTGTAAACGTCCGAAATTATCAACCATCCTTATTAGATAATTTAGAAAATATTACTAATCAACTTGTTAGGCTTCGACTCAGTAACCAGCCTATCAACGATGAGGCTGTTAAAAAAATCGCTAACTTTAAGAATCTAACGAGATTAAATCTCGAAAATACACGAATTTCCGATGTGTCTTTGGAGTATTTGAAAGCATTACCCAAGCTTCAACAACTCAATTTATATGGCACAAATATTACCGACAAGGGCTTGGCTGTTTTGACAAAATACCCTAATCTGAAAGTGATTTATTTATGGCAAACCAAAGTCAGTAAATCAGGTATTGAACAATTAAAAAAGTCATTGCCAAGCTTACAAATTGAAACTGGAGAGTTTCAATTCGCAAAACCAGATACGAATAGAAATATCAGATAAGTGTTTATTTTTTGTTTCTAACGATATTTAGTGCTTACAGCACATTTTCTCTAATCAATGAAAAACAATTATTGAAATTTAAACTACTTCGTCATGAGTTTTATATCGGTAGAAATAAGCGAAAAGTAGAAATTACTGCTCCGTCAGGAGCTATACCAACAACAATACTAATTCACACATAAATAAAAGTTTACTACCGATACATAGTGCTTACAGCACATTTTCTCTAATCAATGAAAAACAATTATTGAAAATAAACTACTCCGTGAGGAGTTTTATATCGGTAGAAATAAACGAAAAGTAAAGATTACTGCTCCGTCAGGAGTTATACCAAAAGCAACGCTAATTCACAAATAAATAAAATATGATATTTTCTATTAATCCTAAATATTAAAC
>OFDC01000270.1_pt1 | contig 45776 bp, 50 predicted proteins | sample 1520941 | NCBI WGS metagenome assembly OFDC01 (sample SAMEA94258168, study PRJEB24077) | hot springs metagenome | biome: Aquatic biome; feature: Water | place: India | collected 2012-12-06 | depth 5 m | reverse complement strand
ACCCATGGCCGCGTAACTAACGAAAGTCAGCCTCCGGCAAACCCGGAGCGGTTCATAGTCCGCATCGCCCATGCACCCGCTTGTTTTGTTGTGTCACTCCTCGAAGGGCGGCTTTGGAGAGTGCGGCGATGCAGCATCACGTGACGCTGAACGGCGGCTAAAGGCCGAACTCGAAGGAGCGCCGTACTTATCCGATTCCGATGTTCCACTCGACTTCTCTGAGGAAGGAAGCGTTGGTCACAGCAGGCCCGGACGACCCCGGGCCCTCTCCAGTACCAGGGCCGGCATGTCGCCGACCCGATATAGAGAGGAGTCCATAATGACCACACGATCAAAGAAGACCACGAACAAGACTGCACTGGCATCTGCCGGTGGCAGTTCGAACGAACCCATATCCCCTCCGCGCCTGTCGCGCCGGGAAGTCTTGCGAAACGCACTTGCGACGGAACAGGGAGGCAGCATTCGGGAACTCTGCGACAGCTTCGGCTGGCAGCCGCATTCAGCCCGGGCGGCGTTGAGTGGGTTGCGGAAGGCCGGAACAGAGATTGCCCGCATCCTGCCAGCGACCTCGGGCGGTGAGACGCGGTATCGAATCGTGATCAAGGCCAACCGGGAAGACCGGCGATGATACCTGAGGGTCCGGTGGATCTTGCCTTTCTGGCCGAACTCGACCGACATGGGTTGGTCCAATTGTGGAAAGACCTCTTCGGGACAACCGTCCCGAAGAGCCTGAGCCGCCCACTGGCCTGCCGATACCTTGCATTCGAGCTGCAGTCGCGCACTCTCGGTGGGTTGCCCCCCGGCTTCCAGAAACGACTTGCGGCACTTGCCGGGCCCGATGTGACGGTGCCAGTACCGCGCCTTAAGCCGGGCGGTCGCTACCTTCGGGAGTGGGGCGGCGTTACGCATGTCGTCGAGGTGCAGGATGGGCACTATCTCTGGCAGGGAAAGCCCTGGCCGTCGCTGACTGCCATCGCTCAGGCGATCACTGGCGCTCACTGGTCCGGCCCCCGGTTCTTCGGGCTGACGGCCACTAAGGCCCCAGATTCAAAACCCGGGCGTCCTAAGCCGCTCGGTAGGTCTGCAAGTAAAATGGCTGGGCAGCCCAAGCCTGCGCATCGCACCAGTTGGGCCCGCGCATGACCGGGCGGCCTGCCATCCGAGCGGCAATCTACACCCGGAAGTCGACGGAGGACGGGCTCGATCAGGAGTTCAATTCGCTCGACGCCCAATACGAAGCTTGCGCCGCCTACATCGCGAGCCAGCGGCATGAGGGCTGGTCGCTCGTCCGCGAGCGTTTCGATGACGGTGGCGTCTCCGGCGGTACGCTGGACCGGCCCGGCCTGCAACGGTTGATGGCCGAGGTGGATGCTGGCCGCATCGGGATGATCGTCGTCTACAAGATCGACCGGCTGACGCGCTCGCTTGCCGATTTTGCCCGGCTCGTGGACCGGCTGGATGCAGCAAAGGCCTCTTTCGTCTCCGTCACGCAAGCGTTCAACACCTCCACCTCAATGGGTCGCCTGACGCTCAACGTTCTGCTATCCTTTGCACAGTTCGAGCGCGAGGTGACGGCGGAACGCATCCGGGACAAGATTGCCGCCTCGAAGCGCAAGGGTCTCTGGATGGGTGGCACCGTTCCCTTGGGATATCGGCTCTCCGGCGATCAGGGCGCCCGCAGCATCATCTGCGACGAAGAAGAGGCGGCGATGGTTCGACAGGTCTTCGATCTCTACGATGAGCTCGGCAACATCCGTCTGGTCGAAGAGAGGGCAGGGGAGCTTGGCCTGCGAACCCGTGCTCAGGTCTTGCCATCTGGCTTGATCCGCGGCGGTCGACCCTTCACCAGGGGCCAGATCCACTATCTCCTGACCAACCCGACCTATCGCGGCCTCATTCGTCACAAGGACAGGACTTACCCCGGAAGTCATCCTCCAATCATTTCCGAGGATCAGTGGGCGCGTGTTCAGAAAGCACTGCTTGCGGCCAGGGCCCGGCCGCGCCGCGGTCCGGACAACGTGGTGAGTGATGGCAGCGTTCCCCTCCTCGGCAAGCTCGTGGATGAAACCGGCGAACGTTTGACTTCTTCTGAAACGAGTGCTCGGGGCAAGAGCTATCGCTACTATGTATCAAACCGGCTTCTGCACGGGGCGGTCGATGCGACCGGATGGCGGCTTCCGGCGAAGGCGCTAGAGGAGTTTCTGGCGACCCATATCGCGACGCAACTGGTGCGGCTTGCCGAAAGGCATGGCGTTCTCACGGTTCCCGACGCCCGGCAAGGTGCAGAGATCGTCGAGAGCGCGAACCGGATTGCAGAGCGCCTGAACAAAGGAGGCTGCGGACTTCTTGGACCTTTGATCCAGCGCTGTCTGATCACTGCGGGCAATATCTCGATTGAGATCGACCGCATTGCGTTGGGCCATGCGCTGAACATTCCTGCTGACACAATCGCGCCGGAAGTACTGAAGCTCTCGGTCCCATTTTCTTTGCGGCGCCGCGGCATCGAAACCAGGATAATCGCTGGCCCACGTGAACTCTTGCCCGACATGACCCTGTTGCGCGCATTGGCAGCATCGCATCGATTGGCAGCAGCACGGCTGAGGGGTGCTTCCCCGGGAGGGCTCATCATGACAAAGGAGCGGGCGTCCGGCAGTCGCGAGCGGCGCAAGGCCTGGCTGGCTTTCCTCTCACCCCACATCCAGATGGCGATCCTGGAGGGGCACCAGCCTGAAGGCTTCTCCCTCGAACGCATTCTCCAGTCGGATATGCCGCTTGCCTGGCACGAGCAGGAACGGATGTTCGGGTTTGCTGAGAAAGCCTCAGAAGACTGATTTTCCGAAGTGAAGCATCGGGTGGACAGCTGCGGCAGTTCATCGAATTGCAGTTCGGCGGGATGATGGCAGACCGTCACGACCGTGATTTCTACGCCGCCGAGCGCCTATCCAGAACGCGCAACCCTTCGGTCATCGCTCGGTCGAGCGCCCTAGTGCCCCTTCCCGGCCGATCCCAATTAAAAGCGGCTGGTGCCGTTTCGTCTCCTTCTAAACGGGCCTCCAAAGACCACACGTATGCGCTCTATTGGTGTCTCTGAGTGGGGAAGGCTTGCACAACCCACAGAAACACCGAGATAAAAGCGGGCAAATGCGGCTTGTCTCTGTTTCGGGGGACTGGGTGGCGGACCCGGAGCGATTCGAACGCCCGACCCTCAGATTCGTAGTCTGATGCTCTATCCAGCTGAGCTACGGGTCCGCAATGGCGGGCGATGTAGCCCCGCGCGTGGCGATATGCAAGGGCGAAATCATGCTGCCGGGTCGGTCGTTCCCTTTGGCAGGTGAATTGCGAACTCGGTGCCTTCGCTGTCGCTGCGCGCAAGCTCCAGCCTGCCGCCATGTCCGCGGACCAGTTCGGCGGCAATCGCAAGCCCTAGGCCCGTCCCGCCTTTGCGCGCCCCGCCCTGGAAGGCGGCGAAAAGGTGCTCGCGCGCCTTTGGCGGCAGGCCGGGACCGGTGTCGCCGATGCGGATCCACCATTCGGCCTCGTCCTCGCCGGCCGAGACCTCGATGGTCCCCGGCTGGCCCGTCGCTTCGATCGCCTGCCGGGCGTTCCGGATCAGGTTCGACAACACCCGATACAGCTGCTCGGTATCGGCTCGGATGGTCAGACCCGGCGGTACGTCGATCAGGCAAGTGATCGCGGTGTCTGTCCCCAGGCCCTCGCCTTCGGCAATTTCGCCGATCAGTTGCGCCAGGTGTAGGCGGCGCAACTGTGGCGGCGGTTCCTCGGCCTTGCCGAAAGCCAGCGTCGCCTCGCACAGCGAGACGGCCCGGCTGATCGAGCTGACAAGCTTCGGGGCTGACCGGGCCACGGCGGGATCGGCGCTGCCCTCGATCCGGTCGGCAAAAAGTTGCGCCGTGGTCAGGATGTTGCGCAGGTCGTGGCTGATCTTTGCCACCGCGCTGCCCAGCTGGGCCAGACGTTCCTTTTGCCGCAGTGCACCGGTCAGCTGGGTTTGCATCGACTGCAGCGCCTCTTCGGCCATCCGCAGTTCCTCGACATCGGCATTGGGTGCGATCACCCGGCGTGCGTCTTCGGGTGCCTCGGCATAGGCCTGCATGTGCTGGACCACGCGGCGGATCGGCACCACCAGTAGCCGTCGCACCGCCAGGAACAGAAGAAACGCCGTCACCACCGAGATCAGCGCCGACAGGACAAGGATCCGCAGACCATAGTCCACCATCGCCTCGCGCAGGGGGCGGGTTTCCATCGTGACCTCGATCAGCGTGCCCGCGTCCTGCACCGGATAGCCGATCACCCGGATGATGCGGTTTTCCGGGTCGAGAAGGCAGGCAAAGGCATCGCGGATCAATTCCCACGGACCAGCCATGCGCAGATCGTAGGACGCGTAGACTTGACCGGGCACCGGCGAGGACAGGACCAGCTGTCGCACCTCGTCCCGGCGCAATACGACGTTGTAGACCTCGGCATTGGCCAGAAGCTCCTTTTCCAGCTCGGGTGACACCATGTCGTCGGCGGCAAGCTGGGTCAGCGCAGCGATCTGGGCCTGCTTCAGCCGGGTCAGCATGAAATCGGCGCGGAACCGCGCGATCGAGGGCACGAAGATCAGGACTTCGGCCAGCATCACGAAGATGACGGTCAGGATCAGAAAGCGCCCGGAAAGCGTCCGGAGAAAGCTCTTGCGTCTGTCAGTCACCCGAACCTTCCTTGTCCGGCTTCACGGAACCCAACGCTGCACAAGGCGCACGAAGCGTTTCAGCGCAGGACTGTCGAACAGTTTCGGGGCAAAGTAAGCGCCCGCCGCGCGTTTGGAAACCTCTCCCAGTGTCGGGTAGGGCGCAACCATGCCCGCGATGGCCGACATCTTGAGCTTTGCCGAAATGGCCAGCGCCCAGAACCCGATCAACTCTCCCGCCTGAGGCCCGACGATGGAGGCCCCGACCGGGCGCCCCTTGACCACCATGACCTTGACCAGCCCTTTCGCCTTGGCTTCGGCGATGGCGCGGTCGTTGTGACCGAACTCGGCGCGGACGACGGTCAGCGCGTCGCCATGCGCCTTTCGCGCCTCGGCCTCGGTCAGGCCGACCTGGGCGAGTTCGGGGTCGGTGTAGGTGGCACGCGGAATGGCGCGGGGGTCGGCCTTGGCAGGCAGGCCCAGCACGGTCTGCCGGATGACGATCCCGGCGTGCCAGCCCGCGACATGGGTGAACTGCAAGCCCCCGGCCGCATCACCCACCGCATAGACCCGCCGGTTCGAGGACCGTAGCCGCGCATCGACTGTGACACCTTTCGGCGTATGGGCAATTCCGGCAGCTTCCAGGTTCATCCCCTCAAGCGTCACCTTCCGCCCGACGGCCATCAAGAGGTGCGACCCCTTGACCTGCGACCCGTCCGCCAGCGTGACTTCGACCGCGCCAGCCTCGCCCGCAAGACGCACCACCGACTGGCCCTCGATGAAAGAGATGCCTTCGGCCGTCAGGGCCTCTATCACGACAGCCGCAAGTTCAGGGTCTTCGCGCCCCAGAACCTTTGCCCCCTCGATCACCGTCACCGCGCAGCCGAGACGACGATGGGCCTGCGCCATCTCGACCCCGATCGGTCCGCCCCCGATGACGACCAGATGCGCGGGCCGCTCACGCAGGGCGAAGATCGTCTCGTTGGTCAGGTATGGCACGGTGTCCACGCCCTGGATCGGCGGCACGAACGGGCGCGAGCCGGTGGCGACCACAAAGCGCCGGGCGCGGATGGTGTGCTCGCCCGCCTGAACCTCGCGCGGGCCGGTAAAGCGGGCAAAGGCACGGATCACTGTGCAGCCAAGGCCCTCGAACCGTTCCTGGCTGTCGACCGGGGCGATCTGGGCGATGACGGCTTCGACGTGGTCCTTCACCCCGCCGAAATCCACCTCTGGCACCACGCTTGCGACGCCACGAAAACCCTTCCGCTGTGCTTCGGCCGCCTTTGCCGCGGCAATCAGCGCCTTCGACGGCACGCAGCCCGCGTTCAGACAGTCGCCGCCCATCTCTCCGGCCTCGATCAGAACAACGCGAGCGCCCATCTGCACGGCCCCGGCCGCAACCGACAGGCCACCCGACCCGGCCCCGATGACGCAGATGTCGGTGTCGATATGTGGCATCTCAGGACCCTTTCCGCATGGCTTTCACCACCATCGGCAGCGCCGACAGGGCGGCAAGGCCAAGGATCGGCAGCAGGATGGGCGGAGTGAACAGGATACCCAGGTCCGGCGTTTCGCCCCGGGCAAAGACCTCTCCCAGACCGGATCCAACCGAAGTGAAGACCAGCGCAGCAGGAATGATACCAAGGAAGGTCGTCGCCGCATAGGTCGATAGCCGGGTGCCGGTGAAGGCAGGAATGAGATTGGCCAGGAAGAAAGGCACCGCGGGCAGAAGCCGCATCAGGAACAGGACCGACCATTCGTTTTCGCGGATCCCGGCCATGATCCGCGCTGCGGCCCCGCCTCCGGCTTGCAGCTTGGCCGCAAATCGGTCGCCAAAGCCCGACCGCGCGGCCAGGAAGATTGCGATCGCGCCGATGGTCGCCCCGGTGACATTGAAAAGCACCCCCGGAAACAGGCCGAACAGGAAGCCTCCCGCCAGTGTGGCCACCGTCCCACCGGGCAGGCTTAGCGCGACGATACCGATGTATCCTGCCACGAACACCAGAACCGTCATCAGGTAATTGGCATCGCGAAACGCCAGCAACGCCTCACGGTGCCGGGCAAGGGCCTCGAAGCTGAGCGTGTCGCGCAACAGGAACGCCCCGATCAGCGCGGCGGCAAGGATGCCAAGGATCGGCAGCCGCCTCAGCCAAAGCGCGCGCGAACCGGGGGAAGAGGCGTGGTCGACTGGGGGCATCGGCGTTCCTTGCGATGCATGCGACCATGACGCAGGACGCTGGCCGGTGACAGGGGGTTCACGCGGCCTTGATCCGTCCAGGTCCTCAATGACCCAACCTGAAACATTTCCCGGGCGTCCACCGCCGAATGTTGCAGGAATTCCGTGCCGCCTCCCGTTGACTTGGGGGACAAGCGACCGTAAAGGACGGGCTTCAAGTTATGGGCCCCCCCGAATCCGGATCGGGGTTCGGGTCAAGTCTGATGGAGAGCCGCGATGAAGCGCACATTTCAACCGTCGAACCTGGTTCGCAAGCGCCGCCACGGCTTCCGCGCGCGCATGGCCACCAAGAACGGCCGTCTGGTCCTGGCTGCGCGTCGCGCCAAGGGCCGTCACAAGCTGACCGCCTGATCTGACGCCCGCAAGGGCGTCGGTTTGCGAATGACACCGCCGGAGACCCAGGGCCAAGGCATTGCCGCCGAAGCGCCCGTCAGGCCTCCGGCGGTTTCGCTTTGCGTCATGGCCAAGCGGGCGGACTACCTGAAGGCCGCCTCGGCCCGGCGGCACGGGACGGCAGGGTTCCTGCTTCAGGCCCGCGACAGGGCCGATGGCGACCCGATGACGCGGGTGGGGTTCACTGCATCGAAAAAGATCGGCAACGCCGTCCTGCGCAATCGCGCCAAGCGCCGCTTGCGGGCACTGGCGCGTGAAGTGCTTGCCCCTAGTGCACTCGCCGGGTGGGACTATGTGCTGGTCGCCCGGCCCGAGGCGACCGTCTCGCGTCCCTATGCCGACCTGGTGACTGACCTCGAACAGGCCCTGCGCGCCGTGCACAAGGTGCGGGTGTGACCCCGCTGGCCCATATCGTCGCGTTGCCAGCCAGGGCCTACCGGCTGCTCCTGTCGCCCTGGGTCGGTCACGGCTGCCGCTTCCAGCCGACCTGCTCAGCCTACGCGCTTGAGGCTTTGGAGCGACACGGCGCGGTCAAGGGCAGCTATCTGGCCGCGCATCGCATCTGCCGCTGCCATCCCTGGGGCGGGCATGGCTATGACCCGGTGCCGGGCGCGGACCCCGACCACGACGCGGGGCGGTAAGGCCGGGGGCAAATCTTTTCGAAAAGATTTGCAAAATCCTTCGAAGGATTTTGGCCCCTATTCCATCGTCGCGATCAGGGCGCGGAGGGTTTCGATCCCTTCGCCCTTCTCGGAACTGGTCACGACGATCTCGGGATAGGCCGCCGGGTGCTTGCCCAGCGCGCCCTTGACCTGTTCGATCACGGCCTCGCGTTCGACCCGGTTGATCTTGTCGACCTTGGTCAGCACCGCCTGAAAGGTCACGGCCGAGCGGTCAAGAAGCGTCAGGATCTCTTCGTCCACTGCCTTCACGCCATGCCTTGCGTCGATCAGCACGAAGGCCCGCCGCAGGGTGACGCGGCCCGACAGGTACTGCTTCAAAAGCGCCTGCCACTTCGCCACCACGGCCACCGGCGCCTCGGCATAGCCATAGCCTGGCAGGTCCACCATGTAGCGTTCTTCGCCAAGCGAAAAGTAGTTGATCTCTTGTGTTCGCCCCGGCGTGTTCGACGCGCGGGCAAGCGTCTTGCGGCCCGTCAGCGCGTTGATCAGGCTGGATTTTCCGACGTTCGACCGGCCTGCGAAGCAGACCTCCAGCCGGTCCGCCGGGGGCAGGCCGGACATGGCGACCACGCCTTTGACGAAGGTCACCGGTCCCGCGAAGAGAAGACGTCCCGTCTCGCGGGCTTCGTCTTCGGGCTCAGGTGCGAGGGTGAATTGCATCATGCCAGAACCTCCACCCGGTCGCCCGGCGCGATGCGGCCGCCTTCGATCACGGTCGCAAAGACGCCGAAGTCCTGCTCGCCCACCACGGCGCGCAGCGCGCCAAGCGTATCTGCATCGACGAGGCCCGTCTCGGGGTTCGCTGTCGTTGCCTTGCAGCGGCCAATGCGTTCCTGCACCTGCAGCACTGTGGCACCAAGGCGCAGGCGGCGGCCGATCCAGCCGAACTCCTCCCACGGCTCCAACCCATCCAGCCACAGGTTGCCGCGCCAGCGATGCAGCGACAGGTCGCGCCCCATATGCGCCGCCAGCGCCGCGTTCGAGGCGCGCGAGTTGATCGACAGGCTGGGATAGTCGGTATCGGACATGCCCAGGCCCGGCGCGCGCACCAGGGCCATGGGGCGGAACTCATCGGCGGGGCTGATCGGGGCCAGCCAGTCAATCAATCGCCCGCCTTGCGTTTCGGGGTGAAAGCGCAGCGGCGGCAGATCGGGGTGGGTCAGGTCCATCGTTCCCGTACCCTCGTCGAACCGCGCCGAAATCGCCATCACCGCAGGCGTCCGCGCCCCGCGCTGGAAGTTGCCGCAGGGCACCCAGGCAGGCGCTGCGGAATCAAACCTCGACCGTTCATGCGCCACCGCCCAGTGCCTGTCCCAGGGCAGACCCGCCCCCGCCGAAAGCACAACGGACGCGAGTTCCTCGCGTCCGTGGGCCTTGATCGGATAGCGGAAGATATGGGCCAGGCTGGCCGTCATTTCTTGCCTTTCCTGGGTCCCGGCGCAGGCGGGGTCGGAGGCGTGGCATTCGCCTTAGCCGCTTGCCGCGCCGCCTTTGCGTCCCGGATGTTGCCGAAGATGTCGGGGCGTTTCCCGTGGCTCCACATGATCAGGTACTGCTGGATGAAGGTGATCGTGTTGTTGGTGATCCAGTACACGACGAGGCCCGAGGCGAAGCCGCCCAGCATGAACATGAACACCCAGGGCATCCAGGCGAAGATCGAGGCCTGGACCGGGTCGGTCGGCGCCGGGTTCAGCTTCTGCTGCAGCCACATGGTGATGCCCAGAAGGATCGGCAGGATGCCGATGAAGACCAGGTGCAACACGGTGCCCTGTGCAGGCGCATCCCACGGCAGAAGGCCGAAGGCGTTGAACAGGGACGACGGATCGGGCGCGGACAGGTCCTTCAGCCAGCCGAAGAACGGCGCGTGGCGCAGTTCGATGGTGACGAAGATCACCTTGTACAGCGCGAAGAAGATCGGGATCTGGATCAGGATCGGCAGACAGCCCGCAGCGGGGTTGACCTTCTTGTCCTTGTAAAGCTGCATCATCTCGCGCTGGAGCTTCTGCTTGTCCTCGCCCGCGCGTTCCTTCAGCGCCTCCATCTCGGGCTGCAACTCCTTCATCCGCGCCATCGAGACATAGGACTTGTAGGCCAGCGGCAGCACGAGGAACTTGAGGAAGAAGGTCAAAGCGATGATTGCCCAGCCCATGTTGCCGATCAGCTGGTTCAACCAGTGCAGCACGGCAAAGATCGGCTTTGTCAGGAAGTAGAACCAGCCCCAGTCGATCGAATCGAGGAAGCCGGGAATGCCTGCCTCCTTCTCATAGGCGCGGATCGTGGCCCACTCCTTGGCCCCGGCGAAGAACCGCATCGAGGTTGTGGCCGTTGCTCCGGGGTCAAGCGAAACAACCGGCTGGCGCACTTCCGCCTGGTAGATCCCGGCCTCGGGTACGTATTTCAGCACTGACTTGAAGGGCTTGCCCTGTTCGGGGACCAGAGTCGTCATCCAGTAGTGGTCGGTAAAGCCGATCCAGCCGTCCGTCGTGGCCTCGGCCACTTCCGCCGGAAGCCCCTCGCGCTGATCTACCTCGAACTCGGTGATGTCGGCGTAATCGGTCTCGGTCAGCTCGCCGTCCGTGCGCTGGATCGCACCTTCATGGACGACGAAGATGTTCTGCAGCTTCGGCAACCCATGCCGGGCGACGATCCCGTATGGCTGCAGCGCAACGGCCGCCCCCGACCCGTTTTCGACCGTGTCCTTGACGGTGAACATGAAGTCTTCATCCACCGAAACCTCGCGCCGGAAGGTCAGGCCCTTGCCGTTCTCCCAGCGCAGCGTGACCGGGGCCTCGGGGGTCAGCGTCGCGTTGCCAGCAGCGGTCCAGAGCGTGTTGGCATCCGGGACGTCCCCCGCCTCAAGCCCGGTGCCCGGCAGCCAGCCGAAGACGGAATAATAGGACAGATCCTCGCCCACCGGCGACAAGAGCCGCACGGTCGGCGATGTCGGTGCCAGTTCCTCGCGGTAGGTCTTCAGCGACAGGTCATCGATCCGGCCCCCCCGCAGGGACAGCGATCCGGCAAGCTTGGCCGAATCGATCGCGACGCGCGGTGCCTCGGGCACGGGCGTCGCGTCGGTCTGGGTGGCGACGGGTTCGGATGTCGCGCCAGCGGTGGTCGCGTCGGTGGTGGCGGCAACGCCCTCCGTCGCGGGGGTCGTGGTCACGGGCGGCTCGGGCGGGGGGAACAGCACGAACCAGACGATCATCACCGCCGCGCTTAGAACCATCGCCAGGATCAGGTTCTTGTTGTTCTGCTCTTCCATCTGTCCGCCACCATGCCGATCCCCGGATCAGCGGTGCTTCAACGACAGGCCTCGGCAAAGGTCAAGCGGTTTCGCCCCACAAGGCGGGCCCCGCCGATCAATTCAACTGCGGCTCAGCCCCTGCGTTCCAGTCGGTAGCTGCCTTCGGGCAGGTTCAGAGCCGCGGCCAGGTCGCGCAACTGGGTCATCGACAAGGTGATCCTGACCACTTCATCGGTCTGCGGATCGGCCTGTTCCACTGTCACGCAATCCTCGAAGGCGTTGATCACCACGTCCTCCATCAAGGGCAAATCGCCGCCCTCATCGACAAGGGTGATGACGGTGGCGTCAAATTCGTGCTCGATGGTAAACATGGGTGCAGGCTAGCGTCCCCGACCGGGCCAGGCAACGCCCAAGACGACCTGACGGCAATGTGAGCCGCCATTGACCGCCCACCCTTTCCCTTGTCCTCGGATTTGCTACCTTCCGGACAACCGCTTGAGGGTCCCGCATGCGTCTTCCCCTGGTCCCGGTCCTTGGCCTGTCGCTTGTGCTTGGCGGCTGCGTTGCACCCATTCCCGCGCCGCCGCCGGTTGCCCAGCCGACGGCCGCGGCCCCGACCCTGCCGCCCCGCGCCGCGGCCGAGACGTTCCTGTCGGTCGTCGCTCGGGTCGAGCCGGTGGCCGAAAGCTACTGCCGCAGCCGTCGCACTGTTCAGAACTGCGACTTCCGGATCGTTGTCGATGACCGGCCCGGCCAGCCTCCAAACGCGTTCCAGACGCTCGACCGGGCCAATCGTCCGGTGATCGGCTTCACGCTGGCCCTGATCGCCGATGCGCGCAACGCCGACGAACTGGCCTTTGTCCTTGGTCACGAAGCTGCGCACCATATCTCGGGCCATATCCCCAAGCGGCAGGACCAGGCGCTGTCCGGTGCCGTCCTGGCCGGGGTGCTGGCACAGGCCAGCGGGCTTTCACCCGATGAGGTGCGCGCCGCCCAGAACATCGGGGCCGAGGTCGCCGCGCGCAGCTATTCCCGCGAGTTCGAGCTTGAAGCCGACGCCCTGGGCACCGAGATCGCCTTTCGCGCCGGGTACGACCCCGTTCGCGGCACCGGCTTCTTCGACCGGCTGCCGGATCCGGGCGACAGGTTCCTCGGCACACACCCGCCGAACGCCGAACGCAAGGCTCTGGTCATCGCAACCCAGCGCCGCCTGCAGGGGTCTTGATCTGGGTCAAAGCCGTCTGCCCCGCCTGCGTTCAGCATGACGACAAGGAGCAGGAGGTCAGGACGATGATCGGGTATCCAGAGGCGCCGAAAGCCTGGTGGCTGACGCGCGGCATGGCACGGATTTCCGGGGTGAACCTGCCCCGCGCGGTGGTCGAGGGTTGGCTGCAACGAGATGAACTGGAAGAACTGATCGCCCGTTGCGCCGCCTGCGGTCGGGCCGAGCAGTGCGAAACCTGGCTCGTGACCTCGGGCGCGGCCCAGGCGATGCCCGCCTTCTGCCCGAACAAGGCCGGCATCGAGGCGCTGGGCTGACACCTCTGGCCCGCAGCGCGGCGATCCGTTAGCCTGACCGCATGATCGTGCTGGAAGACCTCGTCCGTGACCGTGGGTCCCGCTATGCCGCCGCCGCCGGACCGGTGCGCACCAGGGCCGAGATCGACGCCTTCCTCGCCACCCTGCGCCTCCGCCGCAAATTCGACAGGGCGACGCATCATTCCTGGGCGGCCCTTTTGTCGGACGGCGGCCCCCTGAAGAACGACGACGGCGAGGCCGGGGCCGGGGCGGGGATCCTGAAGATGCTGGAACGCGAGGCTTGGCCGGACACCATCGTCGTCGTGACCCGCTGGTATGGCGGCGTGCACCTCGGCGGCGACCGCTTTGCCCATATCGTGACCTGCACCCGCGCCGCCCTTGCGGCGTTTCGCGCGACGCTCGACGGACCGGACCCGCGCCGCTAGGCTTTTCCCTGCGGGGAGGCGACGACAATGCGCGAAATGTTCAAGGCCGAGGCACGGCGATTTGCCAACACTGTCATCTGGTCCTGGGACGGCTTCCGCGCCGCCTGGACCACGGAAAAGACCCTTCGGCAATGGACGCTGGCCAATGTCCTCTCCGCCGCCCTGGCCTTCGCGCTGGACCTGTCGCCGGGAGAGCGCGCATTGATCCTGGCGCTGGGGCTTCTGGTGCTGGCGGCGGAACTCATCAACACCGCGATCGAAGAGGTCGTGGACCACATCTCCCCCGGCCCGGACCCGCGCGCGAAGAAGGCCAAGGACTGCGGGTCCGCCTGTGTGGCGCTGGCGGCGCTGGCGGCGGGGGTGGCCTGGGTGGTGGTGCTGGTGGGGTAGCGGATTTCTGAATCCGTGCTTCAGATCCGGCGGCCAAATGGTGTCAGATCACACCACCCGCCCCCAAAGATCATACTCCCCGGCCTCGTCCACCTCGACCCGGACGATATCCCCCGGAGCCAGCCCCTCGAAACCCTCATCAATGAACAGGTTCCCGTCGATCTCGGGCGCGTCGGCCTTGGTGCGGCAGGTGGCGCCGTCCTCGTCCACCTCGTCCACGATCACTTCCAGCACTTTTCCAACCTTGGCTTCAAGTTTCGCCGCCGAAATCGCCTGGGCCTTTTCCATAAAGCGATCAAACCGCTCCTGCTTCACCTCAGGGGCCACATGATCCGGCAAGTCGTTCGACCGCGCCCCGGCGACGTTTTCGTACTGGAAGCACCCCACCCGATCCAGCTGCGCTTCGTCCAGCCAGTCGAGGAGTGTCTGGAACTCCGCCTCGGTCTCGCCGGGGTAACCCACGATGAAGGTCGACCGCAGCGTGAGGTCCGGGCAGACCGCGCGCCAGGCGGCGATTTCGTCCAGCGTCTTGGCGGCCGCCGCTGGGCGGGCCATCCGCTTCAACGTTTCGGGATGGGCGTGCTGGAAGGGGATGTCGAGGTAGGGCAACACCAGCCCCTCAGCCATCAGCGGGATCAGGTCGCGCACATGCGGGTAAGGGTAGACGTAATGCAGCCGCACCCAGGCCCCGAGTTTCCCCATCTCACGCGCAAGGTCGGTGATATGCGCCCGCACCTCGCCGCCCTTCCAGGGGCTGACGTCATGCTTGCGGTCCACCCCATAGGCCGAGGTGTCCTGCGAGATCACCAGAAGCTCGCGAACCCCCGCCTCGACCAGCTTCTCCGCCTCGCGCAGCACGGCATGGGCGGGGCGCGAGACCAGCCGCCCCCGCATGTCCGGTATGATGCAGAACTTGCACTTGTGGTTGCAGCCTTCGGAAATCTTCAAATAGCTGTAGTGGCGCGGCGTCAGCGAAACCCCGGTCGCCGGAAGCAGATCGATGAACGGATCGGGCGCGGGCGGCACGGCCCCGTGGACGGCGTCCAGCACCGCCTCGTATTGATGCGGCCCCGTCACCGCCAGCACTTTCGGATGCGCCCCGGTGATATACTCCGGTTCCGCCCCCAGGCAGCCCGTCACGATCACCCGGCCGTTTTCCTGCAGCGCCTCGCCGATCGCCTCCAGGCTTTCCGCCTTGGCCGAATCGAGGAAACCGCAGGTGTTCACGATCACCGCATCGGCACCCTTGTAGTCGGGGCTGATCGCATAGCCCTCAGCCCGCAGCCGCGTCAGGATGCGCTCAGAATCCACCAGCGCCTTCGGGCAGCCAAGCGACACCATGCCGATGGTCGGCTGCCCCTCCCGGCGCGTGTCGGGCACCAGGGCGCGGGCAAGGTCGGGGCGAAGGATCGGCGGGTTCTCGGACATGGGCCGCCCTATACAGCGCGACGCCCCATCAGGAAAGCCCAGCCTCTCGGCCATTTGATGCCAGTCGGACCCCCCTGACTTGGCAACCCGCCGCCCCGGAGCATAAACTTCGGCAAAACAAGAAAATCCCTGAGGAGGCGAGCATGCGCTGGATCATCCGGGCCGGGATTGCGCTGGTGGTTCTGGTCGTCCTCGGCCTGGGACTGGCGGCAGTCGTGCCCTCTGAACGCATCGCGCAGGCCGTCTCGGGCCAGTTCGAGGCGATGACCGGTCGCAAGCTTGAGGTGCTTGGCGAAGTGAAGCCGCGGCTTTGGCCGACGCTTGGGGTGACCACCGGCCCCGTCAGCATCGCCAATGCCGATTGGGCGGAAAGCGACCAGCCGCTGTTCCGCGCCGAAGGCCTGTCGATTGACGTGAACATCGGCGCGCTTCTGGGGGGCGAGGTCAGGATCCTCGGCCTGTCGGCGGACCGGCCCGAGATCAACCTGGAACGGGATGAGGACGGACAGGCGAATTGGGTCTTCGCCGCAAGTGATGCGGGTGAGGCCGGTGGCGTCGGCGCGGTCCCCGCCCCGGCGACCGGCTTCACGCTGGACGAAGGCCAGATCACCGGCGGGACGATCCGCTTCAACGACCGGCAGTCGGGCCGGGTCATCGCGCTGGACGAGGTCGATGCGACCTTGTCGGTTCCGGACTTCTCCGGCCCCTTCACGCTGACAGCCTCGGGGCTGGCTGGCGGGCAGAAGGCCGCGCTGGACCTGAATGCCGAGGCGTTCTCGGCCTTTGCCCTGGGGCGTGTCGTGCCTCTGAAGGCGACCCTTGTTGCCGGGGGCACCAAAGTCGGGTTCGAGGGCCGCGGCGGCTATTCCCCTGTGGCAGCCGAAGGCGCTATGGTGGCCGATCTCGCCGACCTTCCCGCGCTGGGTGCCCTATTCGGTGCAGACCTCTCCCGGCCCGGACCTGGATTGGGCCAGGACCAGCTGCGACTGTCGGGCCAGCTGACGCTAGACGGCACGGGTGCGGCCTTCCTCCGCGGGGCCGAGATCGTGGCGGACACCAACAAGGTCACGGGTGACCTTGACCTGTCCCCGGGCGAGGCACGGCCGAAGCTCAAGGCCCAGCTGACCGCCGGTCCGGTTACCATCGGTACCGGGCCGACTGGCGACATGGGCGGCGGTGAGGGCGGGGGGATGCAAGCCGAGGGCTGGCCCACGGGTGAGATCGACGTCAGCGCCCTTGGCACCCTCGACGCGGAAGTCGCGCTGTCGACGCCGTCAATCGACCTTGGCGTGGTGAAGCTGAGCCAGACCCGCGCCTTGATCACCGTCGACCGCGCCCGCGCCGTGATCGACATCCGCGAGATGCAGGCGTATGGCGGCCAGATCGGCGGCGATTTCGTCGTCAACGGGCGCGGCGGACTGTCGGTCGGCGGGCGGTTGAACCTTGCCGGCCTTCAGACCGAACCCCTGCTGACCGATCTTGCAGGCTGGGACCGCCTTGTCTCGACCGGGGATTTCGAGATCGAGTTCCTTGGGGTCGGCAACTCGGTCGATGCGATCATGAAAAGCCTGAAGGGCAATGGGGCACTGGAACTGGGCAAGGGCGAGCTGCGGGGCCTGGACATCGCAGGGATGCTGCGGACCTTGGACCCTGGCTATGTCGGCGAGGGGCAGAAGACGATCTTCGACGGGCTGGCGGGGACTTTCAGCATCGCGGATGGGGTGGTGTTGAACAGCGACCTGAAGCTGGTCGCGCCCTATGTCACTGCATCCGGCGCGGGTGAGATTGGCCTCGGGGACCGCACGCTGAACTACCGGCTGCGGCCTACGGCGCTGGCGGATGCCGATGGGACCGGCGGGGTGATGGTTCCGCTTCTGATCTCCGGACCCTGGGCCAAACCGCGCTTCCGGCTGGACCTTGAATCCATCGCGCGGGAAAAGATGGAGGCCGAGGCCAGGGCCGCCGCTGCCCGGCTGGACGAAGAAGCAAAGGCCACCGAAGAGGCGGCAAAGGCCGAACTGCAGCAGCGCCTGGAAGAGGAACTCGGCGTCGAGGTTGCGCCGGAGGAATCGCTTGGCGATGCGGCGGAACGGGGCGCGCGCGAGGCCTTGGAGGACGAGGCGCGCAAGGCGCTGGAGGATATCCTTGGCGGCAACTGACCGCCCGCGCGGATTGCTTTGTGACGGGCACAAGTCTTCCCGTTGAAGCTGCCCGCAACCCATGCTGAGACTGCAGCGGGCGGCAGGGGGGGGCGTGGCGCATGCGGGTGTTCATCAACGGGTTCGGGCGGATCGGGCGGTCGGTGCTGCGGGCCTTTCTGCTGACGCCGGAAAAGTGGCCTGGGCTGGAGATCGTCGGGATCAACGACATCGCGGCGGCCGAGATGTGCGCCTACCTCTTCGAATACGACTCGGTCTTCGGGCCGTGGAAAGGTCAGGTCGCGCTGGAGGGCGGGGCGCTGGTGGTGGATGGGCGGCAGGTGCCGCTGCATCGGACGGCGGACCTGTCAACGCTGGACCTGGCGGGAGTGGACCTGGTGATGGAATGCACCGGCCGGGCCGAGGCGCGGGAGGTGGCGGAGCTGGGGCTGAGGGCAGGGGCTGCGCGGGTGCTGGTTTCGGGTCCGACGCGGGCGGCGGATGTGACGGTCGTTCTGGGGGCCAACGATGGGGTGCTGGGGGACCAGAAGATCATCTCGAACGCGTCCTGCACCACGAACGCGCTGGCCCCTCTGGCGCGGCTGATCCATGAAAACTGGGGGATCGTGACGGGGTCGATGACGACGGTCCACTGCTACACCGGCAGCCAGCCCACGGTGGACGCCCCCGCCGCCGATTACCCGCGCAGCCGGGCGGCGGCCTTGTCGATGGTGCCGACCACGACCTCTGCCGCGCGGCTGCTGGACGGGGTGCTGCCCGAGATCGCGGGGCGGATCGTGGCGCAGGCGGTGCGGGTGCCGGTGGCCTCGGTGTCCTGCGTGGACTTCCATCTGGTCACCGAAAAGCGGCCCTCGGTGGAGGAGGTCAACGCGGCCTTCCGGGCGGCTGGGGGCGTGATCGGAGCCACCGACAGGCCCCTCGTCTCGACCGACCTGCGGGCGCGGGCGGAGTCGGTGGTGATGGCCTGTCCGGAGACGAAGGTATCCCAGGGCGGGATGCTGCGGGTCTTCGGGTGGTACGACAACGAGTGGGGATTTTCGAACCGGATGCTGGACATGGCCCTGCGGATGGGATGAGTGTCCACGGTGGACAAACGCCGCGATGCCAGCGATTCCAATGGCTTGGCCGAAAACGTTAGGAATTTGGAAAGGTTTGTCCGCGAAGGCTGCGGGACCTCTCTCCGTTCGACTTTGTCGCTTCTCGCCGCGCCTATGACGCGGAGACGAAGTCGAACGACGAGACCGTTTCAGAGCGTCTTGGTGAAGAGAATCCATTCGCTGGCATCGACCTGCCAGTCCTCCTTCACCACAGGGCGGCGGGCGACCGCGGCAAAGCCCTTGGCGCGGTAGAGACGGAGCGCGTCCTGGTGGGTGTCCTCGGCGATCAGGCTGATTGTCGTGCGGCCCATGGCGCGCGTCACCTCTTCGGCCTTGGCGATCAGCGCGGACCCGAGGCCCTGCCCGCGAAACTGCGGATAGGTCGCCAGCACGTTCAGATACCAGGACCCGGGGGCCATGTTCTCAAGCTCGATCAGCGGGACGAACAGCGGCTGGGTGTCGGAGGCGATGGGTTCGGGTTCCAGTGCGGCGGGGTAGCCGAGAAGGCAGGCCGAGACCTGGCCGTCAACCTCAGCCAGCCAGGCGTTGCGGTAGGAGAAATTCCCCGTCTCGCGCGCGGCACGTTCGCGGCCAAGGGCGATGGGATCGCCGTCAGGTCCGGCGGTCTTTTTCCAGAAATGCAGCGGCAGGTCGTCGGCGGCCATGTTGATGAAGCGGACCAGATGGTCGGCGTCAGAGGCCTTGGCGTCTCGGATCAGCATGGGCACCTCCTGTTCAGGGACGGTTGAACCAGCGCGAGGGCGGGCGTGCAAGGCGGAAACCGACAGGTCCTGGCCGGTTCCGGCGCTTGCCAGCCGCAGGGTGCAGTCCTACGAAAGGGAAACCAAAGGGAGAACCGCCATGACCGACACCGTTTTCCGCTTTCCCGCCCCGGGCCCCGAGCCGATGGTCACCGATCTGGAAGGCTGGGTGAAGACCGAAGGCACACCCACGATGAAGACCTGGGTGCAGCATACAAGCGCCGACGGCAGCGTGATCAGCGGAACCTGGGAGGCGACGGTGGGCAGCTGGCACGCCAGTTACAAGTTCTACGAATTCGTCCACCTGATCGAGGGCCAGATCACCATCACCCCCGATGGGGGCAGCCCGGTGACGATGAAGCCCGGCGATGCCTTCGTGGTGGAGCCGACGTTCAAGGGGACCTGGACCATCGAGAAGCCGGTCAGAAAGCACTTCTGCATCAAGCTGAAGTAGGGCAGGGCCGCTTGTCGCACGGCGGCAGGCTGCAGGGGAAGACGTGCCAAGGACGACTGCGAAAACCGTCCCTTCCCGCAAGGACTGCGCGCTTTTCGTCCGATGGCATTGACCTGAATCATCGCGCGCGTCCTGGAAAGCCGCCATTCGTGGCAGTGCCGCGCGGCATCCATGCTGATGCACTTGCGCGGGCAGCAGCCACTGCCAGACCGGAGCGCCGAACATGCCAGACCGCATCGCCTATCTGCCGCTTGACAGCTATCCCGAAGCCGCAGCGGATGGTGCAATCCGTGCGGCTGTCGCCTTTGCGAAGGCACTGGATTGTCGGCTACAGGCAACCGCCTTCGCGGTGAAGATTCCTCCGATCGTGTCACCGCTTGGCGGGTTTCTGATCAACGTCGACGCCATGGCCCGCGCCGCGGAAACGACAAGCCTCGACACTTGCGAGCGTCTTCGCGCGCTGGTGTCCGACAGTGCCGGGCACGGGGCTGCCTTTGAAATCCGCGAAGTCGATCTAGGCGGGTCGGCTGACGCCGCCACCCTGGAGGCCCGGCGCTTTGACCTGGTGGTTGCGCCCTGGTCGGCAGACAGCGTCGCCACCCGCGACCTCGCGCAGGCGCTGGCTTTCGGCGCGGGGCATCCGGTGATCCTGGTCCCTGCAGAGGCTGCTGCTGCGCGCCCGCTGGACAGCGTGGCGATTGCCTGGGATGAAAGCCGGTCTGCCGCGCGGGCCCTGGCGGATGTGCTGCCTTTCCTGACCAGGGACACACGGATCGCGGTGCTGACGGTCGGGGACGAGAAGGCGCTGAAATCCGGGAACCTGGCCGAGACGCTTGCCGAAAGCCTGCAACAGCGGGGGTTTACGGCCCGCGCCGTAGCGGTTTCGCTGCAGGGTCGTCCGATTGCCGCGGCGCTGCAGGAGGCGGCGCTGGCCGAGGGTGCGGGGCTTCTGGCGATGGGCGCTTTCGGACATTCCCCCCTGCGCGAATTCGTTCTGGGCGGGGCGACCCTTGGCGTCCTGTCCGAATTGCAGCTGCCGGTGCTGATGTCCCATTAAGGGGGAAGGCTTAGTCCTGCCCGTCATCGGGGATGTTCAGCACGGTCCCGCAGGCCTTGCAGTGCACCGCGTCGTGGTCGTGGCGGCGGAGCCCGCAGGTCGGGCAGGGGTAGTGCGCCTTGGGCGGCCGGAGGACCACCTGCACCAGCCGCAGGAACAGGCTGATGCCGAAGATCATGATCGCAACCGAGACCAGCTTGCCGGTGTTCCCGACCAGGGTGATGTCGCCGAAGCCCGTGGTCGAAAGCGTGGTCACGGTGAAATACAGGGCATCGACATAGTTGGTGATCTTGTCGTTCACCAGATGCTGGGTCTGGTAGACCAGCGAGGTCATCGCGAAGATGAAGATCAGCAGGTTCAGCGCCGCACGGATCGTGGTCTCATGGCGGCGAAAGCCGGGAATGTCGTCGCGCAGCTGGTCCAGCGTCTGGGGTGAGTGGAAGACGCGATACAGGCGCAGGACGCGAAGAAAGGCCAGCCCCTCGCTCCACAGCGGGAAGAGAAGCGAGAGGATGACGAGAATGTCGGCCGCGCCCCAGAAGCTGAAGACCTCGCGCAGGGGCCGTCTGGCGATGAACAGGCGGGCCAGGAAATCGACCAGGAAGACCAGTCCGATGCCGATGTCGATGTAGGTGTGATATTCCCCGCGCGGCAGGAAGGACGACAGGACCAGCCAGGACACGGTCAGAAGGTCGAAGGCCAGCAGGACATAGCGGAAGCGGTCGCCGGTTTCGCCTGCGTCTTCGTAAAGGATGCGGAGGCGGGAGCGGAGCGTCGTGTCGGCCATGGTGTCGCGGGTCCCCTTTGGCGGCCAGATTAGCCGGGGGCGGCGGGCCTGTCAGGGGGAAAGGGCCGGGGATGGCTCCCCGGCCCGATGGGTCAGTGCTCGGCCTTCGAGGCGGCGGCCTTGATCGCCTCGGTCTGATCCTCGGTGCCGTTGAAGAAGGCGTTGAGGATCACGGCGCTGATCGAGGCGAGGAGGATGCCGGATTCGATCAGCGGGTGGATGTCGTGCGGCATCCACTGCTTGAAGTTGGGGGCGACCAGCGGGATCATCCCCATGCCGATGGACACCGCGACGATGAAGAGGTTGTTGCGGTTCCTGGCGAAGTCGACGCCCGCAAGGATGCGGATGCCGGTCGCGGCGACCATGCCGAACATGACAAGGCCCGCACCGCCGAGGACCATCGTGGGGACGGATTCGACCAGCGCGCCCATCTTCGGGACGAGGCCAAGCACGATCAGGATCAGGCCCCCCGCGACGCAGACAAAGCGGCTACGGACTCCGGTGACGCCCACAAGGCCCACGTTCTGGCTGAAGGAGGTGTAGGGGAAGGTGTTGAAGATCCCGCCGATCAGCGTGCCGAGGCCGTCGGTGCGCAGGCCCGAAGAGAGCATGGGCTGGGTGACGGGCTTGCCGGTCATGTCCCCTAACGCGAGGAACATGCCGGTGGATTCGATCATCACCACGATCATCACCAGCGTCATGGTGACGATCATGACGAGGTCGAAGGTCGGCATCCCGAAGTGGAAGGGCGTGATCAGGCCGAACCAGCTGGCATCGGCGACCTTGGCGAAGGTCATCTTGCCCAGTGCGACGGCGATCACCGCGCCGATGATGATGCCAAGAAGAACCGAGATGTTGGCGATGAAGCCCTTGGCGAAGCGGGCGATGAGCAGGATCGAGATCAGGACGATGGCCGAGATGCCGATGTTGCCCAAGGGGGCGTAGGCCGGGTTCATCATCGTTGCGGCGGGCGCGAATTTCGGCGGCAGTTCGGTGACGCCGGTGACGGTGCCTGCGGCAGCGCCGTCGGTCACGGCCTTCAGCCAGTCGGCATGGGCCGGGTCGACGATCATCGGCGCAGTGGGGCCGACGGGGTTGCCGAAGATCCAGTTGATGCCGATCCGCATCAGGGAAACGCCGATCACCAGGATGATCGTTCCGGTGACGACGGGCGGGAAGAAGCGCAGCATCCGGCTGACCAGCGGCGCGATGAGGATCGAGATCACCCCGGCGGCGATGATCGCGCCGAAGATCGCTCGCGCCCCGTCCGGGGCGGGGGTGGCGTTGGCCATCGCGACCATCGGGCCGACGGCGGCGAAGGTCACGCCCATCATCACGGGCAACTTGATCCCGAACCATTGGGTCGCGCCCAAGGACTGGATCAGGGTGACAAGGCCGCAAACGAAGAGGTCGGCCGAGATCAGGAAGGCGACATCCGCCGGTTCCAGTTTCAGCGCGCGGCCGACGATCAGGGGCACGGCAACGGCACCGGCATACATGACAAGAACATGCTGCAGGCCGAGAGTGAAGAGCTTGGGTGGCGCGAGAATCTCGTCCACGGGATGCGTGGTGGTCATGTGATCTGTCCTTTTCCCTTGGGGCTGTTGTCTTCGCGCCGTCTGCGCACTGCCCCGCGTGCGCTCCGGTTAGGTGCCCCGTCAGGGGGCCAGGACCGTCCACGGCTGAGTGAAACGGTGTTCTTCAAGGTTCGGGGTGGTCCCGATGCGGTCGACCACGGCGAAGAGGCCGGGGGCGGAGAGCGGGGTCAGCACGCCGTGCCAGGTGCCGCGGTGCAGGTTGATGCCTTGCGCGCCGTTGGTCAGGAAGGCGCGCGGTTCGGCCTCGGGGCTGGTGGCGGTGATGACGAGAAAGGGGTCGGCGGTCATCGGCAGGAAGGCCTGCGAGCCATCGGGGTGACGCTCGATCAGGTCGAAGGAGTAGGGGAGCGTGCGCGGTTCGGCCCGGAAGATCGAGATCCCGGCGCGGCCTTCGGGGCCAAAGTCGAGACGGGCGCGGTCATGGTGACGGCGGCAGAGGCCCGCGTTGATAAGGCGGTACTCGCCGGTCGCATCAAGGACATCGCCGAAAGGGGTGAAGGCCTGGGGCGTCAGGGGTTCGGGGCGGATCAGGCGCATCGCGGCGCCCCCGGCGAATTTTCGCAGAAAATTCGTGCGACGAGTTTTCGGCGAAAACTCGGGGTCATTTCGGCGCTCCGAAAGCGCCGGGGCCGCGCAGTTTGGCGTGGCGGTTGACGTCCTTGTAGAGGAGGTAACGGAAGCGGCCCGGACCTGCGGCATAGCAGGCCTGCGGGCAGTAGGCGCGCAGCCACATGAAGTCGCCCGCCTCGACCTCGACCCAGTCCTGGTTCAGCTTGTAGACGGCTTTGCCTTCAAGGACATAAAGGCCGTGTTCCATGACATGGGTTTCCTCGAACGGGATCACGCCGCCGGGCTGGAAAGTCACGATGTTCACATGCGCGTCGTGGCGGAGGTCGTCGGGTTCGACAAAGCGGGTGGTGCCCCAGCGGTCCTGGGTGTCGGGCATCCAGCGGACGGGCACGTCGCGTTCGTTGATGACGAACGCCTCGGGCGCAGGCGTGCCGGGGGCGGGTTCGTAGATCTTGCGCAGCCAGTGGAAGCGGGCGGGGTGCGCGCCTTCGGCGAGGAGGGTCCAGCGGGTCCCGGGCGGAAGGTAGGCGTAGGAGCCCTCCTCCATCTCATACCCGGTGCCGTCGATGGTCAGCGTGGCCAGGCCGCCGGTGAAGAAGAGCCAATGCTCGGCCCCGGTCTCAGCGTCGGGCATGTCAGAGCCGCCGCCGGGGGCGACCTCCATCACGTATTGGCTGAAGGTTTCGGCAAAGCCCGACATGGGGCGGGCGATGAGCCAGAGTTTGGTCCTGGTCCAGCCGGGGAGGTAGCTGGTGACGATGTCAGAGAAGCAGCCCCGGGGGATGAAGGCATAGGCAGTGCTGAACACCGCGCGCTGGGTCATCAGCGCGGTTTGCGGGGGCAGGCCGCCGGGGGGCGTGTAGTAGCCGGGGTGTTTTTCGGTCACGGCAGTTGGTCCTTCAGGCGCAGTTCGGCGATGCGTTCCACCTGTTTGCAGGCGGTGGCGAATTCCGTTGCGGTGTCGTTGTTTATCCGGGTCTGGAAGGCCTGCAGGATCGAGGCCTTGGTGTTGTCGCGGACGGCGATGATGAAGGGGAAGCCGTGTTTGGCGACGTAATCGGCATTGAGCCGCTGGAAGCTGGCGCGTTCCTCGTCGGTCAGGGCGTCGAGGGCGGCGCTGGCCTGTTCGGCGGTCGACTCCGGGGTCAGGCGTTTGGCGGCGGCGAGTTTTCCGGCGAGGTCGGGGTGGGCTTTCAGGACGTTCAGGCGTTCCTCAGGCAAGGCCGAGCGGAACATCCGGGTCAGCGCGTTGTGCAGGCCCGCAGCTGAATCATGGGCGGGGCCGAGCTCCAAATCGAAGGCGCGGTCGGCAATCCACGGGGAATGTTCGAAAATGGAACCGAAGCGTTCGACAAAGCGTTCGCGCGTCATTTGGCAGGGCCGCTCGAACCGCTTGTGTGGATGGGTTTTTTCCCAGTGCCGCGCGATGTCGATCCGGCGCGGGAACCAGACCTCGGTGTGGGATTTTGCATAGTCGAGAAAGCGCTGGAGGCCCGCGATCTTGCCGGGGCGGCCGATCAGGCGGCAGTGAAGGCCGATCGAGAACATCTTGGCCGCGCCTGCCTGACCCTCGGCATAGAGGGTGTCGAAGCTGTCCTTGAGGTATTGGAAGAACTGCTCGCCCGTGATGTAGCCCGGGGCGGTGGCAAAGCGCATGTCGTTGGCTTCCAGCGTGTAGGGGATCACCAGCTGGTCGTGGTCGCCGTATTCGCGCCAGTAAGGCAGGTCATCATCGTAGGTGTCGGAGATCCAGGCGAGTTTCCGGGTTTCAGCCGTGAGCCGCACGGTGTTCATGCTGCAGCGGCCGGTGTACCAGCCCTGTGGGGGTTCGCCGACGACCTCCTCGTGGAGGCGGAAGGACTCGGCGATCTGCCGGGCTTCCTCTTCCGGGGACATGTCGCGGTGGTCGACCCATTTCAGGCCGTGCGAGGCGATTTCCCACCCGGCGGCTTTCATCGCGGCGACCTGTTCGGGGTTGCGCGCCAGCGCGGACGTGACGCCGTAGATGGTGACCGGAATCGCCTTTTCGACGAAAAGTCGGTGCAGCCGCCAGAACCCGGCGCGGGCGCCGTAGTCGTAGATCGATTCCATGTTCCAGTGGCGCTGGCCGGGCCATGGGGCGGCGCCGGCGATGTCCGAAAGGAAGGCCTCGGACTGGCCGTCGCCGTGCAGGAGGTTGTTCTCGCCGCCCTCTTCATAGTTCAGCACGATCGACACGGCGATCTTCGCAGCCCCGGGCCAGCGGGCGTCGGGGGGATTGGGGCCATGGCCACGGAAGTCGCGGGGGTAGCGGTTCACGGGAACTCTCCTTTGCCGGTGAGACTAGGGGAAGAACGCGGACAATATTTTCAGGATTTCACGAAAGGTCATATGCGGTGAAGCCCGGGTCGCGCCGGGGGCGGTTTCGTGGTCAGATAAGCGGCAACGTGATGGAGGATAAGGCATGGGACGGCTGTCGACGCATGTGCTGGACACCGCGAAGGGCAAGCCCGCGGCGGGGGTAAAGATCATGCTTTACCGGATTTCCGGGCAGACCCACCGAAAGGTGAAGGAAGTTGTCACGAATGCCGATGGCCGGACCGACGGGCCGCTTCTGGAAGGCGACAAGCTGGAGGCGGGAAGCTATGAGCTGGTCTTCTGCGCGGGCGACTACCTGCGCGGTTCGGGGCAGGCAGGCGAAGGTGTTCTTTTCCTTGACGAAATCCCGATCCGGTTCGGGGTCCCGGATGCCAGCCAGCACTACCATGTGCCGCTGCTGATCTCGCCCTTCGGATATTCGACCTATCGGGGTTCGTAGGGCGGATCGTTTCCTGCCTCGAAAAGGTCTTGAAAGCGTCACTTGCGGTTCGACGCCGACCGGCATTAATTGGCCGCGTCTTGTTTTTCGGCTCAAGGAGAACCGTATGTTTCGGATGAAGACTTTCGCAGCAGCCCCTGTTTTCGCAATCCTGCTTGGTGGTACCGCCCATGCCGCGCTTACGGCGGACCAGGTCTGGCAGTCCTGGAAGGATGCCGGCGCGCTGGTCGGCCTGACTGTTTCGGCGGCGACCGAGAACAATTCGGACGGCGTCCTGACGCTGAATGGCGTGTCGATTGCCCCGGAAGGGATGAGCGGACTGACGATTTCGGACCTGACGCTGACCGAAGCGGATGACGGCTCGGTCACCATCGAGCCGGGTGCCGACATTGGCGTGACCATGGCGGGCGATACCGAAGGCTTCGTCAAGCTGGTGCATGACGGTCTGACCCTCACCGCGCGCGAGGCAGAGGGTGGGCTGGCCTATGACTACGAGGCAGCGAAGCTGGACGTCGAATATCAAAGCACCTATCCCGGCATGTCCTTCGACGGCAGCGAAGCCCCGAAGGTGACAGCGGCGGGCACGGTCGGGTTCACCAACCTGGCAGGCGTCTATTCCGACACCCCGGGGACCAACCGGACTTTCGGCCTGGATATTGCGGCGGACACGCTGGCCTATGCGACCAGCCAGGACGACCCCGGGATGCAGCTGAAGCAGAACACCACCAGCGAGACCCAGGGCATCGAGATGTCCTTCGAGCTGGCGCTGCCCTCGACCATCGCGCTGGCGGCCATCGCCTCGCCCGCCGATTTCGCGACCGCGCTGAACGAAGGCCTGAGCTTCACGATGGCGACCAAGCAGGGCGAATCCACCGGCACGATGAAGCAGGAAAACGAGTTCATGCCGATGGACCTGGTCATGAAGGCCGGTGGCGGCGAGGCGACGGGGCTGTTCAACAAGGACAGCTTCTCGATCAAGTCGATGGCGGCGGGTCTTGACATCGAATCCCCTGCCGGGGCCCTGCCGGTGCCGGTCAAGGTGACCTCGGGCCCGATGGAGTTCGAGATGACCTCGCCGGTGATTTCGACCGAGGCGGCGGGCGACTATGCCGTCGTGCTGAAGCTGAGCCAGTTCAGCCTGAACGAGGAAGCCTGGGCGCTGTTCGACCCCAATGCCGCGCTGAAGCGGGATGCGGCCGACATTGCCATCGACATCTCGGGCAAGACCACGATGGACCTGCCCGCGCTGGTGGCGGCGGAAGAGACCGGTGTGCCCTACGTCCCGGCGCCAGAGAGCCTGAACATCAACGAGCTGGGCCTGAAGGTTGCGGGCGCAGTGCTGGCCGGAACCGGGGCCTTCACCTTCGACAACTCGATGGGCATCCCGATGCCGCTGGGAGAGGCGAATGTCTCGGTCACCGGTGCGAACGCGCTGATCGACGGGCTGATCGCCACGGGGCTGATGTCCGAAGAGGACGCGATGGGCGCGCGGATGATGATGGGGATGTTCATGGTGCCGGGTGCCAACCCGGACGAGCTGACCTCGAAGATCGAAGCCAAGGAAGGCATGCAGATCCTGGTGAACGGCCAGCCGCTGCCGATGTGATCCAGGCGTTCGCGTCTGTCTTGGGGGCGGGACTTCGGTCTCGCCCCTTTGCATTGGCGCGGCAGGCTATGCCTGGGTCGCGCGGCGCAGGTCATCCCGGATTTGCGCCGCCATGTAATCGGTGAAAAGCTGGACCTTGGGGTCCTTGAGCCTGCGGTGCTGGCTGAGCGCGGACAGCTGGACCGGCAGCGGCGGGGTTGCTGTGGCGACGGGCACCAGGCGACCGTCGCGCAGATGCTCGGCGACTTCGAAGAGGGGTTTCAGCACGATCCCGCGCCCGTCCAGCGCCCAGCCGGTCAGGACATCGCCGTCGTCTGACTCGAACGGCCCGGTGATCTCGAACCGGCGGGGGCCTTCCGGGGTTTGCAGGGTCCACTGGAATTCCTTGGCGCCGGGGAAGCGGAGGTTCAGGCAGTCGTGCTTGTCGCGGACCAGCGCCTCGCCATCGTTCGGCATGCCCCGGCGGGCGATGTAGGCGGGCGCGGCACACAGAAGGCGCGGGCAGTCGGCGATGGTGCGGACCTTGAGCGTGGAATCGTCCAGAAGCCCAAGGTGGAAGGCCACGTCGATGCCTTCGGTCACCACGTCGATGCCCCGGTCTGACAGGCGCAGGCGGACGTCGATCTGGGGATACTGGTCCTTGAAGGCTGGAACGCGGGGGGCGATCAGGCGACGGCCGATGCCCAGAGGGGCGGCGACGAAGATGGTGCCGCGCGGGTTCTGCGTCACATCCATCACGGCGGCCTCGGCGTCGTCGATGGCTTCCAGCACCCGCCGCGCGCCGTCATAGAAGATGCGGCCGTTTTCCGTGGGCTGCAGGCTGCGGGTGGTGCGGGAGAAGAGGCGAACGCCGAGGTGCTTTTCCAGTTCCGATATGCGGGCCGAGGCGACCGCGGGCGAGGTGCGCTGGTCGCGGGCAGCGGCGGACATGCTGCCCAATTCGTAGACACGGACGAACATGCGGATGTTGTTCACGTAGGACATTTTACGTCCGTGCTTGAAAGTGATGCGGCGTTTCGATGGATTAACAGAAAGGTGCGGCGCGGGATAGCGTTTCGAAAATGCGGCGGGGCGCGATGCCCGAGCGGAGGCGAGACACAAATGTATGACTGGGTCGTCTTGTGGGAATGGGTGGAAATCGCGGCGCGCTGGCTGCATGTGATCACTGCCGTGGCCTGGATCGGCTCCAGCTTCTACTTCATCGCGCTGGACCTTGGGCTGCACCGGGACCGGAACTTGGCCAGCGGCGCGGACGGCGAGGAGTGGCAGGTCCACGGTGGGGGGTTCTATCACATCCAGAAGTATCTGGTGGCACCTGCGTCGATGCCGGATCACCTGGTGTGGTTCAAGTGGGAAAGCTATGCGACCTGGCTGAGCGGTTTCGCGATGCTGGTGCTGGTCTACTACCTCGGGGCCGAGCTGTTCCTGATCGATCCGCAGGTGATGGAGCTAACAGTCTGGCAGGCCGTGGCGATTTCGCTTGCATCGCTGGCCTTCGGTTGGGTCGCCTACAACACGATCTGCAAGGTCTTCGTGAACGCAAACCAGACGGTGCTGATGGTGGCGCTGTTCGTCGTACTGGTGGGGATGGCGTGGTTCTACACTCAGGTTTTCAGCGGCAGGGCGGCGATGCTGCACCTGGGGGCGTTCACCGCCAGCATCATGTCGGGGAACGTGTTCTTCGTCATCATGCCGAACCAGCGCGTGGTGGTGGCTGACCTGAAGGCGGGGCGGAAGCCGGACCCGAAATACGGCAAGATCGCCAAGCAGCGGTCGACCCACAACAACTACCTGACGCTGCCCGTCGTCTTCCTGATGCTGTCGAACCATTACCCGCTGGTCTTCGCCACGGAGTACAACTGGATCATCGCGTCGCTGGTGTTCCTGATGGGTGTCACGATCCGGCACTGGTTCAACACCAAGCACGCGCGGAAGGGCAATCCGCACTGGACCTGGTTCGTGACGGTCGTCCTGTTCCTGGCCATCGCCTGGCTGTCGACCGCGCCGATGCGCACGGTCGAAGGCGAGGCCAAGCTGCAGGGCGCGGCGCTGGTCTATGCCTCGGCCGAGGGCTTCAAGGAGGTGGTGGGGATCGTCCAGGGCCGGTGCAGCATGTGCCATGCCGCCGAGCAGGGCTGGGAGGGGCTCTACTGGCCGCCGAAGGGCGTGGTGCTGGAGACGCCCGCCCAGATCGCGCATGAGGCGCGTCGGATCTATCTGCAGGCGGGCGTGACCCATGCGATGCCGCCGGGGAACCTGAGCTACATGGAGCCGGAAGAGCGCGCGGCAATCGTGGAGTGGTTCCGGAAGGCGGGGACTGAGGACCCGGTCTAGGCGGGGGACCAAAACTCTTCGAAGAGTTTTGCAAATTCCTTCGAAGGAATTTGGTCAGCCTTCGGTTTGTCCCTCGTCGCGATCTCTCTCGTAGTGTCGCATGCCCGCAAATTCGGGCAGCCAGTCCTCGCGCCGGATCGTCCATAACTCGTAGGTCGGGAGGAACCGCGACGGCTCGTCCAGTGCACCGATGTGGAAGGCGATCTCGTCCTGCCAGCGGCTGAAGGGCGAGCCGCTACAGACCGGGCAGAAGTGCCGGTCCTGGTAGCTGCTGGTCGGTCCGGTCACGGAGACGGCTGTCTCGGGAAAGATTGCAGCGGCAAAGAAGGGCGCGCCGTGGTGCTTGCGGCAGTCGAGGCAGTGGCAGACACCGACGCGCAGGGGCTTGCCGGTGGCGGTGATCCTGACTGAACCGCAAAGGCAGCCGCCGGTGACGCTGTCCATGTCAGTCCCCCAGCTTGGCGTGAACCTCGTCGAGGTCAACCGGCCCCTTCGGCATCTTGTTCGCCGGGTTCTCGAAGTCGTACCGGAACAGCTGGAAATCGCGCTTGTAGATCTCCCACATCAGATGCATCGACAGGTCGTCGAAATAGGCCTCGACCGGGTGGGCGCGTTTCGGCCCGTGGCCTTCGCTTTCGTTGAAGCGGGGGATCTGCGCCAGGTCGACGGGGTGCTTCGTCTGGATATTGTCCAGCACCACCTGCATGCCGGGATTGAAATCCTCGGTGAAGAAGATGTGGTTGTAGCGCCCGCCGTTGACGATGAAGGTCGAGACGTGGCCCGCCATCGCTGACCAGTGGATGTCGGGCTCCATCGGTTTTTTCCAGCGGATGGTGTCGCGGGCGAACAAGAGGAAGCGGCGGAAGCTGGCGATCTGGTCGAACTCTTGCTTGCCGTCGTCGCCCCCGACCTCGATCCCGTATTTCTGCACCAGAAGCGGCACGAGGTTGCCCCGGTAGCGCTTGCCGTTGCGCTGGATGCCGCAGATCTTGTCGAAGAACGAGGACAGGATGCGCGTGTAGGGGTTGCGGACGCAGGTGAAGGCATAGACCTCGCGCCCGCGCACGGTGCGTTCGATCACCGGCTGGCTGGCATCGATCGCCCATTTGTGCAGGCCCTGGGTGGCGTCGTGGATGTCGCCGTCGAAGAATTGCCCGTGGTCGGAGTAGTACATGATCTGCCCGATGGTCGAGCAGGCACATTTCGGCACCACCCGGTAGACGACGCTTTCGCTTTCCGTCATCCATGTTCCGGGAAAACCCATACCGACCAATCCTCCTGACTTCGTCTTCCAGAGATGTGACCCCGGATTGCGGCAATCAAGCAGACATATTCGGGCTTTTCAAGGAAGCACCCGGCGGTCTAGTCAGACAGGGCAGCGCATTTCCCGGCATTCCCAGGACCGATGACACAGATCGCCTTCATCCTTCTCTGCCATAAGGACCCCGAAGGGATCGTTGCCCAGACCCTGCGGCTGACCGCTGCCGGGGATTGCGTCGCGATCCATTTCGACGCCCGCGCAAGCCAGGCGGACTATGCGCGCATCAGGTCGGCGCTGGCTGGCAATCCGCAGGTGACCTTTGCGCGCCGCCGGGTGAAATGCGGCTGGGGGGAATGGAGCCTGGTCGCCGCTACCCTGCAGGCGGTGAAGGCCGCGCTGGCGGATTTCCCCGGGGCGACGCATTTCTACATGCTCTCGGGCGACTGCATGCCGATCAAGACGGCCGAGTTCATTCATGCCCGGCTGGAAGAGGAAGAGGCGGACTATATCGAAAGCTTCGACTTCTACGGCTCGGGCTGGATCAAGACCGGCATCCAGGAGGAACGGCTGATCTACCGGCACTGGTTCAACGAACGGCAGCGGAAGTGGCTGTTCTACACCTCGCTGGAATGGCAAAAGAAACTTGGCCTTGCGCGAAAGGTGCCCGAGGACCTGAAGATCCGCATCGGCAGCCAGTGGTGGTGTCTGCGCCGCCGCACGATCGAGGCGGTGATGGACTTCGTGGCGCGCCGCCCCGACGTCACGCGGTTCTTTTCCACGACCTGGATCCCGGATGAGACCTTCTTCCAGACGCTGGTCGCCCATCTGGTCCCCGACCGTGAAATCCGGACACGGACCCTGACGTTCCTGATGTTCACCGACTACGGCATGCCGGTGACCTTCTACGACGACCATTACGACCTGCTTCTGGCGCAGGGCTTCCTTTTCGCCCGCAAGATCAGCCCCGGCGCCAACGCCCTCAAGGAACGGCTGGGCGCGCTCTATGCCGAGACCGGGCGCAGCTTTGCGATCTCGGACGAGGGGCGGCGGCAGTTCGCCTACCTTACCTCGCGCGGGCGGGAAGGCCGCCGCTATGCCCAGAGGTTCTGGGAGGCCGAGACGAGCCTTGGCCGCAGCCGGACGCTGATGATCGTGGCCTGCAAGAAATGGCACGTCGCCAAGCGGCTGGTGGAACGGGTGCGCGGGCTGACAGCGATCCCCGCGGTCGACTATGTCTTCAACGAGCAGGCGACAGCACTGCCGGACCTGGGCGGCATCGAAAGCTCGATCGACAAGCGGATGCGGCATAGGCGGGCGCTGGTCCGGATGCTGTTCGACCGCTGGCAGACGGACCGGCTGATCCTGTGCGTCGATCCGGGCAGTCTGGAACTGATCCAGGATTTCCGGCAGGACCGGTCGCGCCTTCGGCTGCTGGAGGTCGAATGCGATTTCACCGACGATTACCTTGTCGGCCATGCCCGGCGCGTGGGCCTGTCCGGGCCGCACACCCCCGTCACCGCGATGGACCAGCTGTTGCCGACGATCCGCTTTGACGTGAAGTTCGAAAGCGACCGCTTGCGCGAACTTGATCTGGCGGCGCACTTCCTGATGCGCCAGAGTGCCAGCGTCGAGGAGAACGCCTTGGCGCTTGCCGCGTTCCTGGACGTGTCCGTCGAGACCGCGCAAGAGATCGCCGGAACCGATTACCTATTCGTGGATTGATGTGACATGAGCTGGACCTATGACCCGACGAACATCTTCGCCCGCATCCTGAGGGGCGAGATCCCGAACAAGACTGTGATGGACACGCCCCATACGCTGGTCTTCCACGACATCCATCCCCAGGCCCCGGTGCATGTGCTGGCGATCCCGAAGGGGGCCTATGTGACCTTCGACCACTTCGCGGCCCATGCGTCGGAGGCGGAACTGGTGGACTTCCATCGCACGGTGGCGAAGACCTGCGCGATCCTTGGGCTGACGGGTGAGGACGGGTTCCGCGCGATCACCAATGCAGGCGCGCACGGGCATCAGGAAGTGCCGCATTATCACCTGCATATCCTTGGCGGGCGCCCCCTGGGCCGGATGCTCGACCGCGTGTGATCCCGCAAGGATCGGGTCGTCTGATCGGGCGCTGCGGGCAAGTGTTCGGGCGTGGTCCTGCAAGGAGATGCCTGATGCGATTTGTTCCAATCCCGACCGACGTGGTCCGCTCTTACCGTTCAGGCGGTCCTGATGCCAACGGCCAGCCGCCCGAGCGGCATGTGACCGTCTCGGCTGGCTATCCCTGCCGTCATTGCCTTGAGCTGATCGGCAAGGGCAAGCCGGTGCTGATCCTGGCGCACCGGCCCTTTTCCTCGGTCCAGCCCTACGCCGAACTGGGGCCGATCTTCCTGTGCGGCGAGGACTGCGCGGCAGGCGGCGGGCCGGACCTGCCGGCCTTCCTGGCCTCGCCACAGTATATCCTGCGCGGCTATTCGGCGGATGAGCGGATCATCTACGGCACCGGCGCGGTTGTGCCTGTCGCCGACATTCCGGCGCGGGCAGCTGCGTTGTTCGAGACTCCGGCCGTGGCGTTCCTGCATGTCCGGTCGGCAACGAACAATTGCTATCACTGCCGGATCGACCGCTAATTCGGGGCGGCTTGCGAATTGAGCGCTGACGCGCGAAGGCCTTTTCTCTCGTCGTCGGCCTTCGCCTCCTCCTCGGCTGACGAGGGGCGCTGCCCCTCGAACTCCCCGGGATATTTGGGGAAGAGAAAGCCGCTATCGCCGGAACGGGCTTGGCCTCAGGCCTTGCGTCGCGCTTTCGGTGACGTCAGCAATACGCGTGGCGCGGGTCTCAGGGGTCTTGGCCATCTTGATCCACTCCAGCGTTCCCCTGCGGATCGTGCGGGGCTGGGCGGCCCAGAAATCGGCGGTGCCGGTGGATGCCAGGGCCTTGGTCAGGTCGGGCGGGTCGATCAGGGCGTCGACGTCGTTCAGGAAATCCCACATGCCATTCGCCTGCGCCTCGGCCACCTTCGCCTCGCCCGCCGGGGTCATGGCACCCGAGGCGCGGGCGCGGGCAACATGGGCCTTGTTCACTGCCGACCAGGCGGACTTCGGGTTGCGCGGCGCGATCATCAGGCGCGAGCGTTCCGCGTCGAGCGTCCGGGGCGTGCTGTCGATCCAGCCCCAGCAGAGAAGCTCCTCGACGATCACCTCATAGGGCAGATGGCCCGGGTGGGGCTTCTTCCACAGCGCCAGCCAGGTCGCCGTGCCGGTCGCGTGGTTCGCCGACAGCCAGTCGCGCAGGTTGGCGCGGGAGTGGATGGTCAGAAGGGGCGCATCCTCAGCCGCGGGCATCGTCCCAGGCCTTGAGCCAGCGCTTGGGGGCCGCGTCGCGCCACTGTTGGGTGAGGCGCGCCTTGGCCCAGGTTTCGTCGATCTTCCCGGCGCGGACGAGGATCAGGTTGTGGGGCTCGTAATGCGGGTGGAGCGTGAAGGTCTCGGGGTCGGCGGACAAGAGCATCTCGCGTTCGTCCTTGCCGCATTTGAAGACGGCGGCGTCGACGTAGGGGCTCCACCAGCACCACATCTTGCCGTGGGCCTTCAGGCATTCGTTGCCCCAGGGGAAGTCCAAGGTCACCTCGGGCAGGTCGAGGGACAGGGCGAGGGCTTTGAGGGCGGGCCAGGTGTGGATCAATGCGCCTCGGCCCAGTTGCGGCCTTTGCCCGCCTCCACCGCGAGGTGGACGTTCAGCGAGACGGCGGGGTGGGAGGAGCCTTCCATCACCTCTTTCGCAATGGGGATCAGGCGGTCGGCGTCGGCCTCCGACACCTCGAACAGAAGTTCGTCGTGGACCTGAAGCAGCATCTTCGCGTCCAGCCCCGCGATGGCCGCGGGCATCCGGATCATCGCGCGGCGGATCACGTCGGCGGCAGTGCCCTGGATCGGCGCGTTGATCGCGGCGCGTTTGGCGAAACCGGCGCCAGGACCTTTGGCGTTGATCTCGGGAGTGTTGATTTTCCGACCAAAGAGCGTCTGAACATAGCCGTTCGACTGGGCGAATTTGACAGTATCGTTCATATAGCCCCGGATGCCCGGGAAGCGTTCGAAGTAGCGGTCGATGAAGCCCTGCGCCTCGGCCCTGGGGATGCGCAGGTTTCGGGCGAGGCCGAAGCCGGAAATCCCGTAAATCACCCCGAAGTTGATCGCCTTGGCCTTGCGGCGGATATCGGAGGTCATCTGGTCGAGGGGGACGCTGAACATCTCGGACGCGGTCAGGGCGTGGATGTCGATGCCTTCTTCGAAGGCTTTGCGTAGCTCAGGGATGTCGGCGATGTGGGCCAGGATGCGGAGTTCTATCTGGGAGTAGTCGAGCGAGACCAGCACCCGGCCTTCGGGGGCCACGAAGGCCTCGCGGATGCGGCGGCCTTCCTCGGTGCGGACGGGGATGTTCTGGAGGTTGGGGTCGGTCGAGGCCAAGCGCCCGGTGTTCGCGCCCGCGATGGAATAGGAGGTGTGGACCCGTCCTGTGTCCGGGTTGATCGCCTCTTGCAACGCGTCGGTGTAGGTGGATTTCAGCTTGGCGATCTGCCGCCAGTCGAGGATGCGCGCGGCCAGTTTCGCGCCTTGCGGGTGGCTGTCTTCCAGCGTGGTGATGTCTTCCAGGATGTCGGCCCCGGTGCCATAGGCCCCGGTCTTGCCCTTTTCGCCGCCCGGGATTTGCAGCCGGTCGAAGAGGATTTCGCCCAGCTGTTTCGGCGAGCCGACGTTGAACTTTTCCCCCGCGATGTCCTGGATCTCCTCCTCCAACTGCACCAGCTTTTGCGCGAAAACATTAGACATGCCGCGCAGGACCTCGCGGTCGACCTTGATGCCGGCCATTTCCATGTCGGCAAGGACGGGGACGAGGGGGCGTTCGAGGGTTTCGTAGACGGTCGTCACCTTGGCGCGATGCAGCCGCGGCTTGAAGGTCTGCCAGAGGCGGAGGGTCACGTCGGCGTCTTCCGCGGCGTATTTCACCGCGTCGTCGATGGCGACCTTGTCGAAGGTGATCTGGGATTTGCCGCTGCCGAGCAGCGTCTTGATCGAGATCGGCTGGTAGCCGAGGTAGCGGTCGGAGAGTTCGTCCATGCCGTGGTTGTGGACGCCCGCATGCATCGCGTAGGACATGAGGAGCGTGTCGTCCAAGGGCGCGATGCGGATGCCGTGTCGGGCGAAAATCTTCCAGTCGTATTTCATGTTCTGGCCGATCTTGAGGATGGCGGGGTCCTCAAGCAGCGGCTTCAGGGCTGACAGGACTTCGGTCAGCGGCAGTTGGTCGGGGGCCAGGGCGGTCGCGCCGAACAGGTCGCCGCCGCCAGTGGTATGGCCCACGGGGATGTAGCAGGCCTTGCCTGCATCGACCGACAGCGAGATGCCGACAAGGTCCGCCCGCATCTCATCCAGGCTGGTCGTCTCGGTGTCGATGGCGACGTGGCCGACCTCGACGATCCGGGCGATCCAGCGGTCCAGCGCCTCAGGCGTGCGGACGCATTCGTAGGCGGAGAGGTCAAAGGGCAGTTGTGGCGTGTCCTGCGCCTGCGGCTTCTCCTCGCGGGGGGCGACCTGCAGCTGGCTGGTTTCCGGCATGGCGGGGGCGGCGATGCCCAGCTTGTCGGCCACGCGCTTGGTCAGCGTGCGGAATTCCATCTTCGTCAGGAAATCCATGATCTTGTCGCCCTCGGGCAGGCGGATTTCCAGCTCGTCCAGGGTGGTGTCCATCGGCATGTCGCAGGTCAGCGTGACCAGCTGGCGTGAGATGCGGATCTTTTCGGCGTTGTCCACCAGGGCCTCGCGGCGCTTGGGCTGCTTGATCTCATGCGCACGCGCCAGAAGCGTGTCGAGGTCGCCGTATTCGTTGATCAGAAGCGCCGCCGTCTTCAGCCCGATGCCGGGCGCGCCGGGGACGTTGTCGACGCTGTCACCGGCCAGCGACTGCACGTCGATCACCCGTTCGGGGGGCACGCCAAATTTCTCCATCACCTCGTCCGGCCCGATGGCGCGGGATTTCATCGGGTCGAACATGTCGACGCCCGGCCGGATCAGCTGCATCAGGTCCTTGTCCGAGGAGATGATAGTGCAGGTCCCGCCGGCCTCGACCGCGCGGCAGGCGAGGGTGGCCATGATGTCGTCGGCCTCATACCCCTCGGTCTCCAGGCAGGCGACGTTGAAGGCGCGGGTCGCCTCGCGGGTCAGCGGGAACTGGGGGCGCAGGTCTTCGGGCAGTTCGGGGCGGTTGGCCTTGTACTGGTCGTAGATCGCGTTGCGAAAGGTGGTGGCGGAATGGTCGAAGACGACGGCCAGATGGGTCGCGGCCTTGCCGTTCGTCGTGGCGCGGGAAAGCTCGTTCCACAGGATGTTGCAGAAGCCCGCCACGGCGCCGACCGGCAGGCCGTCCGACTTGCGGGTCAGGGGGGGCAGGGCGTGGTAGGCGCGGAAGATGTAGGCCGAGCCGTCGATAAGGTGCAGGTGGTGGCCTTTGCCGAACGTCATTCTCTGCACCCCCCGTGGCCTTGCGCGGGGTCAGTATTGCCATGAAGCGGCGCTGCTTGCCACCAGATGATTGCGCCTGAAGATCGTGCGTGTGCCGTGGGTTCGGGCGGCACCCCCAGGATGCCGCCCGAAAAAGATCAAAGGCCAGCGATCGCTTCACAGACCGGGCGCATGCGCACGTCGTCCATGATGAAGCCCATGTCCTCGGCAGTCGTGGTGTCGGACTGATCTGCGGCCTCGGTGCTGTCGCTGCCCGAGGAGCTGTCCGAAGCGCTGCCCGCGTCCGTGGCCGTCGCATCGCCCGAGCCGTCGCCCTTTGACGGCTCCATGCCGATCAGCGCGGTGCAGCGGGCGCGGAGCGCGTCCTGGTCGGCCGGGCTGAGCGTGGACCACTGGGCCTGGATATCGGCCGAGGGACGCAGGGTCGTCATCGCGTCATCGCTGAAGAAAGTCGATCCGACGCGCGTCGAAAGTTCGGCCTGGTCGGTGGCCGACATGGTGTCGCCCTCGGTCGTGGCGGTCTGCGCGAAAGCCGGGGCCGCCAGAAGGACGGCGAAAAGGGGGGCGTAAAGTTTCATCTGTGATCTCCGATCCGTTGGTGTCTGCAGTCAGAAACCCGCAGCCAGCCGTTCACGACGGTCAGGCAGTCGGGCGCATCAGGCAGAACCGGGGCGAGGGGAAGTTGTTCCTGAGGGCAGCAGGAAGCCGCCGAAGGTCGGCGAGAGCGGGCGAGACGCCTGCGGCTTAATGATCGTCGTGGGCGTGGTCGCGGTCGATGACATACCGCTTGTCGCAGTAGCCGCATTCGACCATGCCGGTGTCGGCTGGGATCGTCAGCCAGACGCGGGGATGGCCCAACGCGCCTTCGCCCCCGTCGCAGGCCACTTTCCAGGTGGTGACGACTTGCGTTTCCGGGGCTTCGATCGGCATGGGCTGCATCCTGTCCTGAGACCTGCGTCGCTTTTAGCGGGGCAGGGGCGGCACGCACAAGCGGGAAAGCGTCGCAGGCGTCAGCCGCCGATCAGCGCGCCGCGCGACTTCAGGGCGGTCAGCCAGCCCAGACCCTGCGCCGTGCCCTTCGCGGGACGGTATTCGCCAGCGACCCAGACCTCTGGGCAATGCGCATCGACGGCATCGCAGAGGTCCGGCAGCGAAAAGCCCCCGCCGCCGGGTTCGTTGCGGCCCGGAAAGCCCGCGATCTGGATGTGGTTGATCCGGTGACGGTGGGCGGTCCAGACCGCACCCGCATCGCCATGCAGTCGCGCCGCGTGCCAGAGGTCGAACTGCAGCCCGATCCGGGGATTGGCAAGGTCGTCGAGAATCCGCGCGGCCTGGTCGTAGTCGTTCAGGAAATAGCCCGGCATGTCGTCGGGGTTCAGCGGCTCCAGCGACAGGGTGAGGTCAGGCGCCTGCGCCAGCGCCCAGGACAGGTTCTCGACATAGGCCTGTTCGGCCTGCGGACCCTTGGCGACGCCCGCCATCACATGCACCCGTCCGGCGTTCAGCCGCGTGGCATAGTCCGCCGCGCGCAGGAAACTGTCGCGGAAGCGCAGCTCCATCCCCGGGACGGCGGCAAAACCACGGTCGCCGCTCAGCCAATCTCCAGGCGGCGTGTTGATCAGCGCCACCGGCAGACCGGCCAGCGCGCGCTCCCAGTCGGCCATCGGCTGATCGTAGGGAAACAGCACCTCGACCCCGTCAAAGCCGCAGCGCGCAGCCCAGTCGGGGCGGTCAAGCATCGGGACTTCGGTGAACAGAAGCGTCAGGTTGGCGGCGAAACGGGGCATTTTGGGATCAGGGCAATTCCGACGACAGGATGATCGGGTAGAACTGCCCCGAGGACCAAAGCCCGAACCACTTATGCCCGTCGCGGTCCTCATGGCAACAAAGATCGATCAGCCGGTAAAAGGATTTCCGGTCGATCAACGCCCAGAGGTTCGCGCGGATCAGGAGATAAGGCGAAGGCTCTCCGCTTTCCGGATCGCGGTCCACGCGCAGAGGGTGGTCGGGACCGAGCACCGCCACATCCTCGGTCTTCGTGGTAAAGGTCAGGACCTGAGCGCGCCCCGTGCCCGCGACCTCGAAATCCTGGGCCAGCAGCGGCGCGTCATCGACCTTGATCCCGACCTTCTCGACCGGGGTCACCAGGAAGTAGTCGTCCCCTTCCCGCTTCAGGATCGAGGAGAAGAGCTTGACCAGCGGCGCCCGCCCGATGGGGGTGCCCAGGTAGAACCAGGTTCCGTCCCGCGCGATGCGCATGTCGATGTCGCCGCAGAAAGGCGGGTTCCACAGATGCACCGGCGGTGCGCCCTTGGCATTTGCGGCCTTGGCGGCGGCGGCAAGGGTATCGGCATTGGGCTTCGACATGGTCGGGCACCTTAGCGGCAAAGGACCGGGGTGCAACGGCACCACGGACGCGGGCCGGTCACGATGCCGACAGCGCAGAGGGCCTAGCGCCGCCGGTCGCGCCGCGCGCTCATCGGCTGGAACGCCACACCGACATGCGCCTCGCAATAGGGCTTGCCGGGAAGGGACGGCAGGCCGCAGAACCAGAAATCCTCGGTCGCGGGGTCGCCGATCGGCCATTTGCAGGTGCGTTCGGTCAGTTCCATCAGCGTCAGTCGCCGCGCGCGCTTTTCCACTTCGCGCACGCTGGCCAGCGCCTCGGGGCTGATCTCGTTCAGGCTGGGCTGCGGGGGCAGCGGCTGGCCTGCCGGGATGATCGCCTTGCGCACGGGCAGGGGCGTGACATTCGAGACGGGCGCTGCGGCCGGGGCAGCCGTCGGAGCTGCAGGACGCGGAGCCTCGTTCCGCGGGGCCGGGTCGGGACGCGGCGCGGGTTCCGGCTTCGCGGCCGCTGCCGCCGGGGCGGGCGCGGCCTCGTCCTCGTCATGGCCGCCGCCGACGCGGTTCGACAGGCCCAAACGGTGCACCTTGCCGATCACCGCATTGCGGGTCACCCCGCCCAGTTCCTTGGCGATCTGGCTGGCCGACTGGCCTTCGTTCCACATGCGCTTGAGCGTTTCGACCCGCTCGTCCGTCCAGGACATCCCGTTCTCCGCCAATCTGAAATTCCGGCCATCTTATCCGCCCCGGGGCAGGGGCCGCAAGGGCGGGTGCGCACAGCAGGGGCAGAGATGCCACGCAGGCCGCCCGGTTCCGCGCCCGGGCCGTGATCCTGCGTGACTATTCGTAGCATCCGGCTAGGCTTGTCCCGCAGGGCGTTCCGTCACCGGGCGCATGACGGGAGGGTCGATTGGCAACCATTGTCCGCACCGAAACGCGCAAGCGCGGCTTCATCGGCAAGCTGTTCCTGGTCCTGTTCTGGGGCTTCAACGCGATCATGGCGCTGGCGCTGTTCCGCGGGCTGACGTCGTCGGCCCGGCGGCTGGCCGAAGCCTCGACCGAGGCGCAACAGGCCGGAACCGCGGTCGGGGCGGCGATCGGGACCGGAATGTTCCTGGTCATCTGGGCCGCCGGCGCCGTCATCCTTGGGCTTGTGTTGCTGATCACGCCCGGCGAGACGGTCATCACCGAAACCACCCGGGATTAACCGGCGGCCGGGTCCTCCTCCCATTCGATCATCACCACCTCCGTCGTCTCGACCCCGCCCGTTCCGATGTAAAGCGCGCGGGCGGCGGCATTGTCGGGCTCGGTCAGGACCCAGGAGGTCGTGCAACCCTGCTTTCGCCCCTCTGCGCGGACGGCAAGAACCAGCGCCCGCGCGATGCCTTGCCGCCGCGCCTCTTCGTTGACCCCGACCTCCTGCACGAAAAGCTGCGGGGCCTTGTCGGGGTGGAACAGCACCGTGCCGCTGGCAAAGCCGACGATCCGGCCGTCAAGGTCCGCGATCATCAGGATATCGCGCGGGAAGGCCCGGGCGTCCAGAAACCGCGCCGTCCCGTCTTGCGTTGCCGGGCCGTCGAACACATCGGCCCCCAGGATCGCCGCCTCGTCCGCAGGCCCGGCCCGTCTGATCCGCCACGCTGTCATTTCACTGTCACCCCCCGATATCACGCTAGCGCGAACCCGGCCCGGGACCAAGACTTGCCGGACTTGCAGGCCGCGCCCTCTGACCTATCCTTCGGTCCAGAACAGGAGGCCCGCTCGATGTCCCTGCGCATCCATCCGAACCCGGACCTTGTGGTCGGCCCCGAACGCCACCCGCGCTGGAACGCGGCCCCGGAGCGGCGGCGGGGCTTCCACAACCTGCACCGGATCGCGCGCTACACGCTGGGCTTTCGCGCGGCGCATGTCCTGGACCTGCGGCTTGCCGCCGACCTGTCGATCCCCACGCGGGACGACGTGCGGCGACTGACGGGGCTGCCCTGGTTCTCGGCCATGGCGGTGACCGAGGGCAACCGGCTTTTGTTCGAGGCCTATGCCCCGGATTTCGCGCCCGACCAGCCGCATTCCATCATGTCGATCTCGAAGATGGCGGCCAACCTGATCCTTGGGCGGCTGTGGGAGGACGGGCGGCTGGCGCTGGACCGTCCCATTGGCGATATCCTGCCCTGGATCGGCGCGGGCTATGCCGGGGCGACCGTGCAACAGGCGCTGGACATGAACGTCCACAATGCCTTCAACGAGGATTACTCGGACCCCGAGACGACGGTCTTCCAGCACGAGGTCGCGATGGGGATGCGCCTGCCCGACGGGCCAGAGCCGCTGACGCGCGATCTTCTGGCCGGGATCGGCCTTGCCCCTGGGGCCCTGGACACGGTCAACCGCACCGGGACAAGCCTTTACAAAAGCGCCAACACCGATGTCCTGATGCTGGTGGCCGAGGCGCTGGGCAACCGCCCCCTACGGGACTGGCTTTCCGATCTGGCCGATGCGGCGGGGCTGGAGGGCACGCTTCACATGGGCACCGACCGGTCGGGGATGCCGATCTTCTCGGGCGGCATCTGCCTCACGGCGCGCGACCTCTGCCGCTACGGCGCTATGTGCGCGCGGAAAGGGCAAGGAGTGGACGGCAGGCCCTACGGCTCGGCGGCTTTTCTCGACCTGACCTTGCAAGGGGGCGTTCCGATGCCGGCCCCGCGCGGGCACTTGCGCTATTCCAATCAGACCAACACCAATGGCACCTGGATCGGCCATGGCGGCTATGGCGGGCAGTATCTGGTGGCCAACCCCGAAACGGGCCGCGTCGCCTGCTTCCTGTCGGTGCTGCAGGACGCGCATGGCTATGACGCGGACTACTACCCGCCGGTCATCGCCATGCTGTCCGACATCTGCGCCGCGCACTAGCCCTGCAGCCGCAAGGCCCGCGCTTCGGCATGGCGCACGATCGGGAAGGCCGCCCGCCTGCGCTGCAGTTCAGCCTCGGGCACGATCCCGGCCAGCGCCGTGCGGTCTTTCGCCGACAAACCGGCCAACCCTGCCTCGCCCGGATGAAAGCTTTCCGACAAGGCGCCCTCGGCCAGAAGGATCTCATGCCGGTCGCAGAGAAGCACCACGTAGTCCACCCCGTCCGCAGGCAGCACCTGCCGCGCGGCCTGGTCATCGACCAGCGCACTTGCAGACACCAGAACCCGATCCTCGCCGAAATAGACCGCCGCGCGCCAGTCGTCGATCAGAAGCCGCTTGCGGGGCGACACCAGAAGCGCCCGGTCATTGCCCATCGTCCCCGGCGCGAAGGCCACCGGACGCAGGCCGGGATGGGCCAGCATTTCCAGCGCCGAGACCCGCCGCCGCCCGACCCAGCGCAAAGGGCGCGAGCCGTTGGCCAGCGTCGTGACGACGTCTCCTGCCGCCAGCGTTGCAGCCGCGCGCGGGCCGTCCGGCGTGTCGATCAGCGTGTCCCCGGCATAGGCGGCCAGCGCTTCGGGCTCTTCCGGTCCATCACCGTGATAGGCTGTACCTGCGACCCAGGGGTCTGCTGTGGCAACGCCCACCGCCTTGCCGCCCAGCCGGATCAGCACCAGGCCCGCCCGTCCCGGCACAGGATCGACCTGCGCCCGCGTGCCCTGGTGCCACCGCAACCCGGCCATCTCGACCGTGGCAGCCAGGACCAGTCCTTCAGGCCCCTCGGCAAGCGACAGAGGACAGGCGGTGGCATCCGGCGCGAGTTGCGGCACCGCCTCGGCCAGGCGCGCCGCCCAGCCCTTTGCCGACCCTTGCGGCAACAGCACCTGGTCCAGCGCGTAGACGCCGACAGTGATGCGGTGCACGGTCATGCCTGTCCTGAACCCATCGCCCCGATCCGGCCCGCCGCAGCAGGACCCAGCGCCTTTCCATCCCCATTCTGCCTTGCCAGCGTTTACAGGTCATTTCCAGCGAAAACGGCAGCGGGGCCGCCGCGCAGGAATCCGCTTTACCGGATGATGCAATCCCGCTATGGCCTTCGTCATGACCGCTGGAACCCACATCCTTCCTGCCCTGCGCCGACGCCGCCGCGTCTGACGCCTGTCCCGCTGTCACCGGCGCGCTTGCGCCTGCCCTTTCCCAAAGTTGACTCCCGGCCAGCCCTAAGGCACCCATTGGCCTTCACCTGCAAGGACATGCTCATGATCCCGTCCGTTCTGCCGACCTACAACCGCGCGCCCCTTGCCTTTGTCAAAGGCGAAGGCAGCTGGCTGACAGCCGACGACGGCCGCCGATTTCTCGACCTCGGGTCCGGCATCGCGGTGAACGCGCTGGGCCATGCCCATCCGGCGCTGGTGGCGACCCTGACGGACCAGGCGCAAAAGCTGTGGCACGTGTCGAACGTCTACACGATTCCGGAACAGGAACGGCTGGCGAAGCTATTGACCGACCAAACCTTCGCCGACACGGTCTTCTTCACCAACTCGGGCACCGAGACGGCAGAGCTTGCGATCAAGATGGCGCGCAAGCACCATTACGACGCGGGCCACCCGGAACGCACCGACATCGTCGCCTTCGAGGGCGCGTTCCACGGCCGCTCTACCGGTGCCATCGCGGCGGCGGGGTCGGAAAAGATGGTCAAGGGGTTCGGCCCGCTGATGCCCGGCTTTGTTCACCTGAAATGGCCCAAGACGGACGAAGACCACGCCGCCATCCGCGCCGCGATCACCGACCGGACCTGCGCCGTCATGATCGAGCCGATCCAGGGTGAAGGCGGCATCCGCCCGGTGCCCGACCAATGCCTCAAGGGCCTCCGCGACCTCTGCGATGCGACCGGTACGCTTCTCATCTTCGACGAGGTGCAATGCGGCATGGGCCGGACGGGCCGCCTTTTCGCGCACGAATGGGCGGGGGTCACCCCGGACATCATGATGGTCGCAAAGGGCATCGGCGGCGGCTTCCCGCTGGGCGCGGTGCTGGCCACCGAACGGGCCGCCTCCGGCATGACGGCCGGAACCCACGGCTCCACCTATGGCGGCAACCCCTTGGGCTGCGCGGTGGGCGCGAAGGTCACCGAGATCATCTCCGACCCCGCCTTCCTGGCCGAAGTCGCCCGCAAGGGCGCCTTGATGCGCCAGGGGCTTGAATCCCTCGTCGCCCGCCATCCGACGGTGTTCGAGGCGGTGCGGGGAGAGGGTCTGATGCTGGGCCTCAAGTGCAAGCCCGCCCCGACCGAAGTCGTGAAGGCAGGCTACGAAGCCGGGGTCCTGACGGTAGCCGCCGCCGACAATGTCCTGCGCCTTCTGCCTGCGCTGAACATCCCCGACGCTGACATCGCCGAAGCGCTCACCCGCCTCGACCGGGCCGCAGCCATCCTTGAAAAAGCCGCCTGATTTCATCTTTGCCCAAATATCCCACGGGGGTCCGGGGGTGTGAAACCCC
>OFDC01000268.1_pt1 | contig 45977 bp, 34 predicted proteins | sample 1520941 | NCBI WGS metagenome assembly OFDC01 (sample SAMEA94258168, study PRJEB24077) | hot springs metagenome | biome: Aquatic biome; feature: Water | place: India | collected 2012-12-06 | depth 5 m | reverse complement strand
AATTGCCTTATATCCACCACCTGAAGTCGGTGGTTTTACGGCAAGGTCAGATAAAAATTTCACTGCAACAAGGTCAAGATTGTGCGTCAAACCAGCATCACCATCGATTTAGCAGCGCTTACCCATAACCTACAACGCGTCAAAGATTATGCCCCGACCGCCAAGGTATTAGCCATGGTGAAAGCCAATGCCTACGGGCATGGCGCAGTCAACTGTTTACCTGCCGTCGCACAAGCCGATGCCTTAGGTGTCGCTTGTTTGCAAGAAGCGATAGAATTACAACAGGCGGGCTGGCAAAAATTAATGGTAGTGATTGAAGGCGCGTTTTCATTAGCGGAATGGCAATATTGTACAGCGCATCAAATCGAGTGCGTGGTGCATCACCAACGCCAATTAGACTGGGCGTTGCAGCAGTCTGCAAAGAAAGGCGCAACCGTGTGGCTAAAACTAAACACTGGCATGAACCGCCTTGGCTTTACATCGGGTGAAATCAAGAAAATCGCCCAGCAATTAACTGAGTCAGGTTACGAAATTGTTTTGACCACCCATTTTGCCAACGCTGATGCCATCGATCATCCCAATAACCAACAACAATTTGAATTATTTGATTCCACCCTACAAATGCTACGTGAGCAAGTAAACCCAGCGATTAAAGGCTCATTGTGTAATTCAGCAGGGATTGTGAACTGGTCAGACCGCCATTATGATTGGGTGCGCCCAGGCATTATCTTGTATGGGGCAACGCCTGTAAATCATGCCACTGCCAAACAGCTAAATCTGCAACCCGTCATGCACTTTAATGCCAGTATCATGGCAATTCATACGCTAAAAGCGGGCGATAGCGTGGGTTATGGTAGTCGCTGGACCGCCCAAACCGCCGCGCGCATCGGCATTGTCAGTGTGGGTTATGCCGATGGTTATCCAAGAGTGATTAGCGATGATGCGTATGTCGTCGCCGCAGGTCAAAAGGCGCCTATCATCGGTCGGGTGGCGATGGATATGTTGATGGTTGATTTGACCCATACCACTGGGGTAAACCTTGACTGCCCTGTCCAGCTTTGGGGTAACGCACCGAGCATTGATGAAGTGGGTAGCTGGAATGATACCATTAGCTATGAGCTGCTAAGCGTGGTCACTCGACGCCCAACATGGATTTATCAGTCGTAACTGTTAACTATGTGACGGATGTTAAAGTGACACAAATACGTCAATTTGCTAGACAGTTTGGATAAATCCGCTATACTGATAATTTACTGTAATGTTTATTGACAAAATTGGGATGTAGGACAGGCAATGAGTACCCGCCATTTTTTGACGTTATTGGATTTTAGCAAAGAAGAATTAATGCAAGTGATTAAACGTGGCAGTGAACTGCGTTTGATGCAGCATGAAGGGGTTATTTATCAGCCTTTTGTCGGTCGTACCTTGGGGATGATCTTTGAAAAATCGAGTACCCGTACCCGTATTTCGTTTGAAACAGGGATGGGACAGTTTGGCGGCCATGCCATATTTCTATCGCCCCGCGATACCCAGCTTGGTCGTGGCGAACCGATTGAAGATTCGGCACGTGTTATCTCACGCATGGTCGATATCGTCATGATTCGCACCTTTGAACACAGTATTGTTGAAAAATTCGCCCAGTATTCGCAAGTGCCTGTTATCAATGCGCTCACCGATGAACAGCATCCTTGTCAGCTACTAGCCGATATCCAAACCTTTATGGAACACCGTGGCAGCATCGAAGGCAAAACGGTGACTTGGATTGGGGATGGCAATAATATGTGCGCTTCTTTTATCCATGCCGCCCATCAATTTGGCTTTCAATTGCGGGTTTCCGCCCCTTATGGGTTTGAACCCAATGCCGACCTCATCAAACAGTATTCGCACTGTGTCGAGCTGGTCGAAGATGTTAATGAGGCGGTCAAAGGCTCGCATTTGGTTGCCACCGATGTATGGGCAAGTATGGGGCAAGAGAGCGAGCAGAATACTCGTGCACGGCGATTTGCCCAGTACATGGTGACCCGCTCATTACTGGATAAAGCCGATCCAGAGGTCTTGTTTATGCATTGTCTGCCTGCCCACCGCGGCGAAGAAATCTCCTATGATTTGCTAGAGGATCCGCGTGCTGTGGTATGGGATGAAGCCGAAAATCGTCTGCATGCCCAAAAAGCGCTGATGGAATTTTTGTTAACCGATAAAATCAAACTCGCCTAATCTATGTGGTCTGGGCGTTATCTTTGCGCCCTGCGCTGCCATTATCATTATCATGATCTTAACCGCTCTAATTGTTAACCGATAAAGCAAACGGAACATAGCCATGTACTTTGTGCTCTCGCCTGCCAAAAATTTGAATGAAAAAAATGATTTACCTTTTGATTTTAGCCACCATTATACCCAGCCTGCTTTGATGGCGCACGCTTGCGAATTGATGGGTGAATTAAAAACATTAGCGCCAACCGATTTGTCGGCGTTGATGAGTATCTCAGCTAAACTTGGGCAATTAAATGCCGTGCGCAACCAAAATTGGCGATGGGATACTAGCCAGCCATTTAGCACCGATCATGCTGACATACCTGCTAAAGCGGCGCTGTATTTATTTGATGGCGATGTCTATACAGGCTTAGCAGCGCAGCAAATGACTAAGCAGCAAGTCCATTATGTCAATGAGCGATTAGGAATATTGTCTGGGTTGTACGGCTTGTTAAAACCGCTTGATTTGATGCTACCCTATCGCCTGGAAATGGGCACAAAACTAAAAAATCCCAAAGGCGAGAATTTGTATCAATTTTGGGGCGATACGATTGCCGATTTAATCAATCAACGCATGGCAGAAAATAAACACAAAGTTTTGGTAAACTTGGCTTCCAATGAATATTTTAAAGCAGTCAATCCCAAAAAAATCAGCGCGGATATTATCACGCCCCGTTTTGAAGACGGCAAAGATGGCGTATATAAGGTGGTAAGCTTTTATGCCAAAAAAGCGCGGGGCTTAATGGTGCGTTTTGCGGCTGAAAATCAGCTGACAACCGCGCAACAGTTAAAAGACTTTAACTTGGAAGGCTATCAGTTCATTGAAAATGCCTCAAGCACAACTGAGTATGTTTTTAGGCGGGATAATGATTAACTGCGCCGCCATTTAACGCAAAGTATCCGCCCATAAATCGCCACTCATACTATCTTTTAACACATTTTTATTGAATAAACCGATGGTTTTGGCTTGTGGTAGTAAAGCGTTCGATAATTGCATTTTGATGGCTGTGGTATTCTCGTTTTATTAAAAAACCCTGTTAAATCGAATTTTAACAGGGTCAATACACCTAACAGAAATCAGCTAAATAACTCTTAATTTCGGTTTAGCTTCATTATTAATATGCTCCTCTACAGCTAACTTAGCAACTTTTTGAGCAAAATTCTCTAAATATTTGTCAAATCCACCAGCACGGCTTGTTGCGTGAAGAATAGCAGCAGTACCTGATAACTTTCTACCATCTTTAAAAACTTTTAAGCTACATTTATTAGTTTTCATAAACTACCTCCATAAATTACATCATGCCGCCCATACCACCCATGCCGCCCATACCACCCATGGCAGCAGCGCCAGCGTCGTCTTTTGGCAAGTCAGTAATCATTGCTTCTGTGGTAAGCATCAAGCCTGCCACAGATGCCGCGTTTTCAAGCGCTGAGCGAGTGACTTTAGCTGGGTCTAAGATACCCATTTCAAGCATATCGCCGTATTCACCAGTCGCTGCATTGTAACCGTAGTTACCTTCACCGCCTTTGACTTGGTTTATCACCACAGATGCTTCATCACCTGCGTTGGTCACGATTTGACGAAGTGGTGCTTCCATCGCACGGCGTAGAATGTTGATACCCGCGGCTTGGTCGTCATTGTCACCTTTGACGTTATCAAGCGCAGAGATAGCACGAACCAATGCCACACCACCACCTGCTACAACGCCTTCTTCGACGGCAGCACGAGTTGCATGCAAGGCATCATCCACACGGTCTTTTTTCTCTTTCATTTCAGTTTCAGTCGCCGCACCGACTTTAATAACTGCCACACCGCCTGCAAGTTTAGCAATACGCTCTTGTAGCTTTTCTTTGTCGTAATCAGAGGTTGATTCTTCCAATTGGCGACGGATAGAGGCAATACGATCTTCGATTTCAGTTTTTTGACCGGCACCATCGACAATCACGGTGTTATCTTTACCAACGGTCACTTTTTTGGCAGTACCTAATACCGATAAATCCGCAGTTTCTAAGCTCATGCCCAGTTCTTCTGATACAACTGTACCGCCCGTTAAGATAGCGATATCTTGAAGCATCGCTTTACGGCGGTCACCAAAACCAGGGGCTTTGACGGCACAGACTTTTAGACCGCCACGCATATTATTCACAACCAAAGTTGCCAAGGCTTCGTTTTCGACATCTTCAGCAATAATCAGTAAGGGTTTACTAGATTTCATCACGTTTTCAAGTAGTGGAATCAACTCACGGATGTTGCTGATTTTTTTGTCGACTAACAAAATTAATGGGTTTTCTAGTTCAGCGGTCAACGTATCTGCTTTATTGGCGAAATATGGGCTGATGTAGCCACGGTCAAACTGCATACCTTCAACGACTTCAAGGGTATCTTCAAAGCCTGAACCTTCTTCAACCGTAATCACGCCTTCTTTACCCACTTTTTCCATCGCCTGAGCGATTAATTCACCGATAGTTTGGTCAGAGTTAGCTGAGATAGAGCCGACTTGCGCGATGGCTTTGCTGTCATTGGCTGGGGTTGAAAGCGCATGGATTTGTGCAACAACGGCACGTACACCTTTATCGATACCACGTTTTAAGTCCATTGGGTTCATGCCAGCGGTAACTGATTTCATGCCTTCTTGCAAAATCGCTTGGGCTAAAACAGTCGCTGTGGTAGTACCGTCACCTGCAACATCATTGGTTTTGCTTGCAACTTCACGCACTAATTGTGCGCCCATGTTCTCAAATTTGTCATCAAGTTCGATTTCTTTGGCCACTGATACGCCATCTTTAGTGATGGTTGGCGCGCCAAAAGATTTGTCAATAACCACGTTACGACCTTTAGGACCCAATGTCACTTTGACCGCATTTGCGAGTACATTGACACCATCAATCATTTTTGCACGGGCATCAATACCAAATTTTACATCTTTAGCCATGTTAAATTCTCCAAATTATAAGTTTTTATTTGTATAAGGTATAAGGTAGTCAAATTGCTACCACGGTTGCTATCAATTACTTTACCAAGCACTTAACCAGTTAGAGTAACACTGGGTAAATTAACGCTAGGTAAATTAAGACTAAGTAAATTAGCTTTTAGGTAAAAAACGATTGTTTAAAACAGTGACTGATTAACCTTCAATCACACCCAATACATCGCTTTCTTTCATAATCAATAATTCTTCACCATCTACTTTAACCGTTGAGCCGGCGTATTGACCAAAAAGTACTTTGTCGCCGACTTTGACATCGAGCGCACGTACATCACCGTTTTCACGGATTTGACCATTACCTACTGCAATCACTTCACCTTGAGACGGTTTTTCTTGGGCGCCGCCTGCTAGTAATAAACCGCCAGCTGTTTTTTGTTCTTCTTCGCTGCGACGCACCACGATACGATCATGTAAAGGACGAATTGCCATAATCTACTCCATAAATTAACTGTTAAATTATTGTTTGAAAGCCGTAGTTAGCTTTAAAAGCTGTGATCAGCTCAGAGGTTAGCTCAAAAGACCACCGCTATTTTGCCAACCACAAAAAGATGATAACTATTGTTTGCATAAATAATCATATGCTTATCACATGTTATCAATTCACTGTCTATACTGTGGGGATGTATGCCAATTTGTTCAAGCATAAATTTGAGAAATTTTGCAATTTGTTGTCAATTTTTTAACCCCTTCACCCAAATACCGCATAAAGACTGCCGTTTATTGCACAATCACAATCTTTTGTTAACTGGCTTGTATTTATTGGCCGTCAATACTACTGTATGCATAGCAAATAGATTTAACCTTATCTTATGAACATTATCTGATGGATGAAACATGAAAAATTCTTTAGTAAAAAAACTGCTAGTAAGTACTTCACTCGTGTCAGCGATGGCTATCACCGCTATGGCGAATGCAGCAGTTGCCCCTTTTAATGCAACCTATAATTTTAATATTGAAGGCAAATACAATGGTACCGCAAGCCGTGTATTGACCCAAACTGGCAATCAGTATTTTTATAACGTTAATGCAAGTGTCGGTAAATTAGCCAGTGTCAAGCAAACCGCCAATTTTGTGAATGCCAATGGCGCTATCTTACCGGTGAGCGCGTTAACCCAATACAAAATTTTGGGGACGGGTCGTACTACCACCTTGAACTTTAATAATGCAAAAAAACAGCTGGTCACCAATTATAAAGGTCAAAACAAAGTCATTGCTTTGCCACAGCCTGCCTATGATGATTTGAGTTTAGAAATTCAAATTCGGGAAGATTTAAAAGCAGGCAAATTCCGTGGTAACTATTACATGGCAGATCGCAATACCGTTGAAGCGGTGCCCTTTAAAAAATCTGCCGTGACTCGCATTACCGTGCCAGCGGGTACTTTTGACGTGGTGCGTATCGATCGCGTGCATGATGATAAAGACCGTCAAACCAGTTTTTGGTTAGCGCCAAAACTTGATTATCTGCCTGTTAAAGTCGTTCAAAACAATGATGGTAAAAAAATGGAAATGAATTTGGTTAAAGTAAATTAATACTTTGGCATGTTTTGACTCAAACACCGATTATATTAATCGGTGTTTTTTTATGTTTATGTCACTGTAAATACGCTATTAGTGACCTATCAGGTCAGAAATTGACGCTATTTTTGTAAGCCATAAGTTGTCAAGGCGTAAGTTTTTAACTATTCTTTGTAGGTCCATTGGAAGGCCTCACTATCCTGTCTAAGTTTTTCATACCTTTTAGCAACCTTTAGCAAGCTCTCCAATTCGCACTTTATCAATATCCATGTAAAAGGGAGTATTTCATGTCATTAAGATTGCAATCCTTAACACTCGCTATTGCCAGCATTTCATTTGCTAGCGCTGCCCAAGCCGCAGGACTTGACCGCTCAACTCAGCCAAGTTGGGGGTTTACGCAAGATGGCACTTTTGCCTACATCGAACGAATCACCATTGACCCATCGATTAGTGGTAAAGACAACGCTGCCACCACCCCTTCGCCAACTACGTATGAAGAAGGTCGCGATATTAACAACATGGCGCTAAACTATAATTTTATCAATTATGGGGCAAAAGCAGACGTCAACGATAAGGTCAGTGTGGGTGTGTTTTTTGACCAGCCGTGGGGCGCGGATGTTGAGTTCACAGGCAATAATAACTTTGTCAATGGTACAGTCAGCGCGCAGCAGGTTGCTGGTGCAGGACAAGCGGCGCAAGCAGCCGCCACAGCTGCAAAAACCGCTGCTGCTGCTTACCAAGCAGATACAACCAACCAAACACTCGCTTATAACGCGGCTACCGCGCTTAAAACCGCACAGCAAGCAGGGGCAGTTTACAATTTAGCAAGCAATATCGCTCAGCACCCCAACGAAGGTACCAACGTCTCTGTTGATAGTAAAAACTTCACGGGTTTGCTGGGTGTCAAATTTGGCGAAAAAAATAATTGGCAAGTATATGGCGGGCCGGTATTACAAAAATTAGAAGGTGAGGTGCATTTACGCGGTAAAGCCTACAATTCTACCCAAGGTTATGATGGTATCTTTGCCCAATCAAATGGTTATGGTTGGATGGCAGGTTTAGCCTATAGCAAACCTGAGATTGCGCTTAAAGCGGCATTAACTTATCGCTCTGAAATTGATCATGACACCGTAGCTTATGAATACATGCCTGCAACTGGCGATTCAGGTACTAATGACATGACCATCACTACCCCAAAATCCGTGAATGTTGACTTTCAAACAGGTCTAAACCCAACCACGCTATTGACCGCAAAACTGCGCTGGGTACCTTGGAGTGATTTTTCAATCAAACCACCTCTGTATAATGCAACGACCAAAAAAGCCGTGGGTGCGGATTTTAAACCCCTATATCCCAATGGTTTAAACTTGATTGATTACTCAGATGATGGCTGGGCAGCAGAAGTGGGCTTGGGTAAAAAATTAAATAACCAATGGGCGGTATCAGGCTCAGTGGGTTGGGATAGCGGCGCGGGTGGTCCCATCACCACCTTAGGACCTGTCGAAGGTCATTGGAATGTAGGTTTAGGCGCCAAGTACAATGTTACACCCGAAGTCGCCGTGTCGGCAGGCGTGAAATACTTGATGTTTGGCGATGCCAAATCAAAAATCCCCAATGGCGATTTAGTGGGTGATTTCCAAAACAACGATGCTTGGATTTACGGGCTGCGTTTAACTTATCAGAAGAAGTAAATCTCATAAAAAAAGCCTATCACATCGATAGGCTTTTTTCTATGTCGATCCATTAATCGCGATGTTTACCATCCATTTCTAATCCCAACATGTCAAGCAAGGCTGCCATACTTGCAGATACCGTGATATTGGGGTTAGTAACCAAGCCCAAATAGCGTTGTAACTCAACAGGTGTATCCATATTAATCGGCTGTAAATCTTGATTGACTAAGGTTTGCGGTAACACTGACCACCCTAGCCCAACCGATACCAACATACGAATCGATTCTAGTGGATTGGTGCTCATCGTGGCATACGGTTTTAAGTTATATTTGGCAAATTCAGCCAAAGTGATTTGACTGGTAAAGGTATTGGCGGCGGGTAGAATCGCTGGATAATTCGCCAATTGTTCAAGCGTCACGTTCATTTTATGCGCCAGTGGCGATAAAATGCCGGTCACAAAATGCAGCGGATCTGACCATAGCATATGATAATTTAGACGTTTATCATACACAGGGGGTAGCGTTAAAAAAGCCAATGACAAGTCGCCATCAAGGACGGCTTTATGCGCTTGCTCAGAATCGACAAAATGCACTTCAAGCTGTACCGCAGGATAGCTTTGGATAAATTGTTTGAGAACCGCTGGCAGATGATGTAAGCCAATATGATGACTGGTACCGATAATCAGTTTACCTGACACCGTTTGCTGGCGGTTTTTAAGATTAATTTTTAGATTATCGTAATCATCTAGCCAGCGTTTGGCATGGGGTATCAAGTCATGTGCCGCTTGGGTTGGGATAATACCACGACCCACGGTATCAAAAAGGGTGACATCAAATTCGTCTTCTAAGTTTTTGATACGCTTACTTACTGCAGGCTGTGTAATAAATAATTTATCAGCCGCCTGCGAGATACTACCTGTTTGCATAACCGCTAAAAAAGTATTTAAATTTGTGGTATTCATCTTTCCCCCAAAACTAAAACCCTACCATTTGATATAAATAAAAGTTTCATTCTTTAAAAAATACATTAAATAAGATTATAAGACAACGTTTACCCAAATACAATTTATTTAATCGCCCAATACATTCCTAAAATTTTTATAAAATATAAAAATCATCAATTAAAATTATCATTTTTCTTTGTTATAATGGCGTTATTGTTTACCCGATTACTACGCCCTTTTATAAAAAAACCATAGGATATGTGTCATGGCAGCGCAAACGCTTTATGATAAACTTTGGCAAGATCACTTAGTCAATCAACGAGACGACGGTTCTAGTCTTATCTATATCGACCGTCATTTATTACACGAAGTCACGAGCCCGCAAGCATTTGAAGGCTTGTCATTGGCCAATCGTGACCCTTGGCGTTTGTCAGCAAACGTCGCCACCCCTGACCATAATGTCCCGACGGTGGCAAGCGAACGTAAAGAAGGGGTGGCAGGTATTAAAGATGACGTCTCTCGCTTGCAAGTAGCCACACTCGATGAAAACTGCGCCAAATTTAACATCACTGAATTTACCATCAATGACGTGCGCCAAGGCATTGTGCATGTGGTAGGTCCAGAACAAGGTTTAGTGTTACCTGGGATGACCGTGGTGTGTGGCGACTCACATACCGCAACCCATGGTGCGTTAGGCTGTCTTGCCCACGGCATCGGTACCAGTGAAGTTGAGCATGTATTGGCAACACAGTGTCTTGTGCAAACCAAGATGAAAAATATGCTTATCAAAGTCGATGGCAAATTGGGTGAAGGTGTCACCCCAAAAGACGTGGTACTAGCGATTATTGCAAAAATCGGCACCGCGGGTGGCACAGGTTACGCCATTGAATTTGCAGGCGATGTGTTCCGTGACATGAGCATGGAAGGACGTATGACCGTGTGTAACATGGCGATTGAAGCCGGCGCGCGCGTTGGTATGGTGGCAGTTGATGACACCACCATTGAATACGTCAAAGGTCGTCCCTACGCGCCTACGGGTGAAATGTGGGATAAAGCCGTGGCTTACTGGCAAACCCTACACTCAGATGCCGATGCCGTGTTTGATACCGTCATTGAGATGGCAGGCGCGGACATCGCACCCCAAGTATCTTGGGGCACCTCCCCTGAGATGGTGGTGGATATCAGCGCAAACGTCCCTACCCTAGATATGGCAAAAGATGATGTCCAAAAAGAAGCTTGGACACGCGCCTATGAGTATATGGGTTTGACTCCAGGTCAACCGGTCACTGACATCAAAGTCGATCGGGTGTTTATCGGCTCTTGTACCAACTCGCGTATTGAAGATATCCGCGCGGCAGCGGCGGTTATCAAAGGTCGTAGAGTCGCAGATAGCGTCAAAGAAGCGATTGTGGTAGCCGGTTCTGGGTTGGTTAAACAACAGGCAGAAAGCGAAGGACTAGATAAAATCTTTACCGCAGCGGGTTTTGAATGGCGAGAGCCAGGCTGCTCGATGTGCCTCGCCATGAACGCGGATAAATTGCAGCCAAAAGAACATTGCGCCAGTACCTCCAATCGTAACTTTGAAGGCCGTCAAGGCAATGGCGGACGCACCCATTTGGTCAGCCCTGCCATGGCAGCTGCCGCGGCATTAGCCGGTCATTTTGTTGACGTGAGAAATTATTAAGGTAGAACTATGAAAAAATATACCCTTGAGCAAGGCATTGTCTGCCCACTAGACCGCTCAAACGTGGACACTGACCAAATCATTCCAAAACAATTTTTGAAATCTATCAAACGTACAGGATTTGGTGCCAATTTATTTGATGAATGGCGTTATTTGGACGAGGGCTATCCTGGTCAAGACAACAGCAAACGCCCCATTAACCCTGACTTTATTTTGAATCAGCCCCGCTATCAAGGTGCTAACATTTTGCTTGCACGTAAAAACTTTGGTTGTGGTTCAAGCCGTGAGCATGCCCCTTGGGCGCTCGAAGAATACGGTTTTCGCACGGTAATTGCGCCAAGTTTTGCCGATATTTTCTACAATAACTGCTTTAAAAATGGCATGTTGCCAGTGATTTTAAGCGAAGATGCGGTCAGTGAATTGTTTGCCGAATGTTTTGCCCAAGATGGCTATCAATTAACCGTGGATTTAGAAAAACAGCAAGTGATTTCACCCTCTGGCAAAAGCTATGCGTTTGACGTCGATGAATTTCGTAAGCACTGTCTGCTCAACGGTTTAGACGATATTGGTCTGACATTACAGCAAGCTGATAGCATCAAAGCGTATGAAGAAAACGCCAAACAATCTCGCCCTTGGGTATTTGGCACAGGGGCGGCTTAAAGTGCTGCTTGGTTAGGTAAATTTACACTGTCAGTAGCGCTTTATCATTGATAGTTTATCCATCATGTATCCCAGCCTGCGTATAAGCCGCGTCTAAAAAGGCATTTTTTGACAAAGGCATTTTTTGACAGAGGTTGGCATATTGGTTATGTTAGTCACATTTTAGCCTGCCTATGACTGTGTTTAAATCATGGCATCACCCGCCATGATTATCATCATCTAACTGTGGCAGGCACCCTGTTACTGCAATTTTTTAATTGCTTTTTTTGATTTGAGGGAATAACGACCATGATGTTTACGAAGCGCTTTTTTCGCCCTGACTGTTTGCCTGTTGTAGCCATTGCGATTTGTTCAGCGGTGGCGCTATCTGGCTGTCAATCAATGACAAAGCAGCCGAGCGCACGCGCCAAACACCCACTGGTAACAGCGCCGCAACCGATTGCTGCAGGCAAAAGCACCCTAAAATGCACAGGCGTTTATGCCTGTGAAATCAATCGTATTGGCACATTGGCAGTTATCAATCAATCGACTCACACCCCGAGCGCTACCCTTGGCAACCATAGCCAAGTTGCCAGCCCAGTGACTGTCACCCCTTTGATTAGTAAGCCGCAGAGCAAGTCTAGTATGCCAAATTACTTGGTAAGTTTTCCCAGTGGTCAGCACATGGTTGCTACCCGTTTTTATTTGGATGAGGACTTGACGACGGCTGAAAGTTTTAGTTTTATCCATCGTTTTGAAAGCGGTAAACGCTATGCGCTCAAAGCTTACCGCCAAATTCAAAAGACCGATTATAGTTTGCTAGCGCAATCTGCCCCAACGCCACTGTGTATTGACTTGTATGAAAATGCCAAACTTACCAATCGATGGTGTAAAAAACCCAATCAGCAAGGCGCTTTATCGAATGAATTTGTAAAAGTGGCTTTATAGATGCCCCTAAAAGCTTTACTTACAAAAGCTTTATCCAACAAAGCGCCATTCAATAACGCCTGATGCGATTATTTTTTAGAAACTAGCAAAATTTTAAAAGCTGAATTGTCAGCAAAGTTGTAGATTAACGTGAAGGAAGTAACATGACAAAACAAATCGCCGTATTAGAAGGTGATGGTATTGGTCCTGAAATCATTGGACAAGCTGTCAAAGTATTGGACAAATTAATCGAGCAAGGCTTAGACGCTCGCTATGAGTATGGGCTGTTAGGTGGCGCCGCGTATGATGCGCATGGCTCACCCTATCCAGAAGCTACCCAAAATTTGTGCCGCAAGGCTGATGCGGTATTGCTCGGTGCTGTCGGCGGCCCACAGTATGACAACCTTGAACGCTCAGTGCGCCCAGAGCGTGGATTACTGGCGATTCGTAAAGACTTAAATCTATTTGCCAATCTTCGCCCAGCCATTCTTTACCCAGAGCTTGCCAATGCCTCAACTTTAAAACCTGAAGTGGTATCTGGGTTAGATATTTTGATTGTCCGTGAGCTCACCGGTGACATTTATTTTGGTGAACCCCGCGGTATTCGCACACTTGAAAACGGCGAGAAAGAAGGCTACAACACCATGAAATACAGCGAATCAGAAATTCGCCGTATTGCCAAAGTCGCTTTTGAAGCAGCGCAAAAACGCGGTAAAAAACTCTGTTCAGTTGATAAAGCCAACGTACTTGAGACCACAGAGTTTTGGAAGCAGATTTTCACTGAAGTCGCTGCCCAATACCCAGATGTTGAATTGACTCACATGTATGTCGACAATGCAGCGATGCAGCTGGTCAAAGCCCCAAAACAGTTTGATGTGATTGCCACCGGCAATATTTTTGGCGATATTTTATCCGATCAAGCCTCGATGCTCACTGGTTCTATTGGTATGCTACCATCCGCGAGCTTAAATGATACTGGCAAAGGGCTATATGAACCATCGCATGGTTCTGCCCCTGATATTGCCGGTCAAAATAAAGCCAACCCACTGGCAACCATTTTGTCATTGGCGATGCTGTTACGTTATAGCCTCAATGATGAAGCCCGTGCCACACAGGTTGAGCAAGCAGTGCAAAAAGTATTACAGCAAGGGTTACGTACAGGCGATATCTTTGAACAAGGCACCACGCTGGTTTCTTGCTCAGACATGGGTGATGCGGTCATCGCTAACTTATAATTTTTGATTAGCCTAATTTTTACCCTGCATTAAAGGTAGTGTTAGCTGGTCTAACCTGCCTTTTTTTACGGCATTTTTGCCAACATTTTTTTGAAAAATTTGTAAAATCCTCTTATCTTCGAACCAGTTTTGCTATAGTATGCGCTTATCGCATTCCTAAAACTTCAATGACCTTACATCCTTGTCGCCAAACTTGTTTTTGCAAATCCTGCTTGGTCTGCCTGCGTTGTTTTTTACGTGCGATTTCGACAGCGTCTTTTTCATGCAGTCCGCCTTTTTGCAACAGCGGATTTAATGCCAAGATTTAATGCCAAGTAGTTACGGGGTTTAACAGCCAAATTGGATTGCGCGATTGACGGATTTTTCTCCAGTTGCTCGCCCAATTTACTACCTTGGTGGCGTTGGCTGACATAATGGTGATGGCTATTAATCGCTTTATAAGTCAACATTTTTTAATAGGCAAATTTTTTATAAAAAAACCAGTGACAGGGGTCACTGGTTGTTTACAAGGCTTATAGGTAAAAATTAAGCTGGAATACGCAGTACTTGACCTGGATAGATTTTATTTGGGTCAGATAGTAATGGTTTGTTGGCTTCAAAGATTTTGTTGTATTGGTTGGGATCGCCATATACTTCTTTTGAAATTTTTGACAGCGTATCGCCTGATTTCACTGTGTACATACGAGACTCTGGCTCTTGCGTTGCAACCGTGATATTGTCTTCTACTTGTGCAACATACTGTACATTACCTGCCGCTAAAATGGCTTTTTCTCGCTCTGCTTGATTGGCGGCAGCACCATTAATGGTTACTTTGTCAGTGTTACCATCATAGTTGACTGATAGATTGTCAATTTTAGCATTTTGTTGGATGCGCTGAATCAATAAGTTAGCAATCTCTTGTGCAGATGGCTCAGTAGCGGCGGCAGGCGCTGCGGTTGGTGCAACGTTTGATGCAGGTGTAGAGGCTGGCGCAGCGTCTTTGTTACGATGAAAGATTTTATCGCCGATGTCTTTTGCAAAACTAAATAGGCCCATTTGTTTTTCCTTATATTGTAATATTTTAATGCACGATTTTTAATGTCTGGTTTGTTGAAACTCTTAAATGATCGTTTCAACACCTCAAATGACTAGAACGACCGCCCATCACTACAACGATAATCGTGTTAATTATGGCGTTATTCTAGTTGCCCTCTAGATTAGCAAAAACTTAAATTGATGAGCATAAGTATTTAGTAAAGGAATGTTACTGATTGCAAGTATCCTTTCATTTATTACGTCATTTATTACGTCATTTATTACGCCAATTTTCTATGCCATTTATACCATTCATTCCATTAGGGGATAATCGAGAAAAACACAAAAGTGGCTAACATGACCAAATGGATGATGCCATGTAAAAAAGTGGTACGCCCGGTACTTAAGGTATTGATAGTTATCATCAGCGTAATGACCAGCATTAGCCCTTCTTTGGCAGACAACCCAAACATAACGGGCGTGGCTGTGAAGATTGAATAAAGCGCGATAACAGGAATTGTCAGCGAAATAGACGCCAAAGCCGAGCCGAGCCCCAAATTTAAACTGTTTTGCAGCTGGTCGTTGTAGGCAGCTTTTAACGCAGCAATAGATTCAGGCAACAGTACCAAGGCAGCAATGATAATCCCTAACACGATTTTTGGCATACCCATCGCCAGCAGCGCCGCTTCCATCGCAGGCGACAACATCTTAGCAAGACCCACCACTGTCACCAAACTGAAAAACAAAAATCCCACACTCATCGCTGTGGTTAGCGCATTATCACTGTGATGCTGATCATCTACACCGTCGGCAATAAAATAATCTCGGTGACGAATGGTTTGGGTAAAGATAAATGCGGCATACAAAATCAAACAGCAAATCGCTACAAACATTAGCTGAGCGCCAATCATAAAACCGCCTGCGGCAGAGGTGGTAAAATTGGGTAAAATAAATACGATTAATGCAATCGCCAATAACACGCTAATTGCCGCTTTACTGCCATGCAAGCTATAGCGCTGTACATAATTTTTGATACCGCCAATTAACAGGCTAATACCAATAATCCCGTTACAAATCAGCATCACTGCTGCAAATACCGTATCACGGGCAAGCACGGCGGCATCGGTGGGTGTGCTACTACTCATGAGTGCCAAAATAAGTGCCACTTCAATCACAGTGACCGCCAATGCCAAAACTAACGTACCAAAAGGCTCACCCACTTTGTGAGCAATCACCTCAGCATGATGCACGGCAGCAAAAACTGACCCCATCAAAAAAATCGCCGTCACGGTATTCATGATGATACCCGAAGGATGCCAAATCAAATGCACCGCAAGCACTAAAGCGGCAATACTTGGTGACAATAACGTCCAAATGGGTAAATTGATATTAAATTTTTGGTTCAGCCAAAATGTTTTTGCCATATCCCCTCCGCTCTATCTATATTTTCTAATTTATCACATAAATAGACAATATGGGCAAAAATATCAAAATTAAATTAAAAATGAAATTATTTCTCATTATTTTGTAATTTATGCCAGTAAATTATTGGTACAAGACATACAAAACCAATCAACATACTCACCCAAAAATGCCATTGATAGCCCAAAAAATGCGCCATATAGCCGCTGGCAAAATGTGCTGAGCCGCCCAACACCGTCAGCAAACAAACCTGCACGGTAAAATCACTCCCCGCATTGGCAGGGCGCGAATAATGCATAATGGTGGTGAGCATCGCAATCAGCGCCAACGATGCACAAAAATGCTCCAGCGCATTGACAACATAGAGCCACAAAAAATCCGTCAGTAACTGATGATAAAACCCATAAGCGACCAAGCCGTACAGTCCTGTGGTCAGCGCTTGGGCAAGATTAAAATATAGCAGTGACCTAAAGCGAGTGAGTCGTTTCATCAAAATTGTGGCGACCCCTGCCCCAGCGACTGAGGCAGCCGAGCCCAAGATGGTTGCCCAAAAGCCAATTTGCTGCAAGTTGATACCGACATCGACCATCATCGGTTTGACCATACCGCTTGAAATACCATCAGCAATTTTGAAGGTCAGTAACACGCCTAGCCAAGCTACCATCTCCCGCGATGACCAAAAATACTGATAATGGTGGCTAAGGTAATTTTTTAGTGCCTTAAAACTGCCAGATTTTGCTGTTTGTACTTGTTTTTTTAGGGGCTCAACCGAGGTGTGGGCGTGCTCTTTAAAAAACACGATGGGCACGGTATTTATGGCCACCAAAGCCGCCATGGCAAGAAAGCTGTTGCGCCAGCCCAATTGCTCAAGCAGCATCAGTAAAACACCGCCACCGATAATCAGCCCCAGCCGATAGCCGATGACTTGTACGGCATTGCCTTGGCTTTGGCGATGATGGTGATTGGTCGTTTGATTCACCGAATCAGGCGCAGGCATATCATGGGTCAGCGGTTCTTTGGGCGCCATAGCCGCTTTAAGCAAACGGGTTGCTAGCCCATCCGTCGCCACATCGTGTGTCGCCCCAATAAGACTTAAGGTAAATAACATCCCGTACAATGTTATCACCGAACGGGTTTGTGCCAAATTATGTGGTTCAAAAAACGCCACCGCAATCAGGATGACTATCGACAACCCTTGCATCGGCAAAATCCAGCTTTTGGCGCGTCCGATTTTCTGTGAATAATAGCCGTCCACCACAGTAGCCCAAAGGAATTTAAGCCCCCAAGGTACCAAAATCAGCCCTGACCAACCAATGGCAACCAGTGAGACGTTGTATTCACGTAAAATCGCTGGCAAAGCTTGGGTAATAAATCCTGCGGGCAAGCCTTGTGCCAAGTATAAGGTGAGCAGTAAGCCTAAGGTTTTATAGTGGGTCAGATGAGAATTGGATGGGGGCGCTGGCGACTTTGATAACGGCATAGGACTACCACAGGTAGATTATTTTTATAGTCGGGAGAGGGGCGTAAAACCTAAGCCCTAACCTAACAATATAAGCTGCAATATAAGCTGCAATGACAACAATAACGGATGAAAAATTAGTTAAATACCACCGTTTTATTGCCTGTGACAATCACCCGGTTTTGTAGATGCCAGCGCACGGCACGGGTCAGCACGCTACGCTCGACATCTTGCCCAATCGCTCGCAATTCTGCCACATGGTGGCGATGGCTGACACGATGTACGTCTTGCTCAATAATCGGTCCTTGGTCAAGGTCAGCTGTGACATAATGCGCGGTGGCACCAATCAGTTTGACGCCTTTTTCATACGCTTGGCGGTATGGGTCTGCCCCGACAAAGGCTGGCAAGAATGAGTGGTGAATATTGATAATTTTCATGTACCAGGCGGCGGTAAATTCAGCGGACAAAATCTGCATATAGCGCGCCAGTACCAACAAATCACAGTCTTTGACCAGCGCTTGAATCTCGGCTTCTGCTTGTACTTTGTTGTCTTTGCTCACAGTCACTTGATGAAATGGCACGCCAAAATTTTCTACTGCTTGGCGCAAATCATGATGATTACTGACGACACAGGTAATCTCACAATCTAGTTGCCCTTGTTGCCAGCGCCACAGCAAATCAAGTAGCGCATGGTCGTATTTGGACACCAAAATCGCCACCTTTTTACGTTTACTATTATCAAATAGTTTCCATTCCATTTGATAGATGCGAGCGACGGTATGCTCAAAACTGCCTTTCATATTATCGATGATATTGTCCAAATCATTGATAGCCATTTCAAGGCGCATAAAATATTGACCGCCTTCGGGTTCAGTCGAGTATTGGTCAAGGCTGATAATATTGGCGCCATAACGATAAAAAAACTCGGATACAGCTTGCACAATGCCTGCGCGGTCTTGGCATTTAATCAATAAAGTTGCAGTAGCTAGTTGACTCATGAGGTACTTCTTGTGTTCAGTTTTCAAAAGATGCCATTGTAGCGATTTTTGTGCTGACAAAGAAGCCTAAACCTATCAAAAGCCTTGTTGGATATAAAAATTTTCTTAAGATTGGCGAACCCCACTGCCTTTTAACCTAACTTTTAACCTGCCTTTTAACTTAAATTACCCAAATCAACGTCGGTCAAGCGCCAGCGCCCTTTTTTCTTTGAGCGTCCACCTGCGCTTTGACCAGCGACTACCGCGGTGCCACCGAGCAATTTATTCAGCGTCTGACTATGATAGGCATGACAAATCGCACACGCCAAGCCATCTGCCGCATCTGCTTGCGGCTGTATCTCAAGGCTCAACAAGCGCATGACCATAAGCTGAATCTGCTCTTTGTCTGCCGCGCCATAGCCACATACCGCTTGTTTGATTTGCCGTGCGGTATATTCAGCTACTTGCAAATCTTTGGCAACCATGGCGGCAATCGCTGCACCCCGCGCCTGCCCAAGCTTGAGCGCGGTATCGGGGTTTGATGCCATAAACACTTGCTCGATGGCAGCAGTCATGGGTTCATTGGTGTATTTTTGATAATGCTCAACGATACGGCTAACCCCATCAAATATCCGCTTGAGCCGCTCGGGCATGGTTTCCCCTTGGCTATAAGCATGAATCGTGCCTGCATCCAAACGTTCAAGTTTATCCCCACTCAACCGAATGATGCCATAGCCTGTCAGACGTGAGCCTGGGTCAATACCAATAAAGATGCTCATAAAAGATGCTCATAAAAGATGCTTGTAAAACATGCTCGTAAAAAAAGATACCCACAAAAAAATTTTGCTAAAAATGCCGTCGAAACTGAAAACATCGAAGCTGAAAATGCCGTCAAATTATAGCATTTATCAAAAATTTAACGAAAAAATTGCTGAATTTTAAAAAACTATTTGATAGTTTTATTCTTTACCCCCATCATTATTGCATTGGTTAATGATGCATCGTTTGTTATTTATAGTTTATTCACAATTTAGGAATCGTATTTTCATGGGAAACATAGTTGGGATTGCCATTGTCTGGTTGATTATTGAGATGCTGATTTGGTATCTAATCGCACAATTTGTCAGTGGCTGGTGGGTATTTTTGTGGTTTGTCGTGGCGGGCTTTGTGGGTGCAGCCCTGATTAAAAAAGGCATAGCCACCTTAAAACCGATGGCTGGACAAGCCCAAGCCGCCATGCTTAACCCTGCCATGCGTCCTAATGAAAACTCCGTGGTGAAAGCGATTGCTTTTGCGGTGGCAGGTATCTTGTTGGTACTGCCCGGTATTTTGAGTGATATTGCGGCACTTATTGTGCTATTACCTGCGGTACAAAATAAGTTCAAAGCCTTTGCCAAAGACTATGCCACTAAAAACCCAGAAAAATTGATGCAAATGATGGCAAGCAAAATGGGTGGTATCGATCCCTCAAAAATGGGTGGCTTAGGGGGTCTTGGTGGCATGGGTGGACAAAACCCGTTTGGCAGTCAAAATCCATTTGGCGGTATGGGCGGACAAAATCCGTTCGGGGGCTTTGGTAGCAAAAATAACAACGGCGGTAAATTTGGCACGACCATTGACGGACAAGCCAAAACGGTCAACTCGAACGCCAAACGCATCACCCGCTCTGCCAATGATGACTAGACAATGGATAAAAAATTGACTGTTAAAAATTGATAAATTTAAGGCATCCCTAGGATGCCTTTTTTTATGCCCTATTTTTGCGAAAAACTGGGTTTACTTTTTGCAAAAATTCATGCAATGTGATTTACTTAACACAAAATTTGTTATATAAATTCTATAATGATACAATCTGTTTCGTTTTGTAATTTTTAGTTTTGAGCGTAATTTTTATTTTTGGTAAATGTTTTTATTTTTGGTAAATGATATTAACAACATTGGTTAGCGACAAGGAGTGAATGTATGACCAGCAAAGTATATGACAGTGCAGCTGCGGCACTTGAGGGCGTCATCAAAGATGGACAAACGGTTGCGGTTGGTGGTTTTGGTCTGTGTGGTATCCCCGAAGCTTTGATTGAAGCCTTGCGAGATAGCGGCGTTAAAGATTTGACCTGTATCAGCAATAACGCGGGTGTCGATGGTTTTGGTTTGGGGTTATTGCTAGAGACTCGCCAAGTCAAAAAAATGATTGCGTCGTATGTCGGCGAAAATAAAGAATTTGAACGGCAGTTTTTATCGGGTGAATTGGAAGTGGAATTGACTCCACAAGGGACACTGGCAGAAAAATTGCGTGCAGGCGGCGCGGGCATCCCTGCGTTCTTTACCGCAACTGGCGTAGGCACCCAAATTGCTGAAGGTAAAGAAGAGCGTGAATTTGACGGTCGTCAATATATCCTTGAGCGCTCATTAGTCGCTGACGTGGCACTGGTCAAAGCCCAAAAAGCGGATAAAGCAGGCAACTTGATGTTCAACAAAACGGCGCGTAACTTTAACCCAGATGTCGCCACTGCAGGTAAAGTTACCATTGTCGAAGTTGAGCAATTGGTGGAAACTGGCGAGCTAGATCCTGACCAAATTCATTTGCCGGGTATTTATGTGCATCGCATCGTGGTCAATGCCAACCCAGAAAAACGCATCGAAAAAGTGACGACCAAAGAACAGACAAACTAGGATATAAGGAGATTACCATGGCATGGACTCGTGAACAAATGGCACAAAGAGCCGCAAAAGAACTACAGGACGGCTTTTATGTCAATCTAGGTATCGGTTTACCGACCTTAGTGGCGAACTATATTCCAGAAGGCGTCAATGTTTGGCTACAATCAGAAAATGGGCTGCTTGGGATTGATGAATTCCCAACACCCGATAAAGTTGACCCAGATTTGATTAATGCAGGCAAACAAACCGTCACCACAGCGACTGGTGCAAGCTTTTTCTCAAGCTCACAATCATTTGCCATGATTCGTGGCGGCAAAGTCAACCTTGCCATCTTGGGGGCGATGGAAGTTTCAGACAATGGCGATCTTGCCAACTGGATGATTCCTGGCAAGATGGTCAAAGGCATGGGCGGCGCCATGGACTTGGTCGCAGGCGTTCAACGCGTCATTGTATTGATGGAACATACCAACAAACATGGTGAGCCAAAAATATTGGCTGAATGTACGCTACCCCTGACAGGCAAAAAAGTGGTGAATCGTATCATCTCTGATTTAGCCATCATGGATGTGACCGATAACGGTTTAAAACTGGTTGAGCTGGCAGACGGTGTCACGTTTGAAGAGTTACAATCAAAAACGCCCGTAACCATTGCACAATAATTGCACAATAATTGCACTATAACACCTGCAAGATAACGACTGTAAAATAGCGCTGTCACAAGTCAGCGTTTAATTACCATTAAAAGGAAAGTAGAAAAAGACAATAAAAAGGACAGTGACGCTGTCCTTTTTTATGGTTTTTTTATGATTTTGGCTTTTTTACTTTCGCTGATTTGTCCTCTATAATGACATCACTAACAACATTTATCCAACACCATGATTGCATCTCGCTTCTCTCATCCCAAATTTGTCACCGATGAAGACAATCCGCTGATTGATCGTAAATATCCCAATGAGATGGCAGCCGATGACGGCGTGGCATTGCCGCAAATTTATCGGTTTGACTTTACCGAAGTGCCAGATTTTAGCCAAACAGTGATGCAAATCACTCCGGTGATTGATGCACCCAATATCATGGATAAGCGCAATGAACATAAAGCGCTATCAGAAAATGTCACCCCTGCTACTGATAAATCTGAGCGCGTGGCTCAACCAACGGCGTCATCGGCGGCGCCCACTTCGCTCAACAATCCCCTTACTTCTCAATCGCTAACTAGCAAAATCCCATCACAAACACGCTCAAATCGCCAAGTTATTGCGCAAGCAAGAGCCCAAGCCAAACAAATTGAACAACAAAAACAACAACAAGAACAGCAACGCCAAGCACAAGAAATCGCCCGCTACAGGGCAGAAGTTGAAGCCGCGCTACTCAACCCCACACTGCATGAAGGACTGCTCAATCAGCGAAAATCCATTGCCGAATCGCAGGCAGTGGTCAACAAACATGCGATTTTTGCCGAGCTTGCACAAGATTTGCAGACCATTCAATGGCTTGATTCAGACATGACTGAGCAAAGCCGAGCCATGTATGAAAAAGCGGTTGCGCTGATTCAAACAGCGCAATCAAGTGGCAATTTATTAGAAAGCAATTTATTAGAAAATAATGTACTCGAAGAAAATGTAGTCGAAAACACCATATCAGCAGATGATTTGGCAACAGCCGTACAAGTGATTGATGAATTTGCCGAGAATGGTCTTGCGGATGCATTGCTGCGCCAAGCGCTGTGGCTATTTGAAGGCAATCACTTACTCAAGATTTCTCAAAATTCCCAACAAGCTTTACTACTGTTGCAACAAGCAGCCTCGCAGCATGATAATCGTGCGCAGAAATTACTCAGTAAACTCTACTATGCAGGACATGGGGTCGAGCAAGATAGCGACATGGGCAAATACTGGCTAGAGCTGGCTGCGGCACATGGTCACCCTGACGCCATGCGCATTTCACAAGGTATTGCCACCCTGTCATTACTCAAGCAAACCCAGCGCGAAGATACTCGCTATGGCAAAAAAATGGCGCTTGCGACTGCGGCGCTGATTATATTCATGATACTGATATTTGTGGCAGTTAAAGTTTAAAGATTTGGATGAATTGTGATTTGGATATTAAACAAGGTTAAACATCCAAACCACTACCAAAAAATTTAGTCATCAGTTGGGTCGTTAGAACGCACTCGTACGCCCTCGTCATCGCTATCCTGACGCTCATCACGCTCCTCATCATTAGCCTCATCGCTCGCCAAGATTGGCGTCAGCAGCGGATAATTGTTTAAGATATAACAAAACAATTCAGCCGTTTTTTGGGTATCATATAAGGCAGAATGCGCTTCATTGCCATCAAATTCTATTCCAGCGAGTTTGCACGCTCTCGCCAGTACCGTTTGCCCAAACGCAAGCGCGGATAAAGTGACGGTATCTAACACGGAGAACTGGTGAAATTGGCTTTGATTTTTGCTATGGGTACGCTCAATTAAAGCATTTAAAAAGCTCAGGTCAAAATGCGCATTGTGCCCTACCAAAATACATTTGGTACATTGGGTAGATTGACGCACCGTTTTTAAATATTTAAAAATACGGCGAACGGCGGTTTTTTCATCTTCAGCAATGGCTTTTCGCATCGGACTGTGGGGATTGATGCCGGTGAATTGCAGGGCGCGCGCTTCAAGATTTGCCCCTTCAAACGGCTCAATATGGGCATTGACCGCCTCACCTGGGTAGAAACGCCCAGTATCATCCATCAAAATTGGAATACAGGCAATCTCAAGCAAGGCATCGGTCTTTGGATTGAACCCTGCTGTCTCTACGTCCACCACCACGGGCAAGTAATTGCGAAAACGGTTGGCAATAGTCATGGGGTCAGTTGTGGCGCTCATACGTTACCTTGCGGAAAAAAACAGAAAAATAAAGGGTAAAAAATCATACGGCTAAATCAAATGGCATCACTTTCCAGTCCAGCGTTTGTCCAGCCATCAGCGGGGTCAAATCTTTTCCGTCAAGATAAGGATAATGCTCGGGGACTTGCCATGCTTCACGTACCAAGGTCACTTTATCACTATTGGTAGGTAAGCCATAAAATTTTGCCCCGTGGATACTGGTAAAGCCTTCTAACTTGTCAAGTTTGCCCACGCTGTCAAAGGCTTGGGCATACAAGGGCAGCGCAATCGATGCGCTATAACAGCCTGCACAACCGCAAGCATTTTCTTTGGTATGCGTCGCGTGGGGCGCAGAGTCAGTACCAATAAAGAATTTGGGATTACCACTGGTTGCCACATCAAGTAATACTTTTTGGTGACTTTGGCGTTTTAGAATCGGCAAGCAATAAAAATGTGGTTTAATGCCGCCCACTAGCAGGTGATTACGATTAAACAGTAAATGCTGCGGGGTAATCGTCGCTGCGACATTTTTGCCCTGTGACAACACAAAGTCAGCGGCATCACTGGTGGTGATATGCTCAAAGACGATTTTTAATTTTGGAAATTTATCAATGAGATTGACCATCACTTCATCAATAAAGCGTTTCTCACGGTCAAAAATATCAATATGATGGTGCGTCACTTCACCATGCACAAGCAGCGGCAAACCTAACACTTCCATCTTGGCAAATACATCGGTGCAATGATTGATATGGCTCACCCCATCCGCAGAATTGGTGGTCGCACCTGCAGGATATAACTTGACTGCTTTTACTACACCAGAATCAACGGCGGCTTCGATGTCTTCTGCCGTCAGTGACTCCGTTAAGTAAAGCGTCATTAATGGCTCAAATTGCTGGGAGATACTGTCATTGGGCACTTGCGCTAAAATACGCTCACGATAAGCGATAGCATCAGCGGCGGTTTTGACGGGTGGCACCAAATTTGGCATACAAATGGCGCGGCGAAAATTGGCAGCCGCATGGGGCACCGTCGTGGCAAGCGCCTGCCCGTCGCGTAAATGAATATGCCAGTCATCAGGGGCAGTAATAGTAAAAGTATTGATAGGTGCAGTCGCTGCGCTCATGATTTCCTCGAACAGTTTTGAGAATGCCTTAAAAAAACAACGTCAAAAACCGATAATTGAAGCGTTGAAAAACTTGTGCATCATAGCAGTTTTAGCCAAAAAACGACATGAAAATATTCGCAAGCCAAGTACACCAACAAATAATACGTCAGTTTATGTCGTTTTGCTGATTGTGTTAATGGGTTTTGGATTTACTACTGGGTTTGTTATTTGCTTTATTGTTTACCTTATTACCCACCTTGTTATTTGCTTTGTTATCCGCTTTTTTATCCGCTTTGTCATCTGCCTTATTATCCGTCGTGTTATTTGCCTTTTTGTCAGTCTTTTTAGCGGATTTTTTGCCAGTGGCGGTTGTTGATGATAAGGTTTTCTGCGCTTTTTGTGGCGATTTTTCTTTTACCGCTTTGTCCTTAGTCGTAGATTTTTTGCTAGTGCTAGCAGCTTTTTCAGAGGGTTGCTTGTCGCCTTTGGTCGCTAAGTTAGCTTTTTTGTTATCTGTTTTAGCATTATTTCTAGATTTAGGGCTAGAGTCAGTGCCAGAATCAGGGCTGGTGGTTTTTTTGCGGTCTTTGTTAGGCTGCTTTTTGTCGGATTTTTTCGTATCTCGCGCTTTTTTAGCTTGCGCTGAATGCTTATTATCTTGTGATTTGTGATTATCTCGTGGTTTATTATTCTCTTGTAATTCAGAGGCAGCTGCTTTTTTGCTAGGCTTAGTCATTGTTATCGGATTAGTCATAGCCGCTACAGAGGCGACTTTTACTATCGCCACATCGTGATAAACCGGATGTGCCACTGACATTTTTGCCGATGGTTGGGGGGCGGCAGGCTTATCTTTGACGCTCACCAACGCGCCTGCCCCGCTAAAAACGGCGACAGATAATACGGTGGCGGTCGCAATCCAATTTTTTTGTAACTTATCTATCCAATGAGCGGGTTTGCGAACTTGCGGTTTGGCAAAAATATTGCTGGCTGCAGTGGCTGTTTGTGTGTTTGCCGTCACCGCTTTATTTATTTGGCGGTTACCGATTGAAATCACCTGTTGATTGAAGTGAGCCTGCGGGATGGTCATTGGCGCGATGTTAAAAAAATTGGACGCTTTATAAATAGTCATTTGCTGGACAATATGCTGTTGATAGATAGGCAAGTCCGCAATATTTTGAATTTGTGACCATTTTAATTGCTGTTGTTGTATTGCTTGAAAACTGACAGCGTGCCTAAAACCCACTGCATTCATCAGCCCCGTATCTTGTGGTGACATAAAAAAAATCGGCTGCATTGCAAGCCACTCAGTAATCTGCGCTGAGTCTATGGTGTTTTGTAGCGAACTTATCGTATCTGCCAAATTTATCACCGCCAATGCAGTGATAGTCTGCCAAATAGTTAACAGGTTATCTAAGGGCAGATGGGTTTTTTCCAGTAGCACGCCGGCAATCATGGTTTTTTGGGTTTCATCATCAAACCACTGCTCAAAAATCGATGGGCTATTTTTAGACAGTTGTTTTAGGGTTGCAAAATTAATGCCGTTTTCAGGGAAATTTTTTGTAACTAAAGTCGTGAAAAATTCGGGGGTAAAACTATTTTTATCTGTTACCTGCGCCAAAGTTTGATGGACTAATGACGGATTTTGCTGAATTTTTGCCGATAACTGATAAAGCACGACTTTTAATAGCTCAGGCATGACTTTTTTTAGATAACAAATTGATACGTGTGACTCATCTGCGACTAGCGGTAGCAATGGCGACAGAGCGTTTGCCCAAAAATGATATAACGATATATGGTCAATGATATTACAAGGTGTTGAAGGATTCTTTGACAGCATATTTTGTCACTTAATTTACATTTTTTGGCATTGGGGCGGTTAGTGAATTTTTAGCAATATTGTAGATACGTGACAACTTTTTTACACACGATCCAAAAAAACAGCCTTAGATTTAGAAATCTTGTTGATACCTTACCATGTCAATTCGATTAAATTCATCAAATTATGATTAGAATTTGTTGTAACTTTTGTGCAAACTTAGTAAAGTAGACAGCATCAAAAATTATATTTTAGCATCAATCACGTAACATTTTCTGCTCATCGAAAAATTGGTAATTTTTTCTGATTCTTTTTATCGCTATCGATTTATTTAGCAGCCTTACTTACTTTAGGATAACTTTATGGCTATCTCTACTAACCTAATCAAATCCTTTCAACTCTCTGCATTGACGACCGCACTTGCCCTCGCTGGTTGTAGCGGTGGTGGCGGTAATGATACATTGCCGCCGCCTGTGAAAACAGGTACGATCATTGTCACTGACCCAATCACCAACCCAGATTCGACCACTACGACCAATCTTGCCAGTGTCAAAAAAGTTCAATTAGTCAGTAGCAGTTCTGACTTTTATATGAATGCTGGCGATAGTGTAGAGTTAACTGTCTACGCCTTAAACATTAATAATATCGGTGTTGCTAACGTACCAGTAAGCGTGCAGATTACAGACCCAAGCGTAACAGGCGTGTATAGTGGAATTAGTCCAAAGTTAGTCACTGATGACACGGGTAAAGCGGTTATCAAACTTGATATTAAGACTTTGAGCAATGATCAAAAAAACTATTTAAAACAAAATGGTTTGGTTGTGACTACTACAGTCGGTACAGTGTCAACAAGTAAAACCCTCAAAGGCACAGATGTTAATACCACGACCCCAACGCCTACCGTGACTGTCAGTAATTTACTCTTAATTAGCGACAGCCAAAATATTGCGTTGATAAAAGGTACGAAAATTAATGTTACGGCATTAGCAGTGGATAAAGATAATAATATCATTCCGAACACGACCATCGATTTTAATATCGGAAATTCAGTTCTTAGTGGTATTTTTGCTAATAGTAATTTAAGTGTGTTAACCAATGACAGAGGCGAAGCAAATTTAGAGTTAGAGCTCAAATCCTTGTCAGATGAACAAATAAGTTATCTGTTAAATACTGGATTAACTATCAACTCAACTGCGAGAACAGGTAGTGTTGCATCTAATACTATTAATTTAAAGGGAGTTGAGCAAGGTAGTACGACGACTAAGCTAGATGTGCAAAAGGTCAATCTAACGACACCTAAGCCCAATTTTAATGTACAAGTTGGTGAAAAATTCACAGTTACTGCTTCAGTGTTAAATAGTTCAAACACTGGTCTAGGTGGTGTACCTGTCCAATTTAAACTTGATGATCCAAGTGCGACAGGTGTTTATGCGGTCTCTGATACCTCTAATGTTGTAACAAATGCCAGTGGCGAGGCGACCATTGAACTAGAAGTAAAATCTGAAGCTGCTAAAGCCAAACTATTGTCACAGGGCATTAATATCATAGCCACTGCAAAAAATACGACCGGCACTACCCCAGTACCTGTCACTGGTAGCGTAAAACTATATGGTGTAGACCCAACCGTCGACAGTAATATCGCCAAAGTCGCCCGAGTTGGTTTATCAACGACGGCTGCCAATAATACCTTTGATTTAACAGTCGGCAATACCTTTACCGTGACTGCCAATGTGGTAGATTCGGGACAAGGCGCGTTAGCAAACGTGCCAGTGACATTTACCTTGCCTGGACTAGATCAAACCGGTATTGCCAATCTGTCGGGCTCAACCGTCAAGACAGATAGTGAAGGTAAAGCAACCATCAACTTATCAATTAGTTCACTTAATGCTACGCAGCGTGATTACTTATTAAAAAATGGTTTGCAAATTAATGCTTCTGTACCTAATGGCACACCAGTCAGTCCACTAAAACTCAACACAAAACAAGTCTCTAGCGAAACTGATATTAACTCAATCTCAGTAATAGCGGATAGTGATAATATCTTGATGGCTGCAGGCAGTACTGTCAAAGTCACAGCTATAGCATTAGACAAAAATTTTGGTGGATTGGCGAATCAAACTCTAATGGTTAAAATTCCAGACCCATCAGCTACGGGCGTATACAATATTACAGGCTCAACGATTACTACTGATTCAAAAGGTGAAGCCACACTCACCTTACAAGTAAAATCAACGTTGACCGCAGCCCAAAAACAAGCATTGGCAAACGGTCTTATCGTGAATGTCACATCGGCTAATGGCAAAACTGATCAGATTAAACTTACTGCTAAAGCTGTCAATGACGTAGTCGCTAATAGCGTTACCTTGACCTCAAATGTTAACAATATCCCATTAACCGTCGGCTCGCAATTCACGATAACAGCTACCGTAAACGACGCGCAAAACGGCGTCATTGCCAATGCACCAGTTACCTTTAGCTTGCCTTCATTGGCAAGTTATGGTGTAGCAAGTTTATCTGCTTCTACAGTTTCTACCAACGCGCAAGGTCAAGCTATCATCACCTTGCAGGTACAATCATTGACCGATGCACAGAAACAAGCGTTATTGAGTGGCTTTACCATCAATGCAACTTCAAATGGCAAACAAGCCACGCCATTAATCTTAAAAGGTGTTGATCCAATCACGCGCTTTGATGTTAAAGCGGTTAAAGTCACCAGCCCAGTTAGCAAGTTTAACGTACAAATCGGTGAACGCTTTACTGTGACTGCTTCAGTACTGAATGACAATAACACTGGTATTGGGGGTACGCCGGTTCAATTTACCCTTGATGATCCAGCATTAACAGGCATCTATTCGGTTTCTGACACCTCTAACATTATCACCAATGCTAAAGGTGAAGCCAGTATTGAACTTGAAGTAAAATCAGAAGCGGCAAAACAGTTACTACTAACCAAAGGTGTAACTATCAAAGCCACGGCTAAAAACACTCAAGGTACTACTGCTATAGATGTAACAGGTGCTACTACGGTGTTAGGTGTTGATCCAACCGTTAGTAATAATGTCGCAAAAGTCAGCAAAGCATTACTAGTGTCAAGTGTCAATCCCTTTGAGCTAGCGGTAGGTAACAAAATTAGCGTGACTGCGGTTATTGCAGATGCAAGTAACGGTAAATTAGACGGTGTACCTGTTAGTTTTGTGTTACCTGCACTTGATCAAACAGGTATGGCTAACCTGTCAGGCTCTACCGTAACCACCAATTCCAATGGTGAAGCAGTAATTAACCTAGAGATTAAATCATTAACGGCTACACAACGTAGCTATCTAGCAAGCAATGGTTTAGTGGTTAAAGCAACTGTACCTAATGGCACGACTATCGCCCCATTAAAAATTTCAGCCAAGGACGTTGCTACACCTGCTACGGTGGAAACAGTTTCAGTGACTGCTGATAGCAACAACATTATCATGGCAGCAGGTAGTCACGTGAAAGTAACTGCGGTTGCACTAGACAAAAATTTTGGTGGTCTAAAAGGTCAGGTACTAACAGTAAACATTCCTAACCCATCCTTAACAGGAGTCTATAATCTCAGTGGCTCTACAATCACAACGGATGAGAAAGGTGAAGCAGTTATTGATTTAGAAGTTAAATCACCTCTAACAGACGCTCAAAAACAAGCCTTAACCAGCGGTCTAAACATCACAGTCACCTCGCAAAATGGTAAACAGGGTGATATTAAACTTGCGGCAAAAGCAGTTAATGAGGTCTCTGTCAGTAGCGTAACCTTAACTGGTGACAATATACCTCTTGTTATTGGTAGCCAAGTTAAAGTTAAAGCTACTGTGCTAGATGCACAGCGTGGTGTCATCAAAAATGCTCCAGTAACATTTAATTTGCCAGATTTTGCAACCACTGGCGTTGCAAGCTTATCATCATCCACTGTGTTGACTGATGATAAAGGTGAGGCGATTATTGTCCTAGAAGTTAAGTCACTCACCGATGCGCAGAAACAAGCCTTACTTAACGGTTTTACCGTTAATGCCACATCTAACGGTAAAGCTGCACCTGCCTTAACATTAAAAGGCGTGGATACATCAATTCAACGTTTCGATATTAAAGCGGTAAGAGTTACCAGTCCAATCAGTAAGTTCAATGTTAAAACCGGTGAGCGCTTTACCGTGACTGCGTCAGTATTGAATGGTAATAACACAGGTATTGGTGGGGCACCTGTTCAGTTTAAACTCGAAGACCCAAGCGTTACGGGTGTGTATGCCGTTTCTGATACCTCAAACATCATCACTAATGCTAGCGGCGAAGCGACCATTGAGTTAGAAGTTAAATCTGAAGCGGCGAAAGCACGCCTATTAAGCCAAGGCATAAGTATCACTGCGATCGCTAAAAATACTATGGGTATCACACCGATAGATGTCTCAGGATCGATTAAAGTATTTGGGGTTGATCCAACGGTTAGTGCGAATACTACGAAAGTGGCTCAAGCGACCTTATCTAGCACTACTCCAAGCAATACCTTTGATTTAACGGTCGGCAATAGCTTCTCAGTGACTGCAAACATTGCCGATGCTACACAGGGTGCTTTAAGTGATGTTCCTGTCACCTTTAGCTTACCTGGACTTGAGCAAACAGGTATCGCCAATCTATCGGGGTCAACGGTTACTACCGATGCACAAGGCAAAGCAACCATTAATTTGGAAATCGCTTCGTTAACGTCTGACCAGCGTAACTATTTATTGGCGAATGGCTTAGTAGTCAATGCGACAGTACCCAATGGCACTAAGATCAACCCACTTAAATTGACTGCTAAGCAAGTCACGAGTGTTGATACACTAGTTAAATCTGTATCTATGACCGCTGACAGTGACAGTATCTTAATGGCAGCAGGTAGTAAGGTGAAAGTCACCGCCGTTGCACTTGATAAAAACTTTGGTGGTATTGCCAATACCAATCTAACCTTTAGTCTTCCTGACCCAGCGACCACTGGTCTTTACAATATAACTGGCTCAACGGTTAAAACCGATGCTAAAGGCGAAGCTGTGATTGAGCTTGAAATCAAGTCTACTTTAACATCGGCTCAAAAAGCGGCCCTACTTAGTGGCATTAAGATTCAAGCAGTTTCAGCTAACGGTGCTATCGGTCAAGCAACTGTAATAGGTAAACAAGTCAACGAGGCATTAGTCAGTAAGTTAACATTAGCTTCTAATGTTTCTGCTATTGCCTTAACTACAGGTACGCAGTTTACTATCACAGCAACAGCCTTAGATGGACAAAATGGCGCACTTGCGAATGTGCCTGTGACTTTTAATTTACCAAGTGTCACTCAATATGGTGTGGTGAGTTTATCACCTTCAACTATCACTACAAATGCCCAGGGTCAAGCGACTATCACACTGCAAGCACAGTCCCTCACCGATGCGCAGAAGCAAGCCTTGCTTAACGGTTTTACAGTTAATGCCACATCTAACGGTAAAGCTGCGCCTGCCTTAACATTAAAAGGCGTCGATACCAGTGTCAAACGCCTTGATGTCAAATCAGTCAAATTAACCTCCCCTGTTAATCCATTTAATATCAAAATTGGCGAACGCTTTACCGTGACTGCGTCAGTCCTCAATGGTAATAATACTGGCATTGGCGGCGCACCTGTTGAATTCAATCTGCTAACTAACCCATCCGTATCGGGTGTGTATGCAGTTTCTGATACCTCAAATATCACTACCAATGCTAGCGGTGAAGCCACGATTGAGCTAGAAGTCAAATCGACAGCTGCCAAAGACTACCTGATTCAAAACGGTATCAGCATCCAAGCGGTATCTAAGAATACCATGAACACGACGCCAGCTGACGTTACAGGCAATACCACCCTAAAAGGCATCGATCCTTCAGCTGTGCCAGTCGAAGCTAATATTGCGTTGGTAAAACAAGGTGCATTGAGTACTAGTTTATCTAATAATATTTTCGATTTGACCGTGGGTACTACCTTTGATATTACTGCGACAGTAGCAGATGCTAATCAGGGACCATTAAGCAAAGTACCTGTCACTTTCTCATTGCCAGGGTTGGAATCAACGGGTATTGCTAATTTATCAGGGTCAACGGTTACTACCGATACGCAAGGCAAAGCCGTTATCAAGCTACGTATTGACTCTTTATCAAAAACCCAACGTAATTATCTACTTACTAATGGTTTAGTAGTCAACGCGACAGTACCAAATGGCACCCAAATTAATCCGATTAAACTCACTGCTAGAGATGCAGGGATTGATAGCGTGATTACCTCTATTGCTGTCACCGCTGACAGAGATGATATTTTGATGATGGCAGGCTCTAAAGTCCATGTGACTGCTTCTGCATTGAATGGTAACTTTGGCGGCGTCGCTGCAAGTGATTTGACATTTAGCATTCCAGATCCAGCGTTGACTAATGTCTTTAATATCACGGGTACAACCGTGAAAACGGACGAAAAGGGCGAAGCCAGTATCGATTTAGAAGTCAAAAACTTATTAACCGCTAGCCAAAAAGCCTATCTACAAAATGGTCTAAAAGTTAAAGTCACTGCCCCAAGTGGCGCTGTAGGTGAAATCACGCTAAAAGCTAAAGCCGTCAATGAAGTGAGCATTGATAAAGTGGTCTTAGAGAATTTCCCAAATACGCCAGTCGTATTGAGCCAAGGCAATGAGTTCATTGTGATGGCTCACACAGTCGATGCCCAAAACGGTGCTGTTACCAATGCGCCTGTTACATTCAACCTACCAGACCCGACAACCACTGGCATTGTGAGCTTATCACCTTCTACAGTATTGACCAGTGAAGTCGCTGCACCTGTAGAGCCGATGATTGGCGAGCGGGCGGTAATTATTCCTAAGGGTACTGCTTATATCCGCTTACGCGTGATAGACCCAGCCAAAGCGGAAAAACTGATTGCAAGTGGCTATATGGTAAAAGCCGTATCTAACGGTAATGTAACACAAACACTCAATGTACCTCTCACCAAAACTGCCTCACAACCGACGGTGAATGACATTGCTAAAGTCAATTTGGTTACAGATGTTAATACGCTAACTACCAATAATGGTGATACTATCAATGTGACTGCCCAAGTGCGTGATGCCAAAAATTTCAGCCTAGCGAACATGCCAGTTAGCTTTACGCTATTGGATGAGACAACTGCGACGGGTATAACTAATACTACCCCACTTCAGGCAACTACCAATGCCAATGGTGAAGCGGTATTAACCTTAAAAGTCGGCGCGCTCACCCCAGACCAAAAATACTATCTGCAAACCAGTGGGCTATCATTTAAAGCAACTGCCGGTGCTATCACTAGCTCAACTGTCACCTTAAGAACCCAAGAAGCGATTACGGCAAATAGCGTCAATACATTGCTATTAACTAGTGATTCAGCAATTCAATTGGCTGTTGGCTCAAAAGTCAAAGTCACAGCGCTTGCAATAGATAAAAACGGCGCCGTCGTGCCAAATGCGCAAGTCAGCTTTAAAGTACCAACGGATTCTGGTCTAGTCAATAACACAGGTGCGGTTGTGAATACCAACGCCAATGGTGAAGCAACCATTGAAGTTGAAATCAAGGACATTGCCAAGGCAACGACTGCTTTACAAAATGGTTTAGTCGTCACTGCCCAATCTGGTGTGTCTGTAGGTACGACCACTATCGTCAGTGCAAGCAGTCAATCAGCAACCCAAGCTTACAATGTATTTGTCAGTAAATCTAAAGATGAACTGAGAACTGGTAATGATAGCCTGTCAATGACTATCCGAGTAACAGATATTAATGGTGGTATTAAGGCAAATGTGCCAGTTTATCTACAAATTCTTGAAGATGGCATTGCACGTGGTTTATCATTTAACAAAGTTTCAACCTTAAAAACAGATGATAAAGGACTTGTCACTGTTGATTTATCACAAAATGATATTGGTCTAGTTTCTCGACTCAATGGCACTGGAAAAATCAGCGTAATCGTCAACGATGGTGTATATAGAGCTGAAAAAGAGGAAGTCACAATCCCAATTACAGGTACGACAGTTGATAATTTATTCGTATCTAATAAAGAAATCAGCAGTACAACCAGTAGCACTATATCAGCGACTGCTTTGGATGGTAGTGGCAAACCTTTTGCCAATACTAAAGTTGAATTATTATTGAGTGATAAATCATTAGCGACGCCTAAATTTGTTACTACAGATGTACAGGGTAAATTTACTTTTACCGTTTCTCAAGCTGAGCTTGGGCAAGCAACAAAATACCCGTTATCTTTAAAACTATTTGGCAATAACACTCAAGGGGTAGAAATTAGCTCTTCTCCAATTAGTTTGACAGAGTTAAGCTCTGCCAATCAAACCGAAACAAAATTAGAGTTACGCAAAAATACTGGTGAAATTGCTTCAAGTAATGAAATCTTGGTTAACAGCACAGGTCAAATTACGATTTTAAGACCTAAAGACAAAGCAGGTAAGTTACTTGTTGAGGGCTCAAAGGTCTATTTATCAACCAATAAAGGTACATTAAATGGTCAAGGTACTAGAGTTGAAGGTACAGTACAAAATCAGCAAGTAACTTTCTCTATTAACTCGTCTGTTGCCAATACAGCCAATTTAGTTCTTGAATACAATGGCGAGCAAATCTTTACCGATAGCATAAGCTTCTTAACCAAAGACGTTGCGAATCCATTAATTTTACAATTAGAACGTACTACACTGTCAACCAATGGCGAAACCAATGTGATTGCCACTGTTAAAGACTCAAACGGTTTACCAGTTAAAAATGCCATCGTTGAATTTAGTTTAGTTAAAGACCCATCAGGCGGTCGCCTAGAAAAAGGCTATGCCATCACAGACGATAGCGGTAATGCGACGGTTAAATACTTCTCTGGTCGTACCCCTACCGCCAATGATGCCGTCGAAATCCAAGCAAACGTGGATAAAATTCAGATTAATGGTAAAGAAGAAAACACCAATTTAAGCATTAAGTCTGACATCAAGAAGCTAACAGTACAGACCAACGCGACCTTTATTGGCTTTGGCTTTGCCGACAAGATTCGTCAACATCCAGATGGACGACAAATCTACTACGTATATGATGGCTCAATATTTGTGAACAATAATATTGGTCAACCAGCCGCCAATCAGCCGGTATCAGTATCGATTATCCCTGTGCAGTATCTGTTGGGTGAATATTATGTAATTCCAAAAATACCAGCTGTACCTGAAGTAAAAGATGATCCTAACACTGCTCAAGATGAGTCTAGTCCAGCAGTACCTGAAGTTCCAGCACGATGGGGTATTAGACATTTCGATGATAATGGGAATAGTTATAGCTTTGGTGCAGTGTGTAGCAATGAGGACATAAATAGTAATGGTATCATGGATAATGTTACCTTAACCGACCTTGCCACAGGTAAGTCACTAATCGGTGAAGACTTTAATAATAATGGTAAGCTCGATCCTTTAAATCCTGCTACTATTCTTTCTGCCAGTGGCAGTGAAGTTGTTAATGGACAGACCATGACGACCGATAGCACAGGTAAGCTTGACTTTAGTATCCGTTATACCAAAGAATCTGCCGATTGGTGGCTAGGTATGATTAAAGTTACTACCAAAGTCAATGGTACAGAGTTTGTGGAATACCGTACTATTAGCTTACCAACAGCGGTTGAAGACGTATCTCAACCTGATGCCACACCGCCATTACGTCCTAACTGGATTAGCCCATTTGGAAAACGAACTGTATTAAGTGTTCCCACTAATTATCTATATATTGGTATGGGTAAAGGAAACTATGCACTTAGAAACCTCAAGTATGTTAATGTTGGTGTAGGCAATGGAGAATATATTGTAGATACATCTAACCATTATCCAGTAACTATTAACAACAAGCCGTATTGCCAATAGTATGCCCCTTTAACAAAAATCCCCAATTCAAAATTGGGGATTTTTTATTATTTGAGTAAAGCATCAATTTTATTATAAAGGTGCTAGTTAAAAAAATTAAATCTACCTCCTACAACTTTGCCATATCAGTTAATATCCGCCCCCGTGCGGTGCGTACGATATAGCCTTGCTGAATCAGATACGGCTCAATCACATCCTCAAGCGTGCCTCTATCTTCCGCCAAAGCCGCCGCAATCGACTCAACCCCCGCAGGCCCGCCATTAAAACGCTCTTCTAACATCTCAAGATAACGTCTATCCAAATTATCAAGCCCGCGTTTATCAACTGCCAGCATATCAAGTGCGCTATGCGCAATTTCAGCGGTGACGGTGCCATCGCCTTTAACTTGGGCATAATCACGTACGCGGCGTAGCAACCGATTGGCAATACGCGGGGTACCGCGCGACCGTCTAGCGACTTCGACCGCCCCTTCTTTGGTCATAGGCACGTTAAGCAATCCAGCCGATCTTGTGACAATGGTCGTTAAATCCGCCACATTATAAAACTCCAATCGCTGTACAATACCAAATCTATCCCGTAGTGGCGAGGTCAACAAACCTGCTCGCGTGGTCGCAGCCACCAAAGTAAAAGGCGGTAAATCAAGCTTTATAGAGCGTGCAGCCGGTCCTTCGCCAATCATAATATCCAGCTGAAAATCTTCCATCGCAGGATACAAGATTTCTTCAATCATCGGGCTTAAACGGTGAATCTCATCAATAAAGAGCACATCGCCAGGCTCTAGATTGGTCAGCATTGCTGCCAAATCACCCGCGCGTTCAAGCACAGGACCAGACGTCGAGCGCAAATTACCACCCATTTCACGGGCGATAATGTTGGCGAGTGTGGTTTTACCCAGTCCAGGCGGTCCAAATATCAAGGTATGGTCGAGCGCTTCTTTTCTCGATAATGCCGCGTTGATAAACACGCCCATTTGTTCTTTGACCACAGGCTGACCGATATATTCAGCGAGTAAAGCTGGACGGATATTATTGTCATTTTGGTCTTCTGAGCGACCCATCGGACTAATCAGACGTTGCTGCGAATTGGCACTTGAAAAAGGTGGAATCATAAGTATTTGACACTAGTTGCAAGTTTTAACGAGGATAATAGCACTGGCAAATCTTGCCAGTGCTATGGGATGTAGAGAGAAAAAGTAAAAAAATTTAGGGCAATACACGCTGCAATGTCATATCACATCGGGTGCCTTTACTATCCTTGCACCACTGCATTTGCTCACCTTGCTGTTTGACGTAAGCAACCAAAATATCCCCCGTCTGGTCTACGCGATTGCCAGAACAGTCTGTTTCATTGTTATCATATTGGGTCTGAATCGCTAGTGCAGGTAAGCCATTCCCTGTGTCAGCGTACAAATATTTGCCATACGTGAATTCCTGACCGCTTGAACCGATAAATTGCTGATCGCGCCCAAAATTATACCGCTCTTGGCAATTTGGCTGCGCAGCGTCGGTTTTATCAAGTCGCAGCTGCCACTGTCCTGCGATATTTGGCAAAATATGCGTCGACACTTGCGCCACTTGCTGTTGGGTTTTGCTATCATTGGGTAACGTACCCCCCATGGCCAAACTGGTTAAAATGCCTATCAACGAAATATTCATCAAGTCCATCGTTATTTTGTTCCTTTTATCATGCCATCTTTATAAGCTAATAACCCAACTCATCTACCAGTTCTCAATCAGCCAATTTTCACTCAGCGATGTTAGCACTGACCTTTATAGTAACTTTTAACAACTTTTGGTATTTGGGGTTAATATGCAAAGATATTCGAAATATTAAAGGCTAAATTATTCTGCTTTTAATGGGGTCAGCACGCAAAAATTGAACCCAAAACCACAAAAATTATTTAAGCACTTTAGTTAAACACTTTAACTTTATTTAACTACTTAAATTTTCATATTCATCAGTGGCTTTAATCATACTTGCTTTTGGCTTTATTTGCTATAACACAATAATACTCATAATATAGTCTTGCCAAAACATCAGGCGGTCATAAAATCTGTGCAAATTTGCTTGTCAAAAAGTTAAAAAACCAGCATAATAACCGAAGATTTCAGGAGAGAATGTTGTTTTGTTTTTCATCAAATTATGAAATACCAAAACCATCACCGAAGGCGTAAAGACCCTATAATCGCTCAGGTAAAAGGACTGGAATCGTAATTTTTGGCAGTGGCGAATTTCTCAATATTTTCAGCACTGCATCAAAATATAACAAATCTGGAGAGTGTATTGCTTGGCAATACCACCGAAGGGGAAAAGATTGACTTGTCTGTCTATACTATAAGACTATAAAAAGTTGACAAGTCGATTGAAAATCTCAGGTAACAGGACAGATAGGGCTGATAGCTACCGACATCAGGTTGGATTAGTGTTAGTGCTCTATTGATGTGCGATGTTTGGCTTTAGCGTTTTATCCCACGCTATTAAAACATCAAATAAACCATCAAACTGTTATTTGATTTTTACCCACTCTAGGATTTGCCATGTCAGCCACAGACAAGCCTTTAAACCGCACCCCTTTTTATCAATCCCATATCGATAGCAACGGCAAAATCGTTGACTTCTCTGGTTGGCAATTGCCTATCCATTATGGTTCACAGATTCAAGAGCATGACGCCGTGCGTACCGATGCGGGCATGTTTGACGTGTCCCATATGGTGGTGACTGACATCGCCGGCAAAGATGCCAAAGCTTGGCTGCAAAAACTGCTCGCCAATGATGTCGCCAAACTCAAATTTGTCGGTAAAGCGCTTTACTCTGCCATGCTAAACGAAAATGGCGGTGTGATTGATGACTTAATTGTTTACCGGATGAACGATGCAGAGACCGAGTATCGTATCGTCTCAAATGCTGCCACCCGCGATAAAGATTTGGCACAGTTTGACAAAATCGCCAAAGACTTTGCTGTCACCATTACCGAGCGCCCAGAACTTGCTATGCTTGCGGTGCAGGGCCCGAATGCCCTGCAGAAACTGAGCCAAGCCAAACCAAATTGGGCAGATAGCCTAGCTGTGCTAAAACCATTTGTGGGCAAAGACTTGACCGACATTGAAGGCGCAGATTGGTTTGTGGCGCGTACCGGTTATACGGGTGAAGATGGCGTTGAAGTCATTTTGCCACAAGCCGAGGCCTCAGCGTTTTTTACCTTACTTAAAGACCATGGCATCGCTCCAGCAGGATTAGGTGCCCGTGATACATTACGTCTTGAAGCGGGTATGAATTTGTACGGTCATGAGATGGATGAAACCATCAATCCGTATGAATGCGGTATGGCGTGGACGTTAGCGGTAAAAGATGATCGGGATTTTGTGGGTCGTGAGGCTATGCAAGCCAAACAAGACCAAGCGATTGCTGAGGGTAATGACGTCATGCAAGTAGGCTTAGTGCTAGAGTCTCGTGGGGTACTGCGTGAAGGCATGACGGTCACGCTAGACAATGGCAAAACTGGGGTCATCACCAGCGGCACTTTTAGCCCAAGCCTAAAACAATCGATTGCCATTGCCCGTATTCCGAAGACGACGGATACAGCAGCCACCGTTGATTTGCGCGGCACACCGACGCCAGTACGTATCATTTCGTTACCGTTTGTTAGAAATGGCAACAAACAATTCAACTAAGATTTTATCATGTTATGATGGATTTAGCGCTTATTAATGAACAACATTCAAATGATTAGTCAGCGTAATTTGAAAAACTCATAATAAATTCATCATACTTTAGAAGGTAAAATCATGAAAAAGTTACTCTTTGTTGTACCGTTTTTGGCAAGTTTGGCGGCCTGTACCTCAACCCCAGTGGCACAGCCTAGTCCATCACAAGTGTTGGCAATTCAAGCAAATTCACAAACCTTTAAATGTGACAATAACACTGAAGTTGTGGCATTCTATGGTCAAGAAAACGGCAGCAATGTCGCTAATTTAAAAATCACCTCGCCAATGCTCAGTCTAAACCAAGCGGCGATGGTGTTAAAACAAGATGTATCAGGCTCGGGTAACCGCTATACCCTGTCAAATGCAACCAAAACTACCATGTATGATTGGGGCGTTAAAGGTGCAGAAGGTGCGTTAACCGTGACCTCACAAGGTCGTGATTATAACTTTGTGTGTAATGCTATTTAATCCGATTCACTTGTTAAATGGGTTAAACCGCTAAGTTGGTTGTTAAGTTTGGTCGATATATATTGTATCGACCAAATTTTTGTTACTTATGTTTGTTAAATTACTAAGCTTTTAAATACTAGGCTTTTAAACATGTTTAGTAAACAGGCGCCAAGTGTGACTGCTTGGCTGACAGCCTTTTATTTTCACCCCTACTTTCGCTTTGAGGAAAATAGTTATGAGCAATATTCCAGCAGATTTAAAATATGTGGCTAGTCATGAATGGTTACGCCAAGAAGAAGACGGCACTATCACCGTTGGTATTACTCACCACGCCCAAGATTTGCTCGGTGACATCGTGTATGTTGAATTGCCTGAAGTAGGTGAACACGTTGAGGTGGATGCTGAAATTGCCGTGGTCGAATCGGTGAAAGCTGCCTCGGATGTATACGCCCCCATCGCTGGTGAAATCATAGCGGTCAATGAAGCCTTGGTAGATGCGCCAGAAACCATTAATGAAGACCCTTATGGCGAAGGTTGGTTCTTTAAAATCAAACCAGACAATGCCGATGATTACCAAGGCTTGATGGATGCAGACGAGTACCAAGATAGTATTTAATCGTTTTTATCTCATGGTTTTATCTCGCCTTTTTTATACAGTCTAGCTAAGGTACTCGCTTGATTACCTTAGCCTGTTGTCCTATCAATTAACTGTAACGCATCCTTTATTTTGAACATATCCTTTATTTTGTTAATTTGAGAGCTGCTATGTCAACACTTACCCCGCTTGCTGACCCAAAACAAGCCAGTTTTTATGAGGTGGTGAGCACTCGCCGTTCGGTACGACGCTTTACCAAAACGCCCATCAGTGATGAGGTGCTAAACGCCTGTCTCGATATGGCGATGTTGGCGCCTAGCTCAAGTAATTTACAGCCTTGGCAATTTTTTGTGATTGAATCAGAAGAAAAGCGTCAAAAAACTGTGACCTATTGTATGGGCCAAAATGCAGCAAAAACCGCCAATAAGCTGATTGTGGTGGTCGCTCGTACTGACACATGGCGTCAACATGCCAAAGACAATATCAAGTATTTTCCCGTCAAACCTGTACCAAAACCCGTGCAAGATTATTATGGCAAACTTATTCCGCTGATCATGACGCGCGGTGTAATGAATGTGTTCACCCCTGCCAAGTGGGCGCTGACGCAAGCCACTCGCAAAGTTAAAGGGGCGATGGTTGAACCCATCTATGATGCTGACGATCTCAAAAACTGGGCGCTGATTAGCACCTCACTGGCTGCCGAGAATTTGATGCTTGCCTTGCGTGCCCACGGTTTTGATAGTTGCCCGATGGGGGGATTTGATGAGCCACAACTCAAAAAATTGCTTGATCTCAATGAAGAGCAGCATATTTGTATGGTGATTGCTGCTGGTGAGCGCGACGAGCGTGGTATCTATAGTGAGCAATACCGTTTTGAGCGTGAGCGTTTTATCGTTAAAGTGTAATTTTTATCCATTCAACCGATGTTTGTCATGTTAGCCATGGCAAAACCTGCTATTTTTTTTCAATGTTTTATCAGACGCTAAAGGAAACTTGAATGAGTCAACCGTCTTTTCAATCATTTGCTGATTTATTCCAATCATCAGAATTTATTCATCGTCATATTGGCATTAGCCAAGATGAAAAAGAAGCAATGCTAAAAGCCGTCGGCGCTGACAGCATGGCAAGCTTTATTGAACAGACGGTGCCAGCTTCTGTACGTCTTAGCAAAGAGTTAGATTTACCCTTAAGTATGACTGAGCATGATGCCTTGGCAAAGTTGCGTGGGTTGGCGGATAAAATCAAGGTCAATAAAAGCTATATTGGCTTAGGCTATTATCCGACTCGCCTACCTGCGGTGATTCAACGTAATGTGCTTGAAAACCCAGGCTGGTACACGGCTTACACCCCTTATCAAGCGGAGATTGCCCAAGGTCGTTTAGAGGCTTTACTTAACTTCCAACAAGTTTGTATTGACTTATCAGGTCTTGAATTGGCGGGCGCAAGTTTGCTTGATGAAGCGACGGCGGCGGCTGAAGCGATGGCGATGGCAAAACGCGTGGGTAAAAGTAAATCTAACCAATTTTTTGTTGATAGCCGTATCTACCCTCAAACTTTAGATGTCATCAAAACCCGTGCCAAGTATTTTGGTTGGGAGATAGTGGTCGGTGATTTTGATGTTGCCAAACAGGGTGATTTCTTTGGCGCAATTTTCCAATATGTGGGTAGCGAAGGCGATGTGGTTGATTTAACTGATATCATCAGTGCAGTCAAAGCCAAAGGCACGCAGACAATTGTTGCTGCGGATGTGATGAGTCTGGTACTTCTTAAATCACCGGGCAGCATGGGTGCGGATGTGGCACTGGGTAACACCCAGCGCTTTGGCGTGCCGATGGGCTTTGGTGGTCCACACGCGGCTTATTTTGCCTTTAAAGACAGTGCCAAACGCTCTGCCCCAGGTCGTATCATTGGCGTATCGGTGGATGCTCAAGGTAAACAAGCCTTGCGTATGGCACTACAAACCCGTGAGCAACATATCCGCCGCGAAAAAGCCAACTCAAATATTTGTACATCGCAAGTATTACTGGCAAATTTGGCTGGGATGTATGCGGTGTATCATGGTCCTGAAGGCGTGAAACGTATCGCCACCCGCATTCATGCATTAGCAAGCGCTTTTGCCCAAGCCATCAAACAAGCTGGCATGTCGATTATGCATGAGCAGTTTTTTGATACCGTGCTGGTCAATACCGAAGGTCAAACTGAGCAAATCTATCAAAATGCCCTTAATATCGGCTATAACCTGCGCAAGGTAGACGATAACCATATCGCCATTGCCTTTAACGAAACCAGTGATGCGGCAGATTTTGGTGTGCTCACGCAGTTATTTACAGGTGTAGCCGCTCAATTATCCGATGATATCAGCTTGTCTTTGCCAGCGTCATTGCTACGTACTGATGCGATTTTAACTCATCCTGTGTTTAATCGTTATCACACCGAACATGAAATGCTGCGTTATTTGAAAAAGCTAGAAAACAAAGACTTGGCGATGAATCATAGTATGATTTCGCTGGGTAGCTGTACCATGAAACTTAACGCCACTAGCGAAATGCTACCGATTACTTGGAATGAATTTGCCAATGTGCATCCATTTGCGCCACGCGAACAAGTGGGCGGCTATATTGAAATGATTGAAGGCCTGCAAGAGCAGCTCAAAGCCATCACAGGGTTTGACGCTATCTCTATGCAGCCAAATTCAGGCGCGTCAGGCGAGTACGCAGGACTATTGGCGATTCGTCGTTATCATGAAAGCTTAGGTCAACCCAACCGTCATATCTGCCTAATTCCGCGCTCCGCGCACGGCACCAATCCTGCCACGGCGCAAATGATGGGGATGGAAGTCGTCGTGGTAGCCACCGATGAGCGTGGTAACGTTGATATTGCCGACTTGACCCAAAAAGCGCAAAAATACAGCGACAATCTGGGCGCCTTGATGATTACCTACCCTTCGACACACGGTGTGTTTGAAGAAGGTATCCGTGATATCTGTGATTTAATTCATGAGCACGGCGGTCAAGTATATATGGATGGCGCTAACATGAACGCGCAGGTCAGCATGATGCAGCCTGCGGATGTCGGTGCTGACGTGCTACACATGAATTTGCACAAAACCTTCTGTATTCCACACGGCGGCGGCGGTCCTGGCATGGGTCCTATCGGCATGAAATCACATTTGGCGCCTTTTATTGCTAACCACGTCGTATCTGCAGTGCCCAATGCCCAAGATGGCATGAGTGCGGTATCGGCTGCCCCGTTTGGTTCAGCCAGCATTTTGCCTATCTCATGGATGTATATCACCATGATGGGTCGTGATGGCTTGGTGCAAGCGACAGAAGCTGCGCTATTAAATGCCAATTACACGGCCATGAAATTAAAAGACCATTACCCCGTACTTTATAGTGGTGAAAATGGTCGCGTCGCCCATGAATGTATCATTGACATCCGCCCACTAAAAGCCGAAACAGGTATCACCGAAGTTGATATCGCCAAACGCTTAATGGATTACGGGTTTCATGCGCCTACCATGTCTTTCCCCGTCGCAGGTACTTTGATGATTGAGCCGACTGAGTCAGAAAGCAAAGAAGAGCTAGACCGCTTTATTTCAGCCTTAATTCAAATCAAAGCTGAGGCGATGAAAGTTAAAAACGGTGACTGGCCAGCAGATAACAACCCGCTAGTGAACGCACCACACACCGCACAAGTGGTGACCGGTGACTGGAATCGTCCATACAGCCGTGAAGAAGCCGCCTATCCACTCGCGTACATACGTGACAATAAGTTTTGGCCATCGGTGAGCCGTATCGATGATGTATATGGCGACAAAAACTTAATCTGCTCTTGCCCCGATATCTCAAGCTATGAGAATGGTGAAATCGCAGAGTAAACCTCAATCAATACTCACCGTATTTTTTACAAAAGCCATGCAAAAATGTATGGCTTTTTGCTTTGACTTCCTCCCCTCCCTATCGTTCGGGGATTTCTTCTACAAGACGGTCAAGCCCGACCGCAAGAATGTTCTGACTGGCATTGATATCTCTATCATGCCGTGTGCCACACGAAGCACAAGTCCATTCTCTTATTCGCAAACCTGCTCTACCTTTCGGACTATTGCGGTCAATTTGACCGCAACACGAGCAAGTTT
>OFDC01000267.1_pt1 | contig 45991 bp, 46 predicted proteins | sample 1520941 | NCBI WGS metagenome assembly OFDC01 (sample SAMEA94258168, study PRJEB24077) | hot springs metagenome | biome: Aquatic biome; feature: Water | place: India | collected 2012-12-06 | depth 5 m | reverse complement strand
CCACCAATGATACCATCAGGCTATGGTGGCCGGGTGGGGAGGCGGGGAGGGAGGTCTGCGCCACCGAAGGTGGCCCAAAGATTGCCGCGCGCTTGCATTGCTGCTAGGCGCGCCCACTTGAACGGCTAGGGGCCAATGCCTCAGCATATCACTCGGGATCCTGACGGGCTTTACCTATGACATTCGACCTTCTCGCCGCCGCTGCCGGAGCCGGTGCTGCGCCGCCGGCCTGGATCAACTTCCTGCCGATCGTCGGCATGATCGCGATCTTCTGGTTTCTTATCATCCGCCCGCAGATGAAGCGCCAGAAGGAACACCAGCAAAAGGTCGCTGGCATGAAAAAGGGCGATCAGGTCGTCACCGCAGGCGGCCTTGTCGGCAAGGTGGTCAAGGTCGATGATGTCTATGTCGAGCTCGACCTTGGCACGAACGTGCGGGTCAAGGCGATCAAGGCCACCATCGGCGACATTATCCCGCCGGGTGGCACGCCCGCGAACGACTGAGCCGGTCCCTGACCGCAGCCGCCTGATCCTTTTGCGCGTGAAAGCCTGACGAGAATGCTCGAATTCCCCCTTTGGAAAAAGCTCTGGCTGTGGAGCCTGACGCTGGCCGCATCGCTGCTGGCGTTGCCTTCATTGTTCAATGTGACGGGGCTCGATTGGCCCGCGGCGCTGCCCAATCCGCAGGTCAATCTGGGGCTCGACCTTGCCGGCGGCTCGCACCTGCTGCTCGAAGCCAAGGCCGATGATGTCCGCGCCCAGCGCCTCACCAACATGGAAGAGACCGTCCGCCAGCTGATGCGCGATGCCAAGCCGCGTATCCGCATCGGCGATGTCTCGACTGCTGATGGCACGCTCTCCTTCATCCTCGAAAGCCCGGCCGATATTGACCGTGCACGCGGGCTGATCGAGCCAGTGATGCAGGGGCAGACCACGACGCGCGAATGGGATCTGGCGGTGGTCGATGGCCAGCGCATGGTGCTCTCGCAGACCGACGCAGGGGTCAATCAGGCGATCGACGATGCGATGGACAGCGCCACCGAAGTGGTGCGCCGCCGCATCGACGAGCTCGGCACGCGCGAGCCGACCATCATCCGCCAGGGCGACACCCGGATCGTGGTGCAGGTTCCGGGTCTGCAAGACCCTGAGGCGCTGAAGAACCTGGTGGGCAAGACCGCGAAGCTCGAGTTCAAGCTGGTTGATTTGAACGCCTTGCCCGAAAACGTTCAAGCCGGGATTGCCCCTGCGGGCAGCGAAATCTTCCCCTATGCTCCCGGCACGCCGCAGGAAGGCCAGTTCGAGGCCGTGCGGCGACTTGGCGGGATTCGCGGCGACAGCTTGACCGGCGCGCAGGCCGGGGTCGATCCGCAGACCAACCAGAACATCGTCAACATCTCCTTCGATGCGCAGGGTGGGGCGAAGTTCGCCGACCTGACCACGAAGAACGTGGGCAAGCCCTTTGCGATCATCCTTGATGGACAGGTGCTCTCGGCGCCGAACATCAACGAGCCGATCCTTGGCGGAAGCGCGCAGATTGCGGGCAGTTTCACGCCCGAAAGCGCCAACAATCTCGCGATTTCGCTGCGTTCCGGCGCGCTGCCGGTGGATCTGACAGTGGTTGAAGAACGCACGGTCGGGCCGGACCTTGGTGCGGATTCGATCCGCAAGGGGCTGCTCGCCATGGCGATCGGCAGCATCGCGGTGATCGCGCTGATGATCGCGACCTATGGCCGCTTCGGGGTCTATGCGACGGTCGCGCTGGTGTTCAACGTGCTGATGCTGCTGGGCCTCATGGCGCTTGGCAATTTCACGCTGACCCTGCCGGGGATCGCCGGTTTCGTGATCACCATCGGCGCGGCGGTTGATGCCAACGTGCTCATCAACGAGCGCATTCGCGAAGAGCGCGCGCGCGGGCGCAAGGTGGTCGCGGCGGTCGAGACCGGCTACAAGGAAGCGGGCCGGGCGATTTATGATGCCAACTTCACCAACTTCATCGCCGGGGTCGCGCTGTTCGCGTTCGGCTCGGGCCCGGTCAAGGGCTTCGCGGTGGTGCTGGTGGTGGGCCTGTTCACCTCGGTGTTCACCGGCGTCACCTTGACCCGCATGTTTGTCGCCGGATGGCTGCGCAAGGCGCGCCCCAGTGATATCACGATCTGAGAGGACGCTAGGCCCATGAAACTCCTGAAGCTCGTCCCTGACAATACCAACATCAAGTTCCTGAAACTGCGCATTCCGTTCTTTGTGCTGAGCCTTGTGCTGATCCTCGGCAGCTGGACGGCGGTGGCGGTGAATGGCCTCAATTTCGGGGTCGATTTTGCCGGCGGTCAGGAAGTGCGCATGACCTTTGAACAGCGCAAGACCGCGCCGATCGCGAGCTTGCGCGAGCTGGTCGGCGAGCTTGGCTATGGCGAGCCGGTGGTGCAGGAATTTGGCGCGCCCAACCAGGTCTCGGTCCGCGTCGCCTTGCCCGATGGGGCGGAAGATACGCCGGGTGCCGCCACTGCCATCGGGGCCAAGGTGATCGCTGAGATCGTCAAGGAATACCCCGACGCGCGGACGGACGGCAATGACACCGTTTCAGGCAAGGTCGCGGGCGAGTTCCGCAATCAGGCGATCCTTGCGCTGCTGGCCGCGATGGCGGCGGTGTCGCTCTATATCTGGGTGCGGTTCGAATGGCAGTTCGGCGTCGGCGCGATGTTCGCGCTGGTGCATGACGTGTCGGTGACCGTGGGCCTGTTTGCGATTACGCAGATGGAGTTCAGCCTGCAGATCGTCGCGGCTATCCTCGCGATTATCGGCTATTCGCTGAACGACACCATCGTGGTCTATGACCGTATCCGCGAAAACTTGAAGAAGTTCCGCAAGATGCCGCTTGCAGAGCTGCTCGACCTGTCGGTCAACGAGACGCTTGCGCGCACCGTGATGACCTCGCTGACGCTGTTCGTGGCGCTGATCCCGCTGCTGCTGTTCGGCCCGCCAAGCCTGTTCGGCATGGTGGCGGCGATCACGGTCGGCCTGTTCATCGGCACCTATTCGAGCGTCTATATGGCGGGGCCGCTGCTGATCTGGATGGGGGTGACCTCGAACAGCTTCGTGCCGCAGGAAAACGCGATGGACCGGCAGGAAAAGATCGCCCGCGGGGAAGTGTGATCCGCGCTTAGGTGGCGACCAGTCGCTCATAATGCGCGGCGAGGGCCGCTGCATTGGCGTCCCAGCTGAAGCCGTCGGTCAGCGCTGCCACTGCCTCGCGCGGTGGCGGGTTTGCGAGGATTGCATTGATCCCGGCGGCGACCGCCTCGGGCGTGCGCTCCACCAAGCGCCCGGCCGTCTCGCAATTGATCAACTCGCGCGCCCCGCCGACATTGCAGGTCACTACGGGCGTCCCGCAGGCCAGCGCCTCGACCCAGGCGTTGGCGAGCCCCTCGCTGGCCGTCGGCAGCACCATCACATCCGCCGCTGAGAGGATCAGCGGCATCAGGTCGTGATCAATCGATCCGGCGAAGTGCACCCGCTCGGCCACGCCTTCGGAGGCCGCCAGCGCGCGCAGGCGGGCCTCGTCCTCGCCCTTGCCGATCAGCACCAGCCGCGCCTCGGGGATGGTCTTGAGCGCCGTGATCGCGATCCCCTGACCCTTGCGCGGGATCAATGCGCCGACACAGGCGAGCAGCGGCGCATTGCCGGGCATGGCAAAGCCCAGCTCGCGGCTCAGCTGGCTGCGCAATTGCTGGTGGTCGAAGGGGCGGAAGCGGTCGCGGTCGAGCCCGGTGTAGTGCACCGTGATCTTCTCCGCATCCATCCCCATCGCCGCCATCTGCCCCGCAAGCTCGCGGCTCACAGCAAGCAGGCCCGTGGCAGCATCCGCAGCGTCCAAAATCTGGCGACGGGCGAAATCCTGCGCGCCCCAGTAACTGATATCGGCCCCCCGCGCCTTGATCGACAGCGGCAGGCCCAGCGCGCGGGCAAGTGCGGCAGCAGCGGGGCCATCAGGGAAAAAGAACTGCGCGTCGATCACGTCGATGGGGCTCTCGGCATGGATTCGCTGCGCCAGCGGAAGCACCGCGCGTGCGATCGCCGCCGCGTTGCGGCGCGCGCCGATGCGCGGGATCAGGGTGAAATGGGGGCGATGGACCATCACCCCGCCTTCGATCGCCTCGGCGTGGAGATCAGCCAGCGGGCGATAGCGCCCCAGCGCCAGCGGCGGAAGGCCGATGGGATTGACCACCGTCACCCGCCAATCGCCGCGCTTCGCCAGCGCCTCCATCGAGCGCGCCACAAACGTCCCGAAGCGCGGGTTCACCGCATTGGGATAGAGCGTCGACAAGGCGAGCACGTGCTTCACGCCGGGGGCCTTAGCGCCGCGCAGGTTAAAGCGGCCTGACCAGCATCATGGCGACCGCAATCCACGCCGGATTATCGACCACCACCTGTTTCTGCCCGGCACCCGGCGGCAACAGCCCGACAAGGCTTCCGCGCCGGTCGATCAGCCGCCCGAAGGCAAACCGCCCGCCGGGACGCGGGACGAGGCAGTCGCGGTTGATCGCACGGGTGATCGCGGCGGGGTCTGCTCCCGGGTCGAAGGGTTGCAGCCACACGAGGTCGCCGGGGCGATATTCGCCGATGCTGGCGGTGACGCTCAGCACAACAGGGGCGGGGGCGTCCGGTGTGGCGGCAAGATCGCTCGGCAACACCGCGTCGCGCGGGGCGGCGAGGGCTTCGGGGCCGGTGGCGGTGAGGTCGGCAACGATCCGCGCAGGCGCGGCGGCCTCGGCGCGCATGAGGCTGGCGGGCTCAACCGCGAGCGCTGTGGCAATGCGGTTCATCCAGGTGAGCGAGAGCTGGCGCGTCCCCGTCTCCAGCCGCCCGATGGTCTGGGCAGTGGTGGGCGGATCGCAGGCGGCGGCAAGATCGGCCAGCGTCAGGCCCTTGGCCTTGCGCAGATCGCGGATGCGGTTGGTCATATCATGCCCTCAAGTAGCGAACCGGTAGGGCGACGAGAACGCCCTCATGTATGTAACCAAATTGGTTTCCTCTTTCCTACAGGTGCGCCGCCTTGGCAAGTCTCCGCTGCAATCAAGCGGAGGAAAGATGATGAAGCGCCACCTCGTCGAACGCGAACTCACCCCCGAAGGCCCGCGCCGCAGCCGCGCAACTGGCGGTCGTCGTCCGGTGCGCACAGTCACGGTCAATCTCGCCGAAAGCCCCCTGACGTGGCTCCACGCGCGGGGGCACTTGTCGGACCGGCTGCGCGACGCAGGCGAGGCCCTACGCGCCGATTATGAGCGCGCGCAGCTGCCCGCCAACATCACCATGCGCTGGGACCCGGTGCGGGTGAAGACCACCGGCGAGCGGGGGCTTGCCCCCACCGAGCGCCAGATCGCCGCCCGCCAGCGTTTTGACGGCGCGATCCGCGCGGCGGGCAGGGGGCTGGAGGACATCCTGTGGCGTGTGGTTTGTGCCGGGGAGGCCTTGCCCGAGGCGGAGAAAACCCTCGGCTGGCCCGCGCGCAGCGGCAAGCTGGTGCTGAAGATTGCGCTGGAACGGGTGGCCGACTACTATCGGATTTCGTGAACGGTTGGGAAAGTGGCGTGAAAGTCGGTCTGGTTCACAAGGAACTGCGGCGCGAGGTCCGTGCCTATCTCGTATGGCCACGGCGAACGGGCCTGGTATTGCTGCTGCTCGGCATGGCTCTGGTTGTCTGGCCACGCATGACCGGCGAATGGCCAATGCTTGGCCCTGTGCCGTTGCAATCGCTCGGCTGGGGATTGGTGGCATTGGCCTGGGTGATCTTTTTTTGGGTGATCTACCGCCGCAGCGCCTTTTACCGCCGTCGGTTGCAAGAGATCGGCGGCGGCGAGGGGCGCTAGCCCTCGACCATTTCCGCCAGCATCAGCCAGCGTTCTTCGGCGGCGTCCTTTTCTGCCCGGGCGTTGGCGATGCCTTGGCTGATGGTGGCAAACCTTTGGGGGTCCTTGGTGTAAAGGTCCGGATCGGCCAGCAGCGCCTCGCCCTTGGCGATAGCGGCTTCGAGTTCGGCGATCCGGGCGGGCAGGATTTCGTAATCGCGCTGGTCCTTGTAGGACAGTTTGACCGCCGTCGGAGGGGCGGGCGCGTTGGCGTTCGGTTGCGCAGTCGTTGCCCGGTCATCGCGCGGTCGTTGCGCAGTCTTGGCGCTGCCGTGCGGGGCTTTGCGCTTGGCCTCCCAATCGGCATAGCCGCCCGCGACAATATCCACCTTGCCTGACCCATCGAGGCCCAGCGTGACCGTGACCGTGCGGTCGAGAAAGTCGCGGTCGTGGCTGACGATCAGCACCGTGCCATCGAAATCGGCGATCACTTCCTGAAGCAGATCAAGGGTTTCAAGGTCGAGATCATTGGTCGGCTCGTCGAGCACCAGGAGGTTGGCGGTGCGCGCAAATTCGCGCGCCAAGAGCAGCCGGGAACGCTCCCCGCCCGACAGGATGCCGACCTTGGTATCGACCAGCCCGGGATCGAACAGGAAGTCCTTGAGGTACGCCATCACATGCTTGCGCACCCCCCGAACATCGATCCAGTCTCCCCCTTGGGCGAGGATCTGGCGCACCGTGGCACCCGGTTCGAGCAGCTTTCTCTGCTGGTCGATCATCACGCCAGAAAGCGTGCGGGCATGGGAGACCGTGCCGGTATCGGGCTCCAGCTCTTTCGTGAGCATTTTCAACAGCGTGGTCTTGCCCGCGCCGTTCGCGCCGACGATGCCGATGCGGTCGCCGTTCTGGATGCGCAAGGAGAACGGCTTGATGATCGGGCGGTCCCCGAAGGACTTGCTGATACTCTCCGCGACAATCACCGATTTCGACTTGAAATCATCATCGCTTGAAAGCTTCAGCTTGGCCGTCCCCGCACCGGAAATCATCGCCGCGCGGGCGGCGCGCATCTGGAACAGTTTCTCCAAACGCCCCTGATTGCGCTTGCGCCGCGCGGTCACCCCGCGTTCGAGCCAGTGGGCCTCGATCTTGAGCTTGGCATCCATCCGCTCGGCGGCGCGGGCTTCCTCGGCGTAGACCTGCTCTTCCCATGCCTCATACCCGCCGAACCCGATCTCCTTGCGCCGCAGGGTGCCTCGGTCGAGCCACAGGGTCGCCCGCGTCAGGCGGGTGAGGAAAGTGCGGTCGTGGCTGATGGTGATGAAGGCGCCGCGGTAGCGGGTGAGCCAGTCTTCCAGCCAGTCGATGGCGGAAAGATCAAGGTGGTTTGTCGGCTCGTCGAGCAGGATCAGATCGGGGTCCTGCGCCAGCGCGCGGGCCAGCGCAGCGCGGCGGCGTTCGCCCCCGCTGGCGGTTGCCGAGAGGCGGCTCATGTCGATGCCGAGCTGGCCCGCAATCGCCTCGACCTCGTGCGCTGCGGGCGCATCCTCGCCGCCCAGTGCGAAGTCCATCAGCGTGCCGGTGCCGCTGAAATCGGGCTCCTGCTCCAGAAACACGATCCGTGTCCCCGGCTTCACCCGGCGCTGGCCCCGGTCGGGTTCGATCTTGCCGGTGATGATCTTGAGCAGGGTCGTCTTGCCAGCGCCGTTCCTCCCGATCAGCGCCAGCCGGTCACCCGGAAGCACGTGCAGATCGATGGGCTCCGCGCCGCTTGTGGGGGTTGGGCCGCCGAACAGCCAGCGCCCGCCTTGTTGCAATGCGAGGCCTTCGAGCGAAAAGATGGGGGGCTGTGCCATGGGAAGCGCCAACTAGGGGCTTGCAGGCCGCGCCACAAGCCTTGCGCAAGGCAAGTTGGTTCATTGCGGCGAAAGCAGGAGGGGTGCAATGGCGCGGCCACACTGGAGGAACCGACTGATGATCAAGCCCGCCACCCTGATGATTGCCGCCGCTGCTGCCGCGCTCGCGATCCCGGCGCACAGCCTTGCCGCTGCCGAGATCGCAATCGAGGCCAATGGCCCCGTCGTCGAACTCAGCGTCTTTGAAAGCGTCTCGGTCGCCCCCGACATCGCGACGATTGGCGCAGGCGTGACCAGCGAAGCGCCGACCGCGACTGAGGCGCTGCGGAACAATTCGGCAGAGATGGCCAGAGTGATCGCCCGGATCAAGGCGCTCGGGGTGGCTGACAAGGACATCCAGACCACCGGCATCAATCTCAATGCCCAATATAACTACGATCAGGAGGCGCAGCGTTCGGTGTTCCGCGGCTATCAGGCCTCGAACCGGGTGAGTGTGATCCTGCGCAAGATCGATGATACGGGCCGGGTACTTGATGCGCTGGTGGCAGCGGGTGCGACCGATATCAACGGCCCCAGCTTTGCCATAGAAAACGATGAGCGGGCCAAGGATGCCGCGCGCAAGCGGGCGATCGAGCGGGCACAGGCGCGGGTCAAGGCTTATGCCGATCTGTTCGGCTATTCGGGGGCCAAGGTGCTGGCGATTTCTGAAAACATCGAAGGGCGCGGGGCCATGCCGGAAATGGCGATGATGAAAATAAGCGCCGATATGCCCGCCGCCGCGCCGCCGCCGGTGCAACCGGGGATGGTCTCGACCGGGATCAGCATCACTATCAAATACGAGTTGGAGAAGGACGAGTCGGCCAGCCCGGCGGGTTGATGGGCCATTCACGGCTTGTTCAATGGCTGCGGGCTAGGCATGATATTGTCATGAAACCTCTGATTGCCTTTACTTGCGCCGCGCTCGGTTTTGCGCTCGCTGCCCCTGCGGCGGCGGCGCAGGATCAGGCGCGCAATGATCAGGGCGAGGCACGGCGCGAGGCGGAAGCGGGCAACCAGCTCAAGCTGCGCGATATCGAGCGGCGCATTCTGCCGCAAATGCAGGGGGCCGAATATCTCGGCCCGGCCTATGATGCGACCGCGCGCGCCTACCGGCTCAAGTTCATCAAGGATGGCCGTGTGACCTATGTCGATGTCGATGCCCGCACCGGGCGCATCATCGGCCGGTCGCGCTGACTTCGGAGCCATGATGCGGGATCGATGGCAGATAGCAGTGGCACGCGCCCAAGCGCCTTGCTTGACGCTAGCGTCCCAAAAGCGCACGACCCGCGCCAACGTAATACAGAAACAGGGTGAAAAATGCGCATTCTGATCGTCGAAGATGAACCCACTCTCGGCGCACAGCTGAAGGCGACGCTGGAGGGCCAAGGCTATGCCGTCGACCTCTCCGCCGATGGCGAGGACGGGCACTTCATGGGCTCGACCGAGGATTATGACGCGGTGGTGCTCGATCTCGGCCTGCCCGAGATCGACGGGCTGACCGTGCTTGGCATGTGGCGGCGTGAGGGGCGGACCTTCCCGGTGCTCGTCCTGACCGCGCGCGATTCATGGTCCGACAAGGTCGCGGGGCTCGATGCGGGCGCGGATGATTACCTCGCCAAGCCCTTCCAGACCGAAGAGCTGATCGCCCGCCTGCGTGCGCTCATCCGGCGCGCCAGCGGCAACACCTCATCGGAGCTGACGGCGGGTGACGTGCGGCTCGACACCCGCTCGGGCCGGGTCACGCTGGCGGGCGAGCCGGTCAAGCTGACCGCGCAGGAATATAAGCTGCTCTCCTACCTCTTGCATCACAAGGGCAAGGTGGTGAGCCGCACCGAACTGATCGAGCATATCTATGATCAGGATTTCGATCGGGACTCCAACACCATCGAAGTCTTCGTCACCCGTATCCGCAAAAAGCTTGGCGCAGACGTGATAACGACCATCCGTGGCCTCGGTTACAGCCTCGACGACCCCGCCGATCAGCCGCGCGCCTGAGGCATTGCCTGAGGCGGCGGCGCGCGACGGCGATGCCCCCGTAGCTGTGCCTGATGGCGCGGCCAGCGCGCTTGCGGACACGCCACCTCCCACCTCTCGCAACCGCGCCAGCCTTGCGCGGCGTATGGGGTTGATCGCGGCCGGGTGGATCTTCGTGCTGCTGCTGGGCGGCGGCATCGCTCTCGAGCGCACGCTCACCCGGCAGGTCGAGGCCAATTTCGACGAGCAGCTCGATTACATCCTCACCGCGATGATCGCCTCCGCCGAGATCGATCCGTTCGGCGAGGTGTGGTTCTACCGCGCGCTGGGCGATCAGCGGTTTCTTGAACCGGGCAGCGGGCTTTACTGGCAGATCAGCGGCGGGGATGGCGAACCCTTGGCTTCGCGCAGCCTGTGGGACCGCACAATGACCTTGCAAGGAAGCGCGGCGCCGGGATTGACGGGCACGGATGAGCATTTCGACAGCGAGGTCCATTTCTACAATTCGTCGCAGTTCAAGGGCGAACCGCTGCGCATCGCCGAGCGCACCGTGATCCTCCCGGGCAGCGAGACCCGCTGGACCTTTGCGGTCGCCAGCGCGACCGAGCAGATGGACCGGCAGGTGGGCCAGGTACGGCTGATCCTCATCTGGAGCTTTGCCGTCCTCGGCTTTGGCCTGTTGATGATGGCGCTGGTCCAGATCCGCTATGGCCTCTCGCCGCTGCGCCGGGTGCGTGCGGCAATCCAGAACCTGCGCACCACTGGTGTGGGCCGGATCACCGACCCGCTCCCGCTTGAGGTTCAGCCGCTGGTTGAGGAACTGAACGCGCTGCTGGAACATTCCGAGCGCCAGGCCGAAGAAGCGCGCCGCCATGCGGGCAATCTTGCCCATGCCCTGAAGACCCCGCTGACCGTGCTCACCAACGCCGCCACCGCGCGCGCGCCCGATCTGGGCACGGCGGTGATGCGCGAGACGCGCACGATGCAGCGCCATGTCGATCACCACTTGGCGCGCGCCCGGGCTGTCGGCCGCCGCGCCGTCGGCCATGCCCGCACCAACGTGATGGCCAGCGCCGAAGCGGTGCGCCGCGCGGTCGAACGGCTTCATCCCGAAGCCCGGCTCGATCTGGCCGGTGACCGCAACGCGCACGTGACGATAGAGCGACAGGATCTGGATGAGTTGCTTGGCAACCTGATTGAAAATGCGGCGAAATATGGCGGCGGCAGTGTGTTTGTCACCATTGACCCTGATGACGCCGCAGCCGCTCGCGATCCCAAGCAATGTCTTATCTGGGTCGAAGATGACGGGCCCGGTATCCCCGAGGCCGAGCGCAGCCGCATCTTCGATCGCGGCGTCAGGCTCGATACCGACAAGCCCGGCACCGGGCTCGGCCTCGCGATCGTGCGCGATGTTGCGGAGATTTATGGCGGCAGTGTCCGGCTCGGCACGAGCGAGGATCTCGGCGGGTTGCTTGTCGAACTGCGCCTCCCACGGGCTGCTTGAGCGCCGGCGCGAAGGGTTTGCTCAGCAGCGGCGTTGAGCAGGCACAGGGCAGGGCGCCGCCCTTTTGTGAGATGAGGCCATTCGCGAGCCAGAATGAAAGCCAGCGTGACGCCTTCGCCGACCACCCCTGACATCGCCCCGCCCGGCGATGACGGGGCACTGGCGGCACGGCTGGCGGCCCGCGATCCGGCGGCGCTGCGCGAAGTAATCGCGCGCCACGCCGGGGCGCTCCACCGCGTCGCCTACCGGATGACCGGCGATGCGCATGAAGCGGAGGATATTGTGCAGGAAGCTGTGTTGCGATTGTGGGATCAGGCGCCGGGCCTGGCCGCGCGCCAACCTGCCGCCAGCTTGCGTCTGGGCGGCTGGCTTCAGCGCGTTGTCACCAACCTTGCTATTGATCGCCTGCGGCGCACCCGGCGCCTGACCCATGGTGAGGTGCCGGATACCGAGGATGAGGCGCCGCTCGCCGACGCGATCCTCGCGGCGGGTGAGCGCGAGCGGACCGCGCGGGCGCTGATCGCCGCGCTGCCTGAACGCCAGCGCGCCGCGATCGTGCTGACCTATTACGAGGAATTGCCCAATGCCGAAGCGGCGGCGGTGCTGGATATGAACATCAAGGCCTTCGAAAGCCTGCTGCATCGCGCCCGGGAGGCGCTGCGTCAGGCCTTTGGCGCGCAAGGAGACACGCCATGCGCGTGAACGAGAATGATCCCGGAGGCCCGATTGCGCCCGCCAGCCCGCTGGCGCGCATGCTCGATGATTATCCCGTGTCTCCCTTGTCCGCCGGCTTTGCCGAACGGGTGTTGGCCGCCGCGCAAACCCGCGCTGCGCCGCTCCCCGCACGGCGCAGCGCGCGGCGCGGGTGGGGCTGGCGCATGGGGCGCGGGCTCGCCATTGGTGCAGCCGGCTTTGGCGTGCTGGCGAGTGCGGCGGCGGCGACGGGGCTGCTGCATCGCTACAATCTCCCCGTGCCCTCTGCCGCGCAGGTGTGGGCGAGTGTGACAGGGAGCGCCGTGCCATCTGCTGCACCAGCCAAGGCACCCGTGTCAGAGCCCGCTCCATTCCTCGCTGTGGCGGAGGTGCCTCCGGCACCCGTCGAGATCCAGGGGCTGATCGACACGCCAGAGGAGCTGGCCGAGGCCTTTCGCCGGATTGATACGGTGCGGCAGGGACGCAGCGAAGCGCGCCAAGCGATGACCGATCAGAGGATCGATGCCGCCATCGCGCGCCGCAGGGCCGAAGGCCTGCCGCTGCCGAGCCCCGAAGAGGAAGCGCGCCTGCGCCAGCGGATTGCCGATTCGCAGGCCCAGCGCGACCAGCGCGCCGCCGAGCGCTTGGCGCTGCGGCGCGAGGAAATGGCGAGCAAGGTGGCAAATGGCGAGGCCTTGACACGAGAGGATATCTTGCGGCCTCTTCGCGAGGATCAACGCGCGCTGGAGCGTCAGGACCGGCTCCAGCGCTTGCGCCAGATGACCCCGGCCCAGCGCCGTGAAGCCTTGCGCCAATTGCCACCAGAGGAGCGCGCCGCCGTGATCGAGCTCTGGCGCACACGGCGCGGTGCGGCGCAGCCCGGGCAGGCCCCGGTTGTCCCGGACATTGTCCCGCCCGAGCCTGCGCCGAGCAGTGCCGAAGCGCAGCTCGATCCGGTTGCTGAGTAAGCAAAAATCGCTTCGCGCAACCGCGTCGCAGCCCGCCAAAAGGTGCTGCGTGCTGTTCACCATGGGTTCACGGGCGCCAAGTGACTGATAGGGCGTCACAAGACGAAGCCTTACCGCCATGATCGCACCGCGCCGCAGCCTCATCCTTGTTGTCGCCCTGCTCGGCGGCTGCACAACCGGCGATTCCCTCGAAGGCCAGCGCACGGTGTTCAGCAATCCCTATGTTGCGCCCGTGCTCGACCAGCGCGGGATCGGCCCGCAATGTGACGTCGATTTCGGGCGCGATGCCACCTGTCTGGGCGGGGCAGCAAACTATGGACGGCGCGGGCGCACGGCGGTGCTGGCGAACGGGGACACCGAGCGTCTCACCCGCGCGCAGAGGCGGCTGGTGCGCGAACGGGCGGAGCTGATCGAAGCGCGGCGCAATGCCCTGCCACCGCTGCCCGCACCGCCGCCCGAGCCTGTCCTGCCCACCGCAGAACCTGACAGCGCGCAGCCCTAGCCGGCCTGCGCGCGCTCGTGGTGGCGGATCACTTCATTGATGATGAAGCGCAGGAATTTCTCGGAGAATTCAGGATCAAGATCGGCCTCCTCCGACAGTTTCCGCAACCGCGCGATCTGGCGCGCCTCGCGGTCAGGATCGGCGGGGGGCAGGGTGGCTTTGGCCTTGTACTCGCCCACGGCCTGCGTGATCCGGAACCGTTCGGCCAGCATGTGGATCAGCGCTGCATCAATATTGTCGATGCTCTTGCGAAAGGCGGCAAGAACCGGATCAGGTGCGGCGGAATGGTGCGTGGGATCGGACATAGGCTGCAAACCTAGCACCAATTCACCGCTTGCCAAGCGCGCCAGCGACCCCGTAAGGCTCGCGCTATGAGCGCCCATGTCGTTCCCCTGCCGCGCAAGGCGCCCACGCTGGACCCGATGCTGTCGCTGACAGCGGCGGGGATGAACAGCGTTAATGCCGTCATCCTCGACCGGATGCAAAGCGAGATCCCGCTGATCCCGCGCCTCGCCGGACACCTGATTTCAGGCGGCGGCAAGCGACTGCGGCCGATGCTGACGCTCGCGGGGGCGGAGCTGGTGGGGTATCAGGGCACGCGCCACCACAAGCTCGCTGCCGCGGTCGAATTCATCCACACCGCCACGCTGCTGCACGATGATGTGGTTGACGGTAGCGAACTCAGGCGCGGCAAGGCGGCGGCCAACATTATCTTCGGCAATCCTGCGACGGTGTTAGTCGGCGATTTCCTGTTCAGCCGCGCCTTCGAACTGATGACCGAAGACGGCTCGCTTCGCGTCCTCTCGATCCTCTCTCGCGCCAGTGCGATCATCGCAGAGGGCGAAGTCTCGCAGCTTTCCGCCCAGCGCCAGATCAACACCAGCGAAGAACAATACCTCCATATTATCGGCGCCAAGACCGCCGCGCTGTTCGCCGCCGCGAGCCAGATCAGCGCAGTCGTGGCAGAGTGTTCAGAGGAGCAGGAGCGCGCGCTCGAAGCCTATGGCCGCAATCTCGGCGTCGCTTTCCAGCTGGTGGATGACGCCATCGATTACGATTCTGATGCCGCCGAAATGGGCAAGGAACAGGGCGACGATTTCCGCGAGGGCAAGATGACTCTGCCCGTCATCCTCGCCTATGCGCGCGGCAACGAGGAAGAGCGCAAGTTCTGGAAATCCGCCATCATCGGCCACCGCACCGCCGACGCGGACCTCGCTCACGCTATTGCTCTGATCGAAAAGCACAATGCACTCGCCGACACCCGCGAACGCGCGCGCCACTTTGCCCACCGCGCGATTGATGCGATCTCGATCTTCCCGGATGGCAAGGCCCGCGCCGCCATGGCCGAAGCAGCGCAATTCGCGGTCGCACGCGGGCATTGATCGCGGTAACGGGCGGGGTGATGACCCCCGACCTTCCCATTGCGTCCGTTCTGCCCGACATCCGCGCCGCGCTGGCGGGGAAGGGCGCTGCGGTGCTGATCGCGCCGCCGGGGGCGGGCAAGACCACGGCAGTTGCGCCTGATCTGCTGGCACAGCCATGGTGTAGCGGCCAGATCATCCTCACGTCACCGCGCCGCGTCGCAGCCCGCGCAGCGGCTGAGCGCATGGCCGAGATGTTGGGCGAAGCGCCGGGCGAGACCGTCGGCTACATGACCCGGCTCGACAGCAAAGTCTCGGCCAAGACCCGCATCCTAGTGGTCACCGAGGCCATTCTTGTGAACCGGCTGGTCGACGACCCCGAGCTCCCCGGTGTTTCCGCGCTCCTGTTTGACGAGGCGCATGAGCGCGCGCTGGACAGTGACCTCGGCTTGGCGCTGGCGCTCGAAACCCGTGCGGTGCTGCGCGAGGATCTGCGGGTCCTGGTGATGTCCGCCACCATTGATGGCGCGCGCTTTGCCCGGCTGCTCGGCGACGATGCGGCGATCATTACAAGCGAGGGACGCAGTTTTCCGCTGACCATCAAGTGGCTTGGCGGCGATGCCTCGCAGGCGATCGAGGATCGCATGGCAGCGGCGGTTATGACGGCGTGGCGCGACGAGGCGGGCGATATCCTCGCCTTCCTGGCCGGCGTGCGCGAGATTGAGCGGGTGCGCGAGCGGCTGGAGGCGCGCCTGCCCAATGTATCGATCCATGCGCTTCACGGCCAGATCGAGCCCGCCGCCCAGCGCGCCGCGATCCGCCGTGACCCTGATGGCCGCCGTCGCATCGTGCTCGCCACCGCGATTGCCGAAACCTCGCTCACGCTCGATGGGGTAAGCGTGGTGGTCGATAGCGGCCTTGCGCGCCTTGCCGAGTTCGACAGGGCGGCGGGCACCACGCATCTCGTCACCCGCCGCGCGTCGCAGGCTTCAGCGGCGCAGCGGGCAGGGCGGGCGGCGCGGCAGGGGCCGGGGGTGGCTTACCGTTTGTGGGAGGAGGCGGGCCATGCCGGCCGCCCGGAGTTCACCCCCGCCGAAATTCTGCAAGCCGACCTATCCCCCCTGCTGCTGCGGCTCGCCAAATGGGGCACGACTGATCCCGCCTCGCTGCCATGGCTCGACGCGCCGCCTGAGGCTTCGGTCGCGGCGGCCAAGGGGGCGCTGGGTGCGCTGGGTGCACTCGATGAGGCAGGCCGGATCACACCGCTGGGGGAGGCCATCGCAAACCTGCCGATGGGGCCCGATCAGGCCGCAGCGGTGCTCCACGGCGCGGTGGCAGGCGTGGGCGAGGATGCCGCGCGGCTGGTGATGCTGCTCCAGGAACGCGGACTGGGCGGACGCGGGGAAGACCTGCTTGCGCGTCTCACCCGCTGGCGCGGCGACCGCAGCCCCCGAGCAGCAGCTGCTGCTGGGATCGCGCGCGTCTGGGCGGGGCGAGCGGCCAAGCTGGCTGGGGTCATCGGGTCCAGCGCGGCCACCGACGCCGCCGAAGCGCTGGCGCTCGCCCGCCCCGATTTCGTCGCCCGCCGACGTGACCCCTTGGGCGAGCACTGGATCAGCGCAGGGGGGCGCGGCTATCAACTCGATCCCGCCTCGCCGCTGGCACGGGCCGAGTGGATCGTGATTGGCGATGCGCAGGGGCAGGCCAAGGGCGCGCGGATCACGGCGGGTGCCGAGATCGCGCCGGATCGGATCGCGGCGCTGTTTGCGAGCGAGCTTAAGGAACGGGTCATAACCCGCTGGAATAGTGATAGGAGTCGCGTTGAAGCCCGCCGCGAACGGCGCCTCGGTGCGATCGTGTTGGCAAGCATCCCCGAACCCGCGCCCGATCCGGCGCTCTGTGTGGATATCCTTGTGGACAAGGCACTGGAGAAGCTGGGGGATATGCTGCCAGCGGGCTTCCTCGCCCGCGCGCGCTTTGCCGGGGTTGCGGCGCTGTCGGAGGAAGCCTTGCGCGAACGGGCGGGGGATTGGCTCGTGCCGCTGCTGGCCGGACGGCGCGACCTTGACCTGCCACCGCACCGCTTTGCCGAAGCCGCGCTCAATCTCCTCGATTGGAACGCGCAGCAGGCCTTTGCCCGGGCAGCTCCCACCCACTTCACTTCGCCCGCCGACACACGCCACGCGATCGACTATGCCGGGGATGATGCCCCGAGCGTCGAGGTGCGGGTTCAGGCGCTGTTTGGGCTTGATACTCACCCGATGATTGGCACGTCCCCGCTGCTGCTCAAGCTGACCAGCCCGGGCGGCCGCCCGGTCCAGGCGACCCGCGAACTGCCCGGCTTCTGGAGAGGCAGCTGGCGCGATGTAGTCAAGGATATGAAAGGCCGCTATCCCAAGCACCGCTGGCCAGACCAACCATGGCTCGAAAAGCCGAGCATGAAGACCAAAAACGCCTTCAACCGCAGCGATTCGTGATCTAGGAGGCAAGGAATCTCGGGGCGCTTAGGGGCCCGCAAGGGCGACTGCCCGCCCGCAGCGACGCAGCCGTCAGGGCTGCATGAGCGAGGATCGAAAGCATAAATGTCCGCACGTATCTACCAAAAGACCAAGCACGCGATGCAGTCGGGCAAGGCCCATACCGATGAGTGGGTGCTGGAGTTCGAACAGTCGCAAGCGCGCTTTGCCGATCCGCTGATGGGATGGACGGGCACGGGTGACACGCAATCGCAGGTGCGGTTGACCTTCCCCTCTAAGGAGGCGGCCAAGGCCTATGCTGACAAATACGGCATCCCCGCGCGCGTGCATGCAACCCCTCCCAAGCGGCTGAAGCTCCAGGCCTACGCGGATAACTTCCGCTGAGTTGATTTTCGTCGCAAGGCGCGCCATATGCGCCCTTGGGAGTCGGGTGGACGTTTGCGTCCGCTCACCGAGTCAGGTCCGGAAGGAAGCAGCTCAGGTGGATTGCGGCGGGTCGCCCGGCTCCTTTTCCACGACAATCGCCCTGCCGCGCCGCATGACAAACGGCGCCTGAGCGCCTAGCTTGCCAGCATGAGCGATTCCGAACCCGAACTGCCTGAGGATGATGCTGTCCCGACCGCGGCCGAGCTTGAGGCGGCGGGGCAGAACGCATTGTTCGGCGCGCTGGAGCCGACGGGTCCACCCCCGGTCTCGCCTCCTTCTAGCCCGGTTGCAGCCGCAGCCCACGCACCTTCCGCCGCGGCTCAGCCCTACCGTGTGCTGGCGCGCAAATATCGCCCGCAGACCTTCTCCGAATTGATCGGGCAGGAAGCGATGGTGCGCACGCTCGCCAATGCGATTGCGCGCGACCGGCTGGCCCACGCCTTCCTGATGACTGGGGTGCGCGGGGTCGGCAAGACCTCAACCGCGCGGCTTATCGCCAAAGCCTTGAACTGCGTCGGGCCAGATGGGCAGGGCGGGCCCACGATCGACCCTTGCGGTGTGTGCGAGCCCTGCACCGCCATCGCGGATGGTCGGCATATCGACGTGATCGAAATGGATGCGGCCTCCAACACCGGGGTCGATGACGTGCGCGAGATCATCGAACAGGTGCGCTATGCGGCTGTCTCGGCGCGCTACAAGATCTATATCATCGACGAAGTCCACATGCTGTCGCGCAATGCTTTCAATGCCTTGCTCAAGACACTTGAGGAACCACCTGCACATGTGAAGTTCCTTTTCGCCACCACCGAGGTCGATAAGCTTCCCGTCACCGTGTTGAGCCGCACGCAGCGGTTCGACCTCAGGCGTATTCCCGCAGCCATGCTGGCGGAACACTTTGCCAAGGTCTGCCGCCTCGAAGGGGTTGAGGCCGAGAGCGAAGCGCTCAGCATCATCGCTGCTGCCGCCGAAGGATCGGTGCGCGATGGGCTCTCGATCCTTGATCAGGCGATTGCTCATGCGGACCTTGACGGGGAGGGCAAGGTCAGCGGTGCCCGCGTGCGCGACATGCTGGGCCTCGCGGACAAGAGCGCGCAGCGGCGCTTGCTAGGGCATCTTTTGTCAGGCGATGCCAAGGCTTTGCTGACCTCTGTTGATGAGCAATATGCGCTCGGGGTCGAGCCGCTCGCGCTGATGCGGGCGCTGATGGATCTGACCCACCGGATCACGCTGGCGCAGGTATCGGGCGGCGAGCCCGACGCCCCGGCTGAAGAAGAGCGCGCAGCCCTTGCTGATTTCGCCGCAAGGCTGGGGGCTGGCGAGCTCCACCGATTGTGGCAATTGCTGCTCAAGGGCCATGACGAAGTGCGCACCGCGCCCGATCCGCTGGTGTCGCTCCAGATGGCGCTGCTGCGCATCCTCCACGCGGCGCAAATGCCTGATCCTGGCAAGCTGGCGCGGCGGATTGAGGAACTGGCGGCGCGCCCCGTTGCTGCTCAAGTTGGATCAGTCGAAGGCGCAGACTCCGCGCCGCAAGCCGCCGCACCGCCCATGCTCGAATGGGCGGCGCTGGTTGAGCAAGTCGATGCCTCAGGCCAGCTGCGAGTCGCCCAGATGATGCGCGACCGGGTGCGGGTGATCGAACTCGCCCCCGAGCGCCTCGTCTTCGAGCAGGCCGACAATTTCCCCGATGATCCCGCCCCCGACATCCGCGAGGCGCTGTTCAAGCTGACAAGCAAGCGCTGGCAGGTGGAGCGGGGTTCCGGCCCAGCACAGCCTTCCTTGCGCGAAGCTGCCGAGGCCGTGGCCCGCGCACGTGATGAGCACATTCGGTCCGACCCCCTGGTCAAGGCCGCGTTCGAAGCCTTCCCGGATGCCGAATTGCTGAGGCCCGAGGGCAAAATCGCACAGGCCGCCAGCCCCCCCCGGAATTAAGGAGACCCCCAATGAAGTCGATGGAAGAAATGATGGCCGCCGCCCAAAAGGCTGCCGAGACGATCCAGAAGCAAATGAACGAAATGCAGGTCAAGCTCGACTCGATCGAGGTTGAAGGCTCGGCGGGCGGCGGCCTCGTGAAGGTTCGCGCCAGCGCCAAGGGCCGCATTCTCGGCGTGCACATCGACGACAGCTTGATGACCCCTGACGACAAGCAGATCCTCGAGGATCTGGTGGCGGCCGCCTTCAACGATGCGCGCGACCGTGCTGACCGGGTGTCGCAGCAGCAGATGCAGGAAATGCAGGGCTCGATGGGCCTGCCGCCGGGGTTCAATCTGCCCGGGTTGGGGTGATCCGAGGCCTTATGCGCCGTCCACAGCCTCGCCCAGGCTTGCCATTGCGGGCTGACCATGTGGCACCCATATTGCAGTCAAAGGCAGGCCCTATTGGCCGCCATGGACCCAGATCATGACCCAGACTTACCCCCTCCTCCCCCTTCGCGACATCGTCGTCTTCCCCGGCATGGTGGTGCCGCTGTTCGTTGGCCGTGACCGCTCGGTCGCGGCGCTGGAAGCGGCGATGGAGGCGTCGAAAGATATCGTCCTGTTCGCACAGCTTGATCCGGGCTGTGACGATCCGGAAAGCGATGATCTTTATGACGTCGGCGTCGTTGCGCAGGTGCTGCAACTGCTCAAACTGCCTGATGGGACCGTGCGCGTGCTGGTCGAAGGCAAGACGCGGGCACGGCTTGCGCGCCTTGTCGAGGAGTCCGCCTATGTCGTCGCCGAAGTCGACCTGATCGAGGCCGAGACGGTTGCGGGCAGTGAAGTCACTGGCCTGATGCGGCAGGTGGTCGAGCAGTTCGGCGAGTATGTGAAGCTCAACAAGAAGCTGGGCGAGGATGCTGGGATCGATCTCAGCGAGGTCGATGATGCCGGCCAGCTCGCCGATACCATTGCCGCCGCGATCAGCGCCAAGGTTTCGGACAAGCAATCGCTGCTGGCCGAAACCAATCCCCTGAAGCGGCTCGAACTGGTGATGGCCTTCATGGAAGGCGAACTCTCGGTGCTCCAGGTCGAGCGCCGCATCCGCGGGCGCGTGAAGCGCCAGATGGAGAAGACCCAGCGCGAGTATTACCTCAACGAACAATTGAAGGCGATCCAGAGCGAGCTGGGCGGCGGCGATGATGGCGACGGCAATGAAATCGCCGAACTCACTGAAAAGATCGAAAAGACCAAGCTGTCCAAGGAAGCCAAGGCCAAGGCGCTCGCCGAGCTGAAGAAGCTGCGCTCGATGCAGCCGATGAGCGCCGAGGCCACGGTGATCCGCAACTATCTCGATGTGCTGCTCGGCCTGCCGTGGGGCAAGAAGTCGAAGCTGAAGAGGGACATTGCCCGCGCGCAGGCTGTGCTCGATGCCGATCACTATGCGCTGGAAAAGGTCAAGGACCGCATCGTCGAATATCTCGCGGTGCAGGCGCGCACCAACAAGCTTAAAGGTCCGATCCTGTGCCTCGTCGGCCCGCCAGGCGTCGGCAAGACCTCGCTCGGCAAGTCGATCGCCAAGGCCACGGGCCGCGAATTCGTGCGTCAGTCGCTGGGCGGGGTGCGGGACGAGGCCGAGATCCGCGGCCACCGGCGCACGTATATTGGCTCGATGCCGGGCAAGATCGTGTCTAACCTCAAGAAGGCCGGGACCAGCAACCCGCTGTTCTTGCTCGACGAGATCGACAAGCTGGGCCAGGATTTCCGCGGCGATCCGGCCTCGGCACTGCTGGAGGTGCTCGATCCCGAACAGAACGCCAAGTTCCAGGACCACTATCTGGAGCTGGATCTCGACCTTTCCGACATCATGTTCGTCTGCACCGCGAACAGCCTCAACCTGCCGCAGCCGCTGCTGGACCGGATGGAGATCATCCGGCTCGAAGGCTACACCGAGGACGAGAAGGTCGAGATCGCCCAGCGTCACCTGATTGCGAAACAGATCGAAGCGCACGGGCTCAAGACGGGCGAGTTCACCCTCACCGAAGAGGCGCTGCGCGACCTGATCCGCTATTACACCCGCGAAGCCGGTGTGCGCACGCTCGAACGCGAAATCGCCAAGCTCGCGCGCAAGTCCCTGCGCCAGATCCTTGAAAAGAAGGCGAACAGCGTCACCATCACGCCCGAAAACCTCGGCGATTATTCGGGGGTGCGCAAGTTCAAGCACGGGGTTTCGGAGGACGAGCCGCAGGTCGGCGCGGTGACGGGCCTCGCCTGGACTTCGGTCGGCGGGGAATTGCTCACCATCGAAAGCGTCACCACGCCGGGCAAGGGTGAGATCAAGACCACTGGCAAGCTCGGTCAAGTCATGAACGAGAGCGTCTCGGCGGCCTTCAGCTTCGTGAAGGCCCGCGCACCGGCCTACGGCATCAAGCCGAGCCTGTTTCAGCGCAAGAACGTCCACATCCACTTGCCCGAAGGTGCTGTGCCCAAGGATGGTCCGAGCGCCGGGATCGGGATGGTCACTTCGATTGTCTCGACGCTGAGCGGCATTGCCGTGCGCCCCGATGTAGCGATGACCGGTGAGGTCACGCTCCGCGGCAGGGTGCTGGCGATTGGCGGGCTGAAGGAGAAGCTCCTTGCCGCGCTGCGCGGCGGCATCAAGACCGTCCTTATCCCCGAGGAAAACGTCAAGGATCTCGCCGAAATCCCTGCCAATGTGAAGGAAGGGCTGGAGATCATCGCGGTGGCGCATGTCGACGAGGTGCTCGCACGTGCACTCGTAGAAGCGCCGGTGGCGATTGAGTGGACTGAGGCTGATGACCTTGCCAGTCAACCGGGTGCAGCAGTGGCCGGAGCAAGTGCGCCTGCATCAGAGGCCCCCACGGCGCATTGAGCCCGCTGATGAGCGAACCGCCGATCAGGCTGCGGCTCACTTAGGCCGCTTGACAAAGCTGGTATCGCTCTGGGCGGCCCGCGCGGGGGGAGCAAAGAGTGTTTCCCCCGCTTGTGGGCATGTTTGACAAGGGCGATTTGCCTTTGACAGCCCTTGGAAAAAGGTCTCATGTCGCACGCTTTCGGGAAGGCGATTCACCGAAGTATCCAGTTTCCATAGCCAGGGGGGGTTCCCAGATGAACAAGAACGACCTGATCAGCGCCGTTGCCGAGGCCAGTGGCCTTTCCAAAAGCGATGCTTCGAATGCCGTCGAAGGTGTTTTTGAGGCGATCACCAAGGCCCTTTCGGGGGGTGATGAAGTGCGGCTGGTGGGGTTTGGCACCTTTTCGGTGGCCAAGCGCAAGGCTTCGACCGGACGTAACCCGCGCACCGGCGAGCCAATGAAGATCAAGGCCTCAAACCAGCCCAAGTTCAAGGCGGGCAAGGGCCTCAAGGATGCGGTCAACTGATCGCACCCGTTCCATCGCGTTCCAGCCCTGCTAGGGTTGTCCAAGCCCCGTCAGCATTGTTAGCTGGCGGGGTTTTGTTATGGCCAACGCGGGTGGTTCAGCGGCTCGTAGCGATCAGCGCAGTGGGGGCCTGAACCGAGCGCGGCGTAATCCGCCAGGTCAGAACCTCGCTCCCTGCCTCCGATGTCGCCCCCTCGTCGGTGTTGTTTGCGAGGATCCGCATCCCCGGCGCGGCACGGATGGTAAAGGTGCCATCGATTTGCGGAATGGAAGGAAGGGCGTCCGTGCCAGCCTCGCCATTCTCACCCGAAGCGCCCATTGCTGCCAGCCCCGCCATCGACCCCATGCCACCCATCATCGCTGTCATGGGATTGTCCCCGTTCTGCGCGGCGAAACCCGGTGCGTTGATGCGCACCTGACCATTGGTGCGCAGGATCATCTGCACAAACGGATTGGCAACCGGAAAGCCCTCAATCTGCGGAAACAGGAAATCATGCCCGAGCGAGCCTGTTGCCCGGTAGCTGACATCGAACACCCCGTCGCCTTTGTGCACCACACGCTCCCAGCCTTTCTGGCGCTTGAGCAGGGTCACCAGTTCCTCGGCGGCCCTGGGGTCGGTCGGGTCGATGCCGCCCATCAGGACCGCCATCTGCTCGGCTTCCTTCTTTTTCTGAGCGGCGCGTTCCGGTGCCCCCGCGTCCCAATTCGCCCGCTGCTCGGCCTCTTCGGCGCTGGTGCAAGGGCGGCTTTCGAAGGTTTCTTCATTGACGCAGCTGGCGGTGAAAGTCTCCTCGGCCCCGGCCCCCATCTGGGCGAGCTTCGATAGGCCAAGGAAGAAGATCTCGCCATCATAGCGAAAGGTGAAGCTGTCGGGACCGGTCAGGGCAAGCTCGGAAGTGAACTTGCCCGGCGACATGAAACAGCCCGACAGCGCCAGCGCAAAGCCCGCCAACACCGCTGCAGCGCGCAGGCGAATGAATGAAAACGTGGTCATGGAGCCCCCCCTCATCGCGCCGCGGCGCAGGCTTTTGCCCAGTACACTACTCCCGAGTGGCCACGGCATAAAGCGCAATCGCCGCGGCGTTCGAGACGTTGAGGCTTTCGATCGCGGAGGAAATCGGAAGCTTTGCCAGCACGTCGCAATGCGCAGCGATGTTGTGCCGCATGCCTTCGCCTTCAGCGCCAAGAACGATGGCGAGCGGCCCTGCAGGCATGATGTCGCCCAACACCGCTTCGGCCTCGCCGGCTAGGCCAATGCGCCAGTAGCCCGCTTCAGCCAGTTCATCGAGCGCGCGCGCTAGGTTTACCACCCTTACCCAAGGCACCGTCTCCAGCGCGCCCGACGCGGATTTTGCTAGCACACCGCCCTCAGGGGGTGCGTGGCGGTCCTGAGTGACGATGGCTGCGGCCCCAAAGGCTGCGGCCGAGCGCAGGATCGCTCCGACATTGTGCGGATCGGTCACCTGATCGAGCACCACAATGGGCTGCGCTGGATCACCCAGCGCCACTTCATCGAGGAACACATCCTCCAGCGGCGCGCATTCGAGCACCAGCCCTTGGTGCGGCGCGTCCTTGGCGACGAGGCGGGCCAGATCGGCGGCCTGCGCATGTTCGACCGGGAAGCCCGGCGGCAGTTCGCCATCGAGGCTTTCGATCCCCTCGGGCGTGGCCCAGAGCTTGCGGTGCTGGCGTTCCGGGTTCTTGAGCGCGGCTTCGACCGCGTGCCTGCCCCACAGGCGCACCTGCCCGCTGCTGGCCCGGCCCGAGCCGCGCCCGCCCTTCATGCGGCCTGCCCGGCCTCTCAATGCGCGTTTGCGTTCAACCTTGGCCATGCGTGCTCCTTGGCTTGGCAATCAAGCGCGTCCCCCTGCCAGCAGGGGCATTGACAGGCAAGCACCGCTTCGCCAAAGGGGCGCCTCTCGGCAGCGGGCCCGGCTTCGGACTCGCGCATTTTCAGAGCATACCATGCTCAGGAACGCCCCCCTTTCGGGGACTGTGTGGACAGGTGGCCGAGTGGTTAATGGCAGCAGACTGTAAATCTGCCCGCGAGAGCGTACGCTGGTTCGAATCCAGCCCTGTCCACCACCTTCCTATCCACCGGCGTCCCCAGAAATCCTTGGAAAACCTTGGATTTCTGCAGTATATTGCTTCCAACCCGTCCCCCCACAACCATCGCGATCCCTCCTCCGATCATGCCCAATGTGGGGAAGGTGAATGGCGTGACCCCCATATTTCCTCCAGCCGGGATGACAGGCGGACGGTTGCTTTGCGCGTTAGTGCGGTTGAAGCAATGGGCTGCGTAGCGGAGCCCCCAGGGCGTTGCGAAGCAGGCCATTGCTTATCTAGGTCGGCGGTGAACGCCGCCGGGGTTGCAGAGCCTAGGGAGAAGTGCGGCCTCTCCCGGTTGTCATCCTCGACTCAGGCCGCAGTCTCGGCCCTGGGCATGGGCAAGGCTCATGAACAGGGTGTTGTTAAGCAGTTCTTTGCCCATGCGTCCGTTGAAGCTTTCGACGTAACCAATCTGCATTGGCTTGCATGGAGCGATGCAATGTCATCCCGTGGCACGCCGGTAACCAGCGCTGCAGCTGGCGGCTTTGTCATGGCCTTGACCGAAGAAGTGATTGGCCTCCCCCCGCTCAAAGTCCCGATGAATATCGCCGTGCCAGAAGCCGGTTCGGCGCGAAGGGATGGCGTTCATGCATATCGAAGCGGTCTATGATTTTCTGTGCCCATGGTGCCTCATCGCCAAACGGCAGCTTGCGCTCGCGCTGGAGCAGGAGGGCGACGCTGAGGTCACAATCACCTGGCACCAGTTCATGCTCAATCCCGATTTCGGCCGGGCAGGGCATGATTTCCTTGCCGTGTTCAGGGAAAAGTATGGCGAAGCCTTGCAGGTGCCGATGTGGGAGCGCGTTCGCGGCGTCGGCGCGCCGCTGGGTATCAACTTCGCTTTCGAAAAGATCACCCGCGGCCCTGCCAGCATCGACGGTCACCGGCTGGTGCGTTGGGCTGAGAAACAGCGTCCGGGCAGCGCTGGCGACCTGATCGAGGCGATCGCGCGCGGTTTCTACGAAGAGGCTAAGATCATCGACTTCGATTTCCTCGTCCGTACCGCAGCCGCCCATGGCTTCGATGCCGCGGCGGCGCGCGCGCATCTTGAAAGCGAGCTCGATCTCGCCGAGCCCTTTGCCGAGACCGAGGAATGGCGCCGCCGCGGCGTCACCTCGATGCCGCATTTCTGTCTGCGCTTCGCCGACGGGCACGTCGAAACCCTCACCACCACCTCGACCGATGCCTTAGTTGACGCGCTGCGCCGCCATCGCGCGTTACTTGCTGCCACAGGGAGCTGACACCCATGCGTATCGCCTGCATCGGCGGAGGCCCCGCTGGGCTCTATTTCGCCATCGCCATGAAACTGCGCGATCCGGCGCACCACATCGCGGTGTTCGAGCGCAACAAGGCGGGCGATACCTTCGGCTGGGGGGTCGTGTTCTCGGACCAGACGCTCGCCAATCTCACCGCGACCGACCCAGTCAGTGCCAAGACCATCGCCGAAAGCTTCGCCCATTGGGACGATATCGCCACGACAGTCGATGGGGCGACCAGCACCTCATCGGGCCACGGCTTCATCGGCATTGGCCGCAAGCACCTGCTCCAGATCCTGCAGGCGCGCGCGGCCGAGCTCGGGGTGGAACTGCATTTCGAGCACGAATGCAGCAGCGATCCGGTGGATTATCCCGGTTATGACCTGATCGTCGCTTCCGACGGGGTCAATAGCGCCGTGCGCACGCGGTTCGCGGAGCATTTCGAGGTCGACATCGAAGTGCGTCGCAACAAGTTCATGTGGCTCGGCACACACCAACTGTTCGATGCCTTTGCCTTCATCTTCGAGCCCACCGAGCACGGCTGGGTCTGGGCGCACGCCTACCGGTTCAACGCCGACACCTCGACCTTCATCGTCGAATGCAGCCTCGAGACTTGGGCCGGGCTGGGCTTCGAGGGCATGGAGCAGGAGGAGGCGATCGCCTTCTGCGAAAAGCTGTTTGCGCGGCACCTTGGCGGACACAGGCTGATTTCCAACACGGCGCATCTGCGGGGGTCAGCCAACTGGCTCAACTTCCGCCGGGTGTCCTGCGGGCGCTGGTCGCGCGGCAATCTGGTGCTGCTGGGCGATGCGGCGCACACGGCGCATTTCTCGATCGGATCAGGCACCAAACTGGCGCTGGAGGATGCGATCAAGCTGGCCGAAGTGCTCGACCGGCCCGGACTGGAGGCACCTGATGTGCTCGCCGCCGCACTTGCCGAATACGAGGAGGAGCGGCGCACCGCCGTGCTGCGCATCCAGAACGCGGCGCGCAATTCCACCGAGTGGTTTGAGGACATCGATCGCTATATCAGCTTCGCGCTCCCGCAATTCGCCTATGCACTGCTGACCCGCAGCCAGCGCATCAGCCACGAGAACCTGCGGCTTCGCGACAGCGCCTGGCTTGAGGGCACAGAACGCTGGTATCGCGAGGCGCAAGGCGCGGGCGGGAGCAACGGCCAGCCGCTGTTTACCCCCTATGTCCTGCGCGACGTCACGCTCGCCAATCGCGTCGTCATGGCGCCAATGCTCACCTACATGGCCGACGCGGAAGGCTTTGCGGCCGACCGCCATCTTGTCCATTATGGCGCGCGGGCGCTCGGCGGGGCGGGGCTGATCATTACCGAATTGCTGGCGGTTTCCCCGGAGGGGCGGCCGACCATCGCCTGCCCCGGCCTATGGGAGGATGCACAGGTCGCGATGTGGCACGCGGTCAACGCCTTTATCCACGCCAATTCGGACAGCCGGACCTGTGCACAGATAGGCCATGCCGGCGCGCGAGGCGGGTGCAGGGTGCCGGTCGACGGACGGGGCTATGACATGCCGCTCGACGACCCCTGGCCGATCCTGTCCGCCTCGGCGCGGGCGTGGAAGCCCGGCGGACTAGTGCCGGCCGAGGCGAGCGCGGAAGACCTTGCGCGGATCAAGGATGCCTTCGTCGCCGCGGCGCGGCGCGCCTATGACGCCGGATTCGATGCGCTCGAGCTTCACGCCGGGCACGGTTTCCTGCTTTCGAGCTTCATCACCCCGATCATGAACTGGCGCGAGGATGAACTGGGCGGAGACCTTGCCGCGCGGATGGCCTGGCCGGTTGAAGTGGTGCGCGCGGTGCGCGACGTGTGGCCACAGAGCCGCCCACTGCTGGTGCGGATCTCGGCGACCGACTGGTCGGGCGAGCGCGGAATCCAGCCCGCCGACGCGGTACAGATCGCGCGGATGCTGAAATCGCACGGGGTTGACCTCATCGATGTTTCGGCAGGAGAGACCAATCCGCTCGCACGGCCCGTCTATGGCCGTATGTTCCAGACACCATTCGCCGACCGTATTCGCAACGAGGTGGGCGTGCCCGTTATCGCGGTAGGCAATATCGAGGATGCCGACCAGGCTAACTCGATCCTGCTGGCGGGCCGGGCCGATCTGATTGGCATTGGCCGCCCGCATCTCGCCAATCCGATGTTCACGCTTCATGCCGCCGCGAAGGCCGTTGAGGCGCGGGCTTTTGTGCCAGCTGCGGTGCGCCCTGGCTACGAACAGATGGCACGCGCCGAGGCGAAGCTCGCCGAGGCATTGAGAGCATAGCGCGGGTCTGCGGCGATGGCTTTCGTCCACCTTGAGCGCGTGCGCTTCGCCCATGTGGATGCGGCGGGGATCGTGTTCTATCCGCGTTTCTTCGAGATGCTGAACGCGGCGGTCGAAGACTGGTTTGCGGCTCTGGGGCGGGACTTTCGCGCGCTGCATCTGGACGACCGGATCGGTACGCCGACAGTGCGGCTAGAGGTAGAGTTTCTCGCACCGGCGATGCTCGGCGATGAGCTGGCCGTGGCACTTACTCCGCTCAAGGTCGGCACCAGCAGTTGCACCTATCGGTTCGCCTTCACCAGCGGTGAAATTCTGCGGCTCAAGGGCGAAGGCGTGCTGGTGTGCATAGATCTCGACGCTCAGCGCTCGCGCCCTTGGCCCGAAGCGATTGCCATTTCGCTTCGAGCCGCACTCCCTTCAGACCTTGACGATCGGATGGCGTAAGCGGCCGATCCCTTCGAGCTCCGCTTCGATCACGTCGCCCGGCCACACCCATTCCTGCGGTGTCCGCCCAGCGCCCACGCCCGCCGGGGTGCCGGTGGCGATGATGTCGCCCGGCTCCAGCGTGATTCCGGCGCTGATGTCGGCCACCAATTCGTCGACCTTGAACAGCATGAATGCGGTGTTGCTGCGCTGCTTTTCGACGCCGTTGACCCACAGCGCCAGCTCGAGCGTCTGCGGATCGGGAATCTCGTCGGCGGTGACGATGCAGGGACCCATCGGGGCGTAGCTGTCCTGCCCCTTCGAATAGATCCATTGGCCCGCCCGGCGATTGTCGCGCGCGCTCATGTCGATCACGAGGCTGTAGCCGAACACATATTTGAGCGCGTCCTCGCGCGCGACGGCCCGCGCCGTGGTGCCGATGATCGCGGCGAGCTCCACCTCCCAGTCGAGTTGCTGCGTGATCGCGGCGTTGTGCCGGATCGGCTCGTCGGGGCCGATGACTGTTGTCGGAGGCTTGGAGAAAATCACCGGCTGGCGCGGCAGATCGGGCGAGGTGTCCAGGCTCTGCGCGCTTTCCGCCACATGCTCGGTGTAGTTGAGCCCGATCCCGAAGATGTTCTTGCGCGGCCGAGGAATGGGCGCAAGCAGACGCACATCTGCGAGCGGCAGGGCGCCGCCCAGCGGAAACCGCGACCCGGCATCGGCCAGCATTTGCGAGGCGACCGCCACTGCGTCCGGCCCGAGGTCGATGAATTCGAGCATGGTCGCGGGCAGGGGGGCGCCGCTAACCGCTCCGAGCTGCGCCAGATCGACCACCCGGTCATCGACGATCGCGCCCAGCCGCGCAGCCGCCTCAATGTGGCGGCGATAGGTCACAAGCTTCATCAATTGTCCTTCTTATTGGCTGACAGGCTGGTGCCCGCTATTCTCACCAAGGCCCTCTTCGCGATAGAGGCCGAGGCTGCGCATCACCGGCAGGTCATGGAAGGCGAAGAGGCACGCGTCCTCGGTAGCGCTGGCATTGGCGTGTTCGTGCCACATCCATGCGGGGACGACGAAGATGTCGCGCTCTTGCCAGTCGAACCGCTGGCCGCCGATGACAGAAAAGCCGCTCCCTTTGGCACACTGGTAGACGAAGCTGCCGACCTGGCGGTGCGCCTTGGTATGCTCGCCGGGGCGCAGAAGCTGCATCTGCGCACCGATGGTCGGCATCACCGGTCCGCCGGTGACGGGGTTCACGTAGTCCATGATGATCCCGTCATAGGGCGACCCGTCGCTGACACAGGCAAGGGCGCTCAAGGCCTCATAGGTCGGTGCCCATTCGTATTTGAGCATGGGCGAATATCGCTTCGACCATTCGTGTCCCTGTGGGCGCAGGCCCGATCCCGCCCAGGTCGCGGTGGTATCATCGACCGGAAAGGATACGGCCTGATTGAGATCGGGGTGGACCTCATAAAAGTTGGCCTCGAGCGCGTTCATCAGCGGGATGTCGAGCCCGTCTTGCCAAATGCAGATCGTGCCGTCCTCGGCGACGCCATGCTCGTGCCAGGTGCCGTTGGGGGTCAGCACGAAGTCGTTGCGCCCGAGCGTCAGCTTGTGCCCGTCGACATTGGTGAAGGCGCCCGAACCTTCCATGATGAAGCGCAGCGCCGATGCCGAATGGCGATGGCTCGAAGCGCATTCGCCCGGCTTCATCACCTGAAGCCCCGAATAGAGCCAGCCCACGGCGGCCACCACATCCGAACGGCCGGGGTTCTCAAGATAGACCACCCGCCGCCCGGCCTGCTTCGGTGTTACAAGGTCGAGCGCGCGCAGCACGTCCTCGCGCAGATCGCGGAAGCGCCACAGCATCGGCACCGAGGTCGATAGCGGCTCCCACGGCTCGATCTTGTTGGCAACGGTCCAAAGCGCCCCGGTGCCAAGTTGCGCGAGCCGTTGGTAATAGGCCACCAGTTCGGGCGTATCGGCGACATTGGCGCGGCCCGCGATGTCCTCGCGATAGGCGTCGAAACTTGGCTGCCCCATGGCAGGCTCCCTCATGCGCAATGGTTATTGCTTCGGGTCATTATTGCCATTGCGCGGGCCTGTGTCCCTCATGCTATTCGGTGCCATGGCCATTACCTCTGTTCGCCCCCAGCCGTTTCGCGCCGCCGTTGTGCAAGCGAGCGCGTGTCCCGCCGATAGCGCCGCAAGCGCCGCCAAGGCCGCGTCGTTGATCGCCGAAGCGGGCGCGGGCGGCGCGCGGTTGGCGGTCTTCCCCGAAGCTTTCATCGGCGGCTATCCTAAGGGTGCGAGCTTCGGCACGCCGGTGGGGATGCGAATGCCCGAAGGCCGTTCGGATTATGCGCGCTATTTCGATCAGGCGGTGACACTGGAGGGCCCCGAGGTCGGGGCGATCCGCGAGGCGGCGGGCGCGGCAGCGATGGTCGTCGTCATCGGTATCATCGAACGCGCCGGCTCGACGCTTTACTGCACCGCGCTCATTATCGATGGCGCAGCGGGCACCATGGCGCATCACAGGAAGCTCATGCCGACGGGGGCAGAGCGGCTGATCTGGGGGTTCGGCGACGGCTCGACCCTGCCGGTGGTCGAGACGGCGCTGGGGCAGGTTGGCGCGGTGATATGCTGGGAAAACTACATGCCGATGATGCGCATGGCAATGTATGCGCAGGGCGTGACGCTGTATTGCGCGCCCACGGCAGACGACCGTGACGGCTGGGCGGCGACAATGCGCCATGTGGCATTAGAAGGGCGATGCCATGTGCTCTCTGCCTGCCAGTTCATCCGCCGCGGCGACTACCCTGCGGACTTCGACTGCGCGCTGGGCGATGATCCCGAAACGGTTCTGATACGCGGCGGCAGCATGATCGTCGGGCCGCTCGGCGAGGTGCTGGCGGGACCGGACTATAGCGGTGAGGCCATTCTCTATGCCGACATCGACCCCAAGGAAATACCGCGCGCGCGTTACGATTTCGATGTTGCGGGGCATTATGCCCGACCCGACGTGTTCCGCCTCGAGGTCGATACGCGCGCCCGCCCGCCGGTCGCTTTCAGGGGCGAGGACTGATGCGTTTCGACATGGCGGCGCTTTCCGGGGTCGAGCGCTACAAGCTGATGGCGGGGTGCATCGTCCCGCGCCCTATCGCCTGGGTCTCGAGCCTGTCGGCAGACGGGGTGGGCAACGTCGCGCCCTACAGCTTTTTCAACATGATGGGCGCATCGCCCCCGCTGCTGGTGCTGGGCACGATGCGGTTGGCTGATGGCCGCTTGAAGGACACCGCCGCCAACATCCTCGCGACCCGCGAATTCGTGGTGCATCTGGTGGGCGAGCCGTTGCTGGCCGCCATGAACGCGACCTGCATCGATGCCCCGCCCGAAGTGGACGAGGCGGCGCTGGCGGGCCTCGCCATGCGCGCTTCGCGGATGGTGGCCCCGCCGACAATCGCCGGCGCGCCGGTCGCCTATGAGTGTCGGCTTTTCGACTTTCTCGATGCTCCGCCCGAGACGGTGATCCTGATCGGCGAGGTGGTAGCGATGGAAATCGCCGATGCCTTCATCGATGCGCAGCGCCTGCGTCCCGACCCTTACGCGATGGGGCTGATCGGGCGGGTGACGGGGCCGGGCAGCTACACGCGGATCAACGCCGATCTGAGCGCCGAGCGGCCGGTCTGGTCTGAACGCAAGCCCTAAGCCGCCTTGCCGATCCCTTTGCCCACTTCGATCAACCGGTTGATGAAGCGGCGCACCGGCGCCAGCATGACGCCTCTGCGGCGATACGTCACGCCCACCGTTACCGCATCCCAGATCGGCGTATCGATCTTGATCGGCACCAGATGGGCATATTCCCGGTCGAGCTGGATCAGCGCCAGCGGCAGGTAGCTCAGGAATTCGGTTTCCCGCAGCATCGTCGCCATGAAGGTCGATGACGGGGTCGAGATCACGCAGGTCGGCGGCGGCAGCCCGGCGGTGCGCAACACCCGCGTGAGACGGTTGCGCTCGCCCTCGGTCCCATCAGGTAGCACCCACTTGTAGGCACCGAGCTCGGCGACGCTGACGCTTTCGCGGCTGGCGAGAGGATGGGCGCTGTCGGCAACGACGACGATTTCGTCCTCGAGGACTACCTCCTGCCGCAATTCATCATCATGACTGAGGCCCCCGATCGAGCCGACCACGATATCGACCTCGCCGCGGCGCAGGCATGCGATCAGTTCGTCGCGAAGGCCCTGCCGGAAGGTGACCACGGCCTGGTCGTCCCCTGCGACGAAAACGCGGACTGCCTGCGGGATCAGGTACTGCATCATCGTTGCGCCCGCGCCCACGCGCACGATCCCGCGCCCAGTGCCCTTCAGCTGCTGAATTTCCTCCAGCGCGCGGTCGACTTCTCCGGTAATGAGCGCAGCATAATCGAGGAACAGCTTGCCATATTCGGTCGGCACTACCCCGCCGGGGTGCCGCTCCAGCAGCATCACGCCCAGTGACTGTTCGAGATTGCGGATGCTTTTCGAAAGCGCGGGCTGGGTGATGTGCAGCCGCTCAGCCGCCTGCCCGAAACTCGCGCAGCGCACGATTTCGAGAAAATACTTGATCTGGCGAAGTTCCATGAGGCGAGCCTACATCACTCCGGCGCGGACGCAACGGGGGGCCATACCTGGCCGAGGAATGCTCCACCCTGCTGGATGGCCCATTGCCCCTCGTCGACGACATGGGCGAATAGCGGCCAGACGTGGATCATCCCGGCCCATTCCTGAAAGACCGCGCGCCCGCCCGCGGTCTCGATGCGATCGCGCAGGCGGGCTGCGTCGTCGAACAGGACCTCGTCGGAGCCGATCTGGATAAGGGTGGGCGGAAGGCCTAAGGCTGCGGCGAATAGCGGGGATGCGCGGCGCTGGGCAGGGTTTGCTTCGCCCAGATAAATGCCGGCGGTGTCGTCCATCCCGCTTGTGTCGATAAACGGATCGGCGGGCGCGCGTGACACGATGCTGTTGCCGGTGTGGGTGAGATCGAGATAGGGCGAAATCAGCCACAGCGCGGCAGGCACCGACCGTTCGTCAGCGATGCGGGAATGGACTGCTGCCAGCGCGAGATTGGCACCGCAGCTGTCCCCGCCGATGGCGATGTCGGCCATCGCGTAGCCGCTCTCCTCAAGCGCTTCTAGCGCGGCATGGGCATCGTCATGGGCTGCGGGGAAAGGGTGTTCGGGCGCACGGCGGTAATCCAGGACGATCACGTCGCATCTGCAGGCGCGCGCCAGCCGAGCGGCGAATGGGCGATAGCTTTCCGCGCAGCCGAGGACGAAGGCCCCGCCGTGCAGCCACAGCAGCACGCGCCCGCTTGGCTCCCCGTGGCGCGAGCGCAGCGCCGATAGGCCGCCGAGGTCGATGCGCTGGACCGTTACCTCCGGGTCGACTGGGAGCGCTGCCATCTGCGCCTCGAAACCCGCACGGCGGGCCTCGATCGGCGGCGGCGGAGCTGAGCGGCGGGCGAGCAGGCCTGCGCGGATCGGAGCGAGCTGTTCAGGCGGCATGTTCGGCGTCCTCGAGCATTGTGCGGGCGAGAGCTTTCAAGGCCTGCTTGTCGATCTTGCCGACCGGCGTGCGGGGGAGCGCGTCGAGGATGATGAACCGCGCGGGGCGCTTGTACTTGGCGAGTCGCGCGGCGCAGTGCTCGATCACTGCGTTGTCCGTCACGCTCTCGCCTGCGACAAAGGCCCAGATCACCTCGCCCCGATAGGCGTCGGGCACGCCGACTGCGCCCGCCTCGCACACGGCGGGGTGAGCGGCCAGCACCTCGTCGATCTCGCGGGGGTAGACATTGTAGCCGCCGACGATGGCCATGTCCTTCTTGCGGTCCTCGATGAACAGATAACCGTCCTCGTCGAGCCGCCCGATATCGCCGGTGTGGAGCCAGCCGTCCTTGAGCGTTGTGGCGGTTTCCTCCGCGCGGCTGAGATAGCCGTCCATGATTTGCGGGCCGCGCGCCAGCACCTCGCCAAGCGGGCCGTCGCCATCGATGCGCAATTCGGTGAGGGGCAGAGCGGGGCCGACCGAGCCCTGCTTCAGCGCCATGCCGGGGCCGTGGTAGGTCAGCACCGGTCCGGCCTCCGACTGGCCGTAGCCTTCGTAGATCGGAACGCCCGTCGCCGCCTCCCAGCGCGCCAGCGTGTCGTGGGGGAGGGGGGCGGAGCCGGAATAGGCGCAGACGAGGCTTGCCACCCCCTCACGCGACAGCCCGTCAAAGCTGAGCAGGCTGTTGAACACCGTCGGCCCCGCCGGGAGCCGAGTGATCTTCTCGCGGGCGATGGTATCGAGCAGCCAGTCCGGGCGGTAGCGCGGCAGGATGTGGAGAACACCCCCGCTATAGGCGGCAAGGTGCAGGCACATCGCGGCGGCGAAGGAGTGGTAGAGCGGCATCATGCAGATGATCCGCTCCTCCGCCTCGCGGGTGGGCAGCACCGCTTCTCGCTGGACAACGTTGATGGCGACTGCGCGGTGGCTGAGCATCGCCCCCTTCGGCGTACCGGTGGTGCCGCCGGTGAACTGGAGCACGGCCATGCTCGCGGGATCGACGTCCGGCGGCGGGGCATTCCTTGGCCCTTCTTCGAGCAATTCGGGCACGGTCACGACCGGGCAGTCTGCGGGCAGCAGCGGTGCGAGCGTCTCGCGCAGGTCGGCATGGGTGATGGTCAGCACGGGATCGACCTGCGCAAGGATCGGGGCGAGCTCGCCCGGGGTGTAGTCGGGATTCAGCGCCGCGGTCGCGCCGCCTGCGGCCTGCACCGCGAACAGCGCGAGCGCGATGTCGATGCCGTTCCGGAGAATGATTACCACGCGCCGCCCGGCAACGCCATGGGCGACAAGACGGCTCGCGAGATGCATAACCCGGTCGTGGTAGGCCGCATAGGTGAGCAGTTCGCCCTCGCATACCAGCGCGGTGTTGCCCGGCCAGCGGGCCGCGGCGCGGTCGAGCATCGCGATGGTCGTCTGCGGGACCCACAAGGGCGCACCGTTGGCTCCGATCAGCATCCGCGTACCTCGATCACCACGGCCATCGCCGTGTCCCCTGCCGCGCATCCCTGAAACAGCCCGCGCCCGCCGCCGCGCGCGGCAAGCTCCTCGATCAGCTCGATCAGCGCGCGCAGCCCCGTCGGCCCCTGCGGGTGGCCCCACACCAGCGAGCAGCCATAATTGTTCATTGCGTCGAGCAGGAAGCCCGTCTCCTTGGCGAACACCAGATCGTTGACGATGAAGGGATTGTGCGATTTCACCGCGTCAATCTGGCCGATGGTCAGTCCCGCCTGGTCGAGCGCGCGGCGGCTGGCGGGGACGGGGGCCTCTGGCATGTGGGCGACGGCCGTACGGGCTGTACCGAAGCCGAGCAGGGCGATCTCGATGCCCTGTTCCCGGGCGAGTTCGCGCGCCCGCTCGCGGGTGGTGACCACCAGCCCGGCATTGCCGTCGGCCGGGTGCGTCTGCCCGGCATAGGTAACGCTGCCGCCCTCGACGACGGGCTTCAAAGCGCGGATCTTGGCAGGGTCCGTGGGCTGGATGCCGACATCGCCATCAAGGCGCGCCGCGATCTTGCCGAACCGCGGGTCTGGCACCTCGAACGGCAGGTCCATGAAGCGGCGCAGAAAGGCGCTGTCGTCCGCCAGCGCATCATTATACTGGGCATAGCGGGCGAGCGTCAGATCGTCCTGCTCCTCGCGGGTGATGCCGTGTTTGCGCGCGACATTCTCGGCAGTAGTGACCATCGCCACGCCAGCGAAGGGATCGCGGGCGAAGTTGTCGAGCACCCAATTCTCGTGTGCGCCTGTCCCGCCGGGAGCCGAAGGTGCGGGGTAGTAGATATGCGGGCCGTTCGAGACGCGGTCGCAGGTCAGAACCAGCGCCGTCGTAGCAAGGCCCGCTGCAACTTCCTGCGCTGCGACCTGGATTGAGCGGGCCGAGGTGGCGCAGGCTTGCATGATGGTCGGTCCGCCGACCTGCGCCGCTCCGAGCTCCCCCATCGCCCAGGGCAAGCCATAGAAGCATCCGGCCTGCGGCACTGTCATGCCGAGCACGCCAAAATCGAACACCCCGGGCGCGATCCCGCGCTTCGCCAGTGCACGGCCTGCAACCCATGCGGCGAGGCGCAAGCTGTGAAGTTCGGCCAATGCGCCCTGCCAGCGCACGAAAGGTGTCGACCAGTAGGCCCCGTAAGGTACCCATGCGATGGTCACAGCGGGGCCGCCATCGCGTTGAAGGCGGCTTCAGCGTTAATGAGGTCGATCCGCTTTTCGGCGATCCGCAGCCCTTCGGGCGTACGCCGCAGCCGGTGGCGCACGCGCGATCCGAAGGCGCGCAGATCCTCCTCGAAACGCCTGCGATTGCGGTATTCGAGCATGATCTGGCTGGATGAGACAAGTATTTCGTCTCCGCGGTCTTCCTCGATCCGCACGCTCGATATGACGTGCAGGGTGCGCGGGGAAGGCTCTGCTCCGAAGGCGCGTGGGTTGGCGAGGCGGTGGGTGCGCACCATCATGATCTGCCGGTCGTCGCGGAAATGGCTGGGGCCTTCGCGCGGGGACGCCATCTCGGGCGAGACGGGGGCCCAGTAGAGGCAATCCTCGGTGAACAGCGCCAGCCATTCGGGATAGCGGCCATCGTCGAGCAGGGCAGCTTCCAGTTCGATCAGCGCGGTGACCTCAGCAATCATGCCTCTGTACTCATGTATTCCGCCCACGCGGCGAACTGGTTGCGGATGTAGATTTCCGAGGTCGAGGGCGAGCGGGTGTGGGCATTGTCTGCCCCGCGCACTTCCCTGAGGCCGCGGCTCATCGGCACCCATTCGCGCGTGTCGTAGCCATTGCCCTCAAGGCACCGCTCGTAGATTTCAAGGTCATCGGCGATCACCGGTGAGGCAGCAGAATTGGCTCCGGTGCAGTATTCGATCGCGTTGACGTGGGTCTCCTCGGGCGCGCCGACGAGGCGGAATGTGTAGCCGATCATCTCGGTCAGATCGTGGCGGACGGGGCGCATGATGCGGATCGTTTGGTAGCGCGCGTGCCAAAAGGACGAGGGGTAGAGCAGCATCAAGTGGCGATCGACCGACAGCACCTCTTTCGCGCGCGCTTCCCCGTGGCGGACGATCAAAGCGGCGGTGTAGGCGTCGGCCGTGTCAGGCGTGTAATTCGCCCCCATGTGACCGCCGATATATGAGTGGCCTCCGGGCGCAGTGACCATGTCGAGGTCCTGAAAAAACTGGATGGGCTTGCCGTTCGCCAGCATCATGCCCACGGTCGGCACCACGTTTTCCGGGCCGACTTCTGCCATCACCGCCTTGGCCGAAACGACCGAGGCCGAATGGGCAAAACCGGGATGGATCGTGTCGTTCAAATTCTCGAAGGTCATCTTCCAGTTGGCACGATAATGGTGCCTTAGCTGGTATTTGCCGACTTCGATCTGGCCTGTGGGCGAGCGGTCGACCAGGTCGTCGATCGAAGTTTTCATATGGCCGAGGAAATCTTCCAGCGGCCCCGCCTTGTCTCCCGCAAGGTTGCCGAAGATGAAGCCGCGATAGGTCTCGGTACGCACCGGCGTGATCGCAAGGTCGCCCTTGTCCAGCACCCCGTCATAGCCGCCCGGATGCGGGATGCCGCGCAGGGTGCCGTCAGCGTTGAACATCCAGCCGTGATACGGGCACTGGTGTCCGGCCGGCGCGCTGCCTTTGTCGAAGGCGCACAAGGTCGACCCGCGGTGCGAGCAGCGGTTGAATATCGCGTGCACCGCGCCTTCCTTGCCCCGCGTCAGGATAACGCCCTGCGTGTCCATGTGCCGCACCACGTAATCGCCGGGCTGGGGCAGCTCGCTGTCATGCGCCAGATAAAGCCACGCGCGCCCGAAGATTCGCTCCATTTCCAGATCGAAGATCACCGGATCGGTGTAGACCGAGCGATGGACAGAATCGGGGCGGACCAGATCGCGCAGGGGTGATGCCGTTGTCATGCCGCGACATTAGGCGGGGCGTGCCCTGCCTTCATGCTACCGGGTGCGCGGGCTGCATGAATTATGGTTATGTCGCTGCGACACGCAAACACTGGAACGCATTCGCCAAGACGGCATAAGCGCAGGCAAGGAGAGATCATGCCTGCACCTTACGCCCAGCTGCCCAATCTGCCCGGCGACGTCTTCGTCATCGATCCTGTGGTCCACGCGCTCAATCTCGCGGCTGACAATGTCGCCAGCAAATATGGCGAGCAGCTCTACCAGATGTCCTATGGCCTCCATGCGATGCTCAGCCCGCCCGAGGCGCTGTGCCCGCAGGATGTCTACATGACCGACATGGCGCCCGAGGCGCTGGTGCGCACGATCTTCGAGGAAAGCCAGACCAGCCTCGCCGCGACCCATACGCTCCGGCTCGACACCTGGTTCAAGGACGGGTTTGCGGCGGAATGGAAGACCGTCGAAATGACCACCCGCTGGCCGACGCGGGTGCTGGGCTATGTCGGGCTCGATCCGACGCAGGACTGCGCGGCGGTGCTGGAGGATCTTGAGCGACAGGTCGCCGCCACCCCAAATGCCATCGGCGTGAAACTCTACCCGCACCAGATGGACCCCTATCGCCGCTGGCTCGCCACTGACGACACGGTGATGCGCTTGATCGAGCGGGCGCGGGCTCTGGGCGTGAAGTCGATCGCGATCCACAAGGCACTGCCCAATGGCTCGGTCCCGCTTGCACCCTACCGGATCGGTGAGGATTTCGAACAGGCCGCCGACGCCTTTCCTGACATGGCCTTCGAGATCGTCCATTCGGGCATGGCCTTCATTGAGGAGACGGCGCTGGCGATCGGGCGCTTTCCCAATGTCTATGCCAATCTGGAAACCACTACCGCCATGCTGTGGCAGGCACCGGGGCGGTTTGAGGCGGTGCTGGCGCTGCTGATGCAATGGGGCGGGCCAGAGAAGATCCTGTGGTCGACCGGCTGCACCGTGGTCCACCCGCAGCATCTGCTCAAGCTGTTCTGGGCCTTCGCCTTCAGTGAGCAGACGCTGGATCGCCACGGCATCCCGCAGATCGACGAAGGCGTGAAGCGGATGATCTTGGGTGGGAATTACGCGAGGCTCGCGGGCCTCGACATTGCCGACTGGCAGGCGCGGCAAAAGGGCGATGTGTTCGACGGTGCGGATATGAAGGAGCCGTGGTCGTGCTGGCGGAGCCTGTAATCGACGCCGATATCCGTGCGGTGCTCTCGTGCATCCATGACCCGTGCTCGATCGCGGCAGGCCGCCCGGTCTCGGTGCTCGACATGGGGCTGGTGCGCGGCTGGACGCTTGACGCTGAGGGCGTACTCACGGTGACATTCTGCGTCACCTTCGCCGGCTGTACCATGGCGCCGCACTTCGCACAGGCCGCAGCAGACGACCTTGCAAAGCTGCCGGGGGTCATACGAGTCGAAACAGTGATCGACACCGATTTCATCTGGACGCCGGACAAAATGAAGGCGGCCCCGCTCGAGATGCGCGGCCGCCCTCAGGCTTGGCGGGAGAGAGTCACGCCTTAACGAAAAACGCATCCCACTTTTCGGGTTCGAGGCACATGTGCCAGCATTCCTTGAGCTTGCCGTTCTCGATCCGCCAGGTCATCGCCTCCTTCGTCTGAAGCGTCCGCTCGCCCTTGCGTGCGCGGACCTCGGCGATCAGCACGACATGGTCGTCGCTACCGAAATAGTCGAGCGGGTGCGCCCAGTATGCATCAACCGCAGCCTGCAACATCCCGAAATTGCGAAGGATTTCCTCGGGCCCCACATAGGTGCCTGCGAGGCAATTGTCGCCCGGCATGTGCCACACCACATCGTCTGCCATCTTCGAAAACAGTGCCTCGGCATCGCCCTGCTTGAAGGCATTGTGCGCCTCGTAGAGCATGATCGCATTGGGGTGGTCGCGCTCGGTGAAAGCGCGCATCGGCGGCACGTCGTCATGCTCGGCAGCGAGCGCTGCAGTATAGCCCATCTCGCTCATGCCGCGCCTCCGGTGACAGTGAACTTCACCTCGACATTGCCACGGGTGGCGTTGGAATAAGGGCATACCTCGTGCGCCTTGGCGACCAGCGCCTCGGCATCGGCCTGGGTGAGCGTGGGCAGGTTGACCTCATGGTGCACGGCCAGCCCGAAGCCGGGGCCATCGTCGCGGGTGCCGATCGAGACATGGCCGGTTACGCTCGATCCGCTGACGTCGGTCTTGCTCTGCCCGGCGACGAATTGCATCGCCGAATGGAAGCAGGCGGCATAGCCCGCAGCGAAGAGCTGTTCAGGGTTGCTCCCTCCGCCGGGCCCGCCCATCGACTTGGGGATGGCGAGATCGAGGTTGACGAGCGCATCGTCGCTCTCGACGTGCCCATTTCGTCCGCCAGAGGCGGTGGCAGTGGCGGTGTAGAGGGGTTTCATGCTGGGGTTTCCTCCTTGAGAACGTCGGCAATGAAGTCACGATGCGAACGGGGCGCGTGGCCGAGGATGGTGGCGGTGGCGGCATGATCGGCGGCGTTGGCGGGGCAGCCGAGCTTTTGAGTCACCTCCATCATCAGCCGGAAATCCTCGATCTCCCAGGCGCCGAGCCCCGGTATGGCCTGTTGCATCGCGCCGAGGAAGGGGGCGATGTCGTCGCCCCCGTAGTGAACCGGGCGCCCCAGCGCTGCGGCCCAGTGCGCGGCATAGGTCGTGCCGGTGAGTTCCTCGGGGCCGCACAGGTTCACCGCTTGCCCAAGCCCCGCGTCTTCCAGCAGCGCGTTGGCGGCGGCCTCGGCGATGTCGGCGGCATCGATGCTCCAGATACCCGCATGGCCAATCGGCATAGGATAGATGCCGCCGTGCAGGATCGCGGGCAGGGCGAGCAGATCGTTCTGGAAGAAGAAATTGGGCTGGAGCACGGTGCCTCTGCCGTCCTGCAGCACCGCCGCCTTGATCGGGATCTTGGTAGCGAAATGCGGGATGGCCTGCATCGCTTCGAGGTTGTGGATCGCGATGTACACGATCCTGCCAACCCCCGCTCGGCGCAGCGCGGCGACGGCGGCCACGCCGATCTCGGCCTCGTCCGCCCCCAGCGGCGTGGTCAGCAGCGCCGCATCGAACCCGCGCGCCGCTGCCTCCAAAGCCGCCGCGTCCGCGGTATCGACCGCAAGGCCCCCCGGACCCGGATTTCGGGCGAGGACGACGCCATCGGCACCCCGTGCCCGCAAGATTGCGGTGAGCGGGCGACCGATCTTGCCCGTCCCCCCGATCACCAACACGCGCCGGGGACGCATCAGAAGTTCACTCCGGCGCTCACGCCATACTCGCGTGGGCGGCCGAGATAGGAATAGGCGACACCCTGCGTTGCCAGAGCATCCTGCCCGAAGGTGAAGTATTCCTCGTCGGTCAGGTTCTGCGCGAACACTGCGATGTTGAAGCGCCGGTCGGCATCGGTCCAGGTCAACCGTGCATTGAGCAGACCGTAGCTTTCCTGCCGTTCGAGGGGCAGGTTGAAGGCGGTGAAGAACACCTCCGACTGCAGGCGATAATCGACCCGCGGGGTGAAGGTGCCCGCGCTGGTCTCGATGTCGTATTGCGCCGCCAGCGACACGGTCCATTCGGGGCTGAAGGGCAGGCGGTTGCCGTTGATCGGGCCAACCGCGGCCGGGACGTTCTCGAACTCGCTGTCAGTATAGCCGATAGCAGCGTCGATCCGGAACCCGTCGGTAGGCACGATTACCGTCTCCAGTTCGAAGCCCTTAAGCGCCGCGTCCCCGGCGTTGGCCACCCGGAACTGCACCTGTGGGTCGACGATGGTCTGCTGGATGTCCTTGTACTGCGAATAGAACAGGGTGCCGTTGACGCGCAGGCGGCGATCCAGCCAGTCGGTCTTGAAGCCCACCTCGTAGGTGTCATTTGTGTCCGGCGCATAGGTGGGCACGCTTGTCTGCGGGGCGATCAGTCGGCCGTTGAAGCCCCCGGCGCGGAAGCCCTTGGAATAGGACGCAAACAAGAAGGCGTCCTCGTTGACCTTGTATTCCAAGCCTAGCTTGGGGGTGAACTCCTCGAACGAGACGCTGTCGGGCAGATTGGTGACGATCGGCAGCACGATCCGCTGACCGATCAGCGCAGGGGGAAGCCCGAAGCCGAGTACCGCGCCCGGGCCTACTGCCTGCGGGCGGAAGTCGAAGAACTGGTTGGAGACGATATCCTTCTCGTCCCAAGTGTAACGCCCGCCGAGCGTGAAGGAGAGCCCGTCGAGCAGCTCATAGCGCGCCTGCCCGAACACCGCGTAACTGCGGGTCTCCTGTTCATTGCCCTGCGTCCATGTGTTGCACGCGGCAAAGGGCGCCGCGCCCGGATCGCTGATCGGCGCGAAGCACAGGCCCAGCACCTGCTGCGCATCCTCGGCGAAGTAATAGGCGCCTAGCAGGTAATCGAGGCTTCCGCCGAAGGCATCGCCTGCGATCTGCAACTCCTGGCTGAACTGGTTCTGCTTGGTCGTCACATCCTGATCGTAGAGCCGGAAACGGGTGCCGTCCGGGTCGGAAGTCGAAAAGCTGTCGAGCTCGCGATAGGCGGTGATCGACTTCAGCGTCGCGTTGCCAAGTTCGAGCGTCACCGTGCCGGAAAAACCAAAGATTTCATTGCGCGATTCAGGGCTGTTCGAGGCGAAGATACGGTAGAAGTTGTCGGGATCGAACACGTCATTCAGCGCGGCGGCCGGGAAGAACGGCGCGGGCACGATCGCACGTGTGACCGAAGGCGCCGGGTTCGACCGGTCAAGCGAATAATCCGCCAAAAGATCAACTGTCAGGTTATCGGTCAATCCAAGCTTGAGTTGCGCGCGGCCGCCATACCTGTCGGTCGCGCCGAAGCGATCGCCAGTCACCGCATTGCGGGCAAAACCGTCCTGCTCGCGGAAAAAAGCCGAGACACGCAGCGCGCTGTCCTCACCGATCGGGGCATTGATCGCGCCTGTCAGCTCGATTCGGTCGCGGCTGCCATAGAGCACGCTCGCGCTTCCCGAGAATTCACCCGGATCGGGCTGGCGCGAGACGATATTTATCGCGCCGCCCAGCGTATTGCGCCCGAACAACGTACCCTGCGGCCCCCGCAGCACCTCGACCCGCTCGATGTCGCCGCTGTCCAGCATCGCGCCGACCGTGCGGCCGAGATAGACCCCGTCGACATAGAGGCCGACGCCCGGATCGTTGGTGATAATGAAGTCGAACTGTCCGACCCCGCGCACGAAGAAGTTCGCATCGGCTGAGCCCTGCGGTCCGGTCGTCGAGGTCAGGTTGGGCACGGTGGCGGCAAGATCGTTGATCACCCCCACGCCCGAGGCCTGCAAGGTCTCACCCGATATCGCGGTCACGGCCAGCGGGGTTTCCTGAAGATTGGTTGCGCGACGTTCTGCGGTGACGATGATGTCGCCGACAGGGCCGGCCTCATCGGGTGCTTCGGTGCCCTCTTGGCCGAAAGCCGGGACTGCGCATGTCGCCATCAAGCTGGCGATCAATGCGGGAATTGTGTTGTGTGCGCGCTTCATTTTGTTCTCCCCAATCGCGCTTGGACCTGTCTTGCGCGTGCTTCTGGACGCTGGCCATCGCAATGTTGTGCAAGCTTCACTGGCGTACCGCGCTTGTTGAAATGAATTTCAGGCATGGGGGAATGAATATCTGGGCATGAGCACCCAAAATTATCGGGCTGCATAGACTATTCATGACCATATGGCCCGCCGCTGATGCCAACCGGAACTTGGCAGGATGCCTTCTCTCCTGCCGGAATGGGGTTTGTATCATGCTCGATGGCCGAAACATCATGATCACCGGTGCCGCCAGCGGCATCGGCCTTGCCGCCGCGCGGCTGTTTGCAGACTATGGTGCGACGCTCATGCTGGTCGATCGCGACGAGGCGGTAGGCGATGTCGCCGCAGGGTTGCATGGCGCGCATAGCTGCGCTGCCGACATCACCGATCCCGCCGCGTTGGCCGAAGTGATTGCCCGCTTTCCCGCGCTAGACGGCGCGTTCAACAATGCCGGGATCGAGGGCGCGGGCGGGGCGATGATTCCGATCAGCGATTATCCGGATGAAGCCTTCGACAAAGTCATAGCGGTCAATCTCAGGGGCTTGTGGAACTGCCTCAAGGCGCAATTGCCGGCGCTGCAAGCCAATGGCGGAGGAGCGATCGTCAACACGTCGAGCGTGATGGGCTGGTTGGGGGCGGCCGGCATGGCGGCCTATTCTGCGTCCAAGCATGGTGTGGTCGGCTTGACCCGCTCGGCCGCGCTGGAAGGCGCGCCGCACGGGATACGCGTCAACGCCGTGCTGCCGGGCGCGGTAGCAACCCCAATGCTGACCGAGCGCGGATTTGACGCCAATCCCGGCTTTGCCGCTGCGGCCGCCAGTGTTCACCCGCTGGGTCGCATCGCTGAGCCGGAGGAAGTCGCCGAGGCTGCGGCCTGGCTCATGTCGGACAAGGCCAGCTTCGTGACGGGACATACGCTGGCGGTCGATGGCGGGCTTTCGGCACAATAAAAGGACTGGCGCGGGCCCTGCGCAAATTGGAGATCTGACATGACAGTGCAACCGCATGCCAAAGACCTCTTCGAAAACCCCGTCGGCCTTGATGGGTTCGAATTCGTCGAGTTCTGCGCGCCGGAGAAGGGCGTGCTCGAGCCGGTGTTTGCAGCCATGGGCTTCACCTGCGTCGCCAATCACCGCTCGAAGGACGTGCAGCTATGGCGGCAGGGCGGCATCAATCTCATCGCCAACTACGAACCGCGCAGCGCCGCATGGTATTTTGCCCGTGAGCATGGCCCTTCGGCCTGCGGGATGGCGTTCCGCGTGCGCGATGCGGCCAAGGCCTATGACTATCTGATCGCAAAGGGCGCGGAGCCCGTCGCCAATGATCCCGGCCCGATGGAACTGCGCATCCCGGCGA
>OFDC01000265.1_pt1 | contig 46500 bp, 35 predicted proteins | sample 1520941 | NCBI WGS metagenome assembly OFDC01 (sample SAMEA94258168, study PRJEB24077) | hot springs metagenome | biome: Aquatic biome; feature: Water | place: India | collected 2012-12-06 | depth 5 m | reverse complement strand
GTGATATTACTTTCAATATCAACGAAAAAGATAAAATAGCCCTCATGGGTAAAAATGGAGCAGGGAAATCAACCTTGCTCAAAATTATTGCAGGCGTTGATAAACCCACTCGTGGAAAAATTTCTGCTCCAAAAGATTCAGTGATTGCTTACTTGCCTCAGCATTTACTCACACAAGATGATAGTACGGTGTTTGAAGAAGCTTTAAAGGCTTTTTCGGCAGTATTGGATATGAAAAATGAGATGGACGAATTGAACCATCAGCTCGAAACTCGTACAGATTATGAGTCGGATGATTACATGAAAATTATTGAACGAGTATCCGAACTCAGCGAAAAATATTATTCGGTAGAAGAAGTAAACTATGATGCTGAAGTAGAAAAAACGCTATTAGGCATGGGTTTTACGAGAGCAGATTTTACTCGACAAACCTCTGAATTTAGTGGTGGTTGGAGAATGCGTATCGAATTGTGCAAGATTTTACTCCAAAACCCAGATTTAATTTTGCTTGATGAGCCTACTAACCACTTAGATATTGAGTCGATTCAGTGGCTCGAAGATTTCTTGATGAATAATGCAAAAGCTGTAATTGTGATTTCACACGATAGAGCTTTTGTTGATACTATCACGAATCGCACGATTGAAGTAACAATGGGTCGTATTTATGACTACAAAGTAAACTACACGCAATACCAACAGCTCAGAAAAGAACGCCAAGAACAGCAGCAAAAACAATATAACGACCAACAAAAAATGATTGCCGAAACGCAAGAGTTTATTGATAGGTTTAAAGGAACATATTCTAAAACTTTACAGGTGCAATCGAGAGTGAAAATGCTCGAAAAACTTGAAATCGTGGAGGTTGATGAAGTAGATACTTCGGCTTTGAGTTTGAAATTCCCGCCTGCTCCACGCTCTGGAAATTATCCTGTGATTGTCGAAAACGTAACTAAGTCTTACGGCGAGCATTTGGTTTTTAAAGATGCTTCATTAACGATTGAAAGGGGAGAAAAAGTTGCATTTGTTGGCCGAAATGGAGAAGGTAAATCAACACTTGTGAAGGCAATCATGGGTGAAATTGATTTCGAAGGAAGTGTAAAAATTGGTCATAATTCGATGATTGGTTATTTCGCTCAAAATCAAGCTTCTTTGTTAGATGAAGATTTAACTGTTTTTCAGACCATTGATAATATTGCAGTAGGAGAGGTTCGCACAAAAATTAAAGATATTTTAGGTGCGTTTATGTTCCGTGGCGATGATGTAAACAAAAAAGTGCGTGTACTTTCAGGGGGAGAAAAAACTCGTTTAGCAATGATAAAACTCTTGCTCGAACCTGTAAATCTTTTGATTCTCGATGAGCCTACCAACCACTTAGATTTGAAAACTAAAGATATTTTGAAAGATGCTCTGCGTGCTTTTGAAGGAACAATTATCTTGATTTCGCACGACCGTGATTTCTTAGAAGGTTTGGCAAATAAAGTATTTGAGTTTGGTAATAAACGAGTAAAAGAACACTTTGAGGATATTTCAGGCTTCTTGCGTAATAAGAAAATGGAGAATTTAAGAGAGATAGAGAGAAAGAATAAATAAATTATACCTTATCGCTCACTAAAACAGTGGGCGATTTTTGTTTGAATAAAAAAATAAATTTATGATAGCAAATACACCTCAAGCACCATATTATGCCGTGATTTTTACTTCCATTCGTACAGAGATTGATAATGGATATGGTGATATGGCCCATCGAATGGTTGAACTTGGCAGTCAAATGAAGGGTTTCTTAGGTATAGAATCTGCTCGAAATGATATTGGAATTACAGTTTCTTACTGGGAAAGTTTGGAAGATATTAAGCATTGGAAACAAAATGCCGAACACCAAATTGCTCAGCAAACTGGCAGAAAAGATTGGTATAAATCCTATAAAACACGCATCTGTAAAGTAGAGCGTGATTATGGCTTTGGTCTATAATGATTTGTAGAGACGTTACATGTAACGTCTCTACGGTGGTAATTTTACATATATTGATTAATCTTTATAAGGATTTATCGTTTGAATTCTTCCTTCGGCATCATAAGTAAGCTCCGTTACTTTGATGCTACGTAGGTGGGTAACTCCCTCTGAAAGACTTGAATCATGGTAGAATAAATACCATTTGCCATCAATTTCACAGATTGAATGGTGCGAAGTCCAGCCTACTACTGGATTTAAAATACGACCTTGATAAGTAAATGGCCCGTAAGGATTATCGCCTGTGGCATAACAAATAAAATGTGTATCGCCCGTAGAGTACGAGAAATAATACTTACCATTATAGTAATGCATCCAAGATGCTTCAAAAAATCTTCGGTCATTATCTCCAGCTAAGAGTAAATGACCATTTTCATCAACAATTTTAAGTTGTTTTGGTGCTTCAGCAAACTGCTTCATATCATCACTTAATTTAGCAACGATTGGGCAGAGTGCAGGTTCATTGGGAAGTGGTTCTTCGTTAGAAATATCGTACTGATTATCTCGATACTTTTGTAATTGTCCACCCCATATTCCGCCGAAATAGATATAATGACTACCATCTAAATCTTCGAAAACAGCAGGGTCAATGCTGTAGCTACCTGCAATTGGTTGTGGTTCGGCTTTGAATGGACCAGTTGGACTATCAGATATGGCTACACCAATTTGAAAAATTCCATCTGCTTTTTTTGCAGGAAAATAGAGGTAGTATTTGCTATCTTTTCGAGCGGCATCGGGAGCCCACATTTGGCGTTCGGCCCAAGGGACATCTTGCACATGTAAAGCTACTCCGTTGTCAACTGCTTCACTATCAATCGAATCCATTGAAAAAATATGATAATCTTCCATGGCAAAATGGCTTCCTAAATCATCAAATGGAATGCCTGCGTCGACGTCATGTGAAGGATAAATATAAATTTTACCATCGAAAACATGAGCTGATGGGTCTGCAGTAAATATATGTTTTACGAGTGGCTGTGAAATGGCTTTCTGATTCAATACATTAAAATCAATATGGTCGATACTCTCTTCTGGCATTTTATTTATAATAGTAGATTTGTTTAAAATTCTTTTATGTATTTTGTCAGTTGTGAAAAAGGCACTTATAGTCAACTGTCAATAAATTATTTTCTTCTTTGTTTTAATTCTGCTTCAATTTTAGTTTCCAATGCCTTGTTAATTTCATAGCCAAAGAGCAATGCTGCACCTACTAAAAATACTAAGCCCGGATAAATACTGACCGATAACTTGATTCCTGAAACTGCCTCTTCGGTCTGTTGAGCTTGCTCCGCCACATATCCATAGTTTGAAAGTAAGGCGGCACCAATAGCACCGCCAAGACTTAAACCTATTTTCAAACCAAATACCATTGCCGAGAAAATGATGGCAGTTGCTCGGCGATTATTTTTCCATTCAGAATAGTCTGCTACATCGGCAATCATGGCCCATAAAAGTGGAATCGTTACGCCGTAAGTAAATCCGTGTAATATTTGTGTTAGAAATACTATTCCAATGGCATCTTTTGCATAGAAATTGAATAAAATCAGGCAAAAAGCTGAAAGAGCAAGGAAAATTCCGAAAATATTACGTTTCCCGAAACGGTCGGCTAAAGGTTTCGAAAACATAATTCCCACAATCATAAAAATGATTCCACCAGCATTAAAAAGACTATTGGCTGATGTTGGGGCATCTTCTGGCCATTCAAATTTACCTAAACCTAGTCCAGTAATAGTTTCGTTCAAACCTTTAATGAATGAGTTAAAACCAATGCTTTCTAAGTAATTTGCTTGAGCAGTTGGATCTAAATAATACTTAAAGTAATAAATATACATGCCTCCTTTGAGTGCCAAAGTAATGAAAACGGCAATAGTTAGTAGAAGCATAATGACCCAAGGACGGTTTTTCGATAAGTCTAGGAGGTCTTGTTTAATGCTACTTTTTTCCTCAACTACTGGCACAATACGTTCTTTCGTTGTTAAAAAAGTAATGATTAAACAAATAACTCCAACAATGGCGAAAAATAACATTACTTTTTCGAATCCAACCGCCTTATCACCATGTCCGACTGATAATGCCAACGGTAATAACAAAGATTGAATGATGAACTGAGCTACCATTACTGCTACAAAACGGTAAGATGAAAGGCTATTACGTTCTTTCATATCGCCCGTAATTACCCCACTCAATGCTGAATAGGGTAAATTATTGGCTGAGTAAACAATAACTAATAAAAAATAGGTAATAAGAGCATAAATGATTTTGCCTGTTTCATCAAAATTAGGAGTAGAGAAAGCTAGTAAAGAAATAATACCAAACGGAACGGAAGTCCACAAAACCCAAGGACGGAATTTTCCCCAACGAGTATTGGTACGGTCAGCGATGATTCCCATGATTATATTGAAAAATGCACCGAAAAAACCACCAATAAAAATGATTATACTGGCCGAACCTGCAGGAATTTTATATACATCGGTATAAAAATAGGCCAAGAATGTCATTAATGTTTGAAAAATAAGATTGGCGGCTAAATCGCCTAAACTGTATCCAATTTTTTCAAAGACAGAAAGTTTTTGTGTTTCCGAACTCATAGTTATTTAATTTTAGGGCTTAGGTTATTGCTTAGATTTTTGCTTGATAACTGCTTCATAAGCAGGCTTTTTCTGAAATTCTCGGTCGAAAAGTAGTGGATAATTAGTACGATTTCTGATTGGCCAGCCATTCAGCCATGAGTGTCCATCATTGACTCCCCAGAAAGTGATTCGACTAATTTTATCTCTGTGCTTTATGAAAATCTTAAAAATATCGCTATATCTTTGGGCTAATTCGGTCTGAACAGAGTCTGGTAAACCTTTAGGGTATGGGTTCATAAATGGACTTCCCGGGAAGTTTTGATTCACATCAGCACCTTTTAAATCCCAAGGATTTGGCAAAACTGTAATATCAAGTTCTGTAAATGCTACTTTTAGACCTAACTTAGAAAATTCGATGATAGATTCTTCTATATCCTTCAAAGGTGCTCCTTTTAAACTCCAGTGTCCTTGAATTCCAACGCCATTAATTTTAGTACCGCTGGCTTGAAGTTTTTTGATAAGTTCAATCGCACCTTTGCGTTTGGCAGGTTGTTCGATATTATAATCGTTATAGTAAAGCTCGGCATTTGGGTCGGCCTTTGCCGCCAAATCAAAAGCTTCTTTGATATATCCTTCACCTAATTTTTCTAAGAAAATAGACTTTCTTAGTGTGCCATCTTCATTCAATGCTTCGTTTACAACATCCCAACTATTGATTTTGCCTTTGTATCTTCCCGCAACAGTATTGATATGGTTGGTCATAAACAAACGTACAGAATCTGCACTTTGAATTTTATGCACAAATTTAGGTAGTTGACTATGCCATACAAGTGTATGACCCGCAATAAATAGGTTATTTTTTTGTCCGTATTCTACAAACTTATCGGCCAATGTAAAACTGTAATTATTGGGTTCAGGGTGAATCACCTCTGCCTTCATGATATTTTCAGGAGTTATGGCATTAAACTCACGCAAAATCAAGTTATTGGCTATTTTGTTTTTTTCTAAAATATGTTCAGCACCTAAAGCTGTTCCAATCAAAAAGTCATTTGCAAATATATCCTTTAGCCCCGTTGAATTCTGCGAGAAACTCAGTGGACTAATGAGTATGTAGAAGAAAAGTTGATAATATTTAATTACTTTTTTCATAAAAGTACATGAAGCGTTTAAGAGGGAAATTATTTTTTCTTTTTATCTTATGGTAAATTGTACCACAAGTATAGGGCTTATTTTTTTTAAATGCAAATAAAGTTTTAGAAATTATTGAAAAAGTACAATTGAATCCGATTAAATTTGGAAAATGATGGAAAATAAACATATTGATTGCAACTAATCTTATGAAGTTAAAAAAATAGAGCCCAAAATTTCGATGAAATAACTAAATTGCGACCATACTTATTTATTAATGATAATCTCGTTATTCACATTTTGAAGTTTTCAGACGAAATAATTGATGCACTGTCGATTGACTGTGTGATTTTTGGCTTCAAAGAGTCAGAATTGTATGTTTTGTTGGTAAAACATGGAATTGGCCCTACCATTGGGCAATGGGCTTTGCCCGGAAGTTGGATTCGATACAATGAAAGCATTGATGCCGCAGCTACCAGAATTCTCTCTTCTCAGACATCAGTAGAGAATATTTATTTGGAGCAATTTAAGACTTTTGGCGATTTGGAGCGTTTTCCAAATAGGAGAGTTATTACGATTGCCTATTATGCTTTTGTGAATATTGAGAAATTTAATCCTAAACCGGGGCCAACCGAAGCCGATGTAAAGTGGTTTAAAGTACAGGAAATTCCAACAATGGCTTTTGACCACAGCCAAATTTTTGAGAGTTGTTTTAACTTTTTGCAACATAAAATTCAACACGAACCTATTGGGTTTAATTTACTTCCACCGAAGTTTACACTTTTGCAATTGCTTGAATTATATGAGGCGATTTTGAATCAAAAATTAGATAAGTCGAATTTTAGAAAGAAATTTTTGAAAATGAATTTACTGGTTGATACCAAAGAACGTCAAAAAGATGTATCGCATCGAGCGGCTACGCTTTATCGTTTTGATGAGAATATCTATAATAAACTGCTTGATAAAGGATTTATTTTTGAGGTTTAAATTGGGGAAAAAGAAAAGCGTCTAAGACTATAATTCCTAGACGCTTTTTCATTTTGGGATATTACTTAAAATTCTTAAGCTAAATTAGTAATATCAAAAGGTAATTTTCTAATTCTTTTGCCAGTTGCTGCAAAAATGGCATTACCTAATGCTGGAGCAATTGGAGGTAACCCTGGCTCACCAACTCCACCCGGATTTTCGCCACTATCAATGATGTGAATTTCCATTTTTGGAGCTTCGTTCAATCGCATTACATTGTATTGGTGGAAATTGGTTTGGTCACAAACCCCATTTGTAAAAGTGATTCCACCTTTAATGGCGGCTGTAATTCCCATTACGATGTTTCCTTCGGTTTGGGCTTTTACGTGATCAGGATTGACATAATACCCACAGTCGAGTACCGAAACTACTTTATCGATTTTCACGCCCGCACCTTCTTTCGAAACGGTTATACAACAAGCCGAAATACTGCCAAAAGATGCAAAAACTGCAATTCCTTTGCCTTGTCCAGCTCCGAGTTTTTCTTTCCAATTCGCTTTTTCGGCAACAGTTTCCAACACTTTTCTGTAGCGAGCATCTTTCACTAAGTCTAAACGAGCTTGTAGTGGGTCCTTTCCTGCTAATTGTGCTAATTCATCAATGAAACATTCTTGTCCCCAACCGAAATTCGAAGCATAAACCGAACGCCACCAAACGATTGGAATATCAGTTTTGACGTTTGTCCATGAAATTTTTGAAACAGGGAATTCGTATTTGCTATTTTCAGTACTGATTTCACCCGATAACCATGGGTCAGACTCATCAGGAGCTAAACCGCCAAATACTTGTCCCACAATTGATTCGCCAATGGCATGGTGATGGAAACCTGTAATCTGTCCATTATTTACAAAGCCTTGCATGTGGCTCAACATACCTGGGCGATATGGCCCTTGCGTAATATCATCTTCACGAGTCCAAATCACTTTTACTGGTTTTTTTAATTCTTTTGCCAATAAACAAGTTTCATTGAGATAATCGTGGTAAGCTTTTCTTCCAAATGAACCACCCAAAAGTGGCACATTGAATTTAATTTTTTCTTTACTAATACCCAAAGCTCTTGAAACATCTGCCAAACCACCATCAGGGCCCTGAACGTGTGCCCAAACTTCGGCGGTTCCATCATCTTTTACATGTACAACCGCACATTCTGGTTCGATTGGAGCATGAGCCAAAAATGGTGTTTCGTAATTTGCCTCTAGCTTTTGTTTAGCATTAGCAAATTTTGCATTGAAATCTCCTTTTTCTTCGTATCTGATACCTTCTTTTTTTGCTGCTTCATAAGTAGCCGCAAAGTAATTATCGGTTGTCATGGTTTTGGCTAATTCACCATTATCCCAAGTAACTTTCAAGGCTTTTCTACCCTTGAGAGCCGCCCACCAGTTGGTAGCAATAACTGCTACTGCTTCGGCCGCACGGTGAGGCATTGGTCTTTTGGTTTTGATTACCTGCAAAACTCCTTTCACTTTCATGGTTTCGCTATCATCAATTGAAACTACTTTTCCATGAATACTTGGTGAGTGTTGAATACAAGCGTAAACCATACCTGGAACCTCAATGTCAATTCCATAAACAGCTTTTCCAGTTACACGGTCAGGCACATCGAGGCGTTTGTTGTATTTTCCAAGAATCTTGAAATCTTTCGGGTCTTTGAGTTTTGGGTTCTTTGGTACTTGTAACTTAGAAGCCTCATCTACCAATTCGCCATAAGTGAAAGATTTATCTGAGTTCTTTAAATAAATCTTGCCATCTTTGGCGTAGCAGTCTGCTACTGAAGCATTCCAGCGTTTGGCTGCAGTTTCAATGAGCATTTCTTTGGCGGCGGCACCCGCTTTACGAAGCGATGTCCACAAACCACGCACGGTGCTACTTCCGCCCGATTGTTGGCTACCATATTTTTCTTGTCCGCCAGATTGAATCAACTTTACTTTATCCAAACTCACTTCCAATTCTTCAGCAATCAAAGATGGAGCGGCTTGAGTTGAACCTTGACCCATATCGGGGCGTGGGTTGATTAAGGCAATGCTTCCATCAGTACTGATGATGATAAAAGGATTGATTTCAAGGTCTAAGACTGCCGATTTGGGGTCAACATGAGAAATTTTCTTAGGATTTTTCTCTTTTGCAAATGTATTGATGCCAATCATTAAACCGACTCCTGTAAGCGAAGACGATTTTAGAAATGAGCGGCGTGAGGTATTAATATGTTCCATAGTTTTGAATTAAAGGCTTAAAGGTTATTTTTTCAAACTTTCAGCTGCTCGGTGAATTCCTTTACGAATACGGTCATAAGTACCACAACGGCACAAATTTCCACTCATGTAGTTATCAATATCGGCATCAGTTGGATTTGGGTTTGACTTTAATAAAGCTACTGCCGACATAATTTGACCAGATTGACAATAGCCACATTGTGGAACTTGCTCATCAATCCATGCTTGCTGAACTGCGTGTAGTTGTGTTTCACCAATACCTTCGATAGTTGTAATCTTTGCATTCTTTGGAAGAGAAGAAACTGGAATCTGACACGAGCGTGTTGCTTCTCCGTTTACATGTACTGTACATGCACCGCACTGAGCCATTCCGCAGCCAAACTTCGTACCTTTAAGGCCCACGAAGTCACGTACAACCCAAAGTAGGGGCATATCTGGCTCTACATCTACTTTTGTTTTTTTTCCGTTTACGGTAAGATTAAATATTGCCATTGTTTTAATTGGTTACTGGTTGATTGGTTATTAGTATATTGGTTATTAGGGATTAGTTTTTACTGGAAATGACAAATTTCAAATAAAATTAACTGCAGATATCGCTCCGCAGTAATCCAATAACAAATAACAATTAACTAATTTCTAAATTTATAACGTAAAATTTCCTAAAAAGTTAGACTTTTGCAAAGAATTTTACCTTTATCTCAAGCTATGTTTATTGATTTAAGAAGCGATACAGTTACAAAACCCTCGAAAGAAATGAAAGAGGCCATGTTTATGGCCGAAGTTGGTGATGATGTCTTTGGCGATGACCCGACAGTGCTTGCTTTAGAAGCGAAAGCTGCTCAAATGTTTGGTATGGAAGCTGCCTTATTTTGTCCGTCAGGAACAATGACCAATCAGTTAGCTATCAGAGCACATACTTGGCCTGGAAGTGAAGTAATTTGTGATAAATATTCTCACATTTATTTATACGAAGGTGGGGGAGTTGCTTTAAATTCTTTTTCTTCACTGAAACTTTTAGATGGTGACCGTGGACGCCTTAATGCCCAACAAGTGCGTGATGCAATCAATAATCCAGATGATATTCATCAGCCAACTACCAGTTTGGTTTCTTTGGAAAATACCATGAATAAAGGTGGTGGTTGCTATTACAATTTGGCTGATATTGAGCAAATTAAAGCTGTTTGTGATGAAAAAAGCTTGCCTTTACATCTTGATGGAGCAAGATTATTTAACGCTTTGGTAGAAACCAATGAAAGTACACAAACTTATGGGAAGCTATTCGATTCTATTTCTATTTGTTTGTCGAAAGGATTGGGTTGTCCTGTTGGGTCTTTACTTTTAGGAAAAAAAGATTTCATTAAAAAGGCTCGTCGTTCACGTAAGGTAATGGGCGGTGGTTGGCGACAAGCGGGCTTCTTGGCTGCCGCGGGAATTTATGCATTAGAAAATAATATTAATCGTTTGCTTGAAGACCATGCCCGAGCAAAGCAAATCGGTAAGATTTTAGAAGGTCTTCCATTTGTAAAAAGTATTTATCCGATTGATACAAATATTGTTATTTTTGAATTGCCAGAAACAATTCTTGCCAGCGATTTTGTGGCTCGAATGAAAGAACAAAATATTGGGTGTGTGGTATTTGGGAAACACTTGGTTCGATTCGTGACTCACCTTGATTTCACTGATGAACATCTATCGGCGTTTGAAAAAAATATCAGAAAAGCCAATTAAGTTCGTTATGATTGTAGAACAGGTTTTTAACCTGTTTTTGGTATTGATTAAATAATAACAGGTTAGAAACCTGTTCTACAAACCCATAATTGTGAAAAAAAGCTTCGGAATACTCTTTTTTATTTTTATTACTATTCAATCTTTCGCACAAGAAGAAAGAAGAGAAATTTTAAAAGTAAATCTTTCGGCTGCTGCCATGCAAACGGCCACGATTCAATATGAAAAAGTATTTGGACGGCATTTTTCCTTGGCTATAGGTGGTGGATTTCGCCCAAAAAAACTCTTTCCTTATGCCAAAGATTTAGAGAAATACGTAGATTTTGCTGATAATAAGATTGATTATATAAGTTTTGCGAATGTAAGGAAAACTGAGTCAAAAATAGGAATGTACCATCTAACTCCCGAAATGAGATTCTATTTTGGAAATAAAGGGGCTCCTATCGGAACTTATCTTTCAGTATTTGGGAAATATAATCATTTTTACGGCGATGTGCCAGTTTTCATTGATACTGAATATCGCGGAGTTCCTGTCAGATTAGAATTGCCTGTTGATACAAAATTACAAACTACTTCACTTGGGTTGATGATTGGACGTCAGTTTCGTATTGGAGAACGGTTTACTTTTGATTGGTATGTCATTGGTGGGCATTTCGGTAGAGTAAAAGTTCATGGAGAATCAAACCAAAATCTTGAAGGCTTTGATGATGATTTTCGTAAAAATTTAAGAAATAAAATTATTGAAACCTTTAAAATTAATGAAGATTATTTAGGCTTAGTGGTTGATAATCAGGGTGTAAGAATAGATAATGTTCGACAATTGAATTATCTGAATTTACGTGGATTTGGGTTTAATCTGGGTTATAGATTTTGATATTTTGTAGAGACGTCTCATGCAATTTCATTAGAGAGACGTCTCTACTTTTTTATTATAATATTCTAATTCCTCCTTGCAATCCTACCCAAGAAGTAAGTGTAGCTTTCTGACCCAAATAATTACCTTGTTTTTCTGAAAGCTTCCAGTTATTCAATTTTCCCAAATCAATGCCTGATTCATCACTTGCTAAGAAATTAAAGCTTGGTGAAATAAAGAAAGCCAGATGTCGTAAAGCTTTGACTTCTAAACCTAAAGCTAATTTAGTATGTTGATTCAATTTCCAACGATTATTGTTAGTTTGAATATGAGAAGAAACCAAATCAAGATTCAGACCAAAAGTTCGATTTAATTTCAAAGCAGTTCCTAGGCCGTATCCGAGTGAAAAATTCGGTTTAGCTTCAAAACCAAAATTATAACCTGCTGTTAGAATATTATAGAATTGGTGAACCCCTGTCTTAAAGCTCATATTAAACCAGTTAACTTCATTTGTTCCAATTTCAAGTCTTTGATAACCACCTTTTCCTGCAAAACTCAATAAACCTATTGGTAAGTTGTTTTTACTTTCTGAAGCAAAGTTAAATAGACCAATTTGTGAACCATTTTTTACCTTTTTTGCAAAATTCAAGAGCGAGATTTGTAAGCCAGTCAGAGTGCCCCCAACTACATTTATCGTGCCTGATACTTGTAATCCTTTATAGTTCTTACTAACTAAATTGCCAAAACTTGCTACTTGAATGCCATTTCCGTTGCCTATTACTGCATTTCCGAATCCCGCTGCTTGAATACTTGCATGCATGTCTTGTAAAACTAAGTTCCCAAATCCTGAAGCTTGGATACCCGAAAAGTTCTTAAGTGTAGCGTTGGCGAATCCTGCAACTTGAATACCACCTGTATTACCACCATTTAAGTTGCTAAATCCAGAACCTTGAATGCCATAAAAGTTTCTGCCATTCACACTCGTAAAACCCGCAACCTGAATACCCTTCACATCTTGACCAACCAAATTGGCAAACCCTGAGGCTTGAATTCCATTTACTTTTCCTCGAACAACATTAAGGAATCCACCAACTTCTAATGAACGAACGCCCAAAGAATAACCAGCAATGATATTTAATGAAATATTATTTATCACATTTCCACTTAAATAATGATTGGTTCCAATAAATGGCAAAAATGAAATTTGAATTGGGCGATAAATGGTGTCACGAATATTATCAAGATGAATATTTTGTTTTTGCGTTATAAACCAATCAGTTAAGCGTCTTTGGGTAATGAGTAATTTCTCTCGGGTACTTGCCCAATATTCTTCATAATTAAACTTCGGAATTTCGATGATAATTGAATCTTTTTCTTCTCTTGGCTCAATTTTGGTAATAATTGGTTGGATAGGTGGCAAGCTATCTAGTTTCTTATTGGGTAAGGAATCAATTTTAAAAGAAACCAAACGAGCAATTGTATCAATTTTTGGAAGTTTGGGTGTTGGTAATAGGTTGATATTGAGTAGTTTGTCTTGCTTTGCTTTAATTAAAATACGCTCATCTTGATAGTTTTGCTTTCTGACGAGCAAGTTGATATTATTTAGTTCTTTGGGAATTTTTAGACGGTAATAGCCATATTGATTAGATACGGCAGAAGCGAGGGTAACTGGTTCATAAATACTCGCTCTTTCAATTTTCAAGCCCGTTTCCCCGTCTGAAACGTAGCCCATTACGAAAAAATCTTTTTGAGGTTCTTCTGTATTTTTCTTCAAAATAATATAATTACCTCTATTCTTAAACGAAATCGTATTACCTAAAATATTCGATAAAACCTCTCTAACTGGTTGATTTTGAGTGTTTAAACTTACTTTCTTTTCCACCGAAATTTCTTCGGGATTATAAGAAAAACTAAAGTTCCCAGCTTTTGAAATAATGTTAAGTGCATTATCAATACGTTCATTGGAAATTTTAATCGAAATAATTCGCTCAAGCGGAGGGCGGCTTTGAGAAATTACTTTAGTGATACAGATGAGGAGTAATAAAAATGTTAATAGCTTTTTCATATTAAAATACTGAATTCTGTTTTGAGGCTATGACATTTTATTTTTGATTTTCCCCTATGCAAGTTGGCAGTTTTTAATCTTTTTTGTATAAAATTGGTAATACGTTTGACGGATGTTTACTGAGCATTGCCTAATGTTCCACATCCTGTCCCATCAATAATATATTTTTCTCCTTCGATTATAACTTTAAGATTAAGCGTTTCTGCAATTACATTGAGGGCATTTGGTAAGCTTTCGTTATTGAAAGTAGTAGTTAAGCGACAGCTCTTAATGGCATTGTTTTTCAGTACAATTTTCTTGTGATAGCTTTCACTTAAAACAGTTAGCACATGTTCAAGACTTGAATTTTCAAAAATGAATGTTTTTGTATGGTAAGCAAAAATATTTTTATCAGTTAAAATTGCTTTTTTGATGGTGTCTTTGGCAGCCTCAAATTCAGCCTCCTCGCCTTTTACTAAAAGTGTTTTTTGTTTTTTGTGCTTAAATTCAACTTTGCCCGATTCTACACTTACTTTTACGTTGGTGGTGTAGGCTTTTACATTAAAAGAAGTGCCAAGAACCTTTACATCAGTGCCGTTGGCGTGAATGATAAAAGGCTTTTGCTCATTGCGTTTGACATTAAAAAAAGCCTCACCCGAAAGATTAATTTCACGGGTATCACCCTCAAAATCTGTTGGATAGCTTAATTGAGTATTTGAATTAAGAAAGACAACTGAGCCATCAGGAAGCTTTTGTTCTAGGGTTTGATTTTGAGTTTTGAGCGTAATGATGTCAGGTTCTTTTTTACGAATGAATAATATCGCAAGGCTGGCAGCTAAAAGTAAAGTGATACTTGCTGCGATGCGAACAGGCGTAAAAAAAAGGAGTTTACTTTGCTTAGCTTTAATATTTTTTTGGTTAGGATTTGGCTCCATTTTAGCCTTCACCTTTTTCCACGCGGCATCAACATTAACAACTACCTGCTCGTCTGAATTTTCGGATTTACTATTGGCAATTTGTGCCAAGATAAACTGGTAATCGTTTAGTTCTTTTTGGTTTTTTTGGTCTTTCCTTAACCAATCCTCAACTAATGCCGATTCTTGGGCATCAGTTTCCTGAGCCAAGTATTTGCCTAAAAGGTCTTCGGTTATTGGTTGGTTAGGGGTCATTTTTTATTCAGAATAATATACATTTATTTGATTAACCATCAAATTTTTATCGAATGTCATCACTTCAGCCGCCTTTTTATTAGTCGCCCTATTCAAATAATAAATCGTGATGCCATCAATTCCAATCAAAAGTTCGATTAACTCAAATTTTAAATTCGGGATTCGCTCTAAGCCAATCGTCCAATATTTTCTAACTTCCTCTTTTCCTACAACAATACCATTGCTTTGCGGGTAAAGTTTGGCCGCCATTGGCGTTGTTATAGAGAAGTCATCGGTATAATGGCTCAAAATTCTATCAAGGTCATGCGAATTCCAAGCGTCTATCCATTCTTCTGCAAAAGATTTGGCAAAGTCCAATGTTATCATCTAATTCAAGAAAAATATGAGTAATGGTAAATATTCTGCTAGTTCGAGTCGTAAAATTTTTAATGCTTTCCCTATTTGGTTTTCAACCGTTTTTGGTGAAAGATTGAGTTGTTCGGCTATTTCGTGATATTTAAGTTCTTCGAACCTGCTCATTCTGAAAATCAATTGACATTGTTCTGGTAATTTCTTAATTGCCTCTTCAATTTTAAATTCAAGTTCATTTTTTATAACTGTTTGACTCACCGATTCATACGAAGCCTCATAATAATTGACAGCGTATTGTTGGTGGTCTTCTCGAACTTTCAAGTGTTTGATTCTATTCAAACAATGATTATGTACCGCCCGATATAGATACGATTTAAAGGAAATAGATATTTCTAAATCTTCTCGTTTCTCCCAAATGCTCAAAAAAAGATTTTGTACAATTTCTTCGGCTTCTTCAATTTCTTTGAGCATCGAGTTGGCATACGTGCATAGGGTCTGATAATATTTCCGAAATACATGTTCGAAAACATTTTCATCTCCTTCTTTGATTGCACTGATTATTTCTTGCTCCGATAAAGTCACCGATTTTTATTCAATATTTTGTGCAAACATAAAGTTTTGTGTCCAATTATCTAAAACCACAATGGATAAATGGTGAAAATACGATTTAAGCCATCTAAATAAATGACAATCCAGAAAATTATTTCCCCTATGGGGAAGTTTAAATTATTTAAAAAAAATAGTGATGGGGTAGGGGGGAAGGCTTTTTCGGTTGTCTTTTGTTCATAATTAAACAATTAAAAAGCTATTATAAAATGAAAAAAATGAAATTCGCCGCCATGTTATTGATGGCCGCTCTTACGCTAAGTATGATTTCTTGTGATGTACTACAAACCACGGTTGACCCAGTTTATGCAAAACAAAAATTATTTGATGTGAAAAATTTTAATGCTCTTGAAATAGGAAGTGCTTTTGAGATTACTGTAACTAAAGGAACGGATTTCAAAATAAAAGCATCGGGAGATGAAAAAGACATTGATGATTTAATTGTGAAAGAAAGAAATGGAACTTTGGAGGTTTACTACAAAAATAATTGGCGATTACGCCGATATCGAATGAGTATTGATATTGAAATGCCAAACTTGAAAAAGGTAGATTTCTCGGGAGCTACGGAGTCTAGTATAAAAGGGTTTGATAACTTAGATGAATTGGAAATTGAACTTTCGGGAGCATCGAAAGGAACTTTCTATACAAGTGCAAGAACTTATGATATTAACTTATCGGGTGCTTCAATACTTGATTTGGAAGGACAAACCAATAAAATTTATGCTGAACTTTCGGGTGCTTCTACCTTGAATGCTTTTAATACTGATGCAATTGATGCTTCTTTGAATCTTTCGGGGGCAAGTAATGGTCGAATTAATGTTTCAAAAAAATTGAAAGTAACAGCGAGCGGAGCAAGTAAGCTGCGTTATCGTGGAGCGGCCAACGTTGAATCAAATCTATCAGGAAGCAGTAAGGTTGTTAAAGAATAAAATTAGACTAACTATCTATGGTCAGCAAGTGATTGTTGACCGTAGAATTTAATTCTCAATTTGCGTGAAAATGATGTAAAAAACTCAACAAACGTTCATAATTTATTAAATCATCGTCGGTACCTTGTTTCAGTAAGAAATGGCGATAAATATTGGCTAAAGTAGTGAAATTATGATTGTCGTTTAGCTTAGCTGCAACAATTCCCTTGAAGCAACGATGGACTTGATTGTATAAATACCTACATGGTAAGCTTGGGGCATCGTTGAGTTTTTCTTCAATGAAACTTAAAGAGTCTGCGGTTTTTAAAAAATCAAATCCTTTGTTTAGATAAAAGTCTTTTATTTCTTCAACAACTTTTTGAAATTCCTCTTCATCTGAAATTTTATACCTAAAATATTTCTTCTCTAAAAACTTCCCAATACTAATAACCAAAGTATTTGCCGAAGGGCGATAACCATAGCTATTATTTAAAAACTGTTGGGCTATTTCTTCAATAAATTCAAATCTTACGCCAAAATTTACTTCAATCCAGTAGATATTTTGATTAGCTGATATAGAAAAAATTATATTCTGAAATCCGTTTTGCGTAGATTTGCGAAACTGCTTTTGGTCAAGACACAAACCAAACCCGTGCGATGAGAAAAAGCCATCTAATCGCTCAAAGAATCGGGTTTCGAATTGATATTGTCCCATACTTAAATTCATATAATGATAAACTTTTGTTGAATACAAATGTTTTCAGAAGGGCATTTATAAATTTTTATTAAAAGCTAATAAACTGATGTTCAGGAGATTTTTTAAAATAGTTTTTTTGGTTTGTATTGGTTTTGGCGTGAGTGCTCAATCAAATACAAAAACTACGCCATTAGCTTCTCAAGTTATCAGAGGAAAAGTAATTGACTACGTAAGTGAACGAGCGGTAGTTGGAGCTTCAATCACCTTAAAAGATGCTAGAAAAGGTACACAAACAGACGCTGATGGAAATTTTAGCCTTGGGAAAATGCCCATTGGGCGTTACCAAATTCAAGTGAGTTCGGAAGGATACGAATCGCAGACAATTTCTGAATTATTGCTTGAGTCAGGAAAAGAAATGGTGCTTGAAGTGAGATTGCGTCCTACGGCTAATCAATTAGCTGAGGCAGTAGTACGTGCTCCTTCAGCTAATATTTCTGGAGCAGTTACGAGTATTCAAAATATTTCAACAGAACAAATATTTCGTTATCCCGGAACGTACCTTGACCCAGCTCGCTTAGCTACAGCCTACGCAGGTGTGGCCAATTCGAATGACCAAGCAAATGGTATGATTATTAGAGGAAACTCGCCGAATGGTATGCAATGGCGTTTGGAAGGAGTTGAAATCGTAAATCCTAACCATTTGAGTAATGCAGGTACTTTTAGTGATAGAATTACTCAGAATTCAGGTGGCGTAAACATTCTTTCTGCACAGTTATTAGGCAATATGAATTTTCTCACGGGGGCTTTCCCTGCTGAATTTGGGAATGCTCTTTCAGGAGTAATGGATTTACGTTTAAGAAAAGGAAATGATAAAAAGCATGAATTTACTGCACAAGCGGGCTTAATTGGAATAGATTTAGCAGCCGAAGGCCCAATGGGAAAGAAAGGTGCAAGTTATTTAGTCAATTATAGGTATTCTTTTACGGGTTTATTGGCGGCCATGGGTGTAAAATTTGGCGGTGAAGATATTCGTTTCCAAGATTTATCGTTCAACCTAAATTTCCCAACTAAAAAAGCGGGAAATTTTACGATTTTTGGAATGGGTGGCCTAAGTAGCAATGTCTTTGAGGCAGTGAGAGATACCACCCAGTGGTTGGTTCAGAAAGATGGTTTTGATATTTATTTCAAAAACAAAATGGGTGCTGCTGGACTAACACATAATTTAAGTTTAGGTAAAAAGCTTCTTTGGCGTACGGTAGTTGCAGCATCTGGCTTGAAAAATTCTCGTGAAGGGTACGTTTTAAGTAAAGTCAATTTCCAAAGGTTTTTAAACCAAGCCGATTCATCTATTAAAACAAAATCTACTTTTACCACCAATTTGACTTATAAGTTTGGCGAATATTCTAATCTAAAGGTAGGAGTTTTTGTTACACGTCAATATGATGAATTATTTGCTCGTTCAACTGATAAAAAATCATCTGGAGCCGCTCAAGGACTTGTCATTCAACCTTATGCAAATTTACATTTGAGCCTATTGCCCAAACTTACTGCCAATATAGGTTTGCATTACCTGAAATATACCTTTAATCAAACCAAATCTATCGAGCCTCGCGTATCAGTTCAATATCAAATCACTAATAATCAAACAATTAGTGCGGCTTATGGTTTGCACAGCCAGCTCCAACAACCAGAAATTTATTTTGCCTTAGCCACGCCTAATAGTGGTTTTTTAGGAAATGCCACACTTGATGTAACCAAATCACGTCATTATGTTTTGAGCCATCAATATTCATTAAAAAAAGGTTCTTATTTTAAAACAGAATTGTTTTATCAGCAAATATTCAATGTGCCGACAGCACTGTTTAATCCTACATTTTCGACGCTTAATTTAATTGAAGATTATACGCCAGAACCGCTACAAAACTTTGGTAAAGGGCGTAATTATGGCGTAGAAATTAGTTATCAACAATATCTCACCAATGGCTTTTATGCTTTAACTAATGCTACACTTTACAATGCTACTTATACGAATCATGATGGCATTGAAAGAAACAGCCGTTTTAATGGAAAACATATTTTTAATCTAACAATTGGGAAGGAATGGTCGAGAAGTAAAGACCGTACACTCGGAACCAGTTTAAGAGTCGTTTGGTTAGGTGGATTCTACGAAAGAGAAATAAATCAACAAGCGTCTATTGAAAATAAACGTTTGATTTATAAAAATGCCGATGCTTTCACAGTAAAGCAAGCGGATTATTTCAGACCAGATTTTAGAATTTACATGAAAAAATCAAAAGAAAAGTATTCTCGTACGCTTGCTCTTGATATTCAGAATGTGGCTAATTATCAGAATGTTTCTTACAGTTATTATGATATTTTGCAGAATAAAATCGTTCAACAATATCAAATGGGCTTAATTCCAATTCTGAGCTATCGTTGGGAATTTTAAGGATTTTACAAGTAATTTTAATCATGTTAAGTTATCTAGTTTCATTTGTTCACTTGAATCATAAATAATGAAAAATATTTTTAAACTATTAATAGTCAGTCTTTTATCATTTTCAGGGTTTTCTCAAGAAGATGGAGCAAGTATATGTGCCGATTCAAAACAACAGGCTTTTAGAAGGTTTCAAGCTACACCAAATGCTCGTGTGGCGTATCCAGGTGATGATAAAATTGATGTGACCTATTATAAGTTAAATCTAAATATTTCTCATGCACAACAATACTTGAAGGGAGAGGCAACGATTGGTTTTAAATTAAAATTAGCTTCTAATACTTGTTTTTTGGATTTAAGGAGTCCTCTAAGGGTTGATTCCGTAAAACTCGATGGGAAACGAATTTCTTTTACCCAAGAAGCAAGTAAAGTGAATCTGACTTTTGATAAAACTTATTCGGTTGGACAAGCTTTAAGTGTAATTGTATTTTACCAAGGGAAGCCCAATACTTCTTCTTTAGGAAGTTTTACTTTTTCTACACATGGTAGCTCAAATGCTCCAGTTGTTTGGAGTTTAAGCGAACCTTATGGTTCGCCTGATTGGTTCCCTTGTAAAGACACCCCCGCTGATAAAGCCGATTCTTCAGATGTTTGGATAACGATGCCTTCAAGTTTTGTTTCGGTATCAAATGGAGTTTTAGAGAAAATAGTTGATAATAAGGATAATACACGAACTTATCAGTGGAAAAACCGTTATCCGATAGCTCAATATTTGATTTCGATTGCTTGTTCAAATTACATAGAATACAAAAATTATTTTAAGTATTCTGATAAGGATTCGATGACTGTTAATCATTTTGTTTATCCAGAATCATTTACTGTGGCTACAAAAACGCAGCTCGACCAAACACCTTTTATGCTCAAACTTTTTTCTGAAAAATTTGGACTTTATCCATTTATCAAAGAAAAGTATGGGCATGCTCAATGCGATTTCGGTGGAGGTATGGAACACCAGACTTGTACATCACTTAACAGTTATGGTGGAAGTTTAGTAGCACATGAACTAACTCACCAATGGTTTGGGGATAAAATTACCTGTAAAAATTGGGAAAATATTTGGTTAAATGAGGGTTTTGCTACCTATGGTGAAGCAATTTATGCCGAGGCTTTGGGTGGAAAGTCGAGTTATCAAACAAACATTGCAGGTAATGCTACGAAGGCAAAGCGTTCCATTGGTACATTGTATGTTCAAAATATCAATAGTGAGAATGAAATATTCAACAGCAACCGCACTTATTCAAAAGGTGCGATGGTATTGCACATGTTGAGAGGAATTGTAGGCGATGAAAAATTCTTTAAAACCCTTCAAAATTATTTAGTTTCTAATGTGGCTTTTGGTGCGGCCGTTACTGAAGATTTTCAGAAAGTAGCCGAAGAAACGACTGGTCAAAAGTTAGATTATTTTTTCAAACAATGGGTCTATGGCGAAGGATACCCGCAATATACTTATTCATGGAATCCGAATGAGACTTCTACAGAACTAAAAATTAACATAACGCAAAAGCCTAATACAGGCTCAACTGCCTTTGCCATGCCAGTAGATGTGAAAATCATCATGGCTGATGGTTCAGAAAGCGTAAACACCGTATTTATTGATAAAGTAAGCCAAGAAATTACATTTACAAAACCTAAAGGAACGATTTCACAAGTTGTCTTCGACCCAGACAATAAAATTCTTAAAGATGTAACAGAAAATAAGGTTGCTATCGCCGTTACGGGTCAGGAAGAAAATCAATCATTTGTAAGTTGGAGTGTTTATCCAAATCCTACGGATAATCAGGTATTTATTGATTTTAATTTAGCGAAAAATGCCGAAATTGGCATTGATTTTTTTGATAGAGTGGGGCAAAAGTTAAAATCCATATCGGCAGAACAGTTGTCTAATGGAAAATATACCAGAAAGCTATCATTGAATGAGTTTTCTAGTGGTATGTATTTCGTTAGATTACGCATTAATGACCAATTCTTTGGTAAAACATTGATTATTAGATAATTATAACTTAACAAAAATTGATAACAATTTTGAAAATTGTTATACCCATCCAATGAAGTTACTCATATTAGCGGGAGGGATGTCATCTCGCATGAAGAAAAATTTAGAAGGTAATACAAACCTCGATTCAAAGCTTATCGAACAAGCCAATACTTTACCAAAATCAATGATTGGTTTGGGTAAAGATGGAAGACCCTTTTTAGATTATGTATTATACAATGCTTCTGTTGCTGGCGTAAAAGAAGTTGTTTTATTGTTAAATCCTAAAGATACAGTTTCTCAGCCGTACTACGAAAAGCTTATGGCTGATGAAAAAAGTTGGGGCTTGAAGATAGGTTTTGCTCGTCAATTTATTCCCGAAGGTAGAGAGAAACCACTCGGTACGACCGATGCAATTGAACAGACCCTCAATCAATTTCCTGCATGGAAAGAAAGTAGATTCATTGTTTGTAATGGAGATAATTTATATCCAGTCAAAGCCTTTGAATTATTACTCGATGAAGCATACCCAAATGCTATGCTCGATTGGGATACAGAAGGCTATACAGTTGACCGAGTGCGAAATTGTGCCATTATCAAGAAAGATTCAGAAGGATATTTAATTGATTTACTCGAAAAACCGAATGACGAAGAATGGGAAGAAATTGTAGCTACCATGCCTCGAATTGGAATTAGTTGGAATATTTTTGCCTTTACAAGTACAGCCTTAATTCCATTTTTAGAAAAAACACCTTTACATCCAGTTCGTAATGAAAAAGAAATTCCTGTGACTGTCCGTATGTGGGCTAACGAAAATCCTAGAGGAATTTATACCATTCAGATTGCAGATGTTTTGCCTGACCTTACGAGTAAACATGATATTGCTGAAGTACAGGCTTTATTAAATTACGATATTTAATAAATTAAGATGGCAAGAAGTGCTCATTTATGAAGCCTCTTGCCATATTTTACTTATAATCAATCAGTTGCAATAATTTCTTTAGTAGGGTCAATAAAAAACCAAAGTGCAGAAGAAACAATTAAACAAGCTGCGATTAAAAATAGAGGATAGTTAAAATTCCCTGTTTGTTGTACAATTGTTCCGAAGATTATTGTGATGAAAAAACCACCCATTTGACCCGCAAAATTCATCGCTCCAGTAACGGTTCCTGAATTTCTTTTGCCGATATCAACGCAAACAGCAAAAGCCACAGGCAAGGTAAGGTCTTTCAATAAAACACAAAGTGCTAATAGATAACCCGCCAATTCATTATCTGTTGTGAGGCCAGCTCCTAAAAAACAAATACTCGAAGAACCCAAACCAGCTACACCTACGACTCTTCTGCCAATTTTTAATCCATATTTTTTAGTCAAAAAATCACTGGCAAAACCACCTAATACGCAACCAATTGCCCCAAGAAAATAGGAAAGCGAAACAAAGTTTTTAGCTTGGTCTTCTGTCATGTGTCGGCCTTCCTGAAAATAAGTTGACGACCAATTTGTAAAGAAATAGGAAGCATAGAAAAACAAATGACACATCAACATTAGAATCCAAATGTTTGGATTTCTAACGATAGTCTGCCAACTAATCTTATGATTATTCGCAATTTGTCTTCGTGAAGATTCAATTTCTTCGATTTCATCTTTACTTATAGCAGAGTGTTCGGAAGGAGTATCTCTAAACCAATAATACCAAATTCCTGCCCAAACACAACCCACTACACCAAGTACAAAAAAAGCAGAACGCCAGCCTACCGCATGCACAAGCGGAATGACTAAAAGTGGCGTTAGAGCACCTCCAATTCTTCCTGCTGCCCATATTACAGATTGAGCTCGACCAACCTCAATGGCAGGAAACCATTTTGATATAACGATGGAGGCGTTTGGATAAGCTCCCGCTTCCCCCATTCCAAATAAAAACCTTACGATTAAGAGGTAGGCAAATCCAAAGGCAGTTCCCGTAAGAGCAGTGAAGCCAGACCACCACAGAACTACTCGTGTAAGAATTCTACGAGGTCCAATACGGTCGCCCAAAACACCCGTAGGAAGCTCAAAAAGGGCATAAGCTAAAGAAAATGCTCCCAAAATATAGCCAAAAGATTGATTATCAAGGCTAAGGTCGGCTTTTACGTATTTACTCACCACGTTCATACAAACACGGTCGAGAAAGGTAATGATAGAAAGTAAAAATAATAGGAAGAGTACTCGGTGGCGAATTTTCATGAGGTTTAGGTTGGTTTCAAAAAATGAAGATAAGTCAAATGTATTAAATTATTGACGTTTTTCAAATAATCCGAAACTTACCCACCAATTAAAAAATAAACCGAGGATTTCGCTCTTGATTGAGTTACTTATCCTCGGTTTTGATTCAAATAGTACAATGAAAGGTGTTAGAATTAGGAATACCTAAATACTATTTTTTTACCCAAAGTATGCCATTTTTAATATTTGTTTTATTTAATAATCCCTTTTGATGAGCATTATTTAATATTTCCTCGCCTTCTATATTTGATACTCCGCTTAATTCCGAGAATTCTCTGCTTGTTAGCGTTGAGTATTTGGCAAATATCCCTTCACAAGATTTATCATAAGGAATTTTATAAGCGTCTTTGAAAACTCTTGCAATCGCATTTTCAAAGTTTGCATAGGGTTTAAAACCCACCACAATCTCATTAATATTATTAGGTCCTACAAAAAATAATGTTGGAAAACCTCTCACACCCATTTTTCTTGCTAGTTCAAGGTCAGCTTTAAAAAGCTCTTTAGCCTTAAATTCGTAATCCGACTTAAGTTGATTCTCGTCGAGACCTGTTGCAATAGCAGCATTTTTAATATGCTCCCATTTGGTAATGTTTTTCTTTTCAAGGAAAACCATTTCTCGGATTTTTCTCAAAAATTTAATAGCCAATTCTTCGTTTTGTATCTGAGCAGCTTTAAAAGCAATAGAAGGTGGATAGGAAGAATGGAGAGGGTCTTCAATCCAGACATTACCATCAATTGGCATTTTGTAATACGTACTTACTTCGTCCCAATGGTGGGCTACATCAGAGGGTTTACTGATGCCATTTTTATTATAATTCCAATCAGGTAATAAGCCGCCCATTCTGTAATCAAACTCTACTATTGGAGCGTACTCAAGTTTTAGTCTTCTTAATTGTGGCTCAATGCCCCAACATGTCGAGCAAATTGGGTCAGTGAAATAAATAATTTTTAAAGGCTTTTGGGTTTCCGTAAAATGGATACTTTCAGAAGTTCCATAAGATTGTATTTCGCAAATACCTTCTTCGGGATCGCACAAAAGAGGGTTGTTGTTGTTTGTCATCTGAGTTGCGTTTTTATTTTAGGAAGTAATCCTGCCAAACACTTAATGCAACAAGTTATGAATTAATTTTCTGGACAGAACAATTTTATCTCATAAAGTTGTTATACGGATACAAAGTTGAAAACTATTCATTGAACTGTCAATTAGTCAGAAAAATATGACTGCACAAACTACAGAAAATAACTGCCCTGCAGAAGGGTTATTGAGAATGCTTTCGGGTAAATGGAAACCTCAAATCTTCAGATTAGCTCTAGATGGCCCTCTGAGATTTAATTCATTAATTAGGCAAATTAGTGGTTCGAACAAACAGTCTATTGCAGTAGCTTTGAAAGAAATGGAAGAGCAAGGTTTGCTGGAAAAGACAGTGATTAAACTTAAACCACTTCATATCGAATACAACTTATCAGCTAAAGGACTGTCATTAGTATCCATATTTAAGGAATTAGAACATTTGTCTTGAGATTTTTTGTTGAAGAATGAGTTTGAAGGTCAATGAGTTATGCTTGTTGGCCTTTTTTGTTTGAGAGGTTTAATAACTTTTTAACACTTCATATTCAACCATTTGTAAAGATTTTTCGACTTTATCAGCAGAGCCTCCACAACGGCTTTTGAATTAAAACAATATTCTTTACAAAAAAACTTCGAGTCTATATGGATAAAATTTACTATTAAAAACAACATAAAATAGTGAAATGACCATGAAAGTGTTAGTATTGGGTGGCTGCCATGTGTACGGCTACGGTGTAAAGAAAAATAAAGGATTTGTTCAACAAACTCTATTTTCATTAAGTATTCATCAATCAGTTGATGTAACTTATTTTGCCCCACTTAAGCTTTCTCAAGCAAATAAATTGCTTGAATCAAGACCTGAACTTTTCGAAGAAAGTGATTTAATCATTGTGCAATTAGGTAATTACGAACTTTCGTTTCAAGGTAAATTTAAAGAGTTAATTAAAGTTAAAACGCCTCTTTATGAGGAGGGTTTTCCGAAAAGTATCAATGAGCAGTTTCAGCCTGTAAATATTGACAAACTGCACCAAGTTTTACCAATAGAAGAAGAAAAAAAGAAATCTAACTTTTGGATTGAATTAGATTTCAAACTTCGACTCTTTACTAAGTTGGGAATTTCAGAAGTACTCTACTTTTTTAATAAAATTCCACTACTTTATCATTTTAAAGTTGAGTATTCGAGATTTTTGAGAGGTTTGGATGGCTTTCAGAATAAAACCGTGATTGTATCACCTACGCCCGTAATCGAAAAAATCAGCAACTTTTTGAGAGTCAAAGGAGCACAAAAAGTACAAGAATTAGCTACTGAATTTGGTTTTGATTTTATTCGACCCGATAGTTTACTTGTAAATCCTCAGAAAGAAATTCTTCCAGAAGGATTTCATATTAACGAACAGTTTCATTATAAACTTTCCCAAAAACTAATGAGTACGATTATCTCATTGAGTGCCTTGAGTTTGACCTCCGGATTGGTAGATAATTGATGTTTTAACTCCTATTTAATTTGTCTTTAAAATTACTTTTAGCTTCTCATATTTACTTTGAATCAACAAAAAAGAAAGATAGAACAATGAAAGCTGTAATGAAAAAAACTATGCTTATCTGGGTGATGGGTATAGTTGCCTTTGCTTCAAAAGCACAAGTTGTTACCGACGCCGACCATGGCGTGAATTTTAGAGATTTACATACGTTTGCATGGCTGAACCCAGATATTCAGGTTCGTAATCCGCTCTTTAACAATGAATTGATTACTCGAAATATTGAAAACTATGTCAACAATGCTTTGGTCACGAAGGGCTTGAAGATTGATAATCAAACCCCCGATATACTTTTGAAATTTCATACATACACTGAAAATGCTATTAGTAGTATGGGTGGTTATCTGATGTGGGGTGGTTGGGGTTTTAACCGTGGGTTCTTTCCGTTCACTGGTTATGGATACGGACCTTATCAATATACAAAAGGTACTTTAGTGATTGATGCAATTGATGCCCGCACGAACAAATTAATATGGCAAGGTGGAATTTCAGGTAGTATTAATGCTGCAAAAATTCAACGAACAATTTACAAAGGAGTGAATAAGATAATGAAGAAGTATCCTGTAAGTTAATTATAGTCAATATTGTAATAATAAACCCTTGTGCATATTTAGGGTATTATTGAGTGAATATTTTATGAGAATAATGTCAAACAGTTGCTTTCGAGTAAACTTGAAATAACAAAATATATGAAAACTGGATTCATTTTTGAGGAGAAATCCGAAATGAAACAGCCAATCGGAGGTTGGATGCTTCGTTTAGTGCTATCGTTTTGCGTAGTATTAGCGGTTAAAATTGTATCTTTTGCTCAAAATGCTGTCCAATTCGATACAGAGAAGGGCATTGTAAACGCTATTGCTACTTACAATGCCGATGTTCGTCAATCAATTTTGGTTGCTAGTCAATATCCGCAAGTATTTGCTGATATTCGACGCTTGAAAGATAAAGAGCAAACTTCGTTTCATACCTTGATTTCAAATTTTAGTCAAGAAAAACAAGGTTGGTTTTATGAACTTACACGTTATCCAGATTTACTGCATACTTTGGCAATAAAGCCAGATGGCCTCAAGCGTGATGATGTTGGTAATTTATTACCAAATAAAGAGCAAACACTTGAAAAAGCCGCTTGGAGATTATACAGATTTCATAAAGCAGACCTCGTAGAGGCCGATAATTTGAATCAACAGGCCGATGAAGCTTATAATAAATTGCTTGGCTCATTAGAATTACCTGTGAAGGTTGCCTTTCAGAACTTGGTTAAATATCCTGATGTGATGAGCATTTTAACCAATAATTTAGCGTTAACTACCGAAGTTGGTAAACAATATGTAGCTGATAAAGAGGCTTATAATCAGTTTTTGGCTGCTAAACATGATAGTTTGGTTATTCAAAACGATAGGGAAGTAGCCTATTACAAAAAGCAGTTAGATGAAAATCCACAGGCAAAGGCTGAACTTACCCAAGCTGCAAAAGATTATGCCCAGGAAAACGGTTATATCGTTCCGAATACTTCAAATTATTATAACCAAAACTATTATGTTAACCCTTATTCATTTTGGTTTGGCTATCCATACTGGTATGGTTCACCTTTGTGGTATCCGAGTGCATATTGGGGAGGATTTGGCTTTAACTATGGTTTAGGTGGGCTAGGTTTCTATGGTTTTCCAACTTTTGGTTTTACAAATTGGTTTTTTAATGGTGGTTATTATTATCGTTATCCAACTCTTTACCGACATTTGGGTAATTACTATCGAAATACTATTGTAAATAACCGAGTAGTTGTTCCAGCAACCCGTGGCTTTATGAATGCGGCTCGTGAACATTATAGTCCAAATACAAGTGCAAGAACGAATTATTCGAGGGGTTTTAATTCAGATTTTCGAAATTCCACATCTAGTGGAAGAGTTTTTAATGGGGCAGCTACCGGTAGTTTTAATAGAGGGGGCTTTAGCGGTGGAGGTTTTAATAGCGGCCGTATGGGTGGAGGTTTTAGTGGGGGTAGAGGAGGTCGTCATTGATTAGTAAATTTTAAATAAGAGGTGAAGTAATTGTGCTTCACCTCTTATTTTGTGTAGTTTTATAGATATTGTCTATGTATTTATAAAAATATTCGATTTGGTTTATGTCTGTAGATTTGGTAATTTTGAAATGCAATAAAATCGAAAATAACTCATTTAAGTTACTTTCGGATAAATTGACAAACATAAAAAAATTTAGATAAATAAAACAAACTACAATAATGGAAAATCATCCATCTAATGGCGAAGCTAAATGCCCTTTTCATCACGGAGCAGGAGCACCAGTAAATAATAGTGCTGGTGGAGGCACAAGAAACCAAGATTGGTGGCCAAATCAGTTGAGATTAAACATCTTGCGTCAACATTCTTCTTTATCAAATCCAATGGATAAAGATTTCAATTATGCTGAAGCATTCAAATCGCTTGATTTCGCAGCTTTGAAGCAAGAAATCAATGAATTGATGACTAACTCTCAAGATTGGTGGCCAGCAGATTACGGTCATTATGGCCCTTTCTTCATTCGTATGGCATGGCACAGTGCAGGTACATATCGTACTGCCGATGGTCGTGGTGGAGCGGGTTCTGGTACGCAGCGTTTTGCACCATTGAATAGTTGGCCAGATAACGGAAACCTTGATAAAGCACGCTTATTATTGTGGCCAATCAAACAAAAATATGGAAATAAAATCTCTTGGGCAGATTTAATGATTTTAGCAGGTAACTGTGCGTTAGAATCGATGGGCTTCAAGACTTTTGGTTTCGGCGGTGGTCGTGTAGATGTATGGGAACCAGAAGAAGATATTTATTGGGGTTCTGAAGGTAAGTGGTTAGAAGACAAGCGTTATACTGGAGACCGTGAATTGGAAAATCCTTTAGCAGCTGTTCAAATGGGTCTTATTTATGTAAATCCTGAAGGTCCTAACGGAAACCCTGACCCTTTAGCAGCCGCACGCGATATTCGTGAAACATTCGGCCGTATGGCAATGAACGATGAAGAAACAGTGGCTTTAATTGCGGGTGGACATACATTTGGTAAGGCTCACGGTGCAGCAGACCCAAGCAAATACGTAGGTCCAGAGCCAGCAGCAGCTGACATTGAACACCAGAGCCAAGGTTGGATTAATACTTTTGGTAAAGGAAATGCTGAACATACAATTACCAGTGGTTTGGAAGGTGCATGGACAACAACACCAACTAAATGGAGTAATAATTATTTCTGGAACTTATTTGGTTATGAGTGGGAATTAACCAAAAGTCCAGCAGGTGCACATCAGTGGAAACCAAAGCATGGAATGGGAGCAGATACTGTGCCTGATGCACACGATTCTTCGAAACGTCATGCTCCAATCATGTTTACAACAGATTTAGCTTTGAGATTCGACCCAGCTTATGAAAAAATCTCACGTCGTTTCCATGAAAACCCAGATGAGTTTGCTGATGCTTTCGCTCGTGCATGGTTTAAACTTACTCACCGCGATATGGGACCTAAATCTCTTTATCTAGGGCCAGAAGTACCTGCAGAAGAATTAATTTGGCAAGACCCAATTCCTGCAGTTGACCACCAAGTGATTGATGCAAACGATATTGCTGAATTGAAGAAAAACATCCTTGCTTCGGGTCTTACAATTGCTGAGTTAGTTTCAACTGCTTGGGCTTCTGCATCAACTTTCCGTGGTTCAGACAAGCGTGGTGGTGCTAATGGTGCGAGAATTCGTCTAACTCCTCAAAGATATTGGGCTGTTAATAATCCTGCTCAATTATCTAAAGTACTTGATACGCTTACAAGTATCCAAGAAGAGTTTAATTCGATTCAAACAGGTGGTAAGAAAGTTTCAATGGCTGACTTAATCGTATTGGGTGGTTGTGCAGCTATTGAGCAAGCAGCTAAAAATGCTGGCCAAGAAATTTCTGTGCCATTCACACCTGGTCGTACAGATGCTTCTCAAGAACAAACTGACGTAGAATCGTTTGGTGTATTGGAGCCATTAGCTGATGGATTCCGTAACTACCAGAAAAAGCAATACATGACTACTGCAGAAGAAATGTTGATTGACAAAGCTCAATTAATGACACTTACTGCTCCAGAAATGACAGTGCTCGTTGGCGGTTTGAGAGTATTAGGTGCTAATTATGATGGTTCAAATCATGGTGTTTTCACAAATCGTCCGGGTGTTTTAACAAACGATTTCTTCGTAAACTTGCTTGATTTAAGCACTACTTGGAAGGCAACCACTCCGCATCAAGATTTATTTGAAGGACGTAATCGTGCAAATGGCGAATTGAAATGGACTGGTACTCGTGTAGATTTGATTTTCGGTTCGAATACAGAGCTTCGTGCAATTGCAGAGGTTTATGGTTGTGGCGATTCTCAGGAAAAATTCTTGAAAGATTTTGTTGCAGCTTGGAATAAAGTTATGAACCTTGACCGTTTTGATTTGGTATAAGGTTTCTGCAATAGTTTGTAAAACAAAAGGCGGTGATTGTGAAAAATCACCGCCTTGTTTATGTCTAATCATTTAAACCCTTGCCTTGCAAAATCTGTGGAATAGCTTTTTCTATGCGTGATTCACGAGTTTTTGACTGTTTAGGTTGAGAAAAGTGAAGCAAATATCCCCTTTGCCTACCCGGAGTGAGTGCTTCAAATGCTGCCTTAAATATATCTGATTCATCTAATTTTGATTGAAATTCGGCACAAACTTCAAATTCTGAAGTTTCTTTTAAAACTACCTTTAATCCAAGTTTTTCAACTTCGATAGCTTCAAAAATATATGATTTTAAGATTCTTTCTCTATCAACAATTTCTTGTAAACTTGTAAATCTCATTTGTCTTGTGGCTTGCACATTTTGAGTTTGCTGAATCAGTAAAGTTTCTGAATCATGGAGTAATGCTCCCTTAAAAAATAAAACTGCACAATATTCTTTGAAGTCATGTATCAGTATAATATTATTTTGCTCAAAAGTATAGCAGGGGGTACCCCATTTAAGTTCTTCTGTGAGCCCACAAGCTAGAATGGTTTCTCTTAATTTTTCAACTTCTGGTTTCCATTTTTTGTTTTTTTCAAAATAAAAATCAACTTTTGGATTTGTCATTTGAGTATTATTTAGTTGATTAAAATTAGTTTTCAGTTAGATTATAAGTTTTATTTTCGTCTAATTACACACTCAAAATCTTTAAACTAATATAATTGAGCTCTCAGTATCTGGGCTTATTCCCTTGCTAATTTTACAAAAAAATGTTGTTTTGAAAGATTGGAATATTTCATTTATCTACTCATCTGAATAAAGAAAATATCATTGAATATTATTTCACTCGATATTACTTTTTGACTATTCATTTCAAATTCACCTTTAAAAGTACCGATTATATTAATTCTTCCATCTTTTGTGACTGATAGTTTTTGACCAGAATCATAGCTCGAACTTCCTCCTTTTTGAATCCAAATTAATTGTGCAGAGGGGCTTAATTTTGCCACATAAATATCATCTGCACCTTTTGATTTGAGAGTTGTTTGTCCTGAATTCAGAGTTTGATTGAAAAGTCCAGTAATATACAGGTTATTTTGCTCATCAACTTCAATATCATTACAATCTAAGCCTTCATAATTTACTGATTTTCCGAATTGCGATACCCATTCTAAAGTACCAAATTTACTTATTTTTAACAAAAATAAGCTTGATGGGCCTTCGGAAGTCAAGTTGATATTTTCAAGCGAAAAATTAGAATGGAATAGACCAGCAACATATAAATTTTGGTTAATATCCATTGCCATGTCATCAAAAACATCTTTTCCGTATTTAGACCAACTAAGGTTATTATTTTCATCAAAGCCCAAGATGAAAAAGTTGAAAGTATTATTCGAAGGTAGCGTCACACCTTCAACGGTTGTTGCTCCTGTGTAAGTACCACCCACAAAATATTTCCCAGTGATTTTATCAACTAATATTTTACGGCCTAGAATAGGACCACTACTTGGCGTATATACCCTATGCAGAAGCAGATTGCCATTCAAGTCAAATTTTTCAATTAAAAGCTTATGATAAGAACTTATTGCATTCCCATCCCAATAACCAGTAATGTAAATCTCATTACCAACCGCAATACTAAATCCTATATCATTTTCTATTGAACCAGATTTTTTCACCCACTGAAAAACACCTTCTGAATTAAATTTAGCGATAAATATATCTCGCCCTCCACTTGTTGAAATAGTTGAGCCAAATTCTGAAAATGCAGTAGAAGAATATCCCCCAAAAGAACCCGTGATATAAATATTATCGTTTACGTCAACAGTTACATCTTTTATTTCAGTGTAGTTAATTTTTACAGCCCAAGTACATGAATTATTTTTATCTATTTTAGTTAAAAATGATGCTTGTAAACCATTGTATAACGTACATCCATTTAATTCAATATTTCCATCAAAAGTGCCCACAATAACACTATTTCCTTGACTATCAGTGCTTATACCACTTGCATCATTCGGTGAATTCAGATTCGCAAACTTGTAAGCGTTTGTTGTATTTGAAGTATTTGAATTCTGTGATAATATGAGCCATTCGGTGCCATTATAATATCTTAATACATTTGAAGTATTATCAAAAACAGTCATCCCTTTTTTAGGTGATGGAATATTTAATATTTGACTAAAACTGAGTTGAGGAAAGTGTAAATTGCTATTACTTCCTGATGTTATGGTAGTGGATTGTCCAAAAATATATGAATTTGAAAAAAGGAGTAAAAGTAGAAATGCATAAAAAAAGCTTATGATTTTTGACTTTAGAAGTATAAACTTTCGACATTTAATTCTGGAATCAGGTAAAAAAAATGAAAAAGGCTTAATGGTTGGATATTTAGTAAAGTTGGAAGTTGTGTACATATAAAGGTAAGGGTTATCAAAAAAATATAGGCTTTTTTTACAACAGTTTTTATATAATTCAAAAAATCAGGTTATTTCTGCGTATAGTTACAGAGAATGAATCAACTTAATACTTTTTCAGAAAATTATAGCTTAAACCAGTAACAAATGAAATTTTTGTTACAGTATCTTCATATTTTAGGTCTGTATCTAAAGGCATAATCTGGTTACAATATTGAATTTTACCACCAATAAAAAGTCGAAGTCCAGCATTTAATTTCATGGCGAAGCCAGTTTCGATGGTGTAAACAAGGGAATTCTTTCCCTTTAATGTATAATTTACCTTATTTGTTTCATAAACTTTACTGTCTTTATTGAAGACCATTTGCCCAGCTCCAACTTTAAAAATGAAGTTACTATTTTGGTTTAAGTCATTCAATGAACTGTATCTTAGAAATGCCCCAAAAATTTTACTATTTAATTCGTCAATTACTTTTGGCATGGCATCGGCATCTTTATAAATATATCTTTCTGGTAAGATAGAAGAAGTATATTCTGCACCTAACTGGAAATTTTTCCCTCCACCACCAATACTAAGGTCATAGGGAATTTCTAATGATTTTTTGGTTACTTTAGCATTATAATCACCCTCTCTTTTCACGCTCGAAATGCCAGTTTTTGCTTCAATAAAAAACTTTTGTGCGAATACAAAATTTTGTTGAAGTAAGAATAATAATAGTAATATTTTTCTAAACATGATTTCTTAATTTAGGGTGGCTTTGATATGTATTCTGAGCGAAATAGGTTTACTTACAGGAGAGGAATTCCTGTTGTAGTATAGGGAATAGGTTGAAATGGCCGAATTTGTAAATTTTTTAAATATTTTATCAACTTCATCAAAAGTTTCAGGAAATGAGTATTGACCACCATTTTGTGCAAGAGATTTTAAAGTTTGTTCATCTACACCTTCCTTCCCTTTGAAACCAATGGTATAACTAAGCACTTTCAGTGAATTGATTTGTGAAGAAATATATGAAGAGTTTTCAAAAAGTGCACTTGATTGAGCATTGTTGATACCATCGGTAAAAGTTATTAAAGCTTTTTCATTGGAATTAGTATTTTTCAAAAGTGTAACACCCGTATTCATAGCTTCGAATAAACGAGTAGCGTTTTGATTTTCAGGTAAGGAATTAATAAAATTAATGACACTTACAGGGCTAGTAGTTGGAGCTAATTGATAAATGTTCTGAGAAAAGCCAACAATCCCAATCTTTGCGGAGGGATTTTCTCTAAAAACATTAGCTACTACTTCAATAACTGTGTTTTTTAAATTTCTTACATTACTTCCAAGCGATGAACTTACATCAACGACTATTACTAAAGAAAAGTTTTGAGAGTAATATGAAATGAAAAAGTTTTCAGAATCTTGTCTCCAATCGTCATTCGTAAATTCTGATGTTTTTATTTCTCCAGCCTTATAATTACCTAATTCATCGCTAATTTTTAAGGTATTGAATATTACAAATGCTCTTGTTTTGTCGTTTGATAAAGCTGAAGTATTATTTGCTAAAGTAATAATATTTGAGGGATAACGGAGGTTGGATAACTGTGGGTTTAAACCTGTTGGATTGGTATAATCAGCATAAATAAACAAATCTTTTACGTAAGGATTTATTTCACCTGCTAGTTTATCTTTACAAGAGATTGTAATTAAAGAAAATACGATAAAAACAAAGGATAAAACAGCTTTCATATTTGTCTAGAGTTTGTCAAATTTAATTTTATTTTTAAAAAAACCAAAGAATTATTCTAAAAATAATAGGTGCACGATTGAGGTAAGTACCGATGCTTAAAACTCACATAATCAATTATTTGTATTTAAAATCAATCATCACTAAAACCGTTATGAATAGTAAATAATTTCGTTGAAACCTAAGTTAAAACTTCAACTTTTGAAGTTTTTAGGTATCTAGAGTTTTTAGTCGTTTGTCAACGTCGTCTATCGTTCGTGTACTTTTAAATAGCATTTTTTATAATTAGATTAAATATTGCCACTAAATGTAATATTTATTATAATAAATGGGCTTATAGCCCAATACAAATAGAATGCTATGAAAACGTACATATATTTGATTTTTACTTGTATTTGTTTTAACTCGTTTGGACAGGAAAGAAAATTTGAGATTGATTTTGAAGCCATAAAGTCTTCTTTAAAAGTTGCTAAATTAGAAAAAGCAATAAGAGCCTCCAATAATACCAATGATGAAGGCCCAATTATTAAACTCCCATTGATAGATGGAACTTTGAAGGCCTTTTATTTTATGGAGTCTCCTATTTGGGAGAAAGTAGAGGATATGGCAAAGGCAGAGATACAGACATATTCTGGAGTAAGTGTTGATAACGATGGCTTCTTAGCTCGAATCACTATTTCGCCATTAGGGTTATCTGCAATAATACGAAGTCCAAGTGCATATTACATAATAGAGGTAGAAGATTTGCCAAACAATAAATATATTATTTATCCACTTGGGTCAAAACGAAATATTAAATGCGAGGTTGGAGAAAACTCATTAATAAATAATGTTGAGAGCAAATTTAAACTTAGTAATCAATTATCTTCTGCACCTTTTCCTAATGGAACTTATTTGAGAGTATATAGATTTGCCGCTGCTGCAACGGGTGAATTTACAACTAACATTGGGAGTGGAAGTAGAACAACCGCTCTACAAAGAATTACTGAAATCGTTAATCTTATTAGCTTAATTTATGAAAGTGAAGTAGCGATTCGTTTTTCATTGGTTGCGGAAACCACTAATAAAAATTTAATTTTTTCTGATGCCTCAACAGACCCCTTTTCACCATCAGGTTCTGCAAGTGCTGATGCCTCGCAAAATGGGTTTAACTTAATGTCGTCGAATCAAGGAAGTTTTGCCAATTTCCTCCCTTATGTCAATTATGATATTGGACATACATTCCATTTTGTTTCGGGTTCATCAGGTAGCGGACAAGCCGGCCCAACTCCCTGCACAAATTCGTATAAAGCACGTGGCTGGACTCAAATGGGACTTAACTATTCAACGGGAATTGTAGCTAATATCGCAGCACATGAAATTGGACATCAATTTGAAGCCCACCATACCTTTAATGCTAGAGGAGGAACATCAAGCGAGCCGACAGTATGTTCTGATCAATGGGATGGAACTTCTGCTGTCGAACCTGGCGGTGGAGTTACCCTAATGGGTTATGGACAAGTTTGCTCGTCGCCAAATTACACATTAACTGGCAAAGTTGATAATAGTTTTTTTCATACAAAAAGCATAGAGCAAATACTACAAAGTGATGGTTTTGGGGCAGCTGGAGCAAATGGTTGTGCGAATCTGATTGCAACCGGTAATTCATTACCAGTTGCAAATGCTGGTCCAGATGTAGTGATGCCTGTTAATACACCATTTACATTGACTGGCAGTGCCACAGATAACGATAATACTGATGTGCTAACCTATACTTGGGAAGAATATGATATTGCAACATTAGACGATAAAGGTGCTTTGGGAGCTACGGTTACAGGTAGGGGTGGTTATTCTGCTGTAAATAGTCCAAATACTGCTCCACTTTTTAGAAGCTATATTCCCTCAATAACAGGCTATACGCGTACTTTTCCGGATATGCAGTATGTATTAAATAATGTAAATAATGGGAGTCCTAATTCTGGAGAAGATTTACCACAAGTTGGTAGGATTATGAAATTTAGATTAACTGTGCGGGATAATAAAGTTAATGGGGGAGGAATTGATTCGGACGAAAGAATAATAAATGTAGATGCGAGTAAAGGACCATTCACTTTAACTTCTCCTAATGGAGGGAATGTTTTGAATGCTGGAAGTAGTTTAATAATTACGTGGCAAGTAAACGGTACAGATGTTCTCAGTTCTAACGTGAAAATTTTACTTTCAATAGATGGTGGGAACTCTTTTCCGATAATATTGGTCGCTAATACTCCAAACGATAATAACGAAATAGTCACGGTACCTAGTAATGTGGCATCTTCCACAACTTGTCGTATCAAAATAGTAAGTCTAAATGATACAACATTTGAATTTTTCGATGTTTCAGATAGTAATTTTACAATTAGTTCATCATGTTTAGCAAATAATAGCTACATATGTCCGACTAATACAATTTCTGAACAATCTGGGAATGCAATTTTTAATTTAGGTTTAAACTATTATCCAGCGAATAAAATTATAGGTGGTAAGAAGGTTTATTCAACAAGTGGAAGTGTAAATAGAACTTTATTTCTATACACAAATAACAGCTATACTACTTGTACAAACGCTGGTTTTCAAGTCAATTCAATTTTAATTTCATTTCGTGTCTCAAAGCCAGGGGTGTATAATATTTCTGCTTTAACAAATACGGCATCTTCAAGGTCATTTACAGTTTATTCATCAACAAGTTTTAGTTGCAATACTTTTATTGGCAGTAACTCCTATGATGCAGGAGGTGGCAGTTATTCAAGGATAACAAGTCGGGATATTTTCCTTAATGAGTGTATTGATTATTACATCGTTGTTTATTTGGGAAGTTCAAGTACGCCTACAATTGATTTATCAATTATTGGCGATGGTGACGTTATTGAAGTTTCATCGAATCCACAAGGAGTAAATTATACTTATGTGGCTGTAAATCAATCTAATAGTCAAATTGCGGCAGTTTCATCTAATTCAGACTTTACTAGTCTAAGCCAAGGAAATTATAAAATTTATGGTTTGGAATATCAAAATACCATAAATCCAACAATTTTTTTGAATCAGACTATCTCTCAGGTATATAATTCAAATAACTGTATTTTGTTTAGTACAAATTCAAAAACAATTACCGTTCTAGAAAGTCCATGTTTAACTAATATACTCCTTATAAGTCCAAATAACAATATTGGTACGGGGACGCAATTAATACAAGCTTCGGCAACTGCTTTAAATGCTGGAATTACGGCATCAAATAAAATTACTGGTACTGGAACAAGAGCTATTTTTCAGGCAAAAACATTATTATTACAAAGTGGATTTGAAGTAAATACGGGTTCAATATTCAGAGCGGAAGTAGGAGGGTGTAATTAGAAAATTAATCCTGATTCGTCAATTTTCTTTTTAGCTTATATTTGTTCAAAATTGCTATTATAGAATTCTATAATTATTTATGACAAATGTGCTAGATAAATCAGAAGTTTGGGAAAGCAAGAATACAAGTAATTTATAAATAATGAGTTGCAGAGCTATGGGTAGAAATTTTTGTTAGTATCATAAATGCTTCATTTATTTAAGTTTTCAATCATTGCATAATTGGTCATACTATATAATATTTTTCTTAATAAAAAAGGTATTAAAATAGAACACGTATATAAACACAGAAGAAGTCTTTATTCTTATTTTTCGGTATTAATTTGAAAAAAAACACCCCAATTTTCAAAGCAGTTCTAGAAAGGGGAAAGGAATAAATTATACGCTTAAAGTTGACAATTAATTTTGGTTAATAAATTTTCTTACATTTAGTTTTAGTTTTGTAGATTAATAATTCTGTAAAAACCATTAGGGTTTAAAGATTCATAATCTGGAAAATCTAAAAATGTGAAAATAAAATAATTGTATCTTTTCCCAAGAAAGCCTCCCTTTTGAAACGAATTTTCTGAGCAGAAAACTATTTCTTTTGTAGAGCCAACCTTAATTTTATCATGCAAATAATAACTATTTCGGCTATTACATTCTTTAAGTGGGAAATCCTTTTTTTTCAAGTCAGTTAATTTTTTTATTTGAATTTTTATTGGAATAGGCTCCCCATAAACCGATACGTCACCGAAAACTTGGATTTTTAGGGTAAGAGAGTTTGAGGTATAATTATTTGAATAATAAATTTCAGTTTCAGTTAATAATAGATGTAATTTCTTAATTTCGTTTTTAAGATAAATATTTTCAGTTTTCAATTGCCTAGAGATATTTTCTAAGGAATCAATCTTGTTAAAATATCTATTTCTAGAAATTTCAATTCTAGTTTTTTCTTTTTCTAATTCATCTATATCTGCCTTTACTGATTCTATTTCTTTATTTAATTCTTCAACTTTAACTGTTTGGTTTTGAATTTGAGTCAAATACCACCTTTCTTTTGAGTGCCAGTCAGTAGCATTGTCATTTTTTTCCTTGATTCGAGCCTTTCGAAGCCAATAAATTTGTTTCTCTGCTTCCCTTAAACTTATTGTCAAATTCTCTACAGTTTTATTTAAAGTATAAATATCAAGAGCCATTTTTTCTGCAGCACGACTAGGGTTCCTATGCGTTGAACTTAGCAGAATACTATCTTTGGATAATGCAGTTGAAAGCAAAATTATTGTAAAAATAATTCTCATTTTATTTTAATAGATTTAGTTGTCGATTTATTTCACTACTATCGCATTTACCATCTTCAATGTCTTTCTTTATTATCTCTAGTATGGTAATATTATAATTGATTTCGTTATTGTTAGAACTTGAGAGTTTTGATGTATACTGTTCCAACATAATATCAATTTTATCTTTATATTCACATTGAACGACTTCTTTTTTTTTAAAAAAAAGTAAGTTTAGTATTATTAAAAAAGAACCTAAAGCAAGCATTCTTTTTCCGTAAATTAATGACCGCTCAGATAATTCTGGGTTTGGCTTTACCCATTTTGAATCAGCAATAAATGACAACAAAAATAGGGCACATCCGAGAAGAAATATGCATCCTCCGATAAACACTAAAGGATATTCGGTAAAAAATAAAACTAACTCTTTGATTTCTTTATTCATAATTGATGTCAAAAAATAAGATAATTCAGCTTTTTAAATTTTAATGTAAATGCAATTTAAAGGCATTAGCATAAATATAGTTCGAACATACGCTTCAGAGTGCAATGAATGGGTAATAATTTTGAGAAACCGTATAAAGCTACAGCCATTTCGTCATGCAGTAGTTATAAGAGTTTTGATGTTAAGTTGGCTCTTTTTTCTTTTTATATCTTTGAATTGAAAATTCTCGACTTTTGATTTGTTACGGCTTTCACAGAGAAGTACTTACTTAACTAGAAACTCTAAATTCCACCTTGTAGGGAAGATAAAGCATTTGATATTAATCAAAATAAAATTGTGTCTTTTTATTCACCAGTTTAACACCCCTTAGTCATCATTTATAAATGTAATGAGCTTTTGCATTATCAAGATGAAAGTTAAATTGAACTTTTCTATAAAAAACGAAAATGACTAAAATATAAAATAGACAATCCTTTCATTCTATTTCATATAAGCTTTGCTAATTAAGGTTTTGCAAGCAGATATATCATAATTTTACTCAAAGAAAACAATTATTAATGGTAGTTCCCTTAAAAAATTAGAATATTTATCTAATGGTTTATTATCCGTAAATTGATTCTAGGATGAGATGAAAGGAAGTGATGATAGATTACATTTCGCACAACGTCCTCTATTATGATGGTTTGGGATTAGCTATAAAGTAGTCTAACATTCAAAGTTTGTAATTGTGTGTTTTGGGAGAAATCAATCCAAACAAAATTAAAGCTGAACAATCTAATAAGTATAGCAAATATGAGTTCAATTATTTTATTCAATAATAGTAAGCACGCGTGCTGGTGTATACCCGTGATTTTACATTAGCACTTACAAACCCTAAATAATGGTATCAGATTTGAGATTATATTTGACAATGTTCATCATAAACTACGTAGTTTAATATTTTTTACATTTAGACATAAGCTACAGTTGTAGGTTGTATTTATATTTTACTTTAAAACAATAGGATTAAATTTCTTTAAAGGAGACATAATTGACTCAAAATCATGTTAAAAATGATGTTTCCACTTCATCACCGTTTGATGTTAGTTGTCACCTAATTTATGACATTTATGCTTGTATTGTTTTTATTTTATATTTTTTAAGATAAAAAATATAAAATTTACGAAAGTGTTTTCATCATTTTCTTGGTGGTTGTAATTAATAAATTTTATCATTTTTATAGTATTAATAAGTAAAAACGTGTTACAGACGCCCCCCAAAAAAACCTTAAAAATTAAATTATTGGTATTCAAAATGCCAAGTGAATATTCTATTGCAAACATTTTTTTTGTTGTGGTATTCTTATTTTGTTTTTCAATTGTTGAAACTATCGCACAAAAAGTATACGAACCTTGGAGGCGGTACGAAAAAACTTCCCAAATTGAGTTTGGAATAGGTACTAGTAATTATCTTGGTGATATTCATCCTATTGATAATATTTATTCATATCAGAGTTCAATTAGATGGAATACGTCATTGTCTTATATTAAGCAAATTACGCCTTTTTATTCCTTAAAAATAGCATTTTCTTGGGTGCGATTGGCAGGAGATGACTATGTATTTACCAAAAATCAAGTTTCTAAGACGGATAATTTTGATATCAATTTTTTAAGAAATTTAAGCTTTAGAAATGATTTAAAAGAGGTTTCATACGTAAGTATTATTAATCTTAAGAGTGGTTTTTTTGCCCGTAATTTTAAAAATAGGCCGCAAATGATTCCATATTTTCTTTTGGGTACATCATTAATTAAACATCAGCCTTTAGCCAGAGAAATATATACACAAACAATTGGTTTAGGTGAGTGGAGAAAGATTAACGTTAGCCAATCGAACAGAAATATAGCTTTTGCAATACCCACAGGCATTGGATTAAAAGGTAGGGTATCCGAAAAATTTGATTTAAATTTTGAATTAAACTATCATTTTGTTTTTACTGATAATTTAGATGATATTATCGGTAGGCCCTTTCCTAAAAATGAGTTAATAGGAAATACAGATTTTACAAATAGGAGTACCGAAAAGTTTACAGCTAATAATGGTTTTAATCGCACGAACTTGTATAACATTGTTGCTCAAAGACAAGGGTTTAGCTTTTTTAATGGATTGGGTACAAATCTTTTTCCTACGATTGGATACCCCAATACTACACCAGAAAGGGGTGATAAAAAGAACGATTCATTTTTGATGATTTCTGTAAAAGTACAATACTATTTATCGAAAAGGGATAGGTGTAAATATTAATAATTGTGATTAAACGGTTACGTTTTTTAAAAAGCATAGTCTAAATAAAATAGTGAAGTAGCTTTCTCTACAAAAAAATCTCTCGCTTTAAAATGACTAAAAAATGTGCTTTTACAAAATGAATTTCATGCTTTTGCTCGACACCTACTCAAGTTTACAATAAATTTTGATTTCGTAATTTGAAACCCCAAAAAAAGCTAATCCTTTAATCAATATCCTAAAAGTAGTATTCCCATTCATTTTAAGTGAAAGAAACTTAAATCCATAAAAATGTAAATCTTCAGTTATTAAAGAAATGATTTGAAGGATTTAGTAGTCGAAAGAAAGCAAATTTCAAAGAGTGTAATTAATGCCTTGGGCTTTTGAACTAATTAAAAATTAAAGTTTCAGTCTAAGATAAGATATAATCAGTATCCCAAAAATGATTTAAGTGATGAAAAATTTTAAGAAAACTAATCAATTTGCCAAAATTATTCAAATAAGCTATTTCTGGGCGTTTTTTGTATTTAGCCTATTTGAAAGTTTTATTACTTATGGGCAAGCTTGTACTGGTTCTTTAGGATCACCAGTTGTAAAACAAGATTTTGGAACCAAAGGTGGAACTTTTGAATTAACAACTTACTCCTACCAAAGTACCGAGTGTCCAAATGATGGTAATTATTCTCTTCAACCAAAAACAGTTGCTTGTTTTTCAGGTAATTGGAATACACTAAATGAAGATCATACACCTAATGATATAAATGGCAATTTGATGATTGTAAATGCTGACCCCAATCCATCAAAGGTATTTTATATTCAAACAGTCAATAATCTTTGTCCTAATACTACTTATGAATTATCTGCTTACATAATTAATTTACTAAGACAAGGAGTTTCAGGAACTAGACCAAATATTAAATTCAGGATAGAAAATACGAATGGAACTTTAATACAAGAATATTCGACTGGAAATATTGATTCACCATCAAGTAATCCTGTGACTCCTTCAATGTGGGGTAGGTATGCTACTTTTTTCACAACATCAGCAGGAATGAATAGTGTAGTATTAAAACTTATTAACAATGCAGCAGGAGGGAGTGGAAATGATTTAGCCATAGATGATATTGCATTTAGTCCTTGTGGTCCATTGTTGAGTTCTAACTCAGGTGGAAGCAACACTAAAATTGTATGTTCCGGTACTAATGTTACGCTGTCAACAAATCTTTCTGGTGGATACACCAGTCCTGAATATCAGTGGCAAGAAAGTAGTAATAACTTGGACTGGTCAAATATTGCAGGTCAAACAAATAGCACTTATACATTTTTATCCAGTAATACTGGAAGTACTGTAACAGCAAAGTATTTCCGTTCTTTAGCCTCTGAAGCGGGCAATATAAATAATGTCAATTGTAGAATTGAATCGAGCGTAACTCTAATAAAAACAATTCCTCAACCAATAGTCAATCAACCAGTAAATTTAACGGTATGTAATAACACACTTACAACAGTGAATTTTACAGGTATTGCTACGCGTTATAATTATACAAGTAGTGCAAATATTGGAATAACAACAACTAATGTGTCAGCTACCAATAATAATGCTTCTTTTACATTTACTGCACAAAATAATGGTACTTCACCAGTTAGCTCAACTATTACAGTGACTCCAATTTATCAGCAAGACTCGATCTGTCAGGGAGAAGCCAAAACATTCACAATTACAGTAAATCCAACACCAACAGTTGAAAAACCAAGCAATCAAGTAATCTGTAACAATACATTATCAACAACTGTCAATTTTAATGGAGCCGTTCCTGGAACAATATACAATTGGACGAATAATACTCCATCTATAGGATTGGCTAGTAGTGGTTCGGGTTATATTGGAAGTTTTACAGCCATAAATTCTGGTACTAATCCTATCACGGCCACCATAACTGTTACACCAAGTTATACAAATAATGGTAGGACATGCGATGGTACACCTCAAACATTCACAATTACAGTAAATCCAACACCAACAGTTGATAAACCAAGTAATCAAGTTAACTGTAATAATACTTCGTCAAGTGCTATTAACTTTAGTGGTGCGGTAGCAGGAACAATATACAATTGGACAAATAATACTCCATCGATAGGATTAGCTACTAGCGGCTTGGGCAACATTGGGAGTTTTACAGCCATAAATACTGGTTCGAACCCAATAACAGCTACTATAACAGCTACACCAAGCTATACAAATGCAGGTAGGACATGCGAAGGAACACCTCAAGATTTTACATTTACTGTAAATCCTACTCCTACAGTAACAAAACCTGTCAATCAAACTATCTGTGATAATTCTTCAACTACCGTGGTTAACTTTTCAGGAACTGTTTTAGGCACGACATATAATTGGACAAATAATACCGCATCAATAGGATTAGCTGCGAATGGCTCAGGCAACATTGGGAGTTTTATAGTAACTAATACAGGTGCAACCCCTGTAACGAGTACCGTAATTGTTACACCAAGTTATACAAATGCAGGAAAGACTTGCGAAGGAACACCTCAAACTTTTTCAATTACTGCAAATCCAAGACCGCAAGCTTTTGCAAGTCCAAATGAATTAAATATTTGTACCGGAGATAAAATAACTATAAATCTTTCTGATTCAAAAGGCGTATCTGGAACAACTACTTTCTCTTGGAATAGAGATAATTTATTGAATATCACTGGAGTCAATAGTGGTTCAAGTAATCCCATCTCAGGAGTTCTAATTAACACTACTAACTCAACTCAATCAACTAATTTCATAATTACAGCAACCACTCAGGCCGGTTGTGTAAATACAACTAATGCTATTGTAAATGTAACCCCCCAATTGCTTGTCAGTATTTCTGGAAATACTTTTTTTTGTGGAACTGGAAATTTAAATAATTCAACATTACTAACTGCTTTAGTTTCAGGTGGAAATAGTAGTTATTCATATCAATGGTATTTAAATGGAAACACTATTTCAGGGGCAACAAGTGCAAACTATCAAGCTTCAACAGAAGGGAACTATTTGGTTGAGGTTAAGTCTGAATATTGTGCTAAAAATTCAAATACTTTAACTGTAAATCCTCCTTATAATTTAGGTGCTGCTCCTACTGTTACACCAAACCCAGTTACAATTTGCCAAAATTCAACTGCAAGTTTTATAGCGTCAAGTACTTCCACTTTAGGAACTATTTCTTGGTATACAAGTAGTAGCTCAAACTCTACTATTGCCACGGGGAATTCGTTTACCACTCCAACTTTAAATAGCAGTCAAACCTATTATGTATCGAGAGTTTATCCTATCCCATTTACGAATCCAATTGTAACTTGTGAAACTTCCAGGACAGAAGTTCAGACCATAATCAATCCAGATGTTGTTGCACCGATAGCTATAGGAAATACAAGTATTTGTAAAGGCGAAAGTGCCATTTTATCAATTACAAATACATGTACAGGAGGGGAAATTACTTGGAAAAATCAAAATAATGTAGTAATTGGGACTGGGAATGAATTAACTGTTTTTCCAATAATAACCACTTCATATACAGCAACATGTAAAATTGGGAATTGTATCAGCGATGAATCTAATACTGTAATAATAAATGTGTTGAGTCCGCCTTCAATTTCAATTATACCTACCAATATTACTTGTTTTAATAAAACTGACGGAAGTATAATTGTGAATGTGAGTGGAGGTAAGGTCCCATATACATACCTATGGAATAATAATGCAACTACACCTGTGATAAATAACTTAACAGAGGGAAATTATTCGGTTGTCGTGACTGATGATAATAAATGTACTTCAACGGGCAACGTTGTTATCACGGAACCCACTCCAATAGAACTTAGTGTATCAGGTACGAATTTGACCTGTACAGGAAATAACA